>Ga0137371_10001496_pt1 | contig 18580 bp, 17 predicted proteins | sample SagtaG_7_FD_104919 | JGI IMG/M metagenome (GOLD analysis project Ga0137371, IMG submission 104919) | Vadose zone soil microbial communities from Sagehorn Ranch, Mendocino, California, USA - Sage1_R_40_16 metaG | ecosystem: Environmental > Terrestrial > Soil > Vadose zone | place: USA...
GAGCGCGTGACGTCGGTGATGCAGCACGTCTCCTCCGACTACGACACCGATGTGTTCATGCCGATCATCGAGCGGGCGGTCGAGGTGGTCGGGACGCGATACGACCGAGGCGAGCGCGGCGCGTCCTACCGGGTGCTGGCCGATCACGCTCGGGCGGTGGCGTTCCTGCTCGCCGACGGTGTGTACCCGTCGAACGAGGGGCGCGGGTACGTGTTGCGGCGCATCCTGCGGCGGGCGGTCCGGCACGCCTGGCTGCTGGGGCGCCGCGAGCCGACGCTGGTGCACCTGGTGCGCACGGTCGAGGACCTGATGGGCGGCGTGTATCCCGAGCTCGTGCGGAAGCGCGCGGACATCGAGAGCGTGACACGTGCCGAGGAGGAGAGGTTCTTCGATACGATCGAGGGCGGACTGGCGCGCCTCGACGAGCTGAAGGGCACACCGGTCATCTCAGGAGAGGACGCGTTCAAGCTGTACGACACCTACGGGTTCCCGATCGATCTGACCCAGCTGATCGCGGCGGAGCGGGGCCAGGCGGTGGACATCGCCGGGTTCGAGCGGGCGCTCGAGGAACAACGCAAGCGGTCACGCGCCGGGTCGGGGACGCTGAAAAAGGGACACCCCCCAAGCGTCGTAGTGAAGCGCCCCGGCGAGTGGCGCACCGTGAAGCCCAAGAAGAAGCAAAGGTGGGTCGGATACGAGACGACCGCGGCCGAGACCGAGGTCCTCAAGTTTCGCCAGTCGGAAGACCGGGTCGAAATCGTGCTCGCGGAGAACCCCTTCTACGTCGAGTCGGGTGGACAGGTCAGTGACACGGGAAGAGTGAAGGGGGAAGGGTGGGAGCTCGAGGTTTCCGAGGTGGAAAAGGTGGATGGCGCGAGCGCCGTCGTTGGGCACTTCGAGGACGCGTTGGAACCGACCGCCGTTCTGGCGCAGGTGGACGAGCGGCGGCGCAAGAACATCGAGCGCAACCACACGGCGACGCACCTGGTGCATGCCGCGCTGCGAAAGATCCTCGGTCCGCACGTACGCCAGCAGGGGTCGGTGGTCGCTCCCGATCGGCTGCGGTTCGACTTTGCGCACCACGGGCCGATCGACGACCCGACGCTGGCGCGCGTCGAGGAAGAGGTGAACGCGCACATCTGGGAAAACCTCCCGGTCGAAACGCGGGAGATGAAGTACAAGGAGGCGATCGCGGCAGGCGCGATGGCGTTCTTCACCGAGAAATACGGCGACGTCGTCCGTGTGGTCGACGTACCGGGAGTCTCGCTCGAGCTGTGCGGCGGGACGCACGTTCCGGCCACCGGCCAGATCGCGCTGTTTCGGTTCACGCACGAGACGGGCGCGGCCGCCGGCGTACGCCGCATCGAGGCGGTGACGGGGCTGGGCGCCTACGCCCTGGTACGACGGCTCGAGCATCAACTCGCGGAGGCTGCGGCTGTGCTCAAGGCACAGCCGGAACACTTGGTCAAGCGGATCGAGACGCTGCTGGAGGAGAACCGCAAGCTCGAGAAGCGGATCGAGGAGCTGCTCCGGACGGGAAGCGGGAAGCAGGAAACGGGAAACGTGGAGCGGATCGGCGACGTCGAGCTGTACATCGATCAGAGCGATCTCGACGACCGCAACCAGATCGGGGCCCTGATGGATGCGTTCCGGGCGAGTCACAAGCGGGCGATCTCGGTGCTGTTCACGAACGGCGACCGGCCCGGCGTGCACGTCGCGGTCACCGATGACCTGGTGGAGCGCGGTGTCAAAGCCGGGGAGATCGCGAGCACGATCGCGGCGGTGGGCGGCGGGAAGGGTGGCGGCCGGCCGCACTTCGCCTCGGCGGGGGCGGGGGATCCCGCCAAGCTGAGTGAGGCGCGGGCGCAGGCGCCGGCCATCGTTCGCGGGATGCTCACACGATGACGCGCCGAGAGGTACTCGCCTGGCTCGACACACGGCGCCCGGCGCCGCCACCGGCGCTGCGTGCCCACCTGGAGGCGGCGGTGACCGATTCCGACGAGTGGCTCCCGGCCCATTTGGCCGAGCTGGGTGATGCGGTGCTGGCCCGCGTGACGGGGCGGCCGGAGGGAGGACGGGACCTGGCGCTCGATCTGCTCGCAGCGGACGCCTTCGTCACCTACGCGTTCGAAGCGCAAGCGGAGCAGGACGTGCGGGGCCTGGCGGCGCTCGCCGATCGGGTGGCGGCGGGGCAGGGGAGGACGAAATGAGCTTCCTCGACCGCCGGCCTGGGCTGCTCGTCCTGGTGGACCCGAGCCGGACGGCGCCAGCCGAGGCGGAGCGGGTGGCGCGAGAAGCACGCGCGGCGGGAGCCGCGGGTCTGTTGATCGGCTCCTCGTTCGACGGCACGCGAGACACCCAGCTCGTCGCCCGGGCGATTCGCCAGGCGGTTCCGGGCTTCCCCGTGGCGCTATTTCCCGGCTCCGCCATGCAGCTCACCGACGACGTGGACCTGGTGCTGTTCCTGTCGCTCGTGTCCGGGCGCAACGCGCAGTATCTCATCGAAGAGCACGTGCGCGCCGTGCCGTTCCTCAAACGCCATCCCGTGCCGACGCTGTCGACCGGTTACATCTTGATCGACGGCGGGCGCGTGACGAGTGTCGAGGCGGTGAGCCAGACCCGGCCGCTGCCGGCGGACAAGCCCGAGCTGGCCGCGGCCCACGCCACCGCCGCCCGGCTGATCGGGATGCGGGCGATCTACGTCGACGCGGGGAGCGGCGCGCCGCGGCCCGTGCCGGGAGACGTGATCCGGGCGTGCCGCGACGCGGTGGGGGGGGAGCTGCCGCTGTTCGTGGGCGGCGGGATCAGGCGTCCGGAGCAGGCACAGGCCGCCCGCGCCGCAGGCGCGGACTTCGTCGTGATCGGCACGGTGATCGAAGCCGCGGAGTCAGAACTGGCGGCCTTCGTTCGTGCAGTAGGTGATCCGGGGATCACCCGGTGACGCCGGCGGAGCGAGCGCGGGCGGGCTTGACCGGGCTCGCGGCGCTCGCGGCGCGGGTGGCCGAGCACCACGCCGACGACATGGCCCGGCTGGCCGGCCGGTACATCGAGACGCTGCAGGGGGGCGGCACCCTTTTCTTTGCGGGGAACGGCGGCAGCGCCGCGGACGCCCAGCACCTGGCCACCGAATACGTCGTCCGCTACAGCCACAACCGGCGCGCGCTGCCGGCGATCGCGCTCACCACCGACACGTCGCTCCTCACCGCGTGCGGCAACGACCTGGGCTTCGACGAGATCTTCGCCCGCCAGATCGAGGCGCTGGCCCGTCCCGGCGATCTCGTGGTGCTGCACTCGACCAGCGGCGAGAGCCCCAACGTCGTGCGCGCCGCGCAGGCGGCGCGAGCCAAGGGCGTGGGCGTGGTGGCGCTGCTCGGCAAGGGGGGCGGCGCGGCGCGCGAGCTGGTGGACGAGTGCCTCGTGATTCCGGCCGACGAGACGTCCCACATCCAGGAGCTGCATCTCGCCGTCGAGCATGTGATCTGTGAAATCGTCGAGGCGACACTCAGACTGTGATCTCGTTGTCGGGCAAGCGCGCGCTCGTGACCGGGGGCGGCCGCGGCATCGGGCGGGCGACGGCGCTGCTGCTGGCGCAGGCGGGCGCAAGCGTGGCGGTCGGGTACTTGAGCCGGCGGGCTGAGGCGGAGGAGACGGTCAGGGCGGTCGAGGGCGGGCCAGGGCGGTCTAAGGCGGTGGCGATCGCGGGAGAGTTGGGGGACGCCGGAGCGGCGCAGCGTGCCGTGGACGAAGCGGCGCGGGCGTTGGGGGGGCTCGATCTGCTCATCGTGAACCACGGCGTGTGGCCGCCCGACGACGTGCCGGTGGCACGCATGACCGACGCGCAGTGGGACGCCACACAGCGCGCCAACCTGGACGCCGTGTTCTACGTGTGCCGCGCCGCAATCCCGCGGTTACCCGAGGGTGGCCGCATCGTCCTCGTTTCCTCCACCGCGGGGCAGCGCGGCGAGGCGTTCCACGCCGACTACGCGGCCAGCAAGGGCGCCGTCATCGCCTTTACCAAGTCGCTCGCCGTCGAGCTCGCGCCGCGGATCACCGTCAACTGCGTCGCGCCGGGATGGGTCGATACGGAGATGGCGCAGCAACCGTACAGCCGGGAACAGGGAAAGGGGAAACGGGCCATCGAAGCCGGCATTCCGCTGGGCCGCGTTGCGAGCCCGGAAGACGTCGCCGGGCCAATCGTGTTTCTCTGCTCCGAGCTGGCGCGACACATCACGGGGGAGGTGCTGAACGTGAATGGGGGAAGTGTGTTGTGTGGGTGATTCAATTGCGGACTACTTATTGCGGATTGCGGATTTCGGATTGCGGATTGGCAGAACGCGTTCCGAAGCGCGCGCCGGCCGCCGGCGACTGGCGGGCAGAATCCGCAATCCGCAATCCGCAATCCGCAATTCGTACCGCATGAAATTCCCGGACCGTCTCCCCATCCCACCCGAGGTGCTAAAGATTGCGCAGAAGCTGGAGGACTCCGGCTACGAAACCTGGTGCGTCGGCGGCGCGATCCGGGACAACCTGCTCGGACTCGCGAACCACGACTTCGACCTGACGACCGCGGCGCCGCCCGAGGAGGTACGCAAGCTCTTCAAGCGCACCGTCCCCGTGGGGATCGAGCACGGCACGGTCGCCGTGCTGGACCGGCACAACCGGCCGCATGAAGTCACCACGTTCCGCCGGGACTTGAAGACCGACGGGCGGCACGCGGTGGTGGAGTTCGGGGTGTCGCTGATGGACGACCTGGCGCGCCGGGACTTCACGATCAACGCGATCGCCTACCACCCCGGGCGGCACGAATGGCGCGACCCGTTCAAAGGGGTCGAGGACCTGGAGCGCCGGCTGATCCGCTCGGTGGGCGATCCGAACTGGCGGTTCCAGGAGGACTACCTCCGGATCCTGCGCGCCCTGCGCTTCAGCGCCCGCTTCGAGTTCCGGATCCACCCTCGCACGCTCGAGGCCGCGAAAGCGAACGTGCAAGGCCTGGCGCAGCTGTCGGCGGAGCGGGTGCGCGACGAGTGGTTCAAGGGGATCGCGACGGCCGCCCGCGTCTCGAAATTGCTCGCGCTGTGGATCGACACAGGGGCGGCGCGGATTTGGCTGCCGGAGATCCGGAAGACGGAAAACGGGAAAGGGGAAGCGGGAAACGTGGATAAGCTGCCGCGCGATCCCGTGCTCATCACGGCAGTTGTCGCTTCGGATCCGGCGTCCTTGCTCACGCGGCTCAAGTGCTCCAACAAGGACATCGAGCGAGGGCGCGCGATCGGCTCGTGGAAGGACAAATATCCGGACCCGAAGCACCTTCCGGCGGTCAGGCGCTGGCTTTCGGAGACCGGGGAATACGCCGACGACCTGCTCGCGGTATTGCCCGCGTTGGACGTTTCCCGTTTCTCGTTTCCCGTTTCCCGCCTCTCGGCCGTCGTCGCATCGATCCGCGCCGCGAAGGATCCGCTGACGCTGCCGGAGCTCGCGGTGAACGGGAACGACCTGATCGCCGCGGGGGTGCGGTCCGGGCCGGACGTGGGCGAAGTGCTGCAGCGGCTGCTCGCCGAGGTGCTCGAGGATCCGCAGCGCAACACCAAGGAGTACCTGCTGTCCCGTGTCTAAGGCCTTGGTGTACGCGCTGGTCGCCGCGCTCGGCAACGTACTGGGCGCGCTCGCGGTGACGCGGCGGGCCGCGCGCGGCCTCGCCGTCATCGAGCATTTCGTCGCGTTCGGCGCGGGCTTCATGCTCGCGGTCGCGCTGGTCGAGGTGCTGCCCGAAGCGTTCGCCCGCTCGGGGGCGGCCGCCCCGGGGCTCGTGCTCGCCGGCTATCTCGCCGTGCACCTCACCCAGCACACGCTCACGCCGCACTTCCACTTTGGAGAAGAGACGCACGCCGTGAACCAGCTGGCCGGCACCTCTGCCCTGGTGGGTTTGCTGCTGCACACGTTCTTCGACGGCGTGGCGATCGCCAGCGCCTTCCTCGTGCGGCCGGCGCTCGGCATGATGGTGTTCATTGCCATCTTCTTGCATAAGCTGCCGGAAGGGGTGACGATCGCGAGCCTGTACCTGGCCGTGGGGCGCTCGGCGGCTCAGGCGGTCGCAGCCGCGGCGTCCCTGGGCGTGGCGACCCTGCTGGGCGTGGTCGTCACCGATCAGCTGGGGTTCCTGGTGCAGCACGGGCTGGCCTTGGCGGCGGGGGTGACGATTTACGTGGCGGCGTCGAACCTCGTGCCGGAGTTTCAAGGCAAGCGGGGGTGGAAACTACCGGCCGCGTTTTTCGCGGGGGCGGCGGTGTTCTTTGTCACGAAGACGTTGTTGGATCGTGTCTGACCCGACCCTCTTCGCGCGCTCCGCCGAGCCCCTCGCGGCCCGGATGCGCCCCCGCACGCTGGAGGAGTTCCTGGGCCAGGAGCAGCTCCTCGGCCCGGGCAAGGCGCTGGGCGAGCTGATCCGCCGCGGGGACGTGGCCTCGTGCATCTTCTGGGGGCCCCCGGGCTCCGGGAAGACTACGCTCGCCCGCATCATCGCCCATTACACGGCCCGCCACTTCGAGCCGTTCTCGGCCGTCACCGAAGGCGTCGCCCGCGTGCGCGAGATCATCAAGGCGGCCGAGGACCGGCTCAAGTACGAAGGGCGGGGCACGATCCTGTTCTGCGACGAGATCCACCGCTTCAACCGGGCGCAGCAGGACGCCTTCCTGCCGTGGGTCGAGAACGGCATCGTCACGCTGATCGGCGCGACCACCGAGAACCCGAGCTTCGAGCTCACCGGCGCCCTGCTGTCACGCTGCCGCGTGTTCGTGCTGGAACCGCTCACCGAGGAGCACATCAAGACCGTCGTGCGCCGGGCGTTGGAGGACCGAGAGCGTGGAATCGGCGCCCTGGGACTGGCGATCGACGACGACGCCCTGGCGCTGCTCGCACGGGAAGCCGACGGCGACGCGCGGCGGGCACTGCAAGCGGTGGAAGCCGGGGCGGAATACATCACGGGGAAGGGGGAAGAGGGAAGGGTCCCCCGACCGCCCGACCGCCTGACCGCCGCCGTTATCAGCGACGCCCTGCAGAAGCGCTTCGCGAAATACGACAAGGGCGGTGAGGAGCACTACAACCTGATCTCGGCGCTGCACAAGGCGGTGCGAGGCTCGGACGTGGAAGGCTCGCTGTACTGGCTGGCGCGCATGCTCGCCGGAGGCGAGGACCCGCTGTACATCGCCCGGCGCCTGGTGCGGATCGCGGCGGAAGACGTGGGGCTCGCCGACCCCCGGGCGCTCTCGCTCGCGCTCGCCGCGAAGGACGCTTATCACTTCCTCGGGAGCCCGGAGGGAGAGCTCGCCCTCGCCCAGGCGGTAGTGTACCTCGCGACCGCCCCGAAGTCGAACCGCGTATACTCGGCATACGGGCGCGCCATGCAGGCCGCCGATGAGCATCCCGCGGAAGCCGTGCCGCTGCACATCCGGAACGCTCCCACCCGGCTCATGGAGGAGCTGGGGTACGGGGCGGGGTACAAGTACGCACACGCCTACGAAGACGGGTACGTTCCCCAGGACTATCTGCCCGACGCGCTGCGGGGACAGAAATGGTACGAGCCGAGCGAGTTTGGATACGAAAAGACCATCGCGGAGCGGATGGAGTTCTGGAGACAACTAAAAGAACGGGAAACGGGAAAGGGGAAAGGGGAAACGTGAGCCGGCGGACTCGTTTCCCGAGATGTCGGCTGGTGCTCCTGGTGGCCGTTCTGGGCTCCTGTGCCACGCTAGGGCGCCTGTCGTTTAAGGAGCCCGAGCTCCAGCTGCAGGAGATCAACGTCACCGGCGTGGGCCTCACGGGCGGCACGTTTGAGCTGGTGTTCGACGTCTACAACCCAAACGAGTACCGCATCCGCTCCACCCGGCTCGAGGTGGGGGTGGATCTCGAGGGGACGCACTTCGGCGATGCGCTGCTGGAGCGGCCGCTCGATCTGTCGCCCACCAATCACAGCCGCGTGGTGGTGCCGGTGCGGTTCGAGTGGTCCGGCGTGGGCGCCGGCGCGAAGGCATTGCTCACGCGGCGCGCCGTGGCGTATGGTCTGACGGGCACGGTATTGTTGGACACGCCGCTCGGAGACCAGCGGGTGACCGTGCACGGCAGCGGGAACGTGCCGTTGAAGCCCTTCATTCGGTGATACCGACGAGGACACCGGGTGCGGCGCGGTCGAGCCGGGGGGCGACGACGATGCGAACGGCGGCGCCCGCCAACATACCCAACGCGGCGGCCACCCACTCCAAGGCGGGGGTCGCGACCAGTGGCGTGAAGACGGGCGCGCCCGCCAGTCCAGTGGCCAGGGCCGCCGCGGCGAATAGGGCATCGCCCCGGGTGCGCATCCAGAAGCCCACCGGCGCAAACAGCCCGCCTACCCAGACAGCGCCCAGCAGCACCCGGAGCCAGGGGGGGAAGACCTCGGGGTACATCAGCAGCGCCCAACCGCACCCCACCGCACAGCCGAGACCGGACGTGCTGCGGCCGTTGCGCGCGATGCCGTAGTCACCCTCCTGGCGCGCGCCGCCCCGTGTGACGGTGATATCGAGCGTATCGCCCGCGCCCACGTGCTGCAGGGCGCTCACGAGCCGGATGTCGGGCTGGTCGAACCGCAACTCGGTGGCCAAGGCGCGAAAGCGCAGCACCAGGTCATCGCGGTCAGGACCGAGTAACACGATCTCGCGCTCGTGATCGTCGTAGATGGCGAACAGGGCGGCCAGGGCCGGAGTTCGCGGCCCGGCGACGGCGCGCACGCGCAACGCGAATCCCTGCGCCGCGGCGAGCCGATCACGCACCAGCCGGGAATCCGGGATCGGTCCGGGCGTGACCGGCAGCCCGGAAAGTGTCGCGTCGAGTACGCGGCCGCGGTACAGCTCCAGATGCGCGAGGCTGGGGGTCCATTGACCGTAATACGGCGCATCGGGAAAGGTTGGAGTGAGCAAGATGCCCGTGGCCCAGCACGCGGCGGCGGCGGCGAGGGCAGCAGTGCGGGACAGGCGCGCGGCGCGCACCGCGGACGGCAGCAACCACAGAACGGCCGTCCGCGTGACCAGCGCGCCGAGCGTACCGCCGAGCGTGTTGGACAGCACGTCGCCGAGACTCGAGTCGCGGCCCGGAATGTAGAGCTGCGCCAGCTCGATCGTGGCGGACAGGAGCGCCGCGCTGAGCGCGCAGCGCGAGAGGCTGCGTACGTGCAGCGCGACCGCCGCGCCCAGCGGAACGAACAGGATGATGTTGAGCAGCACGTCACTCGTGGCATGCTCCCCGCACGCGATACAGCTGATGAATCCTTCGGGCTCGTGCCCGGGGAACGGCCACAGGGTGGCTAGCAGGATGGGCAGCAGCGCGGCGGCGAGGAAGCGCGTACGGGCGGGCGGCAGCGGCATAGGGGCGTAAGGTAGCACCCCCGCAAATCCCGAGCGTGTGGCAGGGCACGCTCGGGCGACTTATCACCCGGGGTGGGCTGCTACATCACGAAGTTAAACAGAGACCAAGACCAGCAATACCGGGCCTGCGCTGCGCGTCAAGTGCGAACCACCTCCGGAAGGCCTGACGATCCTTCGTCATCCAGATCGTGATGCCAGTGGTGCCGTGGGTGCGCGAACGTGGACTCAGCGATCGCACCGTAGTCCATGAGTGTCGGTGTTTCGTAGAGCTGTTTCATCGGGCCTCCTTGCCTAAGTAGGACGACTCCGGGGGTTGATCAAGCCTTACAAAATCGATCACCCGCGGCACACTTCCACCACGCGGGCGACGGTCTCGGCAAGCGCGCCGAGTTCCGCCGGCCGATACAGGTTCCAGGTAGGGACGGCATCAGCGAGCTGCGTCAGTTGAGTGAACGATCGAGCCCGTGCGGCTTGGGTCGGCAGGTGGAAGCCGAGGGTCCACAGGTCGCGAATCGCCGTCGCCACGGGCGCGCGCTCCATGGCGATACCGCTCGCGGATTCCCTAAGGAACACTATCGCCGTAATGGGAACGGGCGCGCCACTTCCTCTGCGGTCTGCGTCTACCGCGATGTAGACCCGGCTCGGTCGAGTAGCGACGATGTGTGTGCCCTGCGGCGGAGAGCCGTCATACACGTCCGGCCGGATGCGCAACAGCGCCGGGCCCGGGAGCAGGGTCAGTTCAGGATCGAGCCGGCAGCAGGCGAGATCCTCGCTCAGCACGCGGAACCCGAGCCGGTGAAATGCGAGGGCCAACGTCGTCTTGCCGCGGTGGTGCGGGGCGGCAAGTAAGACAGCGCCGGCGTCGGTTTCCACCGCCGCTGCGTGGAGCGGTACGTCTCCGCGGTGCATAAAGCAGAGCGCCGCAGGCGTAGTCCACAAGCGCTGCTCGCGAGCGAGATGGTCGTCGCAAGCGGGCATCTCGATCCGACCGGCTTCCGGATCGATTCGGTACGCACCGATGTCGGTCGTCCAGAATTCGAAGCCTTGATTCAGCTGGTACAGCGTGCCCCGCACTTTCCCGCCGAGCCCGGCCAGGGGCCAGTCCGCGCAGGGGGCGGTTGCGGGTCGCTGCGCCGGCTCCGACGCCACGACGACGTCGAGGGGCTCGCCGCCGCCGCCCGATCTGAGGAATCGCAGGGGAGCTCCGCACCGAACCCGGAACCCAAAGCTGGCGGCGGCACCGACGCTGGCGTCGCCGTCAACCAGGCGCGGCAGCCATTCCGTTCGTGTGGACGTCATCCTCATTCGGTTCGTGGCGGCGAGACTACTGGTCGGTCCCATCGGTCAGCTCGATGAGTCCCTGGTCGGCAAGGCGCTGCAGCAACGCGAGGACGTCCCGCTCGCAGCGATCGGGTTCCACGTCGTACTGTCGGACGATCGCATCGCGGATGTCCGCGACGCGCGCCGGTGTTAGCAGCAGGTTCCAGACTTGCGCACCGACGCGATCGAGGCCGTAGTACCTCCCCGTCCCCAAGCTCAGAACGACGACCTCGCCCGCGAGGTTGGAGGATACTTGGTCCTTGGCCGCAACGACGACCGAACTGGTCGTGACAGCGCCCGGGGCTTTAGCTGATGGCACGGCTCCTCCTGATCCTTGGCATTCGTGCCTCCGCCTTGTGCAAAGAGCCTGCCCGCTGCTGCTGGGTCGTTCCTGAGTTCGCAACCAGTTGCCCAGGTTCACGTTACCCTCCCGGCTCGTCGGCGCGACTGGAGCGTCGCGGGGCTGGAACGTTTGGTGGCGGGCGGCGACACCTTCGTTACAAGCGCAGCGGATCGGGTTTCAACCTCACTTCGAGCGTTACAAAGGGGTTCATAGCCAAGTGTTCCACTCCTGCCACAATCGGCACGGTCACGGCCACGTATCACCTCCCCCCGGCCAAGGGCGTTGTTATTATTGGACCTAGAACCTTGTACGAACGGGGGCTCAGCGGCATCAGAACTCTCATCGAAGTTCAACCTCCTGTAGAGCGGGCTTTTCTCGTCGGGGCGCCCCGCAAGGGGTCCGCCGAAGCCACGCAGGTCGACGAGCATCTGGAGGAGCTCGGCCAGCTCGCCGATACTGCCGGCGCGGCCGTGGTCGGACGGACCTTTCAGCGGATCGAGGCCCCCACTCCCAACTTCTACCTCGGGCAGGGCAAGGTCGAGGAGCTGAGGGGGGTGCTCACCCGCATGGGGTCCACGCTCGTCTTGTTCGACGAGCCGCTGTCGCCGGTGCAGGGGACGAACCTCGAGCAGGCGCTCGCGGTGCGGGTGATGGACCGCACCGAGGTCATCCTCGACATCTTCGCGACCCGCGCCCGGTCGGCCGAGGCGAAGATGCAGGTGGAGCTGGCACAGCTCGAGTATCTGCTGCCGCGCCTCACCCGCATGTGGACCCACCTGTCGCGTATCCGGGGCGGTATCGGGCTGCGGGGTCCGGGTGAGACCCAGCTCGAGACGGACCGCCGCGCCATCCGCCGCAAGATCTCGGTGCTCAAAAAACGGCTCGAAGATGTAGCGGACCATCGCGCCAATCAGCGCCAGGGCCGGCGGCCGTGTCCCAGCGCCGCGCTGGTCGGTTACACCAACGCGGGCAAGTCGAGCATTCTGCGGGCGCTGTCGGGCGACGACATCTTCGTGGAAGACCGGCTGTTCGCGACTCTCGACACGCTGACCCGCGAGGTGGAGGTGGGCGGCGGCTACCGGTTTCGGCTCGCGGATACCGTGGGGTTCATTCGTAAGCTGCCGCATCACCTCGTCGCCTCGTTCCGGGCAACGCTCGAAGAGGCGCGCGCGGCGGATCTGCTGTTGCACGTTATCGACGCGGGGCATCCGGCGTGGGAGGAGCAGGTCGAGGTCGTCGAGAGAGAATTGCGGATTGCGGATTTGGGATTGCGGATTGACAAAGAAAGGCCTGAGCGCAAGCGGGTGATCTACGTGTTCAACAAGGCCGACCTGCTGCCTGATCCTGGTGGGTTTCTCGCCCAGGTCCGAGAGCGGTATCCCCACGCGGTACTCACCTCGTCTATTCCGCAATCCGCAATCCGCAATCCGCAATTGGGCGGGGTCGACGGGTTGCGGACCGTGCTCCGCACCTCCGCCCAAGCGCTCCGCCCCACGGCCACGATCCGCGTCCCCATGGGGGAGGGGAAATTGCTCGCCGCGCTGCACCGCGACGCCGAGGTCATGCGGGAGGCGCAGGTGGACGGTGTCGTGGAGGTTACCGCCCGGGTAGAGGCCTGGCTGCTCGGCAAGCTGCGGCGCCAGGGCATCGAGGTCGAGATCGCTCCCTGAAGCTGCAGTGTTCCAAGCGGATACGCTGGAGGCTCGAGTGTCCGCGGCGGTGTTGATCCAGGTCACGGCTTTCCCTTCCTTATCCTGCCTACGTTGATGGTGCAGCACGCTGCTCAGAGCAAAGCCGCCGAAAGGCGGTGACGCAGAGCCACGGGGCTACCGCAGCACACCGCCAAGCCCGCCGGGCCGCCAGCGATCGACACGGGTCGAGCGTTGGTGGCCCGACGGGCTTTGTTCTGGCTGGGGGGATTCCCGATGGCCTTTCCGCACCGGCATCCACTGAGGCTTATCGCGCTCGCGGCGCTCACGGTCGCCGCGGCGGTCGGTGCGTGCGAGCGCGCCACCACGCCGATCGGGCCGCCGGCGGCCGTCGCGTCGGTCGACGTCACGCCCGCCACGGCCACCGTCCAGGCCGGTCAAACCGTGCAGCTCAGCGCCACGGCGAAGGATGTCAACGGGCTTCCGCTCTCGGGTCGCACGATGACGTGGGCGAGCAGCAACACGTCGGTGGCGACGGTGAGCAACGCAGGCCTTGTCTCAGCCGTCACTCCTGGCTCGGCAACGATCACGGCGACAAGCGAAGGCACAAGCGGCACGTCTTCCGTCGCGGTGTCCAACATCCCCGTTGCCTCCGTGGACGTCACGCCCGCCACGGCCACGGTCCAAGCTGGTCAAACGATGCAGCTCACGGCCACTCCGAAGGACGCGAATGGCGCCGCCCTCTCTGGCCGCGCGGTTTCCTGGTCGAGCAGTAACACTTCCGTGGCGACCGTGAGCAACGCAGGCGTTGTCTCAGCCGTCACTCTTGGCTCGGCAACGATCACAGCCACGAGTGAAGGGAAGAGCGGCACGTCGTCGATTACGGTGACCAACATCCCAGTGGTGTCGGTGGATGTGACGCCCGCCACGGCCACGGTCCAGGCCGGTCAGACCGTCCAGCTCACGGCCACTCCAAAGGACGCAAATGGCGCCGCCCTTTCTGGCCGCGCGGTCTCCTGGTCGAGCAGCAACACGTCTGTGGCGACGGTGAGCAGCTCGGGGCTCGTCTCAGGCGTCACTCCCGGCTCGGCCACGATCATGGCGACGAGCGAAGGGAAGAGCGGGACGGCGTCGGTCACGGTCACGCAGGTCCCGGTCGCGACGGTCTCAGTGAGCCCGGCGACGGCCACGGTCCAAGCTGGTCAAACGGTGCAGCTCATTGCCACTCCGAAGGACGCGAACGGCGCCACGCTCTCCGGCCGGACGGTCACCTGGTCGAGTAGTAACACGTCCGTGGCGACGGTGAGCAGCTCGGGGCTCGTCTCCGGTGTCACGCCGGGCTCGGCTACGATCACGGCGACGAGCGAAGGGAAGAGTGGGACGTCATCCATCACGGTCACCAACATCCCCGTCGCGACGGTGTCGGTGAGTCCTCCGACGGCTTCGATTCAGCAGGGCCAGACCGTGCAGCTCACCGCGACGCTCAAGGACGCCAGCGGCAACACGCTCTCCGGTCGTACAGTCACTTGGTCGAGCAGCAACATATCCGTGGCGACGGTGAGTAGCTCGGGGCTGGTCTCCGCGGTCACTCCGGGATCGGCGACAGTCACCGCCGCGAGTGAGGGCAAGACTGGCACCGCCAGCATCACCGTGACGGCGCCGACTGGTGGCTCGCAGTTCCGGCACGTGTTCGTGGTGACTGAGGAGAATACCGACTACGCGGACGTCATCGGGAGCTCGGCGATGCCGTATCTCAACGGCCTGGCGCAGCAGTATGGGCTCGCGACGCAGTACTACGCGAACACGCACCCGTCGATCGGCAACTACTTCGAGCTAGCGACCGGCCAGATCATCACGAATAACGACAGCTATTCGACCATCGTGACGGTCGACAACATCGTGCGCCAGCTTTTGGCCGCGGCGAAGACGTGGAAGTCGTACGCCGAGGATCTCCCGTCGGTCGGCTACACCGGGGGGGACGTCGGGAACTACGCGCGCAAGCACAATGTGTTCGCGCTGTTGTCCGATGTCGTGAACGACGCTACGCAGGTGAGGAATCTGGTGCCGTTCTCGCAGTTCGGCACCGACCTGGCGAACGGCACGCTTCCCGATTTCGTGAACATCGTCCCCAACCTCTGCAACGACGCGCACGACTGCTCGCTCGCCACAGCGGACGCGTGGCTGCAGAGCAACATCGACCCGCTGATCAAGAGCGCGACGTTCCAGCAGGATGGGTTGCTGATCATCGTGTTCGACGAATCGGGCGGCGACAACACCAACGGCGGGGGGCGGATCGTGTGGGTGGCGGTGAGTCCCAAGTCGAAGCCGGGGTATCAGTCGGCCACGCTCTACCAGCACCAGAGTAGTTTGCGGTTGATTCTCAAGGGGCTGGGGGTGACGGCGTTCCCGGGCGCGGCGGCGAGCGCGCCGGATATGGGTGAGTTCTTTACGCCGTAGGCGTGACGGATCTTACGTAAGTGAGGATAAGAAACAGGCCCGACGGGGTCGGGCCTGTGTATGCTCTCGTTTGAGCGTGAGCCTCAGCAGGCTGTAGCCTCAGGTAGCGCAGACGCTCCCGGACAACTCGCCCGCCCAGTCCAAGTGAGCACAGGCGACCCCGCCTTTGGTGGCTTGCGAGTTCCCCACCGTGATGCGAAAGGTCCGAGCGGTGATCGAGCCGTGGTCAACGAGCTCTGGCGTTTCGTAGCTGGCCCTCATGTCCTTCCTCCTATGGTGTCCTATCGTGTTATCGGCTCGCCGGGTGTCAAGAGCCGAATGCTTCGAGTACGCGGGCCACGGTCAGGTCGAGGCTGGCCCGGGAAAGCGGGCGCCGGAGATTCCAAACCGGCACCTTGGTGAGCAGGTTGGTCAACTGCGTGAAGTTGCGGCGCAGCGAGTCGTCGCCCGGAATGCGAAAGCTGAGGGCCCAAAGATCGGGCAGGGCATTCACGCCTCCGATCTGCTGCAGTAGGACGCCATCGGTCGATTCCTGGAGCAGGACGATCGCGCGGATCGGCACCGGCGCACCGGCTCCCCTGCGCGCTTCATCGAGCTCGAGGTAAATCCGATCCCGGCGCGCAAATACGAGACGCGTACCGGCTGGGGCAGCACCGTCATACATGTCGGGCCGCAGCCGCAGCAGGGCAGGACCGGGGAGTATCGCGGGCTCTGGCGCAAGTCGGCAGCACGCGAGGTCTTCGCTCAGGACGCGATGGCCGCTCCTGTGAAATGCCAGCGCCAGCGTGGTCTTGCCATGGTGACCGGGGGCTGCCAACAGCACCGCCCCATCGTTTACTTCGACGGCAGCTGCATGCAGCGCCAAATCGCCCCGGTACGTGAAACACAGCAGCGCTGGGAGCCCAAACAGCCCCAGCTCCCACAGACTCGCCGCCGGGTCCTTCGTGAGGTGGATCGTGCGCGTGCGCGGATCGATCAGGCACGCCATGCCACCGGCGATCCGCAACTGGTACCCGTGCGCGTGGCGGTACAGCCGGGCACGGAGGTCGCGGCCGTCGTCTCGCAGGTCCCACTCAAGCAGCGGGGGATCGTTCGGCAGGTCCGTCAACTCCCCGTTGAGGTGCACATCCAGCGTCTCCACCCCACCACCCCTCCTCAGGAATCGGAGGGGCTGAGATGAGCGTACCTGAAAGCCATAGGCCGAGCCGGGGATACTCACCATCGGCTCAGGAATGCATGAATCAGCGCAAGGTCCTTGGCCCAGACCCAATCGAACAGCCCCAAGTCTGCACGCTCGAGCCGTGCTGCGAGACGCCGATAGTCGACGCCATCGATTCCGTGTCGCGGCTCGATGAGAAACCGCCGTAACATCGGGTAGTCCACTTGGGCTGAGACGTGATCATCGAACGCGGTCTTATCGCGGCGCTCGAGGACGGCATTCGGGATCCTGCCCCCGAGCAGTCTTCGCATCAGCGTCTTGGAACGGAGGTCGGGGAACTTGTGCTCGGCCGGAAGGCTCAGGAAGAACTCCCAGAGATCCACGTCCGCGAAGGGGTAGCGCACGGTGACGCCGTTCAGCCGGGCGCAAACTTCATCCGCCTCCAGTGTGATCGTCGAGCCCTGGAACGCGAGAAGCTGTAGGGCAGACCAGCGGGAGCGGCTCGGCGGCAGGAGATCAAACCGACCGGGCACTTCGTCGAACTTGCGCGGCTCGATCCAATCGGGCGCGAACCTGGGTCGGTTGAGACGCCGCGCTCGCAGGTACCAGTTGGCCAGCCCTCCTGGAACGAACGCCAGCAGCAACTCGCGTACGATCGCTTTCCATGACGTGCCACGACGCCGCTCGGCGGAGATCAGGTTGAATAGGGCCGAGACCTTGCCGTGCGTCAGCAGGTGTCCGAGCAGATGGCCCCGGCTGTCGACCACGAACTCGGCGAACTCGCCCGTGAGAACATTGCGATACCCGAGCGCTCGTGCCCGGGCGTAATTCTCGTTCAACCCCGGAACGGAAATCACCGGAGCCGGGCCGTCCAACAGCACACACCAACGTTGCAGATCGTCCAGGGATCGCGCCTGCGGCACGAAGGTGTGCAGCTCGATGCCGAGCTCGGCGCTGGTCAGTTCGATGTAACGGGACTCGTCCACTCTCGGGAGATCAGGAAACACGGCGGAGAGCGCGGCGATCGGTCTGCCCGCGAGCGCGCGATGCCGAGGAGCGGCAAACGCGGCGACAGCAGTGGAGTCGACACCGCCGCTCAGTGCAATCACATCGTCGCCGCTCATGCTGCGTGCGACGGCCTGTTCGAACAGCTCCGCGAATCGGTGGGCGGTATCGTCGGGGCCGAGGCGCGACGACTCCAGGAGGTCTTCCGGTTGCCAAAAGCGCCGCGCTGTCGCCGGACGGCCTGGGCCGGCGGTCAAGGTCGTTCCCTGCGGCAGCCGCGACACACCCTTCAGCGCGCAGGGAGTGTCCGCGGGCAGGCGGTTGTAGAGGATCCGTTCGAGCACATCGAGGTCGGGAGTGGGCGCCAGATCCGCCCCCGCTAGGACTTGCTTGGCCTCCGTCGCCGCGAAGAACGCCTTCGGATCGTCGCGGTAGAACATCGGCTGGAACCCCACATGATCGCGAAAGCACCACAGCGAGCGCCCGTCAGTTACGATGCCGGCGAAGGGCCCGCGCATGCGATTGGGCGCGTCGGGCCCGAATGCCTTGAAGGCACTCACGACGACGTCCGCTGCCGCGGGCGATGCCGGAGGAACGCCCAGGTCGGTCAGGGCTCGCGCGAGCTCGGTCGCGTTGTCGAGGTGGCCCTTGAAGGCAGCCGTGACTGGCCCGTCGCGCGAGATCGCCGCGTCCACTGTGCCCGGCTGGTTGCTCACCCCCAACACGCAGTTTCCGCAGACCCGGACCGTGATGCAGGAGCCACGATGCGGTGCGGCGGCGAGCATGCGGCGGGCCAGCGCCGGGTCTGCGGGGCTGGAGCGGCCCAGAATCGCGATCACGACGCCGTTCCGTGAGGGGTCAGGTGTGGGTCTGCCGGAAGCGGTGGCAGGGGTGCGTAAAGAGAGAGGTCGCTCGAGTCTCCCACGACGATGCACCCATCGCTTTCGACCCAGGCGTGCGCGATGAGGCCACGCGCCTCGTCCTTCATCACGCCGATCCGTACGTCGGCAGGGTAGCCGTGCTGGATGAACAATGCTTCAGCGGCAAGTGCTTGGACGAGACAAGTAGAGGAGGGGACCACGCGCCGACCCAGCGACACCGCCCATACCAGTCGGTGCCGCGAGGGCCGGGCGCCGCGTCGCGCCGCGGAAGGCCGCGCCGTTTGGGCCAGCAAGCGCCGGACGAGTCTGAAGGGCAGCACCCACAACGCGACTCGCGTGGCGCCGAGCCAAGAGACAGCCTGGACGAGCAGCGC
>Ga0137371_10001504_pt1 | contig 18546 bp, 18 predicted proteins | sample SagtaG_7_FD_104919 | JGI IMG/M metagenome (GOLD analysis project Ga0137371, IMG submission 104919) | Vadose zone soil microbial communities from Sagehorn Ranch, Mendocino, California, USA - Sage1_R_40_16 metaG | ecosystem: Environmental > Terrestrial > Soil > Vadose zone | place: USA...
GTGCGTACTCACGCGCCTTTTGTTGGCGTTCCGCGTCGATCTCCATATTTTGTTAACTCCTGAAACTACGCCAATATCTTGCTTAGATTCTCGAATGAACGTCGTGCGCTCTCTAGAGATGGGATCTTCGGCGCATCGTTTTCGACGACGTACCATTCGGTACCGCTTTCCTCGGCTGCCTGGCAGATACCCCTGGTGTCGAGCGTGCCGTCTCCTACCTCAGTAAAGGTGCGTTCGGGGGTCATATCCTTGAGATGGATCAGTGGTACGCGCCCTGCTCGCTTGTGAAGATACGCAATTGGATCGACGCCAGCGTATGCTGCCCAGTAGGTGTCCAGCTCAAGTTTGACGAGTGCGGGGTCGGTGCTATCCAGGAGAACGTCTAGCAGATAGCGTCCATCGTCGCTTTTAGCGAATTCGTGGTCGTGGTTATGGTAAGAGAAGGTCAGACCTTTTTCCTGGGCAACGTGACCAGATGCGTTAAGGCGTTGTGCCAGCGCTTTTACCTTGTCTCCCTCGTACCACTCACGACCAAGATAGGGGAGAGTCAGGTGGCGACAACCAATCTCAAGACAGTAGTTTATTTCGCGTTCGAGATCGCTCTCTAAAACATCCCAGCGTACATGTGTGCCAGCCGCACGAAGTCCCGTTTCAGCAAGTAACGCAGTCAGCTCACTGGCAGCAAGACCTCCATAGCCAGCGAACTCCACTCCGCTGTAGCCCATCTTCGCTACCTGGCGTACCACTGCCTTAAAGTCACGCGCAGTCTCGTCTCGTACCGTGTACAACTGTAGCGCTATTAACTTGTTACTCATGAGATCTCCCTACTAGCTTTGAATAACTTCAGGCCAGGCTCTATCATCCCATACAGGGATAAAAGAGAGCTAGTATCAGTATATCATCTTTAAAGTTATGGGACTGAACCGTGATCTTGCTGAGATACCAGTACGATGCGCTGTGACTACGTTGGAATGGCCGGGCATCTCAACCTCTACAAGGTACTTTCCTACCATCCCCAAAGCTACATACCTGATGATAAAGCTTATCCCCAATAACATGGCTAGTGGCACATCTACCGAAATATTGTTGAATGGGTAAGAAACAGGAGCATTCATTTACGCATGAAAAAGCAAAGATCTCGATCACTGCCTCGCGTATCGCTGGTTGTCTTGCTGGCGTTTGTTATGCTGGCAGGGATCTTCTTCTATCTCCAGGTCGCTACAAAGATATTCGCTCATGGAGCACGCCCGCAGCGGAACTTCACGTTGCAATTGGCGCAACCTCCCTATTGGATGGCAGGCCAGGCTGTTATGGGGATGCAGCTTGCCTGCCAGGCTCCTGGCGCCAAAGCTCGCTGTTATACGCCACAGCAGATACAAAATGCCTATAATATCACTCCGCTTTACAAAAATCGCATCACAGGCGTAGGACACACCATCGTGATCATCGATGCCTTCCAGAGTCCTACTATCCGGCACGACCTGGCTCTGTTTGACCGTATATTCGGACTCAAAGATCCCAGGTTGCGCATCTTCGCACCCGATGGGCTGGCAGCATTTAATCCGAAAGATCCTGTACAGGTGAGCTGGGCGGGCGAGATCACGCTTGATGTCGAATGGGCGCATGCAGTTGCACCAGGAGCCAATATTGACCTGGTACTGGCCAATCCTTTGAAAGTCCAGAGCAATACCTTCTCAGGTTTCCTGCTGAACATCCTGCGTGCAACTCAGTTCGCCGTCAACAATAATCTGGGCGATGTGATCTCACAGAGCTTTGGCGGCAACGAGACCTGCGCAACGAAGGCGACATTGCAGGCTCAGCACGCGGTCTTCCAGGCTGCAGCGGCGAAAAAGATCACCCTGTTTGCTTCGTCCGGCGACCGTGGCGCGGCACAGGTGAACTGCGCTTCCACCACCTTTGTCAAGGCTGTATCCACGCCTGCCAGTGATCCGCTGGTGACGGCGGTCGGTGGCACGACACTGAACGCCAACGCGACGAATGGTGCCTATATCAATGAAACTGGATGGGTTGGCAGCGGCGGCGGTTTCAGCACAATCTTTCCTGAACCAACCTTCCAGAAGGGTACGCGGGCGATAGCGAATAACCAGCGTGGGCTGCCTGATGTCGCTTCTGTTGCAGATCCACGCACCGGTGTTGTCGTTGTCTGGAGTTCGTCTGGACAGGGACCAGACCTGGTAGCGGTCTTCGGCGGCACAAGCGTCGGTTCTCCGCAATGGGCAGGTATCACCGCCCTGACCAATGAGCGCATGGGAGCCCGCATGGGTTCTCTCAATGGTGCGCTCTATCGCCTCGGTGCAAGCGCTCAGGCTGCTAAAGCTTTCCATGATATTGCGAAAGGAAACAATAGTTTTGCCGGACAAGATGCCAATGGCGCAGCAGTAGCCGTCAAAGGTTTTGACGCCGTTAAAGGTTGGGACCCTGTAACAGGTCTGGGCACGCCCAATGCTGCTGCACTGGCTCAACTTTTACCGCAGTTTGCATAATACCTAATTCTCTGGCGCGGTACTTGGGATGCGAGGCTATTCGCGCCTGCTTTGTGAGGGACTGAACAACCATATAGATCGTTCAGTCCCTTTTTTGCTGATTATCTGGTAAAACAAAGAGTTTCGTGCAAAAATGGAAGAGATGCGTGGAGATAGAGAGAAAAGGAGCCAATAAATGACCAACGCTATCAGAGATCCCATGTGATAAGGCAGTTTGGACGACAAGCGAAAACAGAAGTCGAGAAACGAGGCAAAGCAGAGAAAGATACTACAAGTTTGGACAGTAAGCAAGCCATAAAACCGCTCTAATACTAGATTAAATCTCGGCTAGTACCAGAGATACTAGCAAGTTAAGCATGAAACCGCTCCATACCTATATTCTCATCTTCTTAAGAATACCCTCTACCTATTTCAACACATGTATAGCCAGACATATCGAGATATGCTATTATATCTTCATAGATCACTCAAACCTGAAGAGACTGAGAAAAACAATCAAAGCACTCAAAGGACAATAAAATTACAAATACATGGTGATGAGAGGTACACACTAATGGATACTTCAAATATTATAGCTCTGAGTGGCATTATTCTTTCATTTCTCCCTTTGATTTTCGGCGTCATTAACATGTTGATAAAATTCCAAGAACGAAAAAAGAAACAGCTTACATCTGAAATTTCTAGCACATCAATGGTTTATATTAGCCAAGCAATCAAAGGCAACATAACAGCTGAGTACAAAAACCATCCCATAAACAATCTAAATCTATTACTCTTAAAAATAAAAAATACAGGCAATAAAACCATCGAGCAAGCAGATTATGACATAAATAATCCCCAAACCAGATTCGATTTTGGAAACAGTTCTGAGATCCTAGAAGCAGAAGCAATCGAATCTGAACCAGACAGTATCAAAAACGGATTGAGCATCACATATACATCTGGATCAGGAAAAATAGAATTTAATTCCCTATTGCTTAATCAGAGTGAATCTATTACTCTAAAAATCCTCATAAGCGGGTTTGAAAACGAGATTAAAGACGAAACCAGATTAAAAAATGTAAAACAAATTCTAAAGTCAAAATTTTATATGGTACCTTCTCTAAAAAACCTAGCAATTTCTGTAATCCTGCTAACAACGTTATCTCCTTTATTACTTTCATTAACGTCAAAATATTTATACTATTGGTTTCTCTATCTTTTTACTTCATCCTCCTATCCAAGAGATGTGACTATCTATACACGTTTCACTTTTTCTGATACTATTGGTGGCATCATAGCAGGATTTACAATGAGTATTGTGTACGCTTTTATAACCTATCTATATTCTGGAATTATCATATCAGATAAAAATAAGATTAACTTAAATTCTTCAGCTAAATTCCGCAGTAAAGAGTTTACCTATATATCCTTAATAGCCTTTACTAACTACATAGGATTCAATGGGATCATAACAATACTTATAAATATTTATATAGGCAAAACGTTTCATTATTATGACAACGTAGCTTCTAGTGTACAAGCTCTTCTTAATGTTTCTGATACCGTTTCATCTCTCATTGTAAGTATTATAAGTATCATACTTATTCTTTTTCTCAGGAGTCGTCTTCCCCTAAAAATTTTGCCTAAAAACATATGACATCCCAACCAACAGATACTAAATAAAAGAGCGCTAATCCAGATAATTGTAAAAATGGCAAAACCATTAAAAACACACTCAAATACGTTAACAAACAGCAAATGTAATGTTACATTGTCAAATAAGGAAAGCGATCAACTTGACAGCCAATTTGACAGCTTAGAGGCTCTACTCCTGATACATTCTGTTAGACAAGAATGGACAAAAATACTGTCTCATCGAGCGTAGAGGCCGCTCAAGGCCCATCAATGAAGGCGTCAAAATTGGTAGGAAAGGAGTTCGACTCTCCTCTTTCTAAAAGCTCTGGTGAGAAGATAGCCACCAGACATTTTCTATGGTATTATAAGCGCACTATTCGCAGTGTAGAGATATTTAAAAAGCGCAGACTGTCCAATGTAGGAGATTAGATATGGCGGTTCCAGATTATCAAAGTCTTATGCTTCCGCTCTTAAAAGCCGCTAATGACGGAAGCGAACACAATCTCAATGAGACTATTGAAACACTAGCACAACTATTTGACCTCAACGACCAGGATAGAAAAGAATTATTGCCCAGTGGCAAGCAACGGAAGTTTGATAACCGCGTCCACTGGGCACGTACCTATTTAGTAAAAGCACTCCTTCTTAGAAGCACTGGAAGATCAAAATTTCGGATAACTGAACGAGGGATCGACGTATTGAAGAGTAATCCCTTGCACATCAATGTAAAGTTCTTGAAGCAATTTCCCGAATTTAGGGAATTTGTTCATGGCAGAGACAACGCAGCAAGCAATGATACCAGTATATCTCAAGAGATCATCGAAAAGACGAGCCAGACGCCACAAGAGATCCTGGAAACGAGTTATCAAAGCCTGAGACAAAATCTCGCTCAAGAACTATTAGAACGCATTAAAAATAGTCCGCCAAAGTTTTTTGAAAATCTTGTTGTTGATTTACTCATCGCTATGGGTTACGGCGGCTCAAAGAGGGATGCAGGACAGGCTATAGGCCAAGTCGGAGATGGAGGAATAGACGGAATAATCAAAGAAGACAAATTAGGGCTGGATGCCATTTATCTCCAAGCGAAGAGATGGGAAGGAACTGTTTCAAGACCTGTCGTACAAGGTTTTGCTGGAGCATTAATAGGCAAGAAAGCACGAAAAGGAATACTCATCACCACTTCAAATTTCTCACAACAAGCCATAGACTATGCTGCGGGTATAGAAAACCTGAAAATCATTTTAATAGGTGGTGAACAGCTTGCTCAATTGATGATTGATCATGAAGTAGGGGTTACAGAAGAGTCAAGATATATCGTGAAAAAGATAGACTTAGATTATTTTAGTGATGAATAACAAAAAGGTAAAGATGGCTTATATCGGCAATTTCCCATATTCCGCAGCTCGAAGCTTTTCTGGTGTATTGATTAAAGCTTGCGCAGCCGGACCTCCTGGACAGAGTGATCGCGTCCCTTATGCAGGATAAGATGGGCGCGTTCGCGTGTGGGCAGGATATTCTCGTGCAGGTTGCGTCCGTTGATCTCCTGCCAGACGTAATGAGCAAGCTGCAGGCTCTCCTCTTCGTTCAGGTTGATGAAGCGTGTGTAAAAAGAGGAGGGATCGTGGAAAGCAGCTTCACGCAGCACTATGAAACGTTCGGTGAACCAGTGCTCGATATCGGCCTCCTCTGCATCGACGTAGATAGTCATGTCGAAGAAGTCGGAGACAAAGAGACGCGGCTGCTTACGCGGGCGACTTCCTCCGACCTGGAGCAGGTTAAGCCCTTCCACAATAAGAATGTCTGGCTGACCGATTTCTCGGACCTGGTCGGGCAGAATATCGTAGATGTGATGCGAATAGACAGGTGTAGTCGTTTCGGGTATGCCGGACTTCACATCGCTTAGAAAATGGATGAGATTGTGTACGTCGTACGTCTCAGGAAAGCCCTTACGATTCTCCAGGCCGCGCTTATCCAGGTAAGCGTTCGAAAAGAGAAATGCGTCCGTGGGCACTATCTCGACCCTGGGGTGGGTGGGCCAGTCTGAGAGGAGCGCTTGCAGCAGGTGAGCGGTGGTGCTCTTGCCAACGGCCACGCTCCCGACAATCCCGATCAAATAAGGGACCCGCGCGGATGTGGCTCCCAGGAAAGTGGCAGTCGTGGCATGCAGTTTCTCGACAGCGCCAAAGTAGAGCTGGAGCAGACGAGAGAGCGGAAGATATATCTGCTCTACCTCCAGCAAAGAGACACGCTCATTGAGGCTGCGCAGGGACTCCAAGCGCTCCTCAGACAGTGTCAGCGGAGTACTACCGCGCCGCTGCGCCCATTGCTCGCGTGTGAAGATACGGTAGAGTGAGAGATGATTGTTTTCTCCCTCAGAGAAACCTTTCGGCATAGTGGTAATAGAGCGATCCGGTTACATGCAGGCAGCGGCGCGAGCAAGCACACCAGGAGGGCTTCTTCTCCTTCTAGAAAAATAAATATGCTTCAAACGTCATTACGAATCATATCCCAGGGGCTATTGCTTAAGCAAGGGTGCATATTCGACCCGTAGCGGCATGGCTTGCCTGTGCCGCGTATCTCCACACCAACGCGATCGATCTCCACAGAGAGATCCGGCACAGGCAAGCCATGCCGCTACGGGGACGCCCACGACAAAATCCTTATAGAGCTTGACAAGGAGCAACGCGACTGCTATCATACCGTTACTAATATGAAAAATATGCAACATACGTTGCATATACCACACAGCGCATAAGCTGGTGGTTAACTCCCTGCGCCCCAAAGTGACGCTAAACGCGCCGACATATTGCGCGGTCCGCATAATCAGTTTCGGTATGATTCTTCATCTGAGATTGAAGCATAGTAATTCAGACAAGGAACTGTGATGGATGGCTCTCCACCTGTGCCTCCCACGTATCCCCTGGATTTGCGCGCAGGGATCGTAAAAGGACTTCATCTCAGTCAGATGAGCGAAGCTAGCGCTTCTAGCCTCGTTTCTGACTGAAGGTAGAAAGAAGAAAAGTGAGAAAGCATGTTTGCAGTAATTAAAAGTGGTGGACGACAATACAAAGTTGCCGTAGGCCAGAAGCTCGAAGTCAATCGGCTTCCGGTCGAGGACGGAGCACAGATCGCTATCGAAGAGGTGCTGCTGATCTCAGATGCCGATAATACCAGGATCGGTTCGCCGTTCATTGACAATGCACAGGTACTGGCAACAGTCGATGGACAGGCCCGCGGCTAGAAATTGATCGTTTTCAAGTACAAGTCTAAGAAGCGCTATCGGCATCGTCGTGGACATCGCCAGGAATTGACCGTGTTAACCATCGATGATATTGTTAGTGATGGTAAGAGCCTGGTCACTGGTGAGACTCCTAAAGCTAAAGAGACACCCATTGTAGAAGTTGAAGAGGCCCCGGAGACAACTGCAGAGCCCGTAGCAGAAGAATCTGACGAGCAGACCGACACCGGCAGGAGGACACGTCGCCGCTCAAGCGAAGCTGAGCCCGAAAGCAGCACGGAGGAATAAATCATGGCACATAAAAAAGGTATGGGTAGCTCGCGCAATGGTCGCGATAGCAAACCAAAGATGCTGGGCGTCAAACGCTACGATGGCCAACTGGTAACCGCTGGTAGCATTATCGTGCGCCAGCGTGGCACCAAGATTAAGCCCGGCAAACAGGTTGGCGTTGGCCGCGATCATACGCTATTCGCCCTCACCGACGGTTATGTCAAGTTTGGACACGACTCGCGCACGCACCGTTGTGTGAGCATCATCCAGGAGTTCCCTGGTCGCCCTTCTATAGCCGAACTGCTGGCTCGTGCTACTGGCGAAGAAAGCCCGGTTGTAGCTGAAGCGTAAGACAGAGATCGGTTAATACGACTAATTGTAGGGGCGCGATTGATAAGCCTGCAACGCCTTACATATGGTGCTGTTGCAGGCGCTTATCAATCGCGCCCCTACACATTTTTATTTATAAAGATGTCAAGAATCGTGAACAAACTGTCAGAAAACGCTCTGAATCGCGAGAAAACGCTAGATTCTGGAAAACTAGTTGTTATACTTGTAGGGGAAGGTTTTCCCATCAGTCCCTTCATTCCATCCTGAAAGGATAACTCATGCGAGCAATCATAAGTGTTGCTAACCGTGATGGTCTCACAGAGTTAGCACGTGAACTACAAGGCTACAATGTCGCACTTTTCTCGACGAGTGGTACTCAGGCCGCTTTACAGGCCGAGGGTATTCCAGCGCAGTCGGTGAGCGAGCTAACAAATTTTCCGGAGATCCTCAATGGACGTGTTAAGACGCTACATCCAGCTATTTTAGGTGGCGTTCTGGCACGTCGTGATCTTCCTGAACACGAGGAAGAACTGCGCGCGCACGATATTACGCCGATTGACATCGTTGTCGTTAATCTCTATCCTTTTGCGGAGACAGTTGCGCGCCAGAATGCCACACTGACGGAGGCCCTGGAGCAGATCGATATTGGAGGGGTGACCCTGGTACGCGCTGCTGCAAAGAATTTTCAAGATGTGATCGTGCTGGTGCGTCCACAGGACTATGTTCCTGTGATGCAGGAGTGGCAGGAACAGGGCGAAGTGAGTATCGAAACGCGCCGTCGGCTTGCGGCTATCGCCTTCCAGCATACGGCCAGTTATGATACTGCCATTGCCGAATATTTACGCATGAGCACAGGTGACTATTTCCCCGAGCAACTTACCTTACCGTTGGAACGTATTCAGGCCCTGCGCTATGGTGAAAATCCGCATCAGCAGGCATCCTTTTATCGTTGGGCTGGCACAACCTTCAATACCGCGTTACCAACCGTGGCAGGCTCAGAGGTACTACATGGCAAGGAACTCTCTTTTAACAATCTGTTGGACCTGGACTCGGCGCTAACAACCGTACAGAGTTTTACAGCACCTGCGATAGCTATTATTAAGCATACCAATCCCTGTGGACTGGCCTGCGACGACTCGCTGGTAGAAGCATATAAGCGAGCGCATTCCGGCGATCCTGTCTCTGCTTATGGAGGTATTATTGGTAGTAATCGTCGTCTAGACGAGGCGACCGCGCATGAGATCTCACAACTCTTTTATGAGGCGATCATCGCACCAGAATTTACGCCTGGTGCGATGGCTATCTTGCGCAAGAAGAAGAATATTCGCCTGCTCGCCACTCATACGCCGATTGAGCCGAAGAGCATCAACACGCAGGCTCTACACGCCGGGCGTCCAGATGTACGCTCCGTCGGCGGTGGCTTGCTCTTGCAGACGCCTGATGCTGTAGGCGAACGAGAGGCCGAGTATAATGTGGTCACAGACCGTGATCCAACGCTAGAGGAGGTCACGGATTTAATGTTTGCCTGGAAGGCGGTTCGGCACGTTAAGTCCAATGCGATTGTGCTGGCGCATAAACTCATGCTCATTGGTGTGGGCGCGGGACAGATGAACCGCGTCACCAGTGTGCAGCTTGCGGTTGAGAAGGCCGCAGATCGTGCACGTGGCTCTGTGCTGGCTTCGGATGCCTACTTCCCCTTCGCCGATGGCGTCGAGACGGCAGCGAAAGCTGGTGTCACTGCCATCATCCAGCCAGGTGGTTCCGTACGTGACGAGGAGACGATTCGTATGGCAAACCATTATGCCATTGCGATGATCTTTACAGGTAGGCGACATTTCAGACATTAAAAAGCACCCACGAGCTCGTTGATTGAGGATGGGTGTGCGGGTGGGGGCAAGCCCCACCGCTACGGATACGAAAGGTCGATTGGTTACGCGACTATTTCATCGGAGAAGAAGCGCACCCATAATATACTCACCGCCAGACCACCAATCAATGTAAAGAAGCCAATAGCTCCTCTGGCCGTATTGGTCGGATCTTTGAACGGATAGAAGATAATGAGCGCGAGCCAGCAGATGGTAAGGATCGTGGTCCAGCTCAATTTTGTAGTCTCCGCATTTGAGCGGTAGAACAGGTGATAGAAGAAGAGAACGAGGAGGCCAATCAGTACCACGACAGCTTTAAAATTTGTAGTAACACTGCCATCTCCAACCCAGTCAATGACAAGGGTAGGCTTAATAAATAGAAAGGCACACACCCATAGGATGGCAAGAATGACGCCCCCGACGACCTTGCGTATTTCAAAGGGATTATTCACCGATAAGGCTCCTTTCGAGGAGGATATCTACAAGAATGACTGCTCAAGTACGCAGAGCACATGTGTATAGGGTTCCGTACGTATTTGTATTGTAGTCGTTATGCGGAAATAAATCAACATCTCTGTAGGGGCGCGATTGATAAGCCCGCGAATGTAACACCATGCGGCACTGCGGGCTTATCAATCGCGCCCCTACATCCAAATCGCGCCCCTACAAGGATGTTAGTTAGGGTCATGTCTTTTTGTGCAATGGATAATTTTACTGTACGTTGATCTTGAAAAGAACCTCCATGATATACATAGGGCACACCTGACCGGCCTTACAGAGAGCCTGCCCGGTGAAATTTAGTTCGGCAGTACCAGTTCCCTGAGCGACGAAGCGCCATACACATACATTATCAGCTTTCCAGGCATAACCGGCAGGCGATTGGAGTGCAAGGATGCTCGGGGATGCATTCGGCCCCCCCCATTTATGACCGAACGGCAAGCGAACCTCGATCACATCGCCATTATGTGCAGTGATGGTATTATTAGCCTCAGAAGACTTTACTATCACGTTTGCTTTCGTTGGCGCAGAACTCACCACCATATCACTGGGGCAGCCATTGGCCGTTCCATAGCCTTTCACTGGAGTAGGTGCCGCTGTCGGGCTAGAGCCTGCCGCTCCAGTTCCGCCTGTTGTACTTCCTCCGGAGCCTGCTGCACCACAGGCAGCCAGCACGAAAGCAAGTATAAGAAAGCTAAGTAAGCCGATAGAGAAAAGTGCTTGCCGTTGTCTATTATAAACAGTACGCATTATTATGAACTCCTTTTTGCTACTCTCTACGCACGGGACTTCAATGTATTCGTCAATATCAAGACGAAACTGTGGAGAAAAAAGTTCCTACGAGGTCTTCTCGTCAGAAGCATTTTTCTCTCCAGAGGCAATATAAGCCCTGGCCAGGGAGAGCATATAGTCAAGGGCAAATTAGTAAGTGGTACGTTTGCTCTCGACGCATTAGCAGCATACTCTGAAGAGGAGAATATGGCCTGAAAGGAACATGCAACTACGGGGACGAAGGTTTATTGACGGAAGCTAGCATAACAAGGAGTTCTTCGGTATCGAGGACAAAGCGACGTGCAGGTAGTACTTGATCTACGAGCCCGAGTCGTTGCGCCTCGTGAGCATTGAGCGTTGTGCCATTTTGCATCAGGCGCGTCGTCGTCTCGCGTCCAATCAAAGCTGGCAGGCGTAGAGAGACGACATTGGGAAAGACCTTTGCGCTCACTGCTGGCAGGCGAAATTCAGCATCATCGCGTGCAATGATTGTATCGCATAGTGCAGCCAGCTCACAGCCAGCGCCAAATGCACTGCCTTTGACCAGGGCAACCGTAGGAAGTGTATGCAAATCGTCAAAAGCAATCTCAGTATTCCTGGCGGCGCGCAGCAAATCTTCCCGCTGTTTATCTGAGTCATCAGGCAGGTCAACGCCAGCACAAAAGGCACGCTCCCCAACACCCGTGATCACGATAAGATGGGGAGAACGCTTCTTTGCCTGTTGGAGAGCCAGCGTAAATTTGTCTAACATTTCCGTGGTCAAGGAATTCAGAGGCTGCCGATCGAGCAGTAGCCAGAGAATATCTTTGTGCAGACGCACGTGAACATCCGACATGTATACTATCCTCTAATCTCAGGAATCTTCCCAGGGGTAACGAGTAAGGCAATAATAGTATAACATGCTGAGGTGTATCAGTGTCCTACAAATTCTCCCTGTAATTCTCGTGTTGGTAGATATAGTTTACCAGGCTCAGGTCCTGAGCCTACTCAAAGCTGAGCAGTTTCCCCGTTTAAACACCCATGATTTTCAAGAGATACTGTTGTGTCTCACCTGGGAGAAAGGATATCCAGTTCCCGCCACCAGCGGCAACAGCGTATTGCACTGTGCCTGAGCCCGCGTTGTAAGCAGCGAGGGCTTTGGCATAATCACCGCGGTACTGTATCGCAAGGTTCGCCATGTACTTAGCCGCGCCAGCGAGAGCGGTTATCGGATTATACGGATTGAAGCCCAGGCCAGCAGCAGTGCTGGGTAGGAACTGAGCGATGCCAACCGCGCCAGAAGGGGATACAGCGTTGGCATTGAAACCACTTTCAGCCTGAATCTGCCGTACGAAATAATCGGGACTGATACCATTAGCGATAGCATCCTGGCGAGCAATAGCCACATATTGGCTGGTCGATAGAACCAGCGGTGGCTGTACGGGATTTGTAGCAGGGGCAGTTACAGGAGCATTGCCAGGAGTAGCGTTAGCTTGCGCGAGTGTCACAAATGTATGCCCGGTAATATCCCTACCCTGTTGCTGTGCCTGTACCCAGTCAGCGGCTCCACTTATGAGCGGGACCGAAGTCTGTCCACCTTTGAGCGGAGCTAGCGAAATAAGGGTTGTTATCATCACGGCAACAATAGCGCCCAGTATGATACCGTGACGGAGATGCGGAGATATGCGCCGTACTGGAGTCAACTCATCTGTCGCCCGCTTCCGCTTCTTCGCCCCGGGAATGACAACTGGAGTCCTGGTGACGCCCGGAGCCATCGTCGCCTGCAAAGCCGCGATCAGAGATTGGGTTGTAGACACATCATGCAATGGACCCGATACAGGCTCCGTAGGCTGCACCTGGTCTGTTGTTGTTAACGACTGCGTTGCAGTAGACAGAAGTCTAGTAGTATTGAATGATGATTGCTCTATTAATCCACCAGATGACGGAGCCGTAATGGGAGGGAAAACGGGAGTAAAATCGGGATAGCGCTCCATCGACGGCCCATTATGCTGAAACGACGACAGAGAGTTGAATTGTGGCATAACCTACCTCATTACCTACAATCTACGTTGTACTTCTTTGTTTTGAGTCTATCTAAATAGACCCTGGCCCGTCAAATTATTCGAGCAGAGGGGGGTGAAAAGTAATACAAATTCCTATGTATCTTAACCACCATGTTAGTAAATGGTAGAGATAGGCAAGATATCGTGTACACAATAACACAAAGCAGAGGCGCAGCTCACAAACCACAAACATCATCATCGATGCGAGCTTTTGTGAACCGCGCCTCCAAAGTAGAAGTGGTTTTATACGCGTCTTGCACCAGCTAACTCAGGTGCCGGATTCAAGCGTGAAACTCTGCCGCGTGTAGCTTTGCGTTTTGTCTGACGAGCCAGGCGTGCTGGCAGGTAAGGCTCCATAGCACGCAGGGCATTGATGTAGACCTGCTGCTGTTCATAGATCACCCCGTTCGGTCCCAGATCCCACCATTCGTTGGGAGTGAAATAGGCCGAGACTTCAGCTTCAGGTCCGCTACGCCCAAACCACTGGATAAGGTGCAGATTATCGGACTGTGAGAGCCAGATCGCAAGATCAATCAGTTCGGGATTCTCGGTCAGCTTTGCCATACCATAGACATGGCCCATCAGTTGTAGGATAGTCTCCTGCGCACTATTGCCCAGGAAGAACTCCATGCCGCCAGTACCAGCCCAGGTCGTCGGGAAGATAGGCAGCGGCAGGTGATTGGAACGTTCCGTGTGTCGATCTATGAGTGCGCTGGCGGTATACGTCGTCACCTCGCGGCGGGCGAGTTGCTCCGGCAGTGCACGCATAAAATCAAAGATGCCACTATCCACACGATGGTGTTCACCGAAGGTCTCGAAGTCCCAACCGATCAACATAAGATCGCCCCAGGTGTGCGCGATCCAATCAGCGTAAGTATCAGCGAAGAGCGGAAAGCCGGACCAGCTGCGATTGGAGAAACGATAACCCACATCGTCACTTAATTCCAGGTGACGAGTAAGTAGATAAGGAGGGTTACTCCGCTCAGCTTCGGTCTGAGTTTTGCGCTGCGAACGCACCGTCCGTGTCTTTACTTTGCTGCCTTCAATAGGGAGCGCGTAAGGGGCCTCATCACCATTGCGATAAAGGTGTGTACTTTCGCGCCAGCCCATTACCCAGGGACGTCCATCCATCACCGCACCACGAAAACCTGCCGTGTCGAGCGCATTATAGAGCGTCGCCGACATACACATCTCCGTCGTATCGGTCACAACCGGGCGCTTACCAAAGATTCCTTCCAGTTCATTGACCATTTCCTGCATCCGCTGCACAAACGCTGGCATATCGAGCAAAAAGAGGAAACTATGATAGGGTTCGACCCCGATCAGTTCCACATTTTCCTCTGCCACCAGTTCGCGAAACAGATTGAGCAGATCAGTATCCCAGGCAGCCGCCTGGCGCAAGAACGAAAGAGAGAAGCCGATGGAAAGCCGCATCCCCTGCCGTACCAGGTCTAAAAACATGCGTGCAGCCGGGTAATAACTATACTGCGCCACTTTTCTAAAGTAGCGTTCATTCATCCGTTCATCAAAGAGGCAATGAGTGATATCCTCAACCGAAGCACCTCGTGGAATAGGCTGCGCAGGCAGCTTGAGACGACGAGGTTGATGCACCACGGTGTAGATTGCCAGATCCGCAACCATGTCAATCTTCCTCTCAAGGCTAGACGGTGAGTTCTCCGAGCACGGGATCACCCACAGTCTTCTCCCCCACGTCATTCTTACGCTTAGCAGTCTCGCTTACAGCAGGCGCAGGAGGAAAGACAATATTCTGCTTACGAGCAAGGAACTCCAGCTTGCCGACAAGGTTCTCGATCACGCGATCCCACAAGAACTGTTTGGCTGAAAGATATCCATTCGTACGAATACGCTCCTGCTCCTCTTGATGGCGGCGCAAATAAAGGAGATAGCCTACAATCTCATCGGGATCGTCAGTCTCGGTCACAATAGCATTTTCAAAAGAGACAGCGTAATCTTCGCCGGTGCTGCCCGTCACAGCGACACCTTGCGCAGCCATAACTTCCAGAGCAACCAGGCCGAAAGGCTCATGTCCACTATTGGCAAGAGTCGCATCGGCAGTCGCATAAGTCGTACGTACAAATTCCTCGGGCAGGAAGAAACGCAGGTTATAGATATCAGCGGGCCCGGCCTGCTCAATTGCATTGAAACATTGCTCCAGGTTAGGACGCTGCGCCACCACATCCTTGATCTGTAGACCGCGATAATAGGCATGGCCTAAGACATCCGCGCCATGGGGTTCGATGCCGCCACGCACAAACAGGGTAACGGGATGACCGGTATCCTTCAAACGTGCAACGGCCTCAATCGCCATCATCCAGCGCTTATCGGGATCGAAGCGGCCAATCTTGAAGAGGAAAAGCCGATTAGGATCACCACGTTGCGCGAGAGTATGCAGTTGCTGCATAGCCTGCTGATCAACGGACTCCAGGTGACGCGAAGGGATACCATTGGGGATTACCAATGGATTGACACCCAGTTCCCACATCTTGTGCTTCATGTATTTGCTCACTGTAGACAGGGTCGTCACAAAATTGAGGCGACCCCAGTTAATGCGATGCAGCGACATCAAGCTATTGAGGTTCCACAGCATCAAAGTTTTATTGCGCACCCCATACCAGTTCAGTACATCGGAGGTACGGCACATCACCTCGGCGGTATGCCAGTCCTCACCCATAATCACCACAGTCTTGCCTTCAGATACAGCCGGGCGGACAACGTCATTATAAATATAGTAAGGGACACTTTCGTTGTAGTCGTAGAGCTTCTGCTCTTCGCCATCGTAGACGCCGTTGGGATAGTATTTACTGACCCATTGCGACCAGCGTTTGAGTATCAGCTTACCATCCACGCGCGCTTCGGTTGCGGGCCTATAGGGGTCGCCAATGAAAATCAACTGGGTCGTATACCCCTGTGTAGCCAGAGCTTCACTCAGTTCCGTGACGCGAGTTCCTAAACCACCAGCCGTGGAATAGACATCAGGCCCCTCGAAACAGAGCAAAACAAACAGCGTGTTCTCTGGCGAAATCGCTCCGTCTAGTTTCATCATAGTCAGGTAGTCCTCATAAATGTGTAGTTGAATGATGTTCAAGAGGGAAGAGGTCGGCACTCGTCGTTGAGTTTCGGGCCCCTGACACATGAAGTGCCAGGCATTACTACTTCATACATGGCATATTGCCCAAAACGCTACAGCCGTTTTTAGAGTATGCAGTGCAGTAAGTAAGGCCTCTTGCAGTGAGAAGATCCGCATCCCTGCAATACCAGGTCGTCGTTGTACGCGCTGTTCATCTGATCTTTAGCTAAGTACCAGACAATTACGACATACTCCCTGGCTTTAGTATAGCACGCCGTCCATCATGAACGTAATACAGAGACAGTATATCACACAGGATACGAGGGCAAGATGGGCTTTTTTGGGCATAAAATTAGCCCGACAACGGGCTAAATCCACTCTTGAAGCGTCTCCACCGCAAGCAAGCTTCTATGTGATTGTCTCTATGATTGTCAATAAATTTTTTTGGGATTGCACAGTAGCAAAATGAAAGGCACCCGCGCGAGGTGCCTCTACTATTAACATAAACTGTACTTTTAATGTCCAGGTATCACCGTCGGCGTCGCTGGCGTCGGATCTGGTGCTGGCGTCACTGGCGTTGGATCTGGTGCTGGCGTCACTGGCGTCGGCGTTGGTTTTGGCGTTGGTTTCGGCGTTGGTTTTGGCGTTGGTTTCGGCGTTGCTATTGGTGGGGAAGTTGCAACCGGTGTCACTCCGGACGTCCCGCTGGTGTAATTCGCCACATAGAGTGTCACGGTCTGTCCACTTTGCAGGGCGCTGCCGCTCGATGGCACAGTTTCCACAACCACATTCGGACCTTTAGTGGGATCATGTCCAGCATCGTGTACATCGAACAAAATGTGCAAATCCTTGAGCGTCCGCTCCACCGTGGCCAGGTCCTGTCCCACAAGGTTATTGGGAACCGTCACTGTAGGGGTTGTGCCCGGTGGGGCCAGGTCGACCAGGATAGCCGAGTTCACAGCCGCCTTTGTTCCGGGCAATGGATATTGATTTACTACAATACCGTCTGCCAATTTATTGTTGATCTTGATTGTAAAATGATTAGCCTGTGCTACCTGTTTCGCCTTTGCATAATTCATCTGGAGCAGGTTGGGAACCGCGATCCCTTTTGAGACATCAGGAGTGACGGTGCCCGGTATATTGATCCCTGGAATATGCAAGAAACCAAGTTGTCCGGCCAGATAGATGCTAAAACCGAGCAATAACAGGGTTGCAAGTAAGATCAAGACGGTAATAATGCTGGCAAAACGTGAATCGCGTGCTTCCTGTACAACACCTTTACGGAAAGGACGCGTCACTCCAGGTTCGGCTTGATTACTGTACGCTCCCTGGTTCGCTTCGGCACTGGCTACCGTGCTGTAATTTTCTGACGGGACAAAGGGTTGCACAACCGTTGCAGCATTTTCCACAGCACCATTCTGATTCTGTGCCAGGGTAGCATTAGCCGCAGCTGGTTCTCCGCTATTGCGCTGCGCAACTTGATTGTAAGAATAGTTTCCACTGGTTGGTGGAAGTCCATTGCCACCAGGGGGTGTGCTGGTGATCGTCTCGGCCATGTCCTCTTCGCCAAGCACTTCAAGGGCGCGAGCAAGTGCGCTACCATCGCGGAAGCGCATCTCTGGCACCTTCTCCAGGCAGCGCATAATAATTTCTTCTAACGCCGGGGGAATACCAGGATTGAGTTGAGTGGGTGGAGTTGGTAGATCCTGGATATGCTGCATAGCAACCGCGACAGGCGTATCACCATCAAAAGGAGTGCGTCCCGTGAGCATCTCATACATCACAATGCCCAGTGCATACACATCAGCGGCTGGACTGACGATCTCACCCTGGGCCTGTTCCGGCGCGTAGTATTGCACTGTTCCCAGCGTCATACCTGTCGTTGTAAGACGTTCAGCATTAATATCTTTATAGACACTGGCGATACCAAAATCGGTGAGTTTGATCGAGCCATCGCGGCCCACCAGAATATTTTGCGGTTTCACATCGCGATGTACAATGCCACGACGGTGGGCGGCGCCCAGACCAAGGGCCACATCGTGTGCAATGATTATGGCACGATCAATAGCCAGCACCCCGCGTGAACGCAGGTAGCGGCGCAGGTCAGTTCCCTCAACCAGCTCCATCACGATAAAGTAGTTACCGTCACTTTGTCCATAATCGTAGACCTGCACGATATTAGGATGCTGCAACGAGGATGCAGCTTTCGCCTCACGTTGAAAGCGCGTCACAAACTTTGGGTCAGTGCTATAGACTTCCCTCAGCACTTTAATCGCGACGACGCGCTCCATGCGCATATCACGCCCACGATAGATCGTAGCCA
>Ga0137371_10001507_pt1 | contig 18526 bp, 17 predicted proteins | sample SagtaG_7_FD_104919 | JGI IMG/M metagenome (GOLD analysis project Ga0137371, IMG submission 104919) | Vadose zone soil microbial communities from Sagehorn Ranch, Mendocino, California, USA - Sage1_R_40_16 metaG | ecosystem: Environmental > Terrestrial > Soil > Vadose zone | place: USA...
GAACCGAAGATCGACAGCGTACTGGCATCCCTGCGCGCGAGCTAGCGAGCCGCCAGAGCGCTGCTGGAAGCGACGCGCATTCTCTGGACCACGCCGTCGGGAAAAATGGCGAGCGGCTCGCCGTTCTCCGTCGAAAACAACATGACTAGACCAACATATTTGCCACCGGGAGCAGCAGGTACTTTGGTCTTTAACATTCTGCCGTCTTGCTGTCGCCAGCGGATAATGTCGGAATTGACGCGCAGGGCCACGATGGGTGGATCGACGAGCCCCGCCTCCATCGATTTGAAGGCATACACGCCGGACTCGTTGGGCGACGGCAACACCAAATCCGTGCGCGGCCGATTGATCGCCGTACCTTTGTCCCAGCTCTTATAGGCCTGTTCTAACGTTTCAATACACGTCTTGATAGACAGAAAAGATTCGATCTCTTCGTTGCTCAGTATCAGCATGATTGCTGGCATATCAACCGGGCGAATCAAGGTCAAGAAAAACCATTGGGAGGAAGTTCGGAGTGCCTAAGCTGCTTTTTTCTTGACTCGCTCAGTGGATGCGTTTAAGGTGCGGAAACATTTGCAGGCGCCGATTGCCCCCCGTTCTCGCACGTTTTGGCATTCCCTGGCGCATGCAAATATGAGCTTTTAACGACGCGTTGGGAGAACTGCTTAGAGCGTGACCATCAAGAGATACAATGCGGGTATCCAGAGAGCGAAGGGAGTGTTGGAACTGGCCGCTTCCCTGTACGAAAGCTCTCTCTCTTCCGAATCGTGGCGCGCGGCGGAGGGCGTGCTGCAAACCGATTCGCGCCTCGGCAATGCGCTGAAGTTGTCGCTCCGCGCCAAATCAAACGATCGAAAAGGTATTTCGCTTTCTTTCGCCACTGGCGGTTTTCGCGAGATCAGAGCGCTGGCCGAAGGCAAGCTCTCCCTCGCCTGGGTCAACCCTTCGGTGTGCTTGACCATGGCTTACCGAGGCAAAGGCCCGTTCCCTAAGCGCCTTCCGCTGCGAACGATCGCGGTATTTCCCTCCTACGACGTGATGGGCTTTGCCGTGCACGAATCGACCGGCGTCACCTCCCTCACGCAAATCAAAAAAGAACGCTTTCCGCTCAAGCTTTCGACCAGGCTGGTAACCCAGAATGCTCTGAAGGAAAATTCAACCATGTTTACCGTGGCGGCCGTTATGCGGGCCGCTGGGTTTACGTTTGGTGACATTCGCAAGTGGGGCGGAGAAATTCATTTGGCCCCTAGGCCCAGCGATCCGGCTCGGCGTGCCACCATCGAGAGCGGGACAGTCAACGCGATCTTCGATGAGGGGATCAAGAGTTGGGCGGGGACCGCTCTGGATCATGGTTTTAACTTCTTGCCCGTGGAAGGAGCGGTTCTTAAGCGTCTGGGGGCGATGGGGTATCGCCCGGCCGTCATGCCCAAGTCCCGATTCCACGGAATGGCTGAAGATATTACAACCATCGATTTCAGTGGCTGGCCGATGATCGTTCGCGCCGACATGCCGGACAATGTCGCCTATGCGATTTGCGAGGCGATTGACAAGCGTAAAGAATTCATTCCCACCGATAATTATAAGCCGCTCGACATAGCGCAACTGTGCGCCAACGACGAAGAGGCGCCTTACGACGTGCCACTTCACCCGGGAGCAGAACGCTTTTACCGCAAAAGAGGCCATCTCAAATAATACGCCGCGAACTATTGGAGAGACACGACATCGTGACTTTTGTTAACGCCAAGATGAAGACACACGCCCTCTCGACTGCGATTCTTTTGTTTGGTGTTAGCGCGTGTGGGCAAACCACGGTGCGACCGCTGAGTCGGAGTCTTGACGCGAGTATTGCACGACCATCACGGATTCTCCTACAAACTTTTGCGGTGAGTGAAGCTCAGGTGAACGAATATCAAGGCATACTTCGGCAACAGCCATCTAACAACAATGCTATGGAGCGCCGGCGCGAGATAGGGAAAAGAGCAGCTGAGGCACTGGCGGTCGAATTGGTCAATAGACTGCGCGCTCTCAGCTTCACGGTCGAGCGTGTAAGCCACGAAACGCTAGTGACCGATAACGACCTTCTGGTTGAGGGACAATTTCTCAGTGTCGATCAAGGCGATCCGCTGCGGCGACTGGTATTCGGATTCGGTTCGGGAGTCTCGAGGGTCGAGACCCGGATGCAGGTATACTATGGAATTCAGCGGCGCCCACTGCTCGATTTCACGACCCATGCCGACAGCGGCAAAATGCCCGGAGCGGCGGCAACTATGCCGGCCGGGGCGGCCATTGAAGGAGGCCTCACCGCCGCAGTAGTCGCCGGCACTGCGATAACCACAGGTGTGAAGGCGTACCCCTCGGACGTGTCCTGGATGGCCGAATCGGGCGCCGAGCAAGCCGTTTATTACCTCTCGCAGTTTTTCGCCAGGCACGGATGGATCCACCCCGCTCAGGCGAAGGAGGCCCGGATCGCCAATTGACGCTCTACCAGATCACGGACCCACCGCTTTCGTAAAAGGCGACCCCGAAAACAAGAAGGTATTGATTTTATCGTCGTCCCATGGCGTTCAGTAATTGAGCTATCGCTACCTTGTAAGCGACCAAGGCATTGACGTAGTTCGTCTGCGCAGTGGTGTACGTCGTCTGAGCGTCCGTCACTTCGACGATCGGAGCATATCCGACTTGATATCGCCCTTCGTGAAGTTCCAGGTTTTCCTTTGCCGCTTTCACAGCCGCCTCGTTGGCTTTAACCGCTTCTCGCGTGGCGTTTAGGTTTAAAAAGCTCTGTTCCACCTGTAAAGCGACCTGCTGTCTCTCCACCCGCTCCTGTTCCTTGATCGAGTAATAATTAAACAGGGCTTGTTGCACTTGATAAGTGGTTTGGAAGCCATTAAAAATCGGAATGTTCAAACTCAGTTGTACCTGCCAGCTGGGCTGAAGGGGAAATAGGTTAGCGGCGGCGTCATTACCTTGACGGCCATAACTTGAAGTAAAAAGAAAATCCGGGAGGTGATTGCGCCGGGTTACAGCAATTAGTTGGTCCTGTGCCTTGAGCTGAGCGTCGAATTGAAGCAGCTCTGGACGCGCTCCAAAGGCAGCTTGCTTTGCTTCGTCAAGTGACATGGAGAACGGCGTGACGGCAAGCTCTTCAGCCAAAGGCTGCCGAGGATACTCGTCAACTCCCATAGCATTCCTAAGGCTCGCCCAAGCAACGTCTACGCCGTTGCGAGCCAAAATGAGATTCGCTTGCGCGAGATAGAGATTTGCTTGAGCCTGTGTGACATCGCTTCTGGGCTTGGTTCCGACGTCATAAAATCCTTGCGTCTGACGCAGCGTTTCTTCACGGTCCCTGACTGTTTCTTCATTGACTCTTAGCAGAGCGTTGGCTTGAAGAACCCCGTAATAAGCCTGCTTAACCGCCAGAACTATGTTGTTGGCGGTGGTATTGTAGGCGTACTGAGTCGCGTCAAGCGTGTCTCGCGCCGATTGCACCAGACCTTCACGTTTGCCAAAATTATACAAGGTCATAGTCACATTGGTCGCACTGGAGACACTATCAAAAGCCCTCGAAGCGGTGGCAGACGTACCGCTTACCGTATTGCTGGTACGGTAACTGTTGTTAAAATTGACGGTCGGGTAGTACGCAGCCATTTGCTGGTGCACGACCGCATCTTGCGCTTTGATCTGAAATTGCGCAGATTTGACACTTGAATGGTTCTCAAGAGCGGTGCGCACGACTTCATCAAGAGTCAGCCCTGTTCCCTGTTGCATCCCCGCTGAAGCGGTGACGGTTCCCTGAGCCGGCGCTAACACGTCAGCCGACTGCCCCGTGACTGGAAACAAGAACCACGTGACTGCTAAAAAGTAAAGCACCTGAAGCCGCAGCCCGTCTTTTTTGAATTCCTTCATATGATTCCTCCCTGCCCGTAAATGAAAAAGCTATAAATCATAACGCCACCATAACCATGCTTTGTAGCAAACGAAAATAACACAGAAGAACACAGTACTTAATGGGCGGATCTTTTTGTTACAGATAAACACCGCCGCGTTTTTTCTTGCGCAGGTTCGCTGCTTTATATACCTAGCCGTGGCTTTCGTTGGACAGTCATCGTCCTGTTTTTGATAAAAAATCGCGGCCCAATGAGGTGATAAGTTGGTCCAATGGTTCCGGCCTGCGAGAAAAATTGGGCCTAGGAAAAACATCTGCAACAGGATAAATATGTTCCTATGGGTCTCAACATCGCTTTGGTGCAGCAGCCCTCAGTTCAATCGTGAAACAGGGGTGGGAGCAAATGTTGATGAAAAACAATCATTTTTCAGGAGGAACGGATCGTGAACTTAAAAACTGTTGCGCTGCTGCATCCAGGTAATATGGGGGTCACCATTGGCGCGGCCGCTGCTACAAGCGGTGCGCGGGTTATCTGGGCCTCGCGTCAACGTAGCAAGGCAACCCAAGAACGTGCCGAGCAGGCTGGGCTCGCCGACGTGGAGAATCTTACCAATGTGGTCCGAACGAGCGATGTCATTCTTTCTGTCTGCCCGCCGCATGCAGCTCTGGAACTCGCCCGCAGCGTGGCGGAGCACAACTTCAAAGGCATTTATGTAGACGCTAATGCGGTTGCTCGAGCCACGGCCGAGCAAATCGGTGAGACCATAAGCCAAGGGGGAGCAAGTTTCGTCGATGGAGGCATTATTGGATCGCCGGTAAAGCGAGCCGGAACCACTCGTCTTTATCTCTCGGGTGTTCGTGCCCCGGAAGTGGCGGAGTTATTCTCCGCGAGCATGCTCGATGCCCGGGCCATCGGCGAAGATCCTGGTGCCGCCTCCGCTCTCAAGATTGTATATGCGGCGTGGACAAAATGCACAGACGCCTTGGTCTTGGCGATTCGTGCGCTCGCGACCCGGGAAGGGGTCGACAAAGCTCTGCTCGATGAATGGACTCTGTCCCAACCTGACCTCGAGCGCAAGAGCATCCGGGCCGCCGCCATGGCAGCGCCCAAGGCATGGCGATACGTAGGAGAGATGAGAGAGATCGCCGCCGCCTTCGAAAGCTCCGGACTACCGGCTGGCTTTCACAATGCTGCTGCTGATTTCTATGAGCAACTTGTCCCCTTCAAGGATCGCACCGATCCGGCTCCTACAGTCGCCGCCGTTATCGATACACTCCGTGGATCACCGGAGAAACACCGTTAACGACTCGTTTAACGCCCAGAGTAGCTGGGCGACTAGGGTAGATCCGTGCTACCCATAAGATAGCGATCGCATTCCCTTGCCGCGCCGCGACCTTCGTTGATCGCCCAGACCACCAGGCTTTGACCACGTCGGCAGTCACCCGCAGCAAAGATTCCCGGAACATTAGTCGAAAACTGTCCGTACTCGGCTTTGGCATTGGAACGGGGATCGCGCTCAACGCCGAGTTGCGCGAGCACTGTGTCCTCGGGACCGAGAAAGCCCATCGCGAGCAAAACTAGATCGGCCGGCAGCACTCGATCCGTGCGAGGAACTCGCTTCGGTATGAAACCGCCCTTCTCATCTCTCGTCCATTCCACGTCGTAGATGTGGAGCTCTTTCACGTGGCCATTTTCATCACCGACAAACTTATCGTCGGTAGTGAGATAAATGCGCGGATCGGTGCCGAAGCGAGCCTTCGCCTCCTTCTGACCATAATCGAGATTATAGACCTTGGGCCATTCCGGCCAAGGATTATCGGGCTGGCGCGTGTCGGGCGGCCTGGGCAAGATTTCCAGCTGCGTGAGAGTCTTGCAGCCGTGACGCATCGCCGTACCGACGCAGTCGGTTCCGGTATCGCCGCCGCCGATGACAATCACGTGCTTATCTTTAGCCGAAATGTAGTGTCCGTCGCGGTGTTCCGAATCGAGAAGACTCTTGGTGTTGGCGTGGAGAAACTCCATAGCGAAATGAATTCCTTTGAGTTCGCGGCCGGGAATCGGCAAGTCACGTGGCTTAGTCGCGCCTGAGCAAAGCACGACGGCGTCGAATTCTTGTTTGAGTTTCGCCGCTGAAATATCGACTCCGACGGCGGTGTTGGTGACAAACTTAACGCCCTCTTCGGCCATAACATCGAGGCGCCGCTGCACGATGCTCTTGTCGAGCTTCATATTGGGAATGCCGTACATGAGCAGGCCACCGCTGCGATCGGCCCGTTCATAAACCGTCACCCAATGACCCGCGCGGTTCAGCTGTGCCGCGCAGGCGAGGCCGGCCGGCCCCGACCCAACAACGGCGACTTTCTTGCCGGTCCGCTTCTCAGGCGGCTCCGGAGTCACCCATCCTTGGGCAAAGCCGTTGTCGATGATCGCGCATTCGATGGTCTTGATCGTCACCGGCAGCTCATTCAGGCCGAGCACGCAGGAGCCTTCGCATGGAGCCGGACAAACGCGACCGGTGAATTCAGGAAAATTGTTGGTTTTGTGAAGTCGATGCAGCGCCTCTTTCCACAGCCCACGGTAAACCAGATCATTCCATTCCGGGATCAGATTGTTGATCGGACAGCCCGAAGCCATGCCGCTGATCAATTGACCGGTGTGGCAGAAAGGAATGCCGCAATCCATGCAACGCGCGCCCTGCTGCTGCAGCTTCGCTTTGGCGAAGTGCTCGTGGAACTCCTGCCAATCTTTCACCCGCTCAAGCGGGGAGCGGTCTGCGGGGAGTTCCCGCTCGTATTCCATGAATCCGGTTGGTTTACCCATCTCTCAAGCTTCTCCTAACGATACGAATCATTCAGCGCCCTCAGCGTTCGGGCCGGAAACCGCCCCGGCTTCTGATCGCGTCCTCTGTTCCTCTCTGAACAGGAAGCCAACGCCTAAGAACGTGGCTGGTGAGCAAATAGCCGAACCGCGGATGATGGCGGAATAATTAACAGGTCTCACCACGCTCGATGGACAATCCTTTCAATTGCCATCATGAGCGCAGCGAGGAATCTCGCTGTTTTCAGTTCCCGCTGACGCGAGCCGCGTCGTTCTTATTAGCTTCGAAGGCAGCCATGAGCGCCTCGTCCCCCACAAGTCCTTGACTCTCCGCCTCCTGCAGAGCCTCGAGGACCCGCCGGTAATCTTTCGGCATTACTTTGACGAACTTCGGCGCGTTCTCTTGCCAGAGCGCGAGGATCTGCCAAGCCCTGGCACTACGGGTATAGACCGCATGGCGTTTTAGCAGTTCCTCCACTTCCCGCACATCTCTTTCGTCGAGCCGCTCCAAGCTGACGGTTTCCAGATTGCAGTGACTCTTGAAGGTGCCATCTTCATCCAGGACATAGGCGATACCGCCAGACATCCCCGCAGCGAAATTGCGTCCCGTCTTGCCGATGACGATCACGCGTCCGCCGGTCATGTACTCGCAACCGTGGTCGCCCACGCCTTCGATAACTGCCCGAACCCCGCTATTGCGCACGCAAAAACGCTCGCCGGACATACCGCGGATATACGCCTCGCCGCTGGTGGCGCCGTAAAACCCTACGTTCCCAACGATGATATTTTCCTCGGGAGCGAAGGTTGAACCTTCGGGCGGATACAAGATTATCTTGCCGCCTGAGAGCCCTTTACCAAAATAATCATTGGCGTCTCCCTCAAGTTCGAGAGTCATGCCCTGCGGCACGAACGCGCCGAAGCTCTGCCCGGCGGAGCCTCGGAAATGGAAGTGAATCGTGTCTTCAGGAAGTCCTTGCGGTCCAAACCTCCGGGTCACCTCGCTGCCGAGGATGGTGCCGACGACGCGATTGGTATTGCGTATATCCAAAGTAGCTTTGACCTTTTCCCGCCGCTCCAAAGCCGGCGCGGCCAAATCGAGCAGAACTTGATTATCGAGCGCGTTTTCAAGCCCGTGGTTCTGCGGAATCTGACAGTAGCGTCCGACGTCCGCGCCAACCTGCGGCCGATAGAGAATCGCCGCGTAGTCCAAACCTTTGGCCTTCCAATGCTCAACGGCACGGTGCACTTCCAGCTTATCCGAGCGTCCAATCATCTCGTTGACGGTCCGGAAGCCAAGCTTCGCCATATACTCGCGCATTTCCTGCGCGATGAAACTCATGAAATTCACCACGTGGGCGGGATCGCCGTTAAATTTTTTGCGTAGCTCAGGATGTTGCGTTGCGACTCCCACCGGACAGGTGTCGAGATGACACACTCGCATCATGATGCAGCCCAGGGTCACCAAAGCGGTGGTGGCGAAACCAAATTCCTCGGCGCCAAGCATCGCGGCAATGACGACATCGCGGCCGGTTTTCAATTGCCCGTCCGTCTCGACGGCGATGCGGCTGCGCAAATTATTGAGCACTAACGTTTGGTGCGTTTCCGCCAGGCCCAATTCCCAAGGGAGACCCGCATGTTTGATGCTGGTCTGCGGGGAAGCGCCGGTGCCGCCATCATGCCCGCTGATCAGGACGACATCGGCATGCCCTTTCGCCACACCCGCGGCGATAGTGCCGACGCCGATCTCGGAGACGAGCTTGACGCTGATGCGCGCGTGATGGTTGGCATTTTTGAGATCGTGAATCAGCTGCGCCAAATCTTCGATGGAATAGATGTCATGATGCGGGGGTGGCGAGATGAGCCCCACGCCGGGCGTCGAGTAGCGCACTTTTGCGATCCATGGATAGACCTTGCGGCCCGGCAGCTCGCCGCCCTCCCCAGGCTTGGCGCCTTGCGCCATTTTGATCTGCAGCTCCTGCGCTTGCGTCAGGTAATAACTCGTGACGCCAAATCGTCCGGATGCGACTTGCTTGATAGCGCTGTTGCGCGAGTCGCCGTTGGCATCAAGAACGTAACGCGCCGGATCCTCGCCGCCCTCGCCCGTGTTGCTCTTGCCGCCGATCCGGTTCATGGCGATGGCGAGTGCCTCGTGTGCTTCCTTGCTGATAGAGCCGTAGGACATAGCGCCGGTCTTAAAGCGCTTGACAATGGCATCCACGGGTTCCACTTCGTCGATAGGAATCGGCCGTTGGGTATACTTGAGCTCCATCAATCCGCGCAGGGTCGCCAGTTGCTCCGACTGAACGTCGATCAGTTGGGTGTATTCCTTGAACGTCTTGTAGTCGTTGTTACGGCAGGCCTTCTGCAAAAGGTGAATCGTTCGCGGATTAAATAAATGTAGCTCGCCGTCTTTCCGATACTGGTATTGGCCATAAACTTCCAGGGTGTGCCCATTGAGCGCGTACGCTGGAAAGGCTTTGGCATGTTGCTCTCCCGCTTCGCGGGCGATCTCCTCCAAGCCAATTCCGCCGACGCGAGAAGGCGTCCATGTGAAATATTTGTCCACCAGCTCTTGACCCAAGCCGACCGCTTCAAAGATCTGCGCGCCGCAATAGGATTTGATGGTGGAAATCCCCATCTTGGCCATGACCTTGACCACGCCCTTGACTGCCGCTTTGACGTAACCTTTAACCGCGTCATCATAAGCTATGTCTTTGAGCAGGCCCTCGCTGATCATGTCATTGAGGCACTCGAAGGCAAGATAGGGATTGATCGCCTGCACACCGTAGCCGATCAGCAGGCAAAAGTGATGTACCTCGCGCGGCTCGCCGGATTCGAGCACCAACCCCACCCGCGTGCGCGTGCCGCGGCGGATGAGATGATGGTGCAGGCCGGACGAGGCCAGCAGGGCCGGAATCGGCGCATAGGCGCGATCGAAGCCCTTGTCTGAGAGAATTAGAATGGTTGTCCCACGGTTTATGGCCTGATCTGCCGCCTGAAACAATGCTTCCAGCGCCCGCTCGAGACCAGCTTTACCTTCCTTTGGCTCAAAGAGGATCGGTAAAGTCACCGGCTTGATTCCCGGCTGGTTGATCTGCCGAAGCTTTGCCATCTCCGAGTTCTTCAGAATCGGAATCGAGAGCCTCAGCTGATGGCAACTTTCGGGCTTCGGATCGACCAAGTTACCTTCGGAGCCCAATGTCAGCGTTGTCGAGGTGATCAACTCCTCGCGGATTGGATCGATCGGCGGATTGGTCACCTGGGCGAAGAGCTGCTTGAAATAATTGTAAAGCAGCTGCGGTTTGTCGGACAATACGGCCAGCGGGGTATCCGTGCCCATAGAACCCACTGGCTGAATGCCGTTCTGCGCCATGGGTCCGATGTTGACCCGAAGATCTTCGAAATTGTAGCCAAACGCCTGCAAGCGCTGCAACGTCGCTGGATGATTGAGTGCCGGCTGTTTTTCCGCAACGGCGGGGAGCTTGTCAAAGTGCACGAGGTTATCTTTCAGCCATTTACCGTAAGGCTTCGCCTCGGCCACCTCCTGCTTGATCTCTTCATCGCTAACGATGCGGCCTTCGCTGGTATCGACAAGAAACATTCTTCCGGGTTGGAGACGGCGCTTTTCCAAAACCTGCTCCGGGGGCACGTCGAGCACCCCGACTTCCGACGCCATGATGACGAGATCGTCCTTGGTCACGTAGTAGCGCGACGGCCTGAGGCCGTTGCGGTCCAGCACTGCACCGACCACTACCCCGTCGGTGAAGGCGATGGATGCCGGGCCGTCCCACGGCTCCATCAAGCTGCTGTGGTATTCATAAAACGCCCGCTTCTTCTTATCCATGCTATCGTGATTTTCCCAGGGCTCCGGAATCATCATCATCACGGCGTGAGGCAAAGAGCGGCCGCTTAAAGACAGAAATTCTAGGCAGTTGTCGAACTTTGCGGAATCACTGCCGTCTTCCTGGATGATAGGAAAAACCTTCTTCAAGTCGTCCCCGAATAATTCTGATGCCAGCATGCCTTGCCGCGCGTGCATCCAGTTTTCGTTGCCGCGCAACGTGTTGATCTCTCCGTTATGGATGAGATAGCGATAGGGGTGCGCGCGGCCCCAGCTCGGAAAAGTATTCGTGCTGAACCGTGAATGCACCACCGCAATGGCGGATTCTACCGCTTGATCGGAAAGATCCGGATAAAACGTCATGAGCTGCCGGGGCGTCAACATGCCCTTGTAGATAATCGTCCGGCAGGACAAGCTGGAAATATAAAAGAAATCCCCTCCCGGCAGTCCGGCATAGCGGATCGCGTTTTCCGCGCGGCGGCGGATCACATAGAGCTTGCGCTCGAAAGCGAGGTCGTCTTTGACGGCTTCTCCGCGTCCGATAAAAACCTGGCGCACAAAAGGTTCGCAAGCCTTTGCCGTATCACCGAGATACAAGTTATCCGTGGGGACCTTACGCCAGCCGAGAAGCTTTTGCCCTTCCTGGGAAATGATTTGTTCAAGAATTTTTTCAAACTGACGACGTTGCTTGCGATCATCCGGCAGGAAGATCATGCCGACGCCATATTCAGCGGGATCAGTCAGGTGAAAACCCAATCCCGCACAAGCATCTTGAAAAAACGTATGAGGGATTTGTATGAGTATCCCGGCGCCATCGCCAGTATTTTCTTCGCAACCGCAAGCGCCACGATGATCGAGATTCTGCAGGACTGTCAATGCCTGCTCGACGATTTCGCGTGACTTCTCACCTTTGATATTGACGACGAACCCGACGCCACAACCATCGTGCTCGAATCGGGGATCATAGAGACCTTGCTTAGGTGGCAAACCGGCCTTAGTCATGCTTATTCCCTTCTTGATCTGAGTTTTTTAATAGACCCCAAACACTCCGCGAAATCCTCTGAAACATTCAGGCAATGGACAAAAATAGTTTGACTCATCCACAGAAATCATTTTCTCTTGGCGTTAGAATTTTCCGCCATTCCACTATTTAGCTCCAGGGTCTGGCTTTCCTTGGCCGTCGATAGAACTATCTTTGTGACGGTTCGCGTGACCCCTTCGACTGAGCGAATCTCGCCCAGAAGTTTTTCTAGCGAACCCGTGTTCGCCGATTTGACCTTGAGAATGAAACTTTCGTCGCCAGTAACGTGATGACACTCCAGCACGTCATGATGCTGCAGCATCTGCGCCGCGAACTTGTCAATATCTCCGTGATTACCGACTGAGACGCCGATAAACGCCGTGACGTCTTTGCCGACTTTCTTACTGTCCAGAAGGGCCTGATACCCTTTGATGACCCCGCCTGCCTCAAGCTTCTTGACCCTCTCCATTACGGCGGGTGCCGATAGTTCGACCTCCCCGGCGATATCGGCCAACCTGGATCGTCCGTTATTTTGAAGAATATAAAGTATTTTTAAATCAATTACGTCTAACAAGTTAATACTTTTAGGCTATACGATGGTTAAACCTAATGTTCTTATGTCATCCCGCGATTTCGATGTCAAGGGCCATTTTCGGAAAATTTGATATTTTTTGGCGAAATTGAACTGTTTCACCTAAGCGGGTTTGTTAAAGACTGGTGTCAAGCCGACGAAGATCCCAAAATGCAGCTTTTATGACAAAGAAAGGCTAGAAAACGCCCTTAGGGGCTCAAACATGGGAAGCACAGAACCATTAGCTGGTGATATAGCGCTCGAGTTGCTCGATAATAAACTTCTGCTCATCGATGATAGATTTTACGAGATCTCCAATGGAGATTACGCCGCGTACTTGGCCTGCTTCCATGACCGGTAGATGTCGAATTCGTTTCTCGGTCATCACGGCCATGCACTCTTCGATGTTCTGCCCGGGCTCGGCATACGCAACCCGAGACGTCATAATCTCCTCGACAGATGTCGTTCTCGAAGAACGTCCTTGGAGAATAACTTTCCGAGCATAGTCGCGCTCAGAGATGATTCCCACCAGCTTTTCCCCTTCCATGACCAACAGCGCCCCAATTCCCTTATCGGCCATGAGCTTCATCGCGTCGTAAACCGACGCACTAGGCGAGATCGACCAAACATCATTGCCTTTCCTTGTTAGGATGTCTCGAACTCTTTTCACGGAGACCTCCTTTTAGAGCTTACGTTGTTCTAGCGGGGATGTGGTAGTAGATCGAAAGCGTCGGTAGCGAATCTACTGCCAACGAGCCGGTTTGTAAAGCACGACAACGGACAGTAAATTGACGATGCCCTTGTATCGGTTGCTTTCTTCCGTGAAGACGTCGCGAAGATCAAATTTGGGGACGGATAGAACCTTGGTTGCGTGCGGCAATCGAGGGAATAAATACGTAGGAGGTTTGCGACGGAATGCTAATTCCGTTGAGTAGAATTCATATTCGGGTTTAAGGACTGATTTAAACGAGAAGAGTGTCGGCCGCTGTTTTCAGATCCGGGTACAATCCTTCTGCGATCCAGGGACATTGAACAATAATCGCGGGATGTTCGGCGAGGAGCTTTTCCAGCGAGATTCGCGCGCGCGGATCGGACACCTCCGCTTTCGCTGCTTCCACCAACATCCACGCCGCCCCCTTGAGATTGCCTTGACCCTCCAGACTGACGCCGAGGTTTCGGTACCCGCTCGCGCGTCTCGAATCGATGTCTATCGCCATACGACAATACTTTTCTCCCTCCGCATAACGCCCGAGCATGTTGAGGCAATAACCGATGTTATTGTGGAGGACATAGGTGATTTTCTTTTTACAGCGGAATCCAAGAGCCGCTCGGAAGTGATTCAAAGCAGCCTCGAGACGATCCTCATCAGTCGCTATTTGCCCTAAGGCAAGCTGACAGTGAGCCTTCTGCTCATCGTTATGGCTCTTCTCAATGAAACTATCGAGCAATGCGATAGCAGCTTCAGCCTTATTGACGCCGCGGTAGAACCCAACGACAAAAAGCAGCCAACGAAAGTAATCCTCCTCCGTGATGCTGTTTTTAAGCCGTTCAAGGAGCAGTTTTTCACTATGCTGCTCTGCTGAAGCGGGTTGCGGCAATGTGGTCTTTTTATCCATCGTGCTCATAAGGATTGAAACATTGAGCAAAGTCAGTACCAGGGCACAATTGGAAGCGAAATTGCCAACGTTGGAATAGAATTCCGAAAAGGTGCGAAAGCAAGCGGTAAGAGAATGGGAGAAATCTCTTCCGAAAAGGCTGAGTGGGGCGATGCGGCCCGATCGACTCGTCTTTGGCTCCTCGCCACTACGCCGACGTTATTGGTGGGAAGAAGTTGGTGGGCCCACCTGGATTCGAACCCGTACGGGGAAAAAATCATCATGAAAACGTATCGCGAGAGATTCTCTCGGTTTTCCCTCGACGGAGCGATTGCCGTGTAAAAATGGGCAATCCCTAAACGTCCCTCTTCACCTTCCAAAAGACCCTGAAAAAGTGAAACGGTTTCACTTTTGGGGTTCATCCTAAACAGCCGAAAAAAAGCGGGGCTGAGAGAGAGCGTCAACTCTCGCTAGCCCCTGCAACCGCCAACGCCTCGGCTTACGGTTGGCATGTTTCAGATAGCGGGCGTTTTCAGGGCATGGGATTTATACGAGGACCACACACCGTCATGCAGTGCTTTTACATGGGTTCCACGCGCACCAACAACGGCATTGGCAAGTGCAAGAGCAGCGAGGGGAAGGAATACGACTTACAGTTCTAGTAACCAACATCAACTCGGTGATGGCCACCGACCAAATCCCATAGCCACCGTTCCCATAGCCTACGAAGGCTAACATTCGTTGATACGTCGCCAGCTCATTTTCGTTGCCTCCGCTTGTCGTTACTCTAAAACCACCTCGGCACAAAAAGCAAAATACCGGCGATAGCGAGAAGCACCGCGCTCACGGACCATCCGAGGCCGAAAGGCAAGACATAAAAGGAAATCGCGAGGCCAATAATCACCACCGCAAGGAGTAGCGCAGCAAACCGGAGCCATAGGCGAAGCGAGAAAACCTCATTACGTGAGTGGCCGAAGAGAAACAACCAATCGCGCTCAGTGAACACCGGCTGTCCACGGAGGCGCCGCGCCAGCATCAAAACGCCAATCACGACGGGAATAAGTAACAGCCCGTTCGTTGCTTGCCAAATTAGATAGTCACCAAGCATGGGGCGGTGCCATTCCTACTACGATTCGTGTCCTGGCGGATACTTACGTTCGTGTCCCAAAAGATTCATCCAGAAACTCGCGCTTAGTCAGAGGCCAATCGCCTTCGCATATCACCCGAAGACCGGGGCGAGAGATATGGCTATTCGCGCTTCAGCGAACTCAAAAGTTAATCGGTGCACTGTCCAGCGGGAAATAAATAGACAATATAGAACCAAATGAAAAAACTTATGATCACTAGCGCGGTTTTCCACCAGGTCATCACTTTTGTGCGTCACTCAAGTTATGCAGTTTTGCGGCGTCTAATTGAAGTATGCATGACGCGGGTTCTCACTAACTTTGCGTGACCTCCATGATGTCCCTTAATAGAACGACCCTTGAGCCTTGTCTCTTTCCAGCACAGCAGCCCCTGACGCATGTAATCAGGATGTAGCCCTAAAACCTCACAGATATTCTCAAAAGAAAAAAACCAATCGCTATCCTTGTCCAAAATCCACTCTTCCGCTTCTTGGAATAGTTTCTTTCCCCTCTCATCTTTTGCAAGGACATACTTCTGGAAATATTCAATGGCATTCTCCAGCACCGCCTGCATAAGCCTTTCTTCTCGCTCCCGGATGTCCTTCTTGGACAATCCTTCAAGAAGTCCACTGTCCACAGGATCGAATGAAGCCCATCCATTGTTATTGATGCGAGGTTTCTCATTCATCATTCTTAACCGTAGGGTCAACTTTTTTTACCTCCGTAGAATGGGCGCACCCCCCGCCGACACCGAGACGAGTAGTCAAGCGATACTCGCGGACGTAAAAGTGCGCAAGTAGGTAGGAGGTGCACATGCGTCGATCAAAGCAAGGTCCGGACCTGCGAAAAAAACGCGTCAGTGATAGACAACAATGCCAACCAGGTCATATAGCGAACGGCAGGATTGTCTCGGTTTTAGGTGAGCTGTGGGTAATGGGCGAATTAGCCCGTCCTGCTTTAATTGCCTATCCAATAGGGCGAGCTAAATTCGAGGGGTCTGTTATCGGCAGGACTAGGTGATCCGTTGGTAAATTTCTCAATCGTTTGCTTTAAAGTCTGAGGCGAGACCGGTTTTAATAGGTAACTTACGATGCTCACTTTCAAAGCTTTTTCTCGTCATAGTTCGTACATCCATGCCGTCAGCGCGACGACGGGAATATGAGAGGTTTTGGGATTCTGTTTAAATGTCGCAGTTGTCTTGATTCCGTCGGCATCCGGCAGTTCCATATCCATGAAAATAAGGTCTGGCCCCTCGGCCTCGGCGAATGCGATCGCTTCTTTGCTGTTGCGGGCTTTTATGACCTGATATCCAATCGCTGTTACACGTAGACCTAGGATCTCAAGAGAGTCTTCGTTATCTTCCACAATAAGAATTTTTTTCTTCACTGGATCTTCCGTAAGTTATAAGTCTGAACCAACCGGCTTTTAGTTATTCTTTCGCCGCTGCTCTTTAATGCAAGGTACTCTTCGATTCCTCGCTGTATACGGCGGCTGTTTCGATGCCGGCCAATCCTGGGCATAACGACCAGGACAAACCAAAAGCCGCCAACGATGCACGACCCAATGAATAAATAAAAAATTTCTTCAGGCATTGCCATGCGTTTCGGTGGGAAGTTAGAGCAATGCGGAGGCCGGTAAGAAACGAGGGCGGGAACTGGGTAAATAAGGGCAGGCTTACCAAAAAGTGTCTAGTATGGCAGCGCCAGGATGCCCCAGTTCTATAGGTTAGATATAGCAACGGGCAAATTAACCCGCGAGTTATCAGCCTAACCCGGTGATCACGCGAGAAGGTGCCACACCAGAAAATTGATTCCAGCCAAACCTGCAAGCAGGGCTAGACCGGCGATCGCGTAACTATAAGCAAGCATCAGAGGCATGCTTTTCTTAATGGCTTCAAAAGGAATCAGCTTTTCCATGCCCCAGCGCGCAATCAGATAACGGTTTTTCCCCTGATAGCCCACCGCTATGGGATCTTTTTCAATTTCGCGCTTGCCCCAAATCTCTACCCTATCAAAAAACCTGTTCGCTCTCTTGAGTTCCTCGCGAACTTTGGGAGGAAGCGTTTGCGCATACATCAGAGGGCTTGCGCCGCTCAGAAATTCTTCGTCTATCTCCGTTCGAACCGGCAAAAAGGCGATCCATACCTTCCACTCCTCATCCGAGATTGCCGGATACGGAATGGCTTCATTCGTATGACCGGTTCCCCCGCCATGCGGCGGGTCCTCCAAGCGATAATTTTCAACGAACATATTCACCCCTCCTTTTGTTAATGATTATTTTGCGTTGGCAGTGATGTAAAATTTCAGATCTTTTAATTCTTCATACCTCCTTGCTTTATGCGCCTGTCGGTGGTCAAGGGTGCGCTGGCTCCGCTACAAAACCGTGTGTCGCGCCACTGGCATCGACATAGAGGCCCACGATTTGACCCCGATTGTTGATCCCGAAAGCATTCGTGGTAACGCTGTTCGGGAAATCAATGGTCGTGAAGGTGCCCCGTGACAGCAGAAAGCCATGTTCCCCACCACTAGCATCGACATAGGTGCCCACAATCTGACCCTGATTGTTAATCCCACCGGATGAGGTCCGGGTGCTGTTCGGAAAATCAAATGTAGTGAAGGTGCCCTCTGACAGCAGAAGCCCATGCTCCTCGAAGTTGGCATCGGTGAAGCTTCCCACGATCTGGCCCCGATCGTTGATCCGGTTTGCCCCGGTGCCCTGGCTGTTGGGGACATCGATGGTCGTGAAGGTGCCCCGTGATAGTAAAAACCCATGCCCGTCATAGCCGCCCACGATCTGGCCCTGATTGTTGATCCCGAAAGCATTCGTGGTAACACTGTTCAGGACATCAATTGTCGTGAAGTCGAAGGAGGCAGGCCATGCTATCCGACGTTCCCCTGCCATGAAGCTCAGCAGGAGCACTACGAAGAACGCTCGTCGCATAAGGATCCCTCCTAAAGGTTATGAGATCCGCTGCCAGTGGAGCCAGTAGAGCCGCCCGGCAGAAACCAATAAACTCATCAGTGCGAAAGATCTTGTTTTTTCCTCCTTGATCGAAAATGACTGAGATGCCCAGAGGCAAAAAAGCCAGCTACATCCTTGGCGAATTCTTCGCAAAGATGGCTGGCTCCAAATTGTTCATGTTCCCCCTGAGGCATCCTGTGCCCCTTCAAAGCTTCAAGCAGATCTGATCAAAGCTGGGGAAAGCTCTTATGTACTTCTATCGCTCGCTTTTAATAAACTTCCGAGAGGTATGTCAATAGGCTTGAGAGAGCGCGGTATCAACGGGGTCTCTATCCAGTGGTTGCAGGGTTAAATTGATCGATGCCTCAGTCGGATGCAAATCCACCCCAAGTCCTTGTTGGCTCGAGTACTACAAGCGGCCAGATGGCTATGTGACGGTCCCTGGGGCGTCGCTCAGCGTCGCGGCGGATGGCTATACGATCGAAGGGTTAGGTCACGCCGCAATTTGATGTGAATCATCAAAGTCAGAGGAAGATAGGTATTCTCCGGCCACTTCCAGCTACGCAACGACAGCCATTCCCCAGTATATGGTGCTCCGTTCACTTTGCTTTGTGAAAAGACAAGCTGCCAAAAAGTGGGCTTTCCTAAGTCAATTGTCTGAGCTTTCATAATGCAATACTCCTTTGTATCGTCTAATTATTCTCTACCA
>Ga0137371_10001510_pt1 | contig 18509 bp, 20 predicted proteins | sample SagtaG_7_FD_104919 | JGI IMG/M metagenome (GOLD analysis project Ga0137371, IMG submission 104919) | Vadose zone soil microbial communities from Sagehorn Ranch, Mendocino, California, USA - Sage1_R_40_16 metaG | ecosystem: Environmental > Terrestrial > Soil > Vadose zone | place: USA...
ACGTCCGAGACCGACGGCGTGAACGGAAACTTGCCGCCCTCGAGCCACTGCTCTTTCCAGTCGAGCAACGACAGGAACGACGCGCGCGGGGCGGCCGGATTCGCGCCGATGCGTGCCCATGCGCCTTCGCTCACGCTCATCAGCGACATTCCGGGTGGCCCGCCGAGGCACTTCTGCGGCCCGGCGACGCAGACGTCGAGTTGCCACTCGTCGGCCTTGAAAGGGATGCCTCCGACCGAGGAGACGCAGTCGACCAGCGTCAGGGCGCCATGGGCTCTCGCGATCGGTCCGATCTCGGCGACAGGATTCAGCGTCCCCGAGGGCGTCTCGGAATGGACGACGGCGACGACCTCGATCTCCGGGTGGCTTCTGAGGAACCGTTCGACCTCGGTTGCGCCGACCGCGTCGTTGTATGCCACTTCGATCTCGTGGAGGTCGGCACCGAAATCGCTCAGCCAGTACCCCATGCCCTTGCCGAAGACGCCAGAGACGAGGTTCAGCACGGGCGTCCCCGGCCTCACGAGCGCGCGCGCAGCCGCCTCGAGTCCCAGCACGGCCTCGCCCTGCATAAGGACGACGTCCGCCGACGTCTGGAGAACCTGTGCGACCTTCCGCTCGGTTCGACGGAAGCATTCGAGAAACGCGGGGTCGTAGTGGTAGGTGATCGGCGAGCCGAGGGCGGCGAGTGTCCGCGCCGATGCGGTCACCGGCCCGGCACTCAGCGTGAAGTCGGGGTCGTTCATCGTTCTCCTTTCCGTCCGATCCGGCGGAGCCGTGCGGCGACGGCGCGCAGGAGCAGTTTGATTCCGGAGATGCGTGCGGCCGCCTCCGGGGCTTCAGCGCCGTCCCCCCGCCCCGCGAAAAGCTCCTCGAGGCAGGACGCCATGTCGGCAACCAGACGCCGCGCAACCTCATCCACGATCCCGCGACCCATCCGGGCCGCTCTGCCCGCGAGCTCCAGCTCCGTCAGGACGTCGACGCGCGAACCCTCCCCGTTCGGCGTCACCCGCATCGTCATCGACGCCTCGAGCGATCCAGCCGCACCGGCTTCCCTCGCCTTCGCCCGAAGAACTGCGCGCCTCCCCGCGTCGTCGCGCTCCGAGACCCACAGCGAGCCGTCGTATACGAGGCGCATCGGCCCAAGCCGTACCGTCACCCTGGCCGGGTGCGAACCGTCCTCCGCTGCGGGACCGAGCTCCCCGCCCGGAACACACGGGGCGACCTGCTCGAGGTCGAGGAGAAACCGATACGCCTCCTGGGGCGGCAGCGGGATCGCGAAGTCCGTCGAGATCTTCATCGCGCACCACGAAAGTATGGGAGTGCCAGCGCCGGCGGAAGATATGAGCGGCGTGCGAAGGCAACCAGGGCGACGATGATCGCTATGAAAGGAAGCATGTTGACGAGGTCCGTCGAGATGTTGATGCCGGCGAGCTGGAGCGCGGTCGCCACCGACAGGGAGATTCCGAAGAGGAACGAGCCAAGCACGACCCACAGCGGCTTGCCACGCGCGAGCATCGCGATCACGATGGCCATGAAGCCCTGGCCCTGTGTCATGAACGGCGTGAACGTGCCGGCGCCGACGGTCGAGAGATACGCGCCGCCGAGTCCGGCGAGCGCACCCGTGCAGAGCGCCGCGTAGCTACGGGTCGCGACCACGCTGATCCCCGCCGCATCGAGCGCTTCCGGCCGCTCCCCCGCTGCGCGCAGGTTGAGCCCCGCGTTGGTCCGGCGGAAGATCCAGGAGACCGCCGCGACTCCCGCGAAGCCGAGGTACACGATCAGAGGCTGATCGAAGACGCTCTTGCCCACCATCGGGATGCCGGAAAGGCCCGGGATCGCGATCGTCGGCGGCGAGCCGAGGCGCGGGTAGGTTCCCCCGAACTGAGAGTCCTGTAAGACGCTGGTGATCCCCTCGCCGGCGAGCGTGATTGCGATTCCGACGACGATCTGGTCGAGGCCGAGCCGGACGCAGAGAACAACCATGACGAGCGAGGTAGCCGCGCCGCCGCCGATGCCGGCCGCAAAGCCGGCCCAGAAGGAATGGCCGTAGTAGGCGCCGATGAACCCGACGTAGGCACCCACGAGCATCATCCCCTCGAGACCGATGTTCAACACGCCCGCGCGTTCCGAGATCGTCTCGCCTACTGCCGTGAACATGAGCGGCACACCTGCGAGCAGCCCGCCGGAGATGAGCGCCGTCATGAACGTACGGGTGAGGAGCTCGCTCATTTGCTCGTCTTTCGCCGGCGCCTCGAGTAGCGCAACGCCTGTTCGAGGCCGGGCGTGAGGTAGCTCGTACCGAGCGCGCGGCGGCGCCCGAGGTACTCGATCACCGTCATGAAGAGCAAGATCAGCGCGACGAGCACGAGCAGGAAGTCGGTCGGGAGGCTCGCCTGCTGCGTCGCAAGATCACCGCCGGTCGAGAGGACGGCATAGAAGATCACGAACGGGATCAGGGCCAGCGCGTTCAGCCGCGCCAGGAACACGAACGGGATGACGGTGTCGCCGTACGCCGGGTTCCAGTTCGCCCGGACGTAGCCCCACGTCCCGAGGATGTCGGCGGCGGCGGCCATTCCGATCAGCAGGCCGCTGACGAGGAAGCTCATCAGGATCAGCCGCGGCACGTTCAGGCCGACGTGCCGGGCGGCGCGCGGATTCGCTCCGAGGATCTGGAGGCGAAGGCCGAATGACGTGCGCGTCAGGACGAAATGAACGATCACCGCCGCGGCGAGTGCCAACAGGACGCCGACATGAATGCGCGTGCCGGGAATCGCCGGCAGCATCTTGTCCAGCGGGAGCACCCGCGTTTGCGGGATATTGACGGTCGGGTCCTGGAACGGCCCCTTGATCAGGATGTTCGCCACGCCGACACCGATGAAGGACATCATCAGCGTCGTGATGATCTCGTTCGTCTCGTAGCGGGCCTTCAGGAGCGCGGGGACGAGCGTCCATACCGCGCCCGCCGCTCCCGCGAGGAGTGTGAGCGTGACCAGCGCGAACCAGCGAGGCTCGCTCCCGACAAGGCGGGGTCCGAACCCCGAGATGAGGGCCGCGCCGAGAAGAAACTGGCCGTTGTAGCCGAGGTTCCAGATGTTCGCGCGGAACACGACCACGAGGCCGACCGCAATCAGCAGGAGCGGTGCGGCCCGCACCGCACTGTCCTGCCAGGCGGTCAGCTCGATCCCGCCCTTCCAGATGTTCGAGTAGAACGTGATCGGATCACGCCCGAGCGCAAGGAGAAGGATCGCGCCGGCGCCCAGGGCGAGGAGCACGGGCACGATCGATCGAATCACCACGTCGAGCACGTCGACCACGAGCCGCCGTGACGGCGCGGCCCGCTCGACCGGCGTCCGTGTCTCCGGCGAGAGGGCGGTGTCGCTCGTGACGTCGGTCATGCCGCCACGACGTCCCCGACTCCGATCATCAACTCGCCGACGCGCTCACCCGCGTTCGGGCCGTTCTCGACCTCGCCGATGAGCCGTCCTCGGGACAGCACGAGAATCCGCCCGCAGAGATCGAGCAGCTCGTCGAGATCGGTCGAGATTACGAGCGCGGCCCCGCCTCCGCGGGCCAGGCCGCGGATCATGTCTCGCACGGTCGTCGTCGTCCGCAGGTCGAGCCCGTAGGTCGGCTTGTGGAAGACGACGACCTTCGGATCGAAAGAAAGCTCGCGTGCGAGCACCACCTTCTGGACGTTGCCGCCCGAAAGCGCGCCCGCGCGCGTCGAGACGCTGGGCGTGCGCACGTCGAAGGCATCCACGAGCAACCGTGCCTCGCGGTCGACGGAGCGCCGCTCGATGCGTCCGTTCCGCCAGAAGGGTCGCTGGCCGATTCGCTTCAAGAAGAGGTTCAGGCTGACGGGCAGCGACGTGACGATTCCCTCTCCGAGGCGGTCGTCCGTGACGTAGCGGAGGCCGAGCTTCTGCCGTGCTGAGACGTCGAGCCGCTGGACCGGGGCCCCGTAGAGCCGGATCTCACCCGCGGCGGCGGGCCGTTCGCCCGCGATCACCTCCGCCAGCGCGCGCTGGCCGTTTCCGTCCAGCCCGGCGACGCCGAGGATCTCACCCTCCCGGATCATCAGGGAGATGTCCTCGATGCCCGGATCGAAGCCGCCGACCGCGCGCGCGGACGCGCGCACGAGTTCGAGCAGCGCGTCCGCGTCCGGCGCGCCTTCCTCCACCCCACCGGCACCCTCCTCGCTCTCGAGCTCGGTCCTGAGCTCGGCCACGTCAGCGACCTCGCGCGACGCTTCGCCGAACATCAACCGGACGATGTGCGCCTGCACCTCCTCGCGCGACGTCGCCGCGAGCTGGGCGGTGTCGAGCGCGCCGACGACTCGCCCGGCCCGCAAGATCGTGATCCGGTCCGCCACCGCGAGCGCCTCGTGCAGCTTGTGCGTGATGAAGATGACCGCTATGCCGGTCTCCTTGAGCCGGCGGAGGACCTTCTGCAACTCCGCCACGCCCTGGGGAGTCAGCATGGACGTCGGCTCGTCGAGGATCAGCACCCTGGAGCCGCGCCAGAGCGCCTTGACGATCTCGACCTGCTGCTGGCGCCCGAGCGCGAGCTCGCCTGCGGGCGCGTCGGGATCGACCTCGACGCCGAGCGTCGCGGCGACCTCGGCGAGTCGTGCGCGGGCCGCCTCCGTCTTCAGCGTGAGTCCGCGGGTCTCCCCGAGCAGGAGGTTCTGCAGCACCGTGAGCGCCGGGACGAGGGTCGAGTGCTGGTAGACCGTGCCGACGCCGAACTCGAGTGCCGCGCGAGGCGCGTCGATGCTGACAACCTTCCCGTCGACCCGGATCTCGCCGGCATCCGGTCGGAGCATCCCCGAGAGGATGCTGATCAGGGTCGACTTGCCTGCGCCGTTCTCACCGAGCAGGCAATGCACCTCGCCGTGTCGCGCCGCGAGCGAGACGTCATCGTTCGCCACGACTCCGGGGAACCGCTTCGTGATGCCCAGCAGCTCGACGGCCGGGGCGCCTGTCGGGGTGGCCGCTTTGCGACTGAGCGATTCCGTACGAAGCCTCTGTGTCGTGCGCGGCGGCCGCCGAAGCGGCCGCCGCGCACTGTTCCGGGCCGCGTCTCCGACGCGGCTACTTCTGCTTGATCAACGCCTTGACCTGTCCCGCCTTGGTCGTCAGCGGCACCTTGATCGTGCCGTTCATGACGCCCGCCTTCGCAGTCTGGATCTGCGCCCACACGTTGGCTGGGATAAAGCGGGTCTTGAGGAGCGAGATCCCGCCGTTCGAGAGCGTCAGGTTGTAACCGTGCGTCCCGTATGTCCCCGCGTTGATGTCCGAGATCGCCCGCTTGAACGCGCGAGTGAAGCTCCACAGCACCGACGAGAGGAGGACGTGCTTCTTGTCGATCGGGCCCATGCTTCCGATGTCGCCGATGAACCAGACCTTGTGGCCCGCCTTCGCGGTCTCGATGCCCTGCAGATACCCAAACGACGCGTTGTCGCCCATCCCGAAGATGACGTCCGCGCCGGTCGCGATCACCTGCGTCACGACTCGCTTGCCGCCCGCGGAGTCGTCGTACCCGGCGGAGCTGATCGTGACGAAGGAGATCTTGATCTTCTTGTTCACCTTCTTGACCCCGGCGACGAAGCCGCCGCTCATCTTGTACCAGTTGGTGTCCGAGGCCGAGATCACGACGGCGACATGATTGGTCTTCGTCGTGCGTGCGGCGAGAATGCCGGCAAGGTAGGAACCTTGCTGGCTCGAGGTGGTGATGTTGGAGACGTAGTCCTTGGTCAGCTGGGTCGGGATGTCATAGGTCATGATCGGGACCTTGTACTGCGTCGCGATGCGGGAGGCGATCGTGTCGTAGCCGCTCGCGTGCGCGACGATGAAGTCCGCGCCGCCCTGAGCGAGCTGTCGCAGCACCGACTCCGTCTTGTCGTAGCCGATGTTCGTCTGTGCGACGAACTTGGCGCTGACGGAAGCCGCCGCCGCCTTCGCCGCGTTGTAGCCCTGCTGGTTCCAGCCGTAGTCGCTCGGCTTCGCAGGCGTCGCGATCGCCACCTGCTTCACCGTCCCGTTCTTGGTTGCCGTCGCAGCGAACGCAGCACCCGCTGCGACCGCAACCGCAGTGGCGGCGAGAACTGCGAACGCGGTTACCGGGAGACGCCTATGCATGGGGGACATCCTCCTCTCATCGACCCTCATTCCTGAGCTTCCGCTCGGCGAGCGGACGCCGCCCCTGGTGCGCGCCGACGCGGCCGTCGAGCGCGGAGCAAACCGCTTCTCACCGGCCGGCGAGGGCGAAAGCGTGCTGCTTGATCGCCTCGTTCATCGGGTGTTAGGGTCGGCTGGTAACTGTCAACAATCCGCGCGCGAAGCGACCCTATCCCTTTCGCCGGAAGGATGCAATGGCCGAGGCGACGGTTCGAAGCGACCAGAACGACGACGTTCCGCGGCTCGAGAACCTCACACTCTCCCAACGCGCGCACGCGTACCTCCGCGACGAAATCCTCTCCAACCGACTCGCTCCGGGAGCGGAGCTGCAGGAGCTGGCGCTCTCTCAACAGCTCGGCGTGAGCCGGGGGCCGATCCGGGAGGCACTCGGCAGCCTCGCAGCCGAAGGACTGGTGACCGTGCGCCCGCGGCGCGGCGCCGTCGTCCACTCCCTCTCGTCCGAGGAGTTCCTCGAGGCCTATCAGGTGCGGGAAGCGCTCGAGGTGCTCGCCGTCCAGCTTGCCGTCCCACAGCTCGGCCCCGAAGGACTGGAGCGGCTCCAGACGCTGACCGACACGATGGCCTCGCGGGCCGCATCCGGGCAGGTGACCGAGTTCTTCGAGGCGAACGCCCTCTTCCACGAGACGTTCGTCCAGATCTCCGGAAACGCGAAGCTGGATGAGGTCTATCGCCGCCTGATCGGCCAGATGCGGCGTTACTGGCGACGCTCGCTCGTGCTGCGCGGCGACCTTCGCCGCTCCGTCTCCGAGCACCGGGGGATCCTGAGCGCGGCGCGCCGGGGCGACGGCGAGCAGGCGGCGGCCCTCATGGCCGATCACATCCGGGTTCCGCAGCTGCGACTGCAAGCGATGACAGACGACGAACTGCTCGAGGCCGAGGCTTCGTTCGACAGAAAGGTGAACGCATGAGCGAGAAGACGCTCCAGTTCGGCGTCAATCTCAACAACCGGGAGCCGCTCATCGCCCCGGACTACGACGTGCAAGCTCTGCTCGAACTGTCGACGGTGGTCGAGGACTCGGGGTTCGATTCCGTCTGGGTCGGCGACAGCCTGTTCTCGAAGCCACGCTACGAGCCGCTCGCGCTCCTGGCCGCGATCTCGCAACGGACGTCGCGTGTCCGGCTCGGGACTGCCTGCCTCGTCACCTCCACGCGAAACCCGCTCTACCTCGCGCTGGAATGGGCGACGCTCGACGTCATCTCCGGCGGCCGCACGATCCTCGGGGCCTGCAAGGGCAATCCCGAGGAGGGCGTGCGCCGCGAGTTCGCCGCCCTCGGTCTCGACTACACGAAGGCTGGGTCGATCTGGGAAGAGGGCCTGCACGTCCTGCGGACCCTCTGGACCGAGGGCGAGGTCACCTTTCACGGCAAGCATTTCGACTACGACGCGGTCTCGTTCCACTCCGGAACGGAGATGGCGCCGCTCGGTCCGTTGCAGGCGCCGCCGCCGATCTGGGTCGTGTCGAACCCACGTCTCGTCGGGGACGCGCCGAGCGACGAGATGCGTCGCCGCATGGAGCGCGCCTGCCGACGGGTGATCCAGTGCGGAGACGGATGGATGACGTGCTGCCGCGCCCAGCACCCCGACGAGCTGACTGAGCAGCTCGGCTACCTCCGCGACGCGGCCGAACGGTACGAGGCGGACTTCGACCGTTACGTCATCTCCTACCAGGTCACGATGAACATCGGCGAGTCGGAAGAAGAGGCACGTAACGCCTTCGACGGCTACATCTCGAAGTACTACCCGGAGCTGTCGAAGGCGATGGACCTCTCGAACTGGGGTCCGGTCGGCACGCCCGAGCAGATCGGCGCCTGGCTGCGCGAGTTCGCCGATCGCGGCGTCGACCACTTCATCTGCCGCTTTGGGGCGATCGACCAGTACGGGCAGGTCGAGCGCTTCGCAAAGGAGGTCCTGCCCGCATTCAGCGCCGAGCGAGTGAGGTGAGCTCCATGGCAACAGCAGTCGACACGCTGCGCAAGGACGCCGAGCTGGTCGTCGACGTCTGCATGTCCGTCGAGCAAGACGACGTCGTCACGATCATCTCCGACGACGAGCACCGGGAGCAGGCCGACGCGGTCGCGAGCGTCTGCGTCGAGCGAGGCGCGTGGCCCGTGATCATGAACAACGAGGCCCAGGTCGCCCGCGGGCGCGCGGACACACGCTTCCCGATGGGTCCGCCACGCAACCTGCACACCGCCATGACGAGCTCGGACGAGGTGATCATCCTGACGAACCTCGAATGGGCGAACCGCTTCGCCCACGTCAACGCCGTGCGGGAGACGTGTGCGGCGAACGGGAAGATCGCGTCGGTCGAGGAAGGCATGGGCGACTGGGAGCTGACCCGCGGCATGATCGAAGAGGCGACAAGACGCGCGCGTGACGCGATGGCGGTGCTCGAGGGCAAGAAGCTCTGCCGCGTCACGTCGGAGAAGGGCACCGACCTGACGGTCTCGATCGAAGGCAGGCCGGCGCTCGAGGTCACGCCGATCAAGAAGCGTGGGCAGATGATGGGCCCTGTACCCCTGTGGGCAGAGGTCGCGTTCGCCGCAGTGGAGGACCGCACCGAGGGGACGATCGTCGTCGACGGGGTCATGCTCGGGATCGGCCTGCCCGGCCAGGTGGAGGCGCCGATCCGCTGGACGCTGGAGGGCGGGCGCTGCACGAAGATCGAGGGCGGCTCCGAGGCCGACCGGTTGCGGGAGGTGATCGCCGGTGTCGACGGCGCCGACGTCATTGGCGAGTTCGCGTTCGGGACGAGCGAGCGCTCGCCGTTCGGCTCGCCGTCCGAGAAAGGCAGGCTCGGCACTGTCCATTTCGCCCTCGGCGACAACCACAACGCCTACCCGGGCGGCCAGAACGTGAGCTCGCTCCACCTCGACGGCGTCGTGCTCGATGCCAGCCTGCAGGTCGTCGATGACGGCACCTGGATCCTGCGCGACGGCGAGTGGGCGCTGTGAGCGACGTCGCCGTCATCTCGCTCGACGCGGTCGACCCGATCGAGCTGCCGCAGGGGAGCTGGAGCCGGATGCTCGTGACGGACAAGCAGACCGAAGGCAACAGCGCCTCGCTCGGCTACTCGGTCTTTACCCCCGGGACCGAGCTCTCGCCGGTGAAGCACGAGACGGAGGAGGTCGCGTACGTCGTCAGCGGCACGGGCGAGCTACGACTCGACGATCACGCCGTCCCGTTCGCCACCGGCGATGCGCTCTACATCCCGCCCGAGACGTGGCACGCCGTCGCCAACACCGGCGGCGAGGACGTGATCATGGTCTTCGGCTTCCCCCACCCGGACTACCCACCCACCGAACGCCGGTAGTGGTCGCAACTGCGCAGTCGCTTCGCGAGCAGGTCGCGTGTGCCTGCAGGATCCTCGCGCTCGAGGGCTATGCCGACCTGACGCTCGGCCACGTCAGTGCCCGCGCGACCGGTAGCGGCACGGTCCACATCAAGCGGAAGGGCGTCGGACTCGACGAGACGGAGCCCGAGGACGTCATCTCCTTCGAGCTCGACGACGAGAATGCGCTCGACTCGCCCGAGATGCATCTGGAGGCGGTGCTACACACCGAGGTCTATCGCGCCCGCCCGGACGTCGGCGCCGTCGTTCACGGCCATCCGCCGTATGCCACCGCCCTCGCCGCGACGGGGGCGGCGCTCGAGCTCTTGACGCACGACGCCGTCCTGTTCGTCGACGGCGTGGCCGTCTATGACGAGACGGCCGAGCTGATCACCGAGCCCGATCAGGGTCACGCGGTGGCGCGCGCACTCGGCAGCAGGAACGCGGTGCTGCTCCGAAACCACGGCGTGGTCGTCGTCGGTCGCGACGTCGCGTGGGCCGTCCTCGCGGCCTGCACGCTCGAACGAGCGGTCCGCCTGCAGGTGATCGCGTCCAGCCTCGGCGAGGCGCTGCCGATCGACCCCGAGGTCGCACGCCGGATGTTTCCCGCCAAGTACCACGATCGGCTCGTCGAGGAGTACTGGCAGGCGTGGCTCCGGAAGCTTCGGCGCCTCGGCGACGACTCGTCCGCTTCGTGATCGTCGAGCTACGGCTGAACGGACGCACCGTTCGCGACGACGTCGCGCCCGAGCGGCTCCTGCTCGATTACCTCCGCGAGCGTCACGGGCTCACGGGCGCGAAGCGCTCGTGCGACGTGCAGGTCTGCGGAACCTGCACGGTGCTCGTCGACGGCCTCCCGGTCAGCTCGTGTTGCACGCTCGTGGCCGACGTCGAAGGCCGGCAGGTGCTGACCGTCGAGGGATTCGCGGAGCTGTCGGAGTTCGAGCGCTTCGAGCGGGCCTTCGCGGACCACGCCGCCCTCCAGTGCGGCTTCTGCACGGGCGGAATGCTGCTCACGGCGAAGTTCCTGCTCGACGAGGACCGCGCGTGCACGAGGGAGGAGATCCGCCGCGGCCTTGCCGGCAACCTCTGCCGCTGCACCGGCTACCACGCGATCGTCGAGGCCGTGGCCGAGCTCGCGGACGTGAGCGCGTGACGGTCGTCGAGCGCCCGAAGCTCGCGCACGTCGGCCGGTCGGTACCTCGGCGTGACGCGGAGGAGAAGCTCCGCGGCGCGGCCGAGTTCGTGGGAGACATCGTCGTGCCGCGGATGTTGCACGGAAAGGTGCTGCGCTCCCCGTTCGCCCACGCAAAGGTGCTGTCCGTCGACACGAGCGAGGCCGAGTCGCTGCCGGGCGTGGTCTGCGTCCTCACCGGTGCTGACCTCTCCGACCTCGATCCCTACTGGGGTCACGCGATCAAGGACCGGCCCATCGTCGCGCTCGAGCGGGTGCGCTTCGCGGGCGAGCCGGTGGCCGCGGTCGCCGCCGAGGACGAGGCAACTGCCGCCGCGGCCGTCAACGCCATCCGCGTCGAGTACGAGGAACTCCCGGTCGCCGGCACAATCGACGAGGCGCTCGCGGCGGACGCCCCGCTCGTGCACGAGGGCGAGCTGCGGCCGGGGCTCTTCCACGGGCTCGGCGAGCTTCCGCCACGGGACGGGAACGTCTGCTACCGCTACCGCATCGACCGCGGCGAGCTCCAGGCGGTGTTCGCTCGTGCCGACCTCGTCGTCGAGGGCGAGTACACCTTTCCGGCCGTCTACCAGTACGCGATGGAGACCCACACGGTGGTCGCGCAGGTCGAGCGCGACGAGATCACGGTGTGGTCGACATGCCAGCATCCTTTCCTCGTCCGAGCCGAGCTCGCCGACCTCTTTGCTGTTCCGCTCGCAAGTGTGCGCATCGTCGTCCCCTACCTCGGCGGTGGCTTCGGCTCGAAGTCCTACACGAAGATGGAACCGCTAACGGTGGCGCTCGCGCGCAAAGCGGGGCGGCCCGTGCGAATTCAGAACCGCGTCGACGAATCGATGGTGACCACGCGGCGACACGGCATGCGCTGCCGAATGCGAACCGCGAGCACCGGGGACGGCCGCCTCTTGGGGCGCGAGGTCGACTGCTGGTTCGACACCGGCGGCTATGCCGACAACGGCCCGCGCGTGACGGCGACCGGTGGAGACGCCGCACCGGGTCCCTACCGCTGGCATGCCTACCGTGTCGACGCCCGCTGCGTCTACACGAACACGGCGCCGTCCGGGTCGTACCGCGCCTTCGGCGCGGCGCATCTCCAGTGGATCGGCGAGTCCCAGATCGACGAGCTCGCACGGCGTGCCGGCCTGGATCCGCTCATTGTCCGGCGCGAGAACCTCTGCCGGCCCGGCGACGAGCTTCGAAGCGGAGCAAAGGCGCTCGACGCCGATCTCGTCGGCGACGTCGAGAAGGTCGCAGACGCCGTCGGCTGGGGCGAGCCGAAGCCGCCGAACGTGGGACGCGGCGTCTCGGTCGGTCTCCTCGCCGCAGGTGCGCATCCCGTCTCGACGGCCATCGTGCGCCTCGAGGCGGACGGGCAGGTAGTCGTGCTCGTCGGCACGACAGAGGTGGGACAGGGACCGCGCACGGCGTTCGCGCAGATCGCGGCGGAGGAGCTCGGCGTCGCCGTCGAGCGGGTTGTCGTGCGCGGAACCGACACGCGCTTCACGCCGTACGACCGCTCGACGGGCGCGAGCCGCTCGACCACGATCGCCGGGCTCGCGGTGCAGCGAGCCGCGAGACACGTGCGCGAACAGCTGGAGGAGATCGCCGCCGGAGAAAAGGTCGATCCCGCGGCGTATCCAGATCTCCTGCGCCGACACTTCGGGCTCGCCGGCGGCGAGCTGATCGGGCGAGGCGAGGTCGCCCCGACCGGCAGCGGCTCGTACGCCGAGGGGCCGGTCTTCTGGGAAGTCTGCGTCGGCGCGGCCGAGGTGGAGGTCGAGCCCGAAACCGGCGTCGTTCGCGTCCGCAGGACTGCGACGGCAGCCGACGTCGGGCGTGCGATCAACCCCCAACTGGTGCGGTGCCAAGACGAAGGCGCGACGATGCAGGGACTCGGCAACGCGCTCTTCGAAGAGCTGATCTTCGAAGACGGGCAGCTGCAGAACGACACGCTGCTCGACTACCGCGTCCCCAGCTTCGAAGATCTCCCCGACGAGATGACCTGCGTGATCGTCGAGAACGAGGACGGACCGGGGCCGTTCGGCGCGAAGGGATGCGGGGAAGGCGCGCTTGCCGCCGTCCCCGCCGCGGTCGTGAACGCGCTCGCCGACGCCGGCGTCCCGATGCAGGAGCTGCCGCTGACGCCCGAACGCGTCTGGCGGCGAATCCGGACACTCAAAGAGGAGGGCAGATGGCCACCGTAGAACAGCCGGCCGCCGATGACGCGGCAACCGGCCGCCGCGCGGTGCGGCGCGCCGCGATGATCGGAACCGGAACGATGGGCCCGGGAATGGGCGCCGTGCTTGCGCGCGCAGGCATCGCGGTGGCGATGTACGACGTCAGCGAGGAGGCGCTCGAGCGCTCGAAGGCGGGCGTCGGCGTCGCCGAAGGCGTCCTCGATCAGCTGGAGATACCCCGCGTCGACGGCGGCTCCATCCGCTACACGGCGGAGCTGCGTGATGCACTCGAAGGCGTCGAGCTCGTGGTCGAAGCCGTGCCCGAGAAGCTCGAGCTCAAGCAGCGGATCTTCGAGGACATCGAACGCCACGTCGACGGCGGAACGATCCTCGCCTCGAACACCTCGGGCATCCCGATCACGAAGATCGCCGAGGCCTGCGAGCGGCCGGAGCGCGTCGTCGGCATGCACTGGTCGAATCCGCCCCACCTGATCCCGATGATCGAGGTGATTCCCGGCGAGCGGACGCGTGCGGAGACCATCGACGCGGCCGTCGCGCTCGTCGAGCGGCTCGGCTACGAGGCGGTCGTCGAACGCGAGGTTCCCGGCTTCGTCGAGAACAGGATCCTCTACGCGATCATGCGCGAGGCCGTCGACCTCGTCGACCGCGGAATCATCGACGCCGACGGCATCGACCGCTGCGTGCGCTGGGGGATCGGCTACAAGCTCGCCGTCATCGGCCCGATGGAGCTGCTCGACATGGCGGGGCTCGACATCTACGAGGCAGTCGGCGGCTACCTGAACCGAGACCTCTGCAACTCGGCGGAGGTCTCGAAGACGATCACCGACCGGACCGCCGAGGGGAAGCTCGGGATGAAGACCGGTGCGGGCCTCTACGCGTACACGCCGGAACGGATCGACGCGCTCCGAGGCGATCGCGCACGCAAGCTTGTCGCCGTCCGCAAGGCCCTTTCCTAGGAGGGCGGGATGAGGATCTACCTGCTCGACAACGGATCGATCGTGATCGACCACGCCCAGCTGATGTGGAACATCGGCGGTGGGACGCCGGTGCGCATTCCGTCCTACGGCCTCCTGATCGAGCACGACGACGGGCTCTTCGTCTTCGACACGGGCTTCGACCTCGACCACACGAACGCGGTGCTCCCGTTCGAGTTGCCCGAGCAGACGTCCGAGCAGACGATCCCGGCTCAGCTCCGCGCCTGCGGGTACGAGCCCGGCGACATCAAGACGCTCGTCAACTCCCATCTCCACTTCGACCACGTCGGGGGCAACAAGCACCTGAACGAGGCCACAGTCGTGGTGCACGAGCAGGAGCTCGAGCAGGCGCGGAACTGTCAGCCGTTCGAGCGCTTCGGCTACTCCGACCGCTCGTGGGACTACGACGGCGCGAGCTTCCGGACGATCTCCGGCGACACCGAGGTCGCGCGCGGCCTGCTGCTCTTCGAGACGCCGGGCCACACGATCGGGCATTACTCACTGCTCGTGACGCCCGAATCGGGCCGGCCGATGGTGTTCGCGTTCGACGTCGTCTACACGGCCGAGGCGCTCGAGAAGGGCGTGCAGCCGGGCTTCCACTACGACCCGGTCGCCGGCGTGGCGTCGATCGAGCGCGTGAAGCAGGTCGCCGCCGAGCACGAGGCCGACATCTTCTTCTCGCACGACATGGACGCCTGGAACGGCTACAGGCACGCGCCGGAGTTCTACGAAGGTTAGGAGGGTGAAGAGATGAAGCTGCAGGATCGCGTCGCGATCGTCACCGGCGCGGCTCAGGGAATCGGCAAGGCCGTCGCCACCAAGCTTGCCGGCGAAGGCGCGAAGGTCGTTGCGGTCGACCTGAACGGCGAAGGAGCCGAGCGAACCGCTGCGGAAGTGGAAGGAACCGCGGTGCAGGCGGACGTCTCGAGCTCCGACGACGTCCGGCGCATGGTCGACGAGACGCTCTCGCGGCACGGCAAGGTGGACGTGCTCGCCAATGTCGCGGCAATCGTCCCCTTCACGGCATGGGACGAGATCACGTTCGAGGAGTGGCGCCGGATCATGTCGGTCAACCTCGACGGCGTCTTCCTGACGATCAAGGCGGTCGAGAAGCCGATGCGCGACGCCGGCTACGGCCGGATCGTGAACGTCGTCTCGAACGTCATCCTCGCCGGCACGCCGAACCTCGCCCACTACGTGGCGTCGAAGGGAGGCGTCTGGGCGTTCACGCGGGCAGCCGCGCGCGAGCTCGGCAAGTACGGGATCACGGTCAACTCGGTCGCCCCCGGGCTGACCGAGACCGAGGGTGTGCTGGCGAGCCCGCACGCGGAAGCGTTCGAGTTCGTCCAGATGCTGCAATGCATCCCGCGGCGGGGCGTGGCGGACGACATCGCACCGTCGGTGGCGTTCCTCGCTTCGGAGGAGGCGGGCTGGGTGACCGGGCAGCTCCTCGTCGCCGACGCGGGCATGACCCACAACTGATGGGGCCAGTCCCGGCCACGCGCGCGGGGGCGATCCTCGCCGTCTCCGACTTCGCGGCCTCGCTTTCCTTCTACCGCGACCGGCTCGGGCTCGAAGTCGTCGCGACCTACGACGACCCGCCCTACGCGACGCTCGTCGTCGCGGGTGCGCGGCTGTCGCTCGCCGAGCAAGGCCATCCGGCCGAGGACCGTCCCGGCGTGAACATGGTCGCCCCGCAGGATCCGTCGGAGGCGAACGTCGTGATCGTGCTCGAGGTGGAGGATGCGCGCGCCGTCCATGACACGCTCGGAGCCGAGGGCGTTCGCTTCCTGGCGGAGCCGTACGAGCCGCCGTGGGGCGGGTGCCGCTTCTTCTGCGTCGACCCCGACGGCTATCTCGTCGAGATCGAGCAACCGGCATGAAAGCGGTCGTGCTCGCCGGCACGGGCGACGTGCGCGTCGAAGAAGTCGAAGACGCTCGGATCGTCGCCGATACCGACGCGCTGGTCGAGGTTCACCGAACGGCAATCTGCGGCGCCGACCTCTTTCCGTTTCACGGCATGACCCCCGGCTTCGAGAACGGCACGATCCTCGGTCACGAGTTCGCCGGAGTGGTGAGCGAGGTCGGCGACGCCGTCGAGCACGTGCGGCCGGGGCAGCGCGTCGTCTGCACGAGCACGATCTCCGACGGGACGTGTGCTCACTGCCGCGCGGGACGGGTCTCCCAGTGTCTCGGCCGGGCGCTCTTCGGCTATTCGGGCGTCTACCCACGTCTCGACGGCGGGCAGGCCGAGTACGTCCGAGTCCCCCATGCCGACCGGTGCCTGCTCGTCCTGCCGGACGACGTGGACGAGGAGAACGCGATCTTCCTCGCGGACATCCTCCCCACCGGCTATGGGGCGGTGACGCGCGGCGACGTCTCCGTCGGGGACGTCGTCGCGGTAGTCGGCTGTGGGCCCGTCGGGCTGATGGCCGTGCTCTGCGCCGCGAAGATCGCCGGTGCGCTGATCGCCGTCGACGGCGTCATGGACAGGCGCGAGCTTGCCGCGCGCCTGGGCGCAATCGCAGTGACTCCGGACGAGGCCGAGGGCGCGGTCGCGGAGGCGAGCGACGGCCTCGGCGCCGACGTCGTCATCGAGGCGGCGGGCTCGCCCGCTGCACTCGATCTGGCGCTCCGCCTCGCACGTGGCCGTGGAACGATTTCCGTAGTCGGGGCCCACTTCGAGCCCGACTATCCGCTCGACAGCGCGCGCATGTTCGAGCGCGAGCTCACGCTGCGCTTCACGATCGGCGATCCGGCTCACGATCGCGAGCGCCTCCTCGGCCTGATCGCGTCGGGCCGCCTCGAGCCGGCCCAGATCATCACGCACCGGCTACCGCTCGACGCCGCTGCTGATGCCTACCGGCTCTTCGACAGCCGCGAGGCGACGAAGGTGGTGCTCATTCCATGACGCGACGCCGGCGGCAGGTCGTTGGCGCCGCCGCAGTACTCGCCGCGGGCGCCATCGTCGCGGCGCTCCTTGCGACCCGCAACAGCGACGGCGCGAGCACCCGGACGACGTCGCCGGCAACGGTGCGCGCTGCGCTGATCACGCGTCTGCGGACGGCGCACCTGCGCTACCGCTGGGTCGTCTGCGTCCCCACCGGCCGCCTCTTCCACAGCCAGGGCGTCGTGCGTTGCAACGTCGACTTCGGCGAGCCGCACATCGAGGCGTACTGCTCGATCATCGATCACGGCCGGCTGGTCACAGATCACGAGACGCCTTCATTCAGCTGCCACGAAGACCTCCGGGGCTGGAAGACGACCGTCGTGACCGGGCCGTAGAGGTCAACGATCTCCTCGCCCATGACCTCAGCTCGCGTAATCCTGCTGCCAGGGAGCGTGCTGCCAGCAGAGCTCGCCTATAGCTCGCTGATCCGGGAGCTCGGCGTGGGTGTCGACGCAGTAGCCAAAGACCTAGAGGTCTACGCGACCGACGAACCACCGGAGGACTACACCCTCGATCTCGAAGTCGCGGCAGTGCTGCGCGAGGCCGAAGGGCGCGGATGGGAGCGGTTCCACCTCGCCGGCTACTCCGGTGGAGGGGCAGCTGCACTCGCGTTCACCGCGCGCCATCCCGCTCGCCTGCTGAGCCTGGCTCTACTTGAGCCTGCGTGGGCGGGTAACTGGGATCTCAGCCCTGAGGAGCGGGCGCTCTGGCAGGAGTACGAGCGACTCGAGGACCTTCCGCCTCAGCAATTCATGGAGGCGTTCGTGCATCTCCAGGTGAGACAGGGTGTGGCGCCGCCTTCGCCTCCTTCCGGTGATCCCCCTTCGTGGATGGCCAAGCGTCCCGCTGGCATCGGCACCTTTATGCAAGCGTTCAAGACCCATGAGCTAGACACTGGCGCCCTCGAGCGATTTTCACGGCCGGTCTACTTCGCTCTGGGTGGTCTCAGTAATCCGGACCAATTCGGCGAGATCGCGAAGCGACTCGCCCGCGTTTTCCCGGACTTCGAGCTCGAGGTGTTCGAAGAGCGTCACCACTTCGACCCCCCTCACAGAATCGAGCCAGAGCGCCTCGCGAACTCACTTCGAGCCGTCTGGCGTCGCGCCGAAGCGCCCGAGCAGACGTCGCGTCGTCCGACTGTGCCGGTGCAGTCGTAAGCGCGCGCTCAAAGACATTCCTGAACTGTGAGCCAGCCGATCCGGCCCTCACCACGGCGCGACCGTCGTTCCGCCCCATTCCTCGGGTGCGGTGTCGCGCACGGTTTGGGTGAGCTCCCAGCGGTGGCCGCCCAGGTCCTCAAGGACGCCCGAGCGCTCGCCGTATTCGTACGTCCTCAGTTCCTCGACAACGCGCCCACCGCAATCCCGCGCGCGTGCGAAGGCCGCACCGGCGTCTGGCACGCGCACCTTGAGGAGGTGCGTAACGACGCCGTCGCCTGGCGCAACCTGATCGCCACGAACGTCGGCCACAACGACGGCACCGTCCGATCCGACGCGCCTTCAGGCTGACTGCGTCGCGTTCGCCCTCAGCTTTGGTCGGTCGCGCGCTCTGCCTCAGCGGAGTCGACGGTGGCCGCCCAGCTTCCGAGGAGCTTGAGCGCCTCCTCAGAGCGCGAACCGGGCTCGGCGGCGTAGGTGAAGATCGTCAGCCCGTGGTCGGCGGG
>Ga0137371_10001515_pt1 | contig 18454 bp, 12 predicted proteins | sample SagtaG_7_FD_104919 | JGI IMG/M metagenome (GOLD analysis project Ga0137371, IMG submission 104919) | Vadose zone soil microbial communities from Sagehorn Ranch, Mendocino, California, USA - Sage1_R_40_16 metaG | ecosystem: Environmental > Terrestrial > Soil > Vadose zone | place: USA...
AGGATTCGTCGGGACAATGATCCGTCCTCCCTCAGCCGGACACGCCAGGAATATTGTCGTCGTCCGTATTTTTTTCCCTGGCGAGTGGAGGTCATTGGGGAAATGATATTACCATTTGATCTCGGTTAAGAGGTTTCAATGTCTGGACGACGAGGAAATCACTCGGTCACCGCATCGTTGGCGAAATCGGACTCAAGAATCCAATCATCTGGAATGTATATCGATGGAGAATGGGTTCATTCGAAGACCGAAGAGAAGATTAACGTTGTTAACCCTGCGACCGAGCGTGTTGTCGGCCGGGTCCCTCGGGCGAATAGAGAGGAAGTCAAGGAGGCGTTGGAGGCGGCCAGAGATGCGCAGCCGAAATGGGAGGACACGCCTCCGATCAAGAGGGCTTCTTTTCTGTTCAAGATTGCACAGCTCATTCGTAGGGATAAGGAGAGATTGGCGGAGACTCTGACGGCTGAGCAGGGCAAGCCTTTGTTCGAATCACGGCTGGAGATAGAAGGGTCCGCTCAGAACTTCGAGTACTACGCGGAATATGCTCGCAGAATACAGGGAGACATTCTCCCAAGCGACAATGTTGGTCAGTCGATAATGATTCTCAAGCTTCCTTTGGGAGTTGTAGCGTCTATCACGCCTTGGAATTTTCCATCGGCTACGGTTGCTAGGAAGCTTGCTCCCGCTTTGATTACTGGGAATACTGTGGTTACCAAACCATCCAGCAATACGCCGCTCAGTACCGTCGAGCTGGTTCGACTGGCGGACGAAGCGGGATTGCCGAAGGGTGTCTTGAACCTGGTGACCGGTAGTGGAGAGCTGGTCGGCGACGAGCTTGTCTCTAACAAGATCACCTCGCTAGTCACCATGACGGGCAGTACTGAGGCTGGTCAAACAATAATGGAAAGAGCATCTGGTCATGTCGCGAAGCTCATACTTGAGCTCGGTGGAAAGGCACCATTCATCGTCTGGAACGATGCTGTTCTGTCGTGGGCTCTTCGCTGTGCGATCTGGGCAAGATTCTGGAATTGCGGGCAAACATGCATCTGCTCAGAGAGAGTCTATCTTGACGAGAAGGTGAAGGACCGGTTTCTCCCGGCGTTCGTGAAAATGGCCAAAGCGCTTAGGATAGGCGACCCAAGGAACAATGGAACAGACATCGGGCCGATGGTAAGCGAGCAAGAAAGAGAGACCAGTATCAGGTTTGTCGAACTCGCCAAGGAAGAGGGAGGGAAAGTGATCCTCGGAGGAGAGAAACCTAGGGATCGCACCAAAGGTTGGTTCTATGAGCCGACGGTCATAGAAGATGTTGGCCAGAAGTCATCGCTGGTCCAAAACGAGATATTCGGACCGGTCGTGCCGGTTCTTACCGTGGACAGCTTTGATCGGGCGATTGAATACGCGAATGACTCGAAATACGGTCTAGCATCTTACGTCTTTACCAAAGATAATGGCCGAGTCTTCAAGGCGATGCACAAGATCAAGTTCGGGGAATGCTACATCAACCAGGTGGGACCCGAACAGCTTCAAGGAGCGCACACGGGTTTCCGACAATCCGGCCTGGGTGCGGAAGGATCGCGTTACGGTCTGGAACAGTACACCCAGCTCAAGACGTGCTACGTTGACTGGAATGACAAACCAAATCTTCCCTACCTCTTTCCATACAGCCCTAGGGAATAGCAAGGTCATCATCGATTGAAAATTAGTGGGGTCGAAATCTACCAGCTGGGAGAACGAGCCTCTCCTGGAAGCGCAACCTGGGCAAGCAACTCCATCTTGTTGAAGCTGACTACTTCCGATGGAACCGTGGGGTTTGGTGAGGCGGTTCCTACCCTCCGGGTCCAACCAGTCATTCAGTCACTAAGAGAGGTGGAACGTGTCTACAAGGGTAAAGATCCATTAGAGGTGGAACGAAACATGCACGAGTGGCACAAGCACGACTTCTACATGCCAATGTCCTTCGAGTCGACTACAGCAGTCAGCGCCTTCGATATTGCCTGTTGGGATATCATAGGGAAACATTTCGGAGCGCCAATTCATGAACTGACCGGGGGCGCTTTTAGATCACGAGTTCGACTATACCTTAACGGCTGGTACGACAACTGTGTCACACCGGCCCAATTTGCAGAATCCGCGAGAAAGTCGATCGCTAGAGGCTATACGGCTCTCAAGTTCGACCCGTTTGGAAACTCGTATGATTACATCGAAGAGGAGGATCTCAATCTCGCCCACGCTCGTGTCAAAGCGGTTCAGGAAGCGACCAACGGCAACGCTGACCTGCTCATCGAGCATCACGGCAGATTCAACCCCAACTCCGCAATCATGATAGCAAGAAAGCTCGAAGAATTCTCCCCCCTCTTCGTCGAAGAGCCAATACACCCCGACAATCTTGAAGGTCTAAGAAAATATCGAGAGGCAACACGCCTCCGAGTGGCCCTTGGGGAAAGACTCCTAACAAAAGAACAAGTTGTACAAGTCCTCTCCAATAATCTGGCAGATTTCCTTCAAGTGGATCTTACCAACATTGGCGGGATTACGCAAGCCCGCAAGGTCACTGGGATCGCTGAAGCTTATGGGGTCGAAATGGCGTTCCACAACGCCTTTGGTCCAATCCAGAACGCTGCGACCATCCAAGTAGACGCGACTACCCCGAACTTCCTGATCCAAGAATCATTCTACGATTGCTTCCCGGCATGGAAACGACAACTCGTTAACGATGAACCCAAGATCGAGAAGGGGTACGCTACGGTCCCGAAGCGACCGGGAATCGGCGTTGAAGTGAACGAGAAGATCCTCGACAAATACAAAGTAGAAGGCCAAGAATATTTCAACCCTGACGAGCCTGTCTGGGTCGTCAAGAACACCTGGAACAACCCGAAAGAACACTGAATCCCCCCGCACAACAATGCGAGCCCTCACGGTAACTCCAGGCGTCAAGAACAGCATCAGACTTGAGGACATAGACCCGCCGACCCCATCATCCTCCCAAGCCCTTCTCCGGCTCCAAGAAATCGGCATTTGCGGAACAGATCTAGACATCAACCAGGGCTTCTACGGAGAAGCTCCGCCTGGGTCAAACTACCTAGTTACAGGGCACGAGTCTCTTGCTATAGTGGAAAAGGTCCCTGGAAGCGATCATGGAATTTCGAAGGGTGATCTTGTCGTTCCGACAGTGCGTCGTCCTGACTCGTGCATGAACTGTCTCAATGGGGAGTCGGATATGTGCTTGACGGGTAATTATCGAGAGCATGGGATCAAGCGGTTGCATGGTTTTGGAGCTGAATTTGCCGTGTCCGATGTAGACTTCCTCGTGAAAGTGCCGTCGAAGCTTGCTGACGTTGCTGTATTGTTGGAGCCGATGAGTGTGGCAGAGAAGGGTGTCTACCAGGCGTTCAAGATCCAAGAACGAATGCTTTGGAAGCCGAATAGGGTTCTCATTCTCGGAGCGGGTCCTGTGGGTTTGCTTACAACCTATTTGTTGAGGCTGAAGGGTTTGGAAGTTGTTGTGACTGCGACGAGGGCGAAAGACAGCGGTAAGGCACGATTGGCCCAGCGGGCCGGAGCCGTCTATGTCAACACGATGGAACAGCCGCTTCAGAGTCTGGGAAAATTCGACCTAATCATGGAGGAGACTGGCTCGGCTCAGGTAGCAATGCAGGCAACGAGCATGCTGAATACGAATGGTATCATGTGTTTTCTGGGAATCTACTCGTCAACAACGGCCCCCGAGGATATCGGCCTGTTTTACAAGGATGTTGTGTTGGGCAACAAGACCTTCTTCGGCTCGGTCAACGCCAACATCAACTACTTCAAGATGGGCCTCAAAGACTTTGCAGAAATCGAGAACCGGTTCGACCGAATCCTACGAGACACGATAAGCGTGAGAATTTCGCCCGACGAATTCCAGAAGGCCTATGCGCAGAACAAGGATAACATCAAGACCGTTATCCGATTCAACAACTAGAGACGAAATGGCGGAAATGGGGGCACTGGGCCCACTGTCACGGGATCCCCAATAGGATTTATGGATCAGTCACTTTTTGGCATCCGCATTGCTCTCCTCATTATTTTGAAGTCAGACATGGCCTAGCAATGGTTTTGTGTGTGAGAGTGTACATTCTTTGATTTCATACCTAACGTCTTGGCGAGATCGGGGTAACCCATGAATTCGGACGCACTGGACCCTAGGCGAAGGCCAGGGAGGTAACACTATGGAAACTCTAGTCATTTCAGTGAACTCTGTCAGTTTTGATACAGAAGACATTCTACAATCCTTTCCCCGACTTGCGTCTGAGCGAGCGTGTCAGGACCACGGAACTCTATGATCACATTCTTCCCCTGGAGCCCGACTGTCCCGACGGCTTGAACCATCGCTGCGGGTCCTTCGGCGAGGATCGCTCTTATCCTCTCAGTGATCTTTGCAGCGTCCGTAGGCCCCGTCTTTCTACCAGCGACAAGTCCTTTCGCCCACCAGTCCTCTATCGGCCCGAGAATTGTCTCATCTGCTCCCGCGCGTTTCGGGTCAGACAAATGCTCATCTAGGAGATCGAGAAAGTCTCGTCCCTCCCAGCCGCACGAGGACAAGACCGCAGGGCACCGGGGATGAAAACGACAGCCTAGAGGAAGGTTGACCGCGTCCGGGACTTCACCTCTTGGAAGAATTTTCTCCTTTCTCTTGTCAGGATCTGGGACCGGGATCACCGAGAGCAGGGCCTTGGTGTATGGATGCTTCGGGTCGGCATAGATCTCCTTCGAAGGTCCTATCTCGACGATACGACCCAGATACATGATCGCGATCCGGTCACAGATGAATTTGGCAGTTGCAAGATCGTGAGTGATAAACAGGTAGGTCATCGCATGTTTGCGTTTCAGATCAAGCATCAGTTCTAGAATCTTCGCTCTTATCGACATGTCCAGCATGGCTACACCCTCGTCCACCACCAGCAGTTTCGGTTCTAGGATTATCGCTCGAGCGATAACGGCCCTTTGTTTCTGTCCGCCGCTAAGGTCGCCGGGATACTTGTCGTACAACTGTTCCTCTGGGGTCAGCCCGACCTCTCTCATCATACTCAACACGTTCTCACGAGCCTCTCTCCGAAAAGAAGCTCGGGACTGAGAGCCAGAGCGATGGATCCATAGAGGATGGCCGATCGCGTCCCCTATCCTCATCGCAGGGTTGAGAGAGGCGTGGGGGTCCTGGAAAATAATCTGCATCTCTCTCCGCAGCGCTCGAATCGTTCCGCCCTTGGCTTTGGCGATGTTCCGATCCTCAAAGATCACCTTACCGCCTGTCGGTTCGATCAATCTTACAACAGCCCTACCAACAGTTGTCTTCCCGCAACCGCTCTCGCCAACCAATCCCATGATCTCCCCGGTCTGCAGAACGAACGAAACACCGTCCACGGCATGAACAACAGCCTTCTCTCTCTGGACGATCCGTTGCAGGAGGGGAATCTTGACCGGAAAATGGACCTGGAGATTCTCCACCCTCAGAATCTCGGAGCTCTCCGTGTCGCCGGACTGGGTCAGCTCGATCAAAGGAACGTGTCCCCGAAATGACAAGCCGCTAAGTGTCCTTTCTGAAACTCGACGAGAGGTGGCTCCTTCTCCACACATATTTGCTGGGCATACGGGCATCGCGGATGGAAACGACAACCCGAAGGTGGACTAATCAGATCAGGGGGGCTACCCTCGATCGAATGCAACTCCTTCGTATCCAGATGGATGATCGATGCGAGCAGCCCCTGAGTGTACGGGTGCAACGGCTTGTGGAACACATCATGCGCAGATCCTAGTTCGACAAGCTTTCCAGCGTACAACACAGCGACCCTGTCACAGATCTCCGCGACAATACCCATATTGTGGGTGATCAACTGGAGCGACATGTGATAGACGCGCTTGAGATCCTGAAGAATCTCGAGAATCTGCGACTCCACGATCACGTCTAGACTCGTCGTCGGCTCGTCGGCAATCAGAAGAGAAGGCTTCAGCACGAGGGCCAGTGCGATCATGATACGCTGTCGCATTCCCCCCGAGAACTCGTGCGGATAGTTCCTGATCCTAGACTCGTGAATGCCCATCGATAGAAGGGCCTCTCGTGCTCTCGAGCGCGCCTCAGCCTTCGACACGGATTCGTGCGCGAGGATCTCCTCTACGAAGTGGTTCTCGATCCTCATCAGAGGGTTCAGCCGGGTCATGGGATCCTGAAAGATCAGCGCGATCTCTTTCGCCCTGAGTCGCCTGTATTCTTCCAGCCCTAGCCGGGGAAGATCCCTACCGCGAAAAAAGATGTGCCCCTGAATTTCGGTCAACGGTGGCAAAATGCCGAGTATCGCTTTCCCAAGCGTTGATTTACCGCATCCTGTTTCTCCTACAATGCCGAGGGTCTCTCCCTCGCTCATCTCCAGTCGTATTCCGACAAGGGCCCCGACCTTTCCTCGTCTTGTCCAGTATCCAACTGAAAGATCATCGATCTTGAGGAACGTTTCCAAGATCTAGGATCTCTCCTTCCGAAGTAGAGGATTGATGATGTCGCTAAGGCCCTCGCCCAGAAAGGATAGTCCGATGGTAAGAAGGATGATCATGAGCCCTGGAAAAAGGGATGTCCACCAGATTCCTGATCCGAGATATTTCTGAGCGTCGCTTAGATCGCGTCCCCAGTCGCCTGGCACATCGATCTCCAGTCCGAGCCCTAGATAGCTCAGACCGGCCGCTGTCAGAATTGTATCGGCTGCGCTCAACGAGAAAATAACCGGAATCACTATGACAACGTTGAATGCGATGTACCTCAGCATTATCGTCCAGGATCGGGCTCCGAGAGCCCGAGCAGCCTCAACATACAGCTCCTCTCTCGTCGAGAGAGTCTGGCTTCTCGTCACCCGAAAATAGAGAGGAATGTAAATCACGGTTATAGCAATCCCGATGTTGAAAATCCCCTTACCGATCACGGCCGCGATCAAAGCGGCCAGGAGCAAGCCTGGAAAGGCATAGACCGAATCCATTACCAGGACGAGGGCTCTGTCCACCCAGCCTCCAACATATCCCGAAAACAGTCCAATTGGAAACCCGACAATCAGGGCTAGAAGGGCTCCGATCGCCATGATCGTAAGTGATGTTCTAGCTCCCCAGATCACTCGCGCGAAAACATCTCTCCCTATACCGTCTGTTCCCATCCAGTGTTGGGCGTTCGGGGGCAACAGGATCGGATAGGCCAAGGCATTGGTCTGTTGTATCGGGACAAGGACCGGCGCGAATATCCCGATGAAAATGAAACCCAACAGCATCACGAGACCAATCCAGGAAAGAATCCCCGGAAGGGTCCGCCGCTCTCTAACGAGAGGGCGAAACAGACTTCTCACATAACGAACAGGCTTACCAAGAATCTTCGTTATGATTCGCTGTTGCTTGATGTCCTGTCCCATTTAGTATCGGACCCTCGGATCTATCAGTCCGTTGATCACGTCAATGACCAGCGAAACTAGGACTATTATCAGAGCATAGACAACTATCACTCCCTCAACCATTGGATAATCAGCCTCATTGATCGCGGTGAGGAGCAAGGTTCCCATGCCGTCCCAGGTGAAAGTTCTCTCGGTCAGAACAGCGCCCGCGAACAATATGGCGAACTGTAGCCCTAGAACTGTGATGACAGGGATGAGCGCATTCTTGAACGCGTATCGCGATACGATCTTGTTTTCGGGAATCCCGCGTGCTCTCGCCGCCTCAACGTAGTCCGCTTTCACCGTCCGCAACAGGTTCGCTCGGACGGTCTTTGTGAAGAAGCCGCTGAGCACCAGGCCCAGGGTGAGAGAGGGCAACACCAGATGCCAGATCGAGACTAGGAACGAACCGAGGTTTCCTTCCAGCAGCGAATCGAGAGTGTAGAGGCCCGTGATCATTAGAGGCGGAGGACCCCCGGAGAATCTTAGTTGCGCCGGAAACAATCGGAGGTCCACGGCGAAGATGAGTTGTAGTATCTGTCCAAGCCAGAATATCGGCACGACAAAGATGATCGTGCCGTAGAGTCGAAGTGCGATATCGGAAGGCTTGTCCCTTCTAGTCCCGGAGATTACTCCAGTGGATAGTCCGACGATCGAGGCGACTAGCATCGCCCCGACAGTCAGCTCTATCGTGGCTGGTAGCTTATCCATTATGATGAATAGAACGCTCTTGCCATGATAGCTCGCCCCTATCGAGGTACCAAGGCTCCCAGTGAAGACCTGGACGACGTAGTTGACGTACTGTTGCCAGATCGGCAGATCCAGCCCGAGCCGATGCCTCGTTGCGGCGACAACATCTGGTGGAGCGCGTCCGGCGAAGAGTGCGGCGATAGGATCTCCGGGAACAATTCTGAGGACTGTGAAGACAATCGTGAGAAGGATAAGCAGCATTGGAAGTGAGAGGAAGAGACGAGTAGCGGCGTAGGCCCAGAGAGAGCCAGCTTTAGGCAATTGCGCTCGCTACACTACGGATGGTTACGCGGCGAAATAAGTAGAGAGAACACGTTCGGCCACAATTGGGCAGTGTTCTCTCGCGGAGAGTTCCCGGGGGTGTCCTTGAGGAGTTCCCAGACTTGTTAGCCCTAGAGCGACTTGACGTCGGTCGGGTTGAGTGTGCGGTATGCCATGTCTATCTGTCCGCTGACAAGGGCATTCCTCAGTCCGGTTGCGTCGGAGTAATGAGTAATAGTGACAGTCCCGATTATCGGGATTGTTGGGATGCCGTAGCCTGAGTATATGCCCGGATTGTAATAGTTGGTGTTCGTAGCTAGAGTTACTGACTTGTCGACCGTGTACCCTGTGACTTTGTATGGACCTGTCCCTACAATGTGCGCGACATCGTCAGGCTGTGGCTTGTCTTTTTGGTAGGCGCTCATCGAGACGGGTGCGGAGACAGAGAAGGCCATGATCTCGTTGAAGAACGCGGTGGGCTGCTTGAGATGGAACTTTATCGTATAGTTGTCGATCACTGTAATGTTCGCGTTAGTCTCGGTCGTGTAGCTGACCGCTCCGAGGTTGGCCGAATCGAACAGTAGGAAGCCAGCGCTCCCAAGGTAGTTTCCTCCACCATAGTATGGATTTCCACTCGTTGGGTCTCCCAAGCCCATCGCTCGTTCGATGGACCATTTCACAACGGTCGCGTTCAAGGGCGTCCCGTCGGTGAACTTGACGTTCTGGCGGAGATGGTAGGTATAATTCTGTGCATCGGAGGAAATCCCTCCGTTCGCGATAGTTGGAACTTCTGTGGCCAGTCCGGGTACCAGTGATGAGTTCGTGGGCGAGTAGACGAGCAATGTGTCAAAGACTTGGTTGATGACTTCGATCGAGTAGTAGTCGTAGGCGCATGCTGGGTCCAAGCAGACCACCGAGTCTGTCGTTCCTACGTTGAGGGTTGAGGATCCCGGGTTGTTCATTATGAAGTACTTGAATGATACCGGATGGAGATAGACGCCCGTGATCCCTTGCTTATACTCGACATCAGCGCTCTGCTGCCAGAGCGGAATGTACGGGGCATCAGTTGCTGATTGGTTCTGGATGTTCGTGAAATTTCCAGCTCGGAAATTGTCATTAGTGGTGCCCGCCTCTTGTTTCAACCAGGAGTCCATCTGTGGATTGGTATAGTAGGTTCCTTGGCCAATCGCGCCCTTCGTTCCGAAGAAGGGAGCGGCATAATCGTCCGCATCCAGATAGTCAGGGTACCAGCCTAACAGGTAGAACTGAAAGCTGCCGGCCGCGACATGTCCTCTGTAAGCTGCCCATGGTTCGGACTTCAGCGATATCACAACCATTCCGGTTCGCTCAATGCTTGTCTTGACCACTAGGGCGACGTTCGGTTCTGTGTCGCCGTAGTGTCCGTCACTGTTGTACCACAAATCGATGTAGAGCTTCCCATTCTTGCTCGAATTGTAACCCGCGGCGGTCAAGAGATTCTGCGCGAGGGTGATGTTTGGCCCTGCACCGTACTTCGTCTGGAAGACAGGTTGAGAATATGGCATTGATGGAGGAATCATGCTGTAGATGTTTGTCGCGAGACCCAGGAACACGTTCGTGTTTATCGCGCTCCGATTGACTGCATAAGCAAACGCCTGGCGGACATCTTGGTATTTGGCTGCTGAAAGCGGGTTCCCGTCCGGATCCTTAGGTGGATTCGGGATGTTGAAGCCCGCGAAGCGGATTCTGGGACCAGCCCCCACCAGCACTGTCGGCCCTGTGCTAGAAGGTTTGTAAAGGAATACAACCGCGGTCACGGCTGCCACAGCAACTATCAAGATTAGTGCTAGCGCGATAAGAGTCGACCTCTTCTTCCACATGCTAACTGGAGTAGAACTTGGGGGTCCGATTGATTGGCCCATTTGTGCTAGCGGCTCTACCCGGAAACTCGCTTAAGAGCATTACTCAAGCAACAGCTACAACGTCGATGAGACTGAAGTCCTCGCTTGTTTTCCCGGGATTAGAGTCTGCGACTGTTTCCTCTCCTCGTCATGCTCCTTCTCATCCCGCTTTTCTTGAACCATACTCACAATCCACCCACGACTATCCAGGCGATCAATCAGACAATAGACACGTGTTGTCCTTTGTCTCAGCGGGGTGGGGGCCGATGCTTCAAGGGCCCCGAGGTGGCTGAGGGGATGTTCTCTTCCTGACATCTGCGCGATTCGTTCGTCCTCACTCTCAAAATTCTTGCGAGGATTATCAGGCATGACTATAGGAAATTAGAAGAAATCGGCGGGTAACATTAGGCGCTCGCTTCGTGTCCCTATCTGTACTGCGCTCTGATAACCGATTCCATCGCACCGCATCCGCATTCCAGGGTCGGACTAGGGGATGACAGTTGGGTCCGCTCACGCGGATATGCGTCTAACTTGTAACCGTCACAGTCAAAGTAGAGGTGTGCGTCAGTGAGCCGCTACTAGCTGTCACGGTAACTATGTAGGTGCCTAGCGGCGTGCTGCGTGCTGTTGAAACAGCGAGGGTCGAAGTGGAATAGGGGCCGACCGTGGAGGGTAGAGAGGTTGTGGGACCATGGCGTGTGACGGGGGAGATGGTCGCGGAAAGGTTGACGGTATTGTTGAAGCCGTTTGTTCCTGTAACCTTTATCGTGAATGTCGTGGTGGAGCCTTTTCTGACTGTTTGGGAGGATGGGCTGAGTGTGATTGTAAAGTCTGGGAGCGGGGTGATCTTGAATGACACGATTACAGAGTGTGAAAGGCTATCGCTGCTTCCATAGACGGTGACATCTCCATAGCCTCCTTGGGTCCCGCCAAAGATTGAGAGGGTTGCGGTCGCCGTTCCATTAGGAGTAAGGCTGACACTTGTCGGATCAATAGACCACGTGTTGCATTGAGGTGAGGGGCAGAGAGGAGACGGGGACGTGTAAAGATTCACGGTCCCACTGAAACCGTTGAGACTCGAAAGAGTGATTGTCGATTTGCCCGTGGTACCGGCCGGAATACTGAGACTGCTAGGGTTGGCGGAGATTGTAAAGTCCGGAGCTGGAGAGGACGAGACTACGGTGAATGCTACGTTGACACCGTGTGATATGCTGCCGCTTGTTCCGGTCACCGTTACGATCCATGTGGTGGGCGGAGTGCCGGTTGTGCTGTAGAAGGTGAGGATCGAGGCGGCAGTTCCGCCGGGTGGGAGATCGACGCTGGACGGGCTGATGCTCCAACTTGGACATGAGACGCAGAGTGGTGCGGGGGACGTTGTGAGCTTAACGGTTCCATTGAAACTGTTGATGCTGGTCAGTATGATCTGGGACTTGCCAGTAGAGCCTGCAATGACTGTCTGGTTCGAGGGATTGGCTGAGATTGTGAAATCCGGATTTCCCGGGGCCACGACTGTGAATGTGACGGGTGCTGAGTGGAAGAGGCTGCCGCTGGTCCCGGTCACGGCTACATTGTAGGTGGCAAGGGGTGTCTGCGAGAAGGCGTAGATCGTGAAACCAGCTGTGGCGTTCTGGTTCGGGGCTAATTGGACGATTGTCGGGCTTATCGTGTACTGTGGGCAGCCGATTGCCAAGCATGACACTGGAGGGCTGAGAGTCACATTTCCTTGAAAACCGTTAACGCTTGTCAGGAGGATTACGGTCTTCCCGGCCGAGCCCTGTAGAATCGTAAGCATGTTTGGATGGGCGGACATTGTAAAGTCTGCTGATGTCGCGGAGGGCGTAGGCGTCACACTCGCCGAACTGCTAGACGGAACCGCGAAGACCAATCCCGTCAGTAGTATCAAGAGGAAAAACAATTTCTTTCGAATTCTCAAAAATTGCACCCTATGGTACAGTTAGGGGCAGCGTTTTTTGCGGGGTTAAATGTTTCGGTCGTTAGTGTTACCCAGTTGAGCTCCTTTTTTCGATGATTCTTACCCGGGATCAAGGGGCGGGGCAAAATTTGGGTTAGGTTGGTCGAGACAAGCAAGGAAACGTAAACTACTAACGCCGCCGCGGGAGTAAGTCTTTTAGACAGAGACGGATTGCGTTTGCAGCCTTCAGTTGCTCAATTTTTATCGGCCACACCCAATAGGGGCATGCACAGATAGTATTCAACTACTCCTTTCTTGACGGAGAAGATTGCACGGCACCATTCGGCCGGGCCTTTCGTCGAACGCTGTGAACTGCCTCGTTTGATGTTCACATCGGCTGACCTTCTTCCTCAGCCGACGCGCAGTTTTCGACCTTGTTGTATGATGAAGCCAGCATAGAGAACCCATAGACCAGTAGCTATTACAGCGACCGCCGTTATTCCGAGTGTGAACAGGATGAGAGCTGGCATCGCGGTCCCAAGCAACAAGCTCACCACGAACAACGAATCCCCTCGCTGAACCAATACCCTCTTTCTAGCAATACCCGTCTTCGCCATGCCAACCACTTCGAGGTAGTACACACCCGAAATGCCAAAGAGGAAGATTGCTAGCAAAGTCGTTGTCAGCGTTACCTGAAAGAGAACACCATTCAACTGGTTGGAAGCGTAGCGTGGAAAGAGGAAGACGAGCACAAAAGTGAATATTGCTAGGTTCGAACCGATCAGAGTCAATGTCCGGTTCAGATTCGATGCGACAAAGTCCCGATCGATCCCCGTCTCATCGATAGATGAGGACGAAACCTATCTCTCCTAAGTTATTTTCCTGTGTGATGGCGTAGCCTATTTAGGCCATCGACAGCTTGCGGTCAAGCTTCTATCGGTCCAGAATGACCAGTTCTTCTCCTAGCAAAAATTGTGCCGAGACGAGCTAGGTTGCCTCGGCCACGCATCCAGAGGTCAGCCTGCCCGCCCCCGACTCTTCATGGCGCGAACTTATTCGCCCAGATTCCAAGCTCATGGAGCATCCGTTTTCGCCTCGAAGTCTTCCCTGAATAAAATGTCTTTCAACAATACTGAAATACACTATCCTATCATTTCGACTCGAGGTTTCTGAGTGACATCTGACAGTTGTCCTAAGCACACCCTCGTCTCGCATGTTGCCGTCTTGCATCACAACTCCGCTCTTCTAGTAAAATATCGGGAAATGCCTGATGGCCAGAAGGGCTGGTTCCTTCCAAACGACGACCTGAAACACGTTGAGCATCCTGAAGAAGGAGCTAAGAGAATATTGAGAGAACAGGTGGGGATTGAACCTTCGACCCTGAAGCTCGCTGAGATAGAATCCTTCGTAGGCAACAACAAGAGCTGGCACCTGGTCTTTGACTTCCTAGCATTCCCGTTATCCATGAAGATTACCAAGGCACCAAGCTTGTTGGACGCCCAATGGTTCGAAATAGACAAACTTCCACCTGCGTCCGAGTTTGCCCATCAAGGATGGGGCCACTCAGCCCTACTGAAACTTGCGAAAGCCCAGTTCTAGGCAGGGGAAGTTGGAATTAGAGACATAGGGGCAAGGCGAACGGAACGACGATTCTCGCCGCATTCCGGTAATACTCATTCGCCAAGCAATTCCTCGGAGGCATCCCGCTTTTGACCAAAGTTTCGAGAAAACGGAAGCGGATGGGACTTCCAAGAACTCGGGTTAGGATTCGTAATCCGATTGAGTTGGACGCGACTCTACGTCGAAACTAAGGAAGAAGAAGGATCCTCAATTCTTTTACCAGTAGGCCTCAAGAGTAGGGCGAACAACACGACTCCAACTATAACGACAGTCAAGATCAATGCGAGCTGTGCAACGCGTCTCAATACTTTCCATTCCAACTCAATTTGTCTCTGATGCTCTTCTTGAGAAGCTATGCTGGTCTTAACCAAATTCTGGGTGGTTACGGAAAAGCTCCTATCCCCTTTTTGTCTCCAAAGTGCACAAGCAGCGAGCACAGCGGCGACGATTCCCACCATCAATGAGAACGACGGGTCAGAGAAATCGGTCAAAGGTAGTCCACTCTGATTTGAAGGAGTTATTGCGTATGGTTCCCGACTGTCTGAATTCAGTCTTGAGGCGAGGTGGAGAAATCTGATGACCAAAGCTCTCTTTAATCTGCTTAGATCGCAGATATCCTGCGTCGTCCATAGGACTCTCCACGCGGGACCAAAATACCATGCGGCTTGGGTCGCCTTGGTCCACTCGCTTTACCTGCTTATCCTTCGTTTCGCTGCTTTCTTGGAAATCCATGTCAGCCAGTGCCCACGATTTGAGCAATACTCTCCTTGATCTGAGATGCCCTCTAACCTTCTTCCGTAAAGGTGTCTCGACAGGCACCCCACATACTTCGGCACAACCTTCTCCTGTCTCGGGAAACAGCTAAGCCGCGGCTCTCCTTGTTCTTTTCCAGCCTTGTCCCAGCTCCAAGTTCTGGTCTGTTCTCTAATACTTGGTATGGTAGCGTTCGCTTTTTTGGTTCCAGTGGTTCCCGTGCTCGTTTGCGGGAACCCTGGATGTGGGGGACCAGATTACGACTCGATTACATACTATGCGCTTGGGATCGGATGGCATCTCACATTCGTTTCTCCCGACGTAGACGCGATCTACGGTTGGATTGCACTTACGGCCGTAGTGATGTTCTGCTTAGCTGTTGGATACGCCGCACTATCCACCTTTCGCGCGACTCACATTTCTCCCGCCTCGCCACAAACTTAGCGGCTTGAAAATTCTATTTCGATAACTATTTTTCTCGTAACTTTTCTTCTTTGCTAACTTTTGTCTAAGCATTCTTTTTCTAGTGACCCACCCAGGGTGGTCTTTTTCCCATCCCTCGCCCTTCGTGGCCTGGAAATGGTTTGGCTGTGAAATCGCCTGTTATCAGCCCTGATCTCCAATCTGGAAAGCTCTCACTGAGGTTCACCTGCGACGCTGATGCTTACAGACGCTTGCATGATCAGGGAAGATTCCAAAGTCCGGCTACAGGGAACCCTGCCCAGCGACTATCAACTAGAGCCGCCTGTCAGGCAGGCCGCCCCCGGGCCGGGGCTTCGGTTACGCCATCCCCTTTACGAGGCAAGCCACAATCTACTATCCTGAATTGAGTCAGCAATGGCCACGCCCATCAGGTCCTTTGAGAAGAAGAAAAAACGAAACCATGACTTAGCCTACCTCACCGTACTACTAGCCCTATCCCTCGGAATCTTCCTCTTCGTAGCATTCTACGTCAACTCCCTCTTCCGGACCCTCCCAATCCCACCATGAGCACTCATGCTCGGGCAAGTCTCGCCCTGAAGCCCTCACCGGCCTCGAACTTCTGTATCAAACAACCAGATTAGTCATCTTTCGCAATCCCGGGGAGCTTTCTCTGGTTTCTGTGGAGGTCTTATCTGTCCTTGCGCGATGGCATTGAGCACGATTTGGAGATCGCTTGGGCCTTCAACGATAATGGTTAGGCGCGAGAGGCCCTAACGTCGCCGGCCTAGTACTCTAGGGCGAAGAGTTGTTGCCTATGGAAGGTTCCTAGAAAAAATGGGGGAGAGTTCTAGTGGATTTGGATGTTGCCGGCTTGTAGGGTGCCGGCTTTTGAGTAGCCGGTTCCGAGGGTTATGGCGAAGGTGTCTTTTCCAGCGCCTGGTTCTGCTCTGTCTTGGACTGTGATTGTGAAGCTGGTCGCAATGTTGTTGTTGGTTCCTGTTCCTTTGAAGGTGACTGTTTTGCCGTTGAAGGTGGCTGAGGTTATGAGGCTGGTAGTGAAGTCTACGCCTCCAGCGGGGTCTTGGTAGGCTACTTTTCCATGTATTCGACCCGTGGTGTCGACTTTCACTTCTATGCTGAAGCTTCCCTTGTCTTGTTGCGCGTCGACGAAGATGTAGCCTCCTCCCGTGACATTGCACGTCTTTCCGAGCGGGCAGTTGCTAGGCAGCGCAGCGTTGCCGAGGACGTAGTCGAATGCCGGTGTCGCGTCTCCATCTGTCAAGACGGGATTGGTGTTGGTGACAGCGAAGGTGAGTGCTGTGACACTGTACAGTGTGTCGCCGGTAATCGGGCTTCCGAGGTCGCTTAGCGGGGCGGTTATCGTTATCGTGCCCCTAGAAGTGTTAATCGTTCCTGTCTCTGGGATCTCCGAGGGGTATTTGATGATCTTGCAGTTCTGTGGCGTAGTGGTGACGCAGCCGTTGCCTGGAGGTATTCCACTGCCGGGGGCAGCAGAGGTTCCCGTGCCTGCGAAGAAGACGGGGTTCTGGCCGGCCGTGCTGTTTGCTCCCAGATAGAAGATTCTGTAGCTCTCTTCACCTGCGTCGCCTGTGGAGAGGAACTGCCATCTTACGAGCCATAGTAGACCGGTCGAACCTGGTGGTGGGAGCAGGCTAGCGAGGCTCTGGAGTTTGAGTGTTGCTCTGATGTGTGAGCTGTCCGGCTGGGAGATTTGCAGGGAAGTTAGGTCTAACGCTAGCTGGTTCGCACCCGCGCCTCCTGGGAAGTAGTGCGGTACCTGGGCGTCGCCCGTTGGGTCTGCCACTCCCGTGGCTGTGTTGGGGAATGGTGGAGTGAGTGTTGTGCCGATAGCGCTGGGTCCTGCGACTTGTCTCAGCTCGAAGAGTGCTGCTCCATGATGCTGGTTTGTTAGATCATTGAGGACGATTCTGGCTGCGCCGTTGGTGTCGAGGGCAACGCTGAAGAAGTCTGCGAGGGTCCGGTCGCCGCCTGAGGTTGTGCAGCCTAGCCCTCCAGTGCAGATCTGACCGTAGTCTGTGGGATGCTCACTAGCCTTGACCTGGTAGATTGTAGGTGTGAGGGTAGTTGCTGCTTGGACTTGGGTGAAATAGACGAACCATTTGACGCTGGTGGCTGCAACACGGTTGTTGAGCCAAGAGGGGAAATTGTTGGGATCGCCGCGCGTGTCTGTGCCATAGAACACTATATCGACTGTTCCTGCTGCGCCGGCAACGGCCCAGGGCATTATGTTTGTGTTGGCTGGGTCGCCGTTAACTTGTAGTGGTGATGACCAGCTTGTGCCCGCGTTAGTGGATACGGTGAGGTAGACGTTGTTGTTTGTCGTGTCGACCCAGGCGACGTACACGTTGCCGTCCCGGTCCGTGGTTAGGGATGCGAAGAGGTTTCCGATTGAGCCTCCGGGGCTGGCGGGGGTGTCAGTAGAACTGAAAGCGAGCATGTTCCTCTGCCCAGGGTTCACATGAGCTTTGGAGACGTGGACGTGGTTTGCTTGTACGCACGGCAGATAGAGGTTGCGGAGTACAGGGTCGAAGATGAGCCGGCCGCAGGGCGCACCCGCGCCGACGAACACGGTTGTGGCGGCGTTAGTGTAAACGAATCCTCCAACAGCGTCGGTTGGCCCTGTCGAGCCGGGCGACGAGAGCACCTGGCTACCTCCTGGTATTTGGCGGTAGGTGAGAAAGACCGTGTTGTCGGAGACGCCCGTGCTTGGGCCATTGTCAATAGCCAGCCACTGGCGGTCGTCTACCGGGGACATGGCGGCAACAAAGTTTTCCCTCCAGCTGTTGCCTTGGTCGTTAGAGACTGCGACCCCTATGTGGGCTAGGCCTTCTAGATCGGCGAAGTAGGCCGTGCCCTGGTCATCAGTAATAATGTCACTGTCGCCGCCCCCGGCCGGTGCCGGGTTGGGCCTAAGGCCATTGGGCGACACAATGTGGAAGCTGTCGCCGTTGTCAGTGGACCTTGCGACGAAGCCTTGAGCGGTGGAGAAGCCCCAGGGCCCGGTCTCCCAGATGTTTCCAAATTTGTCAATGTGGACTAGTGGTTCGCCTTCGGTGCGTTGTGGGTCGACGATCGTGTGCACTCCGAAAGATATCCCGCCGGTTGGAAAGACAGGGTTGGGTGTCGGACCGCCGGTCGTGAAGGCGAGGAGGGCTGAGCCGGTGTAGCCGGACGTGACGACTAGGAAGGGTACTGTTCGTACTTCGTAGACGCCTGGCATGGGGCTCTGGAGGGCGACTTTTTCGCTTGTAGTTCCTCCTGAGGCTGAGGAGCCTACTTGTTGTCCGTCGCTCTGTCGGTAGATGTAGAGGTCGAAGTCGTTGTCGCTGCTGGCCCATTGGATTGTGATTGCAACCGAGCCTGTGTGGGTCTGC
>Ga0137371_10001529_pt1 | contig 18329 bp, 17 predicted proteins | sample SagtaG_7_FD_104919 | JGI IMG/M metagenome (GOLD analysis project Ga0137371, IMG submission 104919) | Vadose zone soil microbial communities from Sagehorn Ranch, Mendocino, California, USA - Sage1_R_40_16 metaG | ecosystem: Environmental > Terrestrial > Soil > Vadose zone | place: USA...
CCATCGAGAACTTCATCGACGGCTGGAACGACCGCTGCCATCCCTTCACCTGGACCAAGACCGCCGATGAGGTACTCCCGCATTGCAAACCAGGTAAAAGAACCTCGTTCACGCGACACTAGCCCCTCTGTGTCGTTCCTGGAATTGGTAACGCTGCCCTCATCGAAGCCAATTTGGGCGTTGTTTGCGCAGCCGGTACCATGCCCCGGCCGAGTGCGCGGATCCTCTGGGATCTATGGATCCTTATTCCTGCGGAGGTCATCCGTCGCGGCCAGGAGGTTGCCGGGCTTCGTCCCTGATGGGTTCATGCGGCCGTAACGGTGACGGGCTTTCGTCATGGTGCCGACGCTGATACAGAACCACTCGTTGCCGTTTGCTCCGTGGTGTCGAAGCTCGCGGACGTCGCCACTCCGTCGCCGTTAACGCTAACCGTTACCGGGTTCGTCAGGCCGTAATTGCCGCAGTTGAGCTCTGTGAAGGACGCGCTCAGCCGGTTCGCCATGAACGTCAGCAGATTGTCACCGTCCGCTGGCACGGGGGATGCCGCCGCTGCCAGTACCGGCTCGTTGCCGCTCAAGAACCGTGTCTGGATGTTGAGCATGTTCTCGCAGAATTTCGCCGGGCTAGAGGCTGCGTTGTTCGCCGCTGAGATCCTCGGCTGGCCCACGTTGCGCCGGTACAGGTTCGTCTTCGCGGCACTAAAGGCGTTATCCACGAGCACCATCGGGTCGTTCTCTGATATCAGCGCCACCGGTGCTGCTTGGCTTCTGGCCGCGGAAAGCTCATTGAGAGCCTGCGAGGTGCCCGGTGACCCGCCTTGCGAAAGGTCCGGCACCTCGAATGGCTTGCAACCGAGCGCCGGGTCGACGAACGCATCGAGCAGCCTGTTGTCACTTCCGTTGGAAATCTGTACAGCGCCCGGCAGTGCGGTGGCGTTCGGCTGACTGAACTGGGCGGTCCGCCCGGTCGCGGTGAGCAGATATGTCGTGGTCACGTTGTCGCTCGGGTCCTGATCGACGACGCGGAAGTCGCGCGTTGTCGGACAGGGCTGACCAGTGACCGGAGAAACCCCCGCCGGTGGCACCGCGAGCCTGCCTTGCGCCGCGCTTTTGCGGGCGGCCCGGAAAACGCAGTGCCGTTGCAGAACGACACCTGACCAAAAATTGAGCCGTGCAGGCCATTGACGCAGTGCCCCTGCCGCAGTGCGCGCCTGGTGGCACCCACCTGCGTCAAGTTGGCGTCGTTGAAGCCGAAGTCGATCGTGACAACCGCGCCCTTCGGCAACGCGGGCACCACTGGCGCGGCGGCTGGTGTAGTCCCCCTCGTAATAACGAGCGGCTCATATACCGATAGGGCCCCCGTGGCTGTGTCCAGAATGGTCGCCTGTACAAAGGCCCCAAGGTCCGGGTTGTCCTCGGTGCAGCCAGACGCTGCCGGTGACTCGCCGTCCGGGCCGCTGAGCTGGTACGGGGTGGCCAGCCCGGCGGCACTCAGAGGGTGCGCGGGCACGATGATCTCGCAGCTGTCATTCGCGGCCGGCGCCGGTGCGGTTGCAGTCGCGGACGGGCAGGGCGTAGGCGTCGCTGAAGTGGTCGGACCCGGCGCCGGAGTCATGGTCGCGGACCAGGACGCGCCAGCTCGGGCTCGTCTGCCGAGGGCTATCTGCCTTCCGGTGCCGGTGTCGGCCCGGCGTGAAGTTGTCCCCGCTAGTTGTGCCGACCGCCACGGCCGCCCGCGATCTTGGCCGTCTGCGGCGTGGTGTTGAACGTCGCGCCGGTCGCCACGCCGTTCCCGTCGAGCGTGAGCGTGACCGGATTGGTCAGCCCGTAGTTCTTGCAGTTCAGGTTTTCGAACGAGGCGCTCAGCCGGGCCGCCATGAAGTTGGCCAGGTTATTGCCGAGGTCCGGCACCGGCGAGGCGCCGCCGACCTCCAGGTCCGCGTCCAGCTTCAGCCTGGGCGTCGCGATGTTGACCATATCCTGACAGTATTTCGCCGCATTCCGCGTGGTGTTCGTGTTGAACGGCAGCAGCCGCTGGTCGGTCTCCATACGGAAGGTGTTGGTCTTGCCGATGCTGAACTTCCCGTTGACCAGGAGCTGCGGGTCGTTGACCGGGAGCAGCGCGATCATGCCGCGCTGGTTCTGCCGGGCGCTCAGCTCGTTCAATGCCTGCGACGCGCTCGCCCCGTTCGGGTTGGTGGGGTTGGGGGCGGTGAACGGCGTGCAGCCCAGCGCGGGATCCACGAACTTGTCCAGCAGGCCGTTGTCGCTGCCGTTACTCTCGGTCGTGTCCCCGGGCAAGCTGGCCTGGTTGGCCGCGGTGGCCTGCGCGGTCTGGCCGGTGTTCGGGTTGAACAGGTAGCTCGCCACCGCGTTATCGCTCTGGTCCTGGTCGATCAGGCTGAAGTCACGCACGGTCGGGCACGGCTGGCCGTCCTTGCCGATGCCGATGGCCGGGACCGTCAGGATGCCGCGCCTGATCTCGGCGTCGGCCATCCGGTAGAAGTTGGCCGCGTTGCACTGCGGCGTCTGGTTGATCAGCGAGTTCCCAAACGCGTCGATGCATTTGCCCTGCCTCGCGCCCCGGCCCACCAGCGCCACCGCATTGCCGTTGAACCCGACGCTGAGGATGACCTGAGAACCCCGCGCGATCGTCGGCGGCGTGGGCGCCACCTCCGGCTGGGTGCCCTGGGTGATCACCAGCGGGTTGTACACCTGAAGCTGACCGTCCGGCGACAGGATCGTGGCGTCCACGAATACGCCCTCGGTGTCCCCGTTCTCCCAGGTGCAGCCGTCGCCGAGCACCCACGGCGTGGCCAGGCCCTTGGCGCTCAACGGGTGGGCCGGGACGGATACCGTGCAGTTCGTCGAGTCCGCCGCCTGGGCTGGCGTCTGGTTGAAGCTGAACGCGTTCCCGGCGGCATCCACCGCGTTCGCTCCGGCCAGGCCGCGACGGCCGGGGGGATTGATGGGAGGAATGCCCGCGACGGTGGGTGCGGTCGCCGCCGGTGAGCCGGATGGCGACGGGCAGGGTGTCGGCGCGGTCGAGCCTGCTGGCGCCGGGGCGGTGGCGCTGGCATCGGGGTCCGCCGCGGTGGCGCTGGCATCGGGGGATCCTGTCTCGGCCGGGACCGGAGCAGTCTCGTCCGAGGCCGGAGTGGTCTCGGTTGCTTCCGGAGCGGTCACGGTCGGCGCGGCCGAACTTGTGGGAGTCGCGGCTGCACTGCCTGCTGCTCCGCCACCGGCCGGTGCGGACGAGGCGCCGCTGTCGGCTGTTGCGGGGGTGGCGCTAGCAGCTGCGGGCGTGGCCCCGACCGCCAGGGGCGAAGCCGGGCTGGCCGACATGGCCGAAGCAGCGGAGGCGGCCGACGTGGCCGGAGCAGGATGCGCGCAGGGACGAGCCGGGGTCGCCGTATCAGTCGAGGCAGTGAGCACGGTCTTGACATGCGGTGCTATGACGATTGCCATCCCTGCGACGAGCGCAGCCGCGAGCAGCGTGATCAGCAGCGCCGGGCGCGCCCGCGGCGGTTGCTTCTCGGAGCTTCGGTAGAGACGAGCGGCACTCCGGTAAGACCGCCCTCTGCGGTAAGGCATGTCAACATCTCTCTATCGGGTCCGCTCCCGAGGGGCCACGTTAGGTCCAGACACCAGCGAGCGTTACCGAATCTCAATAAAAGCCAGAGATTCTTGGGCCGCCTTGCCAGGCCAGATGCTGCACGTCGTTGTCACACCGGCACCGGCTGCCACACCGACCCCAACTTGCTTCGTTTCCCAATTTCGTGGCCCTGATATGGGGGTGGACACCTGACTACCGATCTCGGCACGAGATGCGGGTGCTCGCCTGCACCGGCGAGCTTGTCAGCCTTGCCTGGGGCGAGCCGCAACGGCCCGCTGACATGCTGAAACGGACATCGCTAGTGCTCTTAGGCCAAATTGATGTGATCCGGTGACCGTGCTCGCTAGGATCGTGCGTCAGTGCCCGTCGTCTCGCCGGTTCCGGCCGGCCAGGGCCGGGCGGCGTGGCACACAACGTTGGCCGATGACGCAACCTCCGAAGGCCTGGAGCAGCGGGAGGTATTAACGAGTGCTAGCCAGGCGTCGGCACCCGACATGGCCGACGGCCGGAACTGTCCGGCCGCGGTGCGGACGCTGGATCCGGGTCACGGCGTGCTAGCCGTCGGCTTCGGCGTGCTAGCCGTCAGCGGCACCGGCAAGGACCCGGCACTCCTCGCGGCAGTGCAGCGCTTCATGCTCTTCTACTCGGGCGTGTTCGCGCTGGTCGCCTTGACTGCCGCGGTGGCGGCGGGGCTGGTCGCGGCGGACCGCATCGTGATGTTCCCCGCCGGCCGGGTGATGGCGCAGGCGGTGCATCGTGCGCTCTCGCTGGCGGCGGTGGGATTCCTGGCAACGCACGTGGTGATGGAAGTACTGGCGCACCGCTCGCGCCCGATCGATGCGGTGGCGCCCTTCCTGGCGAGCGGCCGGACACTCTACCTCGGCGTCGGCACACTCGCCTCCGACCTGGTGCTGCTAGTCCTGGTCACCGGCGTCGCCCGGCGTAGGTTTGCCGGGCGGCCGGCAATCTGGCGTGCCATGCATACCACTGCCTACCTGGCCTGGCCGCTGGCAATCCTGCATGGGCTGCTCGCCGGGCGCCAGGCCAAGCCATATGAGGCCTGGAGCTACGGTGCCTGCCTGACTGCGGTCGCGCTGGCCCTGGTGATCCGGCTTGTGGCCGCCACCCCGAGCCGCAGGGAGACGGTCGCCCACCCGGTGCCCGACCCGGCCCGGCCCTGGACCGGGCACGGAGCGAACGCCACCGCGCTGATGCCCCGTCAGCCGGGCGTCTCGCGGCCCATCGAGCCCTCCCATCGGCGGCCCCCATTGCCGTACCCGCCGACCGCAGACCCGTATCGGCACGCCGCGGGACCCTATCCGCACGCCGGACCGGCGCACCGCCGGTCCGCATTGCCAGGCGGCGTCCGGCACGACGCGGGATCGCGATTATGTCAGCCGCTGCGTCCGAGGCCCTCTGCGTCGGGCAGCCGCGCCTCACCGCTGGCCTCGACCGGCTGCGGCGGATAGACCTAGCGGCATACCAGGCTTTCTTCGGGAAATTGCCGCAGCTTACCGCCGAGGAACTGATCAGCGTAGCCGAGCAGGTCGACCTGCGCGGCCGCGGTGGTGCCGCGTTCCCAGTCGCGCGGAAGTTCTCGGCGGTGCTGGAAGCGGTCCGCACGCGCAAGCGGGCGCCCATGGTGGTGGTTAACGGGGCCGAACGCGAGCCGGGCAGCGCCAAGGACAAAATGCTGTTGCTCAGGTCGCCCTACTTGGTCCTGGCCGGCGCGGTGGCGGCAGCGCGGGCGCTGCGTGCCCGGTTGATCTTGGTCGGTGTCACCGATGCTGTGGTTGCGCGGTCGGTATCCGAGGCAGCCGCAGCCGAGCCTGGCCTCGCGCGCATGGTGCGAGTGATGGAGGTGCCCGACCGGTTCGTGTCGGGTGAATCAGGCGCGCTGGTCAACGCCATGAATGGCCGGGCCCCCCTGCCGCCCGGACGCAGCGCCGATGCCAGCTACAGCGGAGTCGGGCACCGCCCGACGCTGCTCTCCAATGCGGAGACGTTCGCGCAGCTCGCTGTGCTCGCGATGGTAGGACCCGAGGGGTACGCCTCAGTCGGTACTCCAGCCGAGCCTGGGACGGTGCTGCTTACCGTGGGCGGCGCGGCCAGGCGGCCCGCCGTGGTGGAGGTGCCGTCCGGACTGCCGCTCGGCGAGGTCCTGGACCTGTGCGGCGCCGAGCCCGCTGACGGCGTGCTGGTCGGCGGTTATCACGGCAGCTGGCTACCAGAGCACGCTGCCTATGATGCACCGATCAGCCGGGCTGGGCTGGCGGCGTTCGGGGGCACCCTCGGCACGGGCGTTGTGCTGGCACTGGGCCGCGACAGCTGCCCGCTCGGCGAAGTAACCCGGGTTGCCGCGTATCTCGCCAAAGAATCATCCGGTCAGTGCGGGCCGTGCAAGCTAGGTCTGCCAGGCATCGCACGTTCGCTGGCCGCGGTCGCCGAAGGCTCTGGCGGCGTTGATGCGCTGGATACCGTACGCCGCGCGGCCGCGGCCGTGCGCGGCCGCGGCGCGTGCTCGCACCCGGATGGCGCGTTTAGGTTCGTGATGTCCGCGCTGGACGTATTCACCGACGATCTCGCCGCACATCTGTTCCGTGGCGGCTGCGGCCGTCCGGTCAGCAACTTCCTGCCGCTGCCCTCGGTTCCCGGCGAGGCCCGCCTGACCGTCGACTGGACTCTTTGCCGTGGACACGGGCTGTGCGCTCACATCGCGCCGGAGATCGTGCAGCGAGACCGTCACGGCTTCCCGGTGATGCTAGACATGCCGGTTCCGCCGTGGCTGGAACGCAGAGCACGGCAGGCCGTCAAGATGTGTCCAGCGCTGGCGCTGCGGCTCATTCCCGCTGACCCTGCCCAGATGGACGGCCAGGTCCGGCGAGGCAGGAAGGCCCGGATGCTAAGCGCCGGGCATGATCCAGACGCTGACACAGTCCCTGACCTGGTTGTTTCCGAGGATTGGATTGCGGAGATCTCCAGTGAGCGGGCGATCCCAGGGTGAGGTGAGGGGGACCGCTAGGCCACAGGCAGGCGTGCCGCCGGCCTTCCGCCAGCGGCGCCCAGCCACATCGCGACCCGGGCGAAGGCATTCAGCTTGCCGACGCGGCTGCGCAGGAGCGGGTTCGGCTGGCCTTGGGCGATGTTCTCGATATCCACCGCCGCCTCGGTCAGGATGTCTTCGAGCGCGCCGCACCCGCGCAGACCGGCCACCGCCGAACCCAGCGCAGGCTGAGCGGTTACCCCGCCCCGGGACCCGGCTCGTGCCGCGGCCGCTACCACACCGGCCGAAGCCCCGGCGCCTGAGGCCATCCGCCGCGTAGCAGCTGCCCTCATGGCGATGGAAGCCCTGGTCCAGCCCCAGCACATCAAGGTAGGCGGCCGGTCCTACGTGGCGCAGTTCTTTGACCGCGCCACGCGCGATGTGCTGGCTGGCCCCGTTCCAGACGTTCCCTTGGACCCGGCAGGTAGGGTCGTTGGCCGGACAGCCAGCCCACCAGCCCTGCAACGGCTCACGCGAGGGCAGTACGAGCTACTGCCCGGTGATCAGGAATATCGGTGGCCGACCGTCGGAGGGGGAGGGTGAGGCCGGCGCCACTCGCGCAAAGACGCGGCCCGCGTCACTTTCCCTCCACCGAGGCATGACATCGCTGCACGAATGACGCGGGCCGCAGACCCGAGGCCGGATATGGGGGGACCCGCTCCCGGATCACATGGGGCTTTGACGTTACGCCCTTCCCCGCTAGCGAAATCCCCGTTTGCTTGAGCTTTACCTGGTGTTCATCCCGTCGGGTGCCGAGGTGGCGGCGGCTGGTGTCGTGGGCTGTACCACACCGACCGGCAGCCCTTCACGTTGCAGTACACCGCTGGTGACGCCGAGTACGGCGGCCGGTACCACACCGGCCGGCAGCCCGGCGGCGTGGACGGCCTCGCGTGCGGCCCCGGCCATGAGGGGGCAATGGCCGGAGGCTGCACCGGGCCCGGCACGAGCAGTGGGCTGGGCCACGGCTGGGGCCGGGTCCGGGGGATAGCCCGGCCCCCGGTCGCGGGAAATAGGGACGGTATTTCCCGCCGTCCAGCCCGCGCGGTCCTTTACCGAGCCTTTACCCAGCCTTTGGGTTTTCGCGAGTTGATCACAATCCGTTGGGCTCTAAGGCGGCGATGGCCCGAGCTCGCCGCGGAGTTCAATGATCAGGCCCGGGCCCCACTCGTGCCCGTGCTGGCACCGCTCCGGGTAGCACCACCAGTCCGGTCGCCGCACCCCATGGCTCATTGGAACACATGTACGAACAGCCGGGCTGGTCACGCAGTGTGAAGCCCCACCTGATGCTTGACGAATCTGTCCCAGCACATGCTTGACAGATGCCCTAGGAAACATGGGTGGTCCTGGCCTTGCGGCGCCGGTGGGCCTTGATGCTGCGGACCGCCTGGGTGGTGGTCCGCCGGATGGTGCGGAGATCGTCGCCGCCCAGGTCGATAGTGATGGTGTGCTCGGCGACGTGGACAGTGACGACGGACCCAGCATGGATCCGGCCGAGGGGCGATCTTCTGCCCGGCCACCATGATCACGCCGGTGTTGCTGGCCCGCCGCTGCACCGTGATGGGCTCGGTGGAAGGCCGTGGCGGTGGCCCGGCGGGGCTGGCGCCCTAGAGTCTGCAGGCCTGGTCCCAGGTCAGCGGGCTGGGCCGGGTGCCCAGCGACTGCCGGGTTTGCGGGTCGAAGAACATCAGCGTGTTCTCCTCGATGCGGATGCCGACCCGGCGGCCGCCGAGGATCTCCGCAGCGAGGATGTTGCTGTCGGCGCGGTGGACCGCGCCGTCTTTGGACACGACCCGCTCGACCTCGATCGCGGCGCCGGGTTCGGCTTTGGGCAGCGGCGGTGGCCCGGCGGGCCGCGCCCCGGAGGCTATCAGCTTGGACAGGTCGGCGGCGGATAGGTGGGAGCGGACCGACTTGACCCGCAGCCCGCCTGCGGTCAGGTGGATCACGTCGGTGTCGGCCCAGAAGGTGATGACCCGCCCGGCGCGGCGGGGCCGAGCCAGAACTGGCGGCCGGTGGCTTCCATCTCAGAGGGCGTCAATCTCCCGGCGCGATCATCCACGCCACCGGCTGGCCGCTGTCGGAGCTGCCTGCCGTGGACTTGATCGTGAACGACCCGTCCGACCGGGACGACACGTACAGCCGCCCGGCGGGGCTGGCCAGCGGGGTGAGCAGCGGCAGCACCGAGGGCCACGACCACTTCGTGTTCACGGTCGCCTGCCCGGAGCTGTTCAGCGTGACCTTCCCGGCACGGCAGGTGGGGGTGATGTCCTCGTAGTCGCCCGTGTAGGTGACGGTCGGGCCGATAAGCAGGTTGTCGCACAGCGAATGGTTCAGGACCGGCTGGGTGCCGCCCTGCGCCATCGCGAAGTTCATCCGCCCGCCGTCCCATACGATCGTCTCCACGTTCGCGCCGGGGGACCCGTCCTGGCGGATGATCAGCGCCCAGCGCGGCACCCCATCGCGGTTGTCCACGTTGTTGACAGTGACGCATGTCCCGGAGATGAACACCCGGTTGCGGCCACGCACCTCGATCCCGGCGTAGTCGCCGCCCCGCCCGAAGTGCGCGCCGCCTGGCCCGGTGCCGGTGCCGTCGCCGCCGAACCCGCACCCGGAGATGATCACCGGGGTGCGCCAATCGTCACCGCCGGGTGAGGAGTTGACGATCAGGACACCGGACTGCGCGTTGCGCTCGGTGGAGCAGCCGACCAGCTTGACCGCGTCACCGTAGACCCCTTTGTGGTCCAACACCCACCCGGAGCCGACGCACAGGTCGGCGCGGCACCCCTCGAACGTCGCGTTCCCGGTGGAGGAGGGGGTGGAGTAGAACCCGTGCTTGTAGGTGGTGTCGCCGGCCTGCCCGGCGTACTGGACGTGCACGTTCCGCACGTTCGCGTCGTTGGGGATGCGGTGCAGCCCGTTCAGCCCCGGCCTTTGGATCATGCAGCGGTCGATCCACACGCCGTCGCCATCGGTGCCGCTGAGCTGGGTCCAGGCGAGGCCATGGCCGGTGACCTTGGTGATGGCGAGCAGCTCGAACATTCCGCCGTCTACCTCGCCGTGCGCGGCGATCCCGTCCACGTTCGGGCCGGTGCCCAGGTCGTTGATGATCGTGAAGTCGCGGAGCCGGTGGCCACGTGTCCCATCGGGGAGGGTGATCACCTCGCCCCCGGTGAACGCGGCGACCGGGTGGATGACGGTGCCCTCGGGGTTCATCGACGTGACGCCGTTGACGGCGCCGCCTTCCCCGGCCAGCTCGGCGCCCTGGCCCATGACGACCGGCGCGCGGGTGTACCAGTCGCCGGCGAGCAGGACCGTCTTGGAGCCGGTCGCGGCGACGGCGGCCCTGATCGCAGCGGTGTCCGCCGCGCCGGTCCTGTCCCCCGAGGCGGTGAGGATAGTCGCCACGCGGCCGATCTTACGGGTTGCCCCTGGGCGGGACCACCCGCTCGAACCCCACCGGCCCCGCCGTCATAAGCCGCCGCGGCCCGCTGCGGCAGAGCGCGGGGCGGGGGTTTGGCCGGTGTCTTGGCCTGGGCTGGGCAACGGGGACAAGATGGCGGGCAGCCGCAGCGGCAGCGCCGCCGAACTCGTTTGGGTGCTGGGGATCGTGGTAGCGGTCATCGCAGGCGGCGCCGCCGTCGCTCTTGTGGGTGGCTGGGCATGGCGGTGGCACCGCCCTCGGCTGGGTGCGGCCCGCACTTCTTACCCGCATACCCGCATACCCGCATACCCGCATACCGGTGCGGGCCGCACCGCCGCTCCCACAACCGCCACCCGCGACCGAGCGGCCGCCGGAAGTGCACTACCACTTCCATATCAGCGCCAAGGAGATGGCCGCCATCGTGCGCCAGCAGCAAGAAAGCGAATAAGCGCCGTCCAGGCGGGGCTGGGCGACACGGCCGCCGTGTCCCGCAGGGGGCGGCTAGCCTGTGAGCCGCACCGGGCGCGTGCGCCTCACGGACCGCACTGGACAGCGTTGATCAGAGGTGCCCGGCCCGGAGTCTGACGCATCCCGCTCACCGGGCGGGGGCACTCTCCATGTTTAGACCGCCTGATGGTTCGACGTTATCGTGGGGCTGCGGTTGACGAACCAACCGAGGCCTTTGTGGTGCCTGGCCCTGGCCGGTGTCCGCCCTGGCGGGCCTCCCATGGGTAGCGACGCCCCCAGGCGGGCGCGGCCCGCGCCGCGTGCTCATCCACCTGGCGCGGGCCGCTCGACTGCCCACCGTGCCTCAGTGCCGCCCACCTGCGCCATGGTGGCCGGGCCGCGGTTGGATTGGCGGTCAGTAACCGTAGCCGCCACCTCCGCCGCCGCTGCCCCCGGTGCCGCCGGTGTGCATGGCGAAGAAGACCCAGTAGCCGATGGCGAAGATCAGGGTCACGATGCCGACGATGATTCCGGCGATCGCCAGGCCGTAGCCGCGTTCCCCGGTGTGGGGGATCTTGCGGCAGGCGGCGAACCCGAGCATGATCCCGGCCAGCGAGCCTAGCCCGCCCAGCCACAGGATGGACAGCACCAGCGACCAGATCGCCATCTTGCTGGTGCGCTGGATTGATGGTGGCGCGTGGGAGGGGTGCCGCCCGCGCCGTGGGCTGTGGCGTGGACATGGTTATCTCCTTCATGCTTCGTTCTCGTGATGTTTGCCTCTCTCGCGCTGGTGTGCCCTACCCGGCAGCTACTGTGACATTCCGGGAATCAGCGCATGCTCGCCGGATCGATCCGGCGAACTACCCAGTGAGCTGCGAGAAGGCCGAATGGTAAAAATTGGGATAATGCCGGCCAGCGCATAAAATTCCCGCCGCCGGATAGCTGGTTCGCTAATGCTTCCGGGCAGACAGATAGAAGTAGTGGCATCAGATGAACCAGATCCGGCCGAAATCCGTTACCCGCAGGCCGCGCTGACGGCGGCTTGCTTGCCGCCGCGCCGGCGACGCCGAGCTGACGGTCGAGATCACCGTGCCCGGCCCGTCCGGGACCGGACAAGTGTCCACGATGACCGGTGATGGCCGCCGTGGACTTGGCGCAGGCCCTCACGGCGCTGGCCGCGAACTCGCCCGCATCAACAGCGCCGCCCCAGCCGCCTGGCCGCCGCAGAAGCTGGGACAGCCACCTGATGGGCTCCGCCATCTGGGGGTGCCGCCGCCCCTGCCCACGCGGCCCGCGCCTTGCGCTCCCCCCTAGCTGGTGCGGGCCGCCCGGCCGCTCCCAGCATCGCGGGCTGGTTCCTTCAGCAGCCGGGTGAAACCCGTCGGCTCGTGGTGCGGTTTGTCCCAGGCCGCAGCGGCCGGCCTTGAGCGCGGCATCACCCGGGGCTGCGCTTTCCGCCGATCGGGGAAGAACCCGGGAGGCGGCGGTGCGCCATCCAGCCCTGGTTAACGAGGTTGTCTTCTGGCTCGTGGTTCTCCTGACGGTGCTGTTCCTCTCCGCAGCCCTCAGCCCCCCGGTAGTCCTCGGCCGGCCAAGACCGCAGCCGCTTGCGGCGCGCCAACTCCTCCACCGCGACGGCCACCAGGCCGGCCTCGTGGCGGGTCAGCGGCAGCCGGTCAGCCATCGTCGCCGGCCGCCAGCAGCTGGAGCACCCGCAGCCGCGGCACCCCGGTGATCCCGGCGCCGTCCAGGGCCTGCTCCAGCGCCGACACCGCGCGGCCGCCAAGCTCACGGCCGGTCTCGGCGGCCTGCCGGTCGATGTCCAGCCTCGCCATCGCCGCGGCGACGTCCGTGAGCCGCTGCGACCAGTGCTCCAGCAGCCGCATCCAGACGTTGACGCCGGCGCGGGTGACCACCGTCTGCCGGGTCTCGCCGTCCGTGCCGGTGGCCGTGGTGCGCTGCCACTCGCCGCTGGTCATCTCCGCAGCGGTCAGCGCGGCGCACTGGGCGTACAGGAACCCCAGGACACCGTTCACCCGGGCCAGCTCGTCGCGCAGCGCGCGGACCGCGGTGGTCCGGACCGGGATGGCCAGCTGCGCGCACGCCTCCTCCGCCAGCACCCGGCGGTCGTGCGCTTCATGCGTGGGACTGGCGCCGCCGTGCCAGGAGCACCGCCCGCGGCCGCGGTGGCTGGTGCCCGCACCAGCAGGCCGATGGCAGATACCGGCGCCGTGGCGCCGCTGGCCGCCGCAGAGCAGGCCCTCACGCTTCATAGAGACGCTCCCGGCCGGCCGGGTTCATAGACTGCCCCCGGCCAGCTGGCGGCCGACGGCTGCGCGCACGTCGGCGTCTGCTGCCGGGGTGCCGAAGTGGGCCAGCCATTCGCTGACGACTCGGGTCATGCCGGCGTGGATGTCGTCCCAGGACTCCCCCTCCAGCAGGTCGTACAGGTAGTTGTCAGCCGCGGTGACGCACTTGTGGTCCTCGCCATGCTCGCTGTGGGTGTGGCAGCCGCCGGGGTCGGCCCGGAAATGCCAGAACGTGCCCAGGCCGCCGGCGAGGCTATCGATGGCTGCCTCGGTGTACTGGACGATCAGCCGGTTGCGGGCGCGAGCCGCCTCGGCGCGCAGCTCGGCCTCGGTCATCTCGTCGTCATCCATTTGGACTTGTCCTCTCTGCCGTCATGGTTCCGGGCGGATGGTCAGTGTGGTATTTCTCGGGCCGTCCCTTCGGCCTCGGAGGCGCTGCCCAAGGGCCGGGCCAGCGGTCCGGCAGTCCGCCGCGGCTCATGGCTGGGCCTCCTCGCCGTGGTCGGTGTAACCGGCGTCGATGAGCGCCTGGTCGAGCAGTTCGCCGCAGATGGTGCAGAGCTTCTCATCCACGCCCCCCGCGCACAGGCGCACAGGCGCACACCCGTCTGTGACCTGGGGCGATACCTGTGCTACCTGTGCGGGTGTGCTAGTGCTCACCTGATCGGGCACCGTTTCGGGTAGTGCGCGCTTGTCTTCTTGCAGGGCGTCGGGGCCGAGCCGGTAGCGGGCTGCGCGGCCTTCCCTGCTCTCCTGGTTGGTCAGGTAGCCGAGGTCGGCGGCTTCTTTCAGCCCGCGGCTTGCCCGGCTGCGGTCACGTCTCAAGTGCCGGGCCACCTGGGCGACGGTCACATCCGCCGCCGCGCCGCCGAGTTCTTCCACGGCGGTGACAGCCTTGCGGACGGCATCCTTGACCTTCTTGCCGGAGGTGATGGCGAACGCGTCGGCCAGGATGTCCACCGCGGCGGTGTAGTCGGCGGCCGTGGCGAGGATCCGCCCGTGCTGGTCGCGTTTGCGGGTCACCTGGTGCAGGACCGCGTGGGCCTCGATCATGCCGAGCAGGACGCCGAAGTCGCGGCGCATCCGGACCACGGACGCGGCGGCCGTCTTCGCCAGATAGCCGGCGTAGGGGATGTAGACGCGGTGCTCGCCGTGGTGCTTGAGCCAGTGGAACAGCTCGTGCCACGGGCCCAGGTCGGGCGGCTCGGCGGGCGCGAGCTGGTTGCGGCGCAGCGCCGTCTTCACCATCACGGCCCGCGTCTGCTCCTCCGATTCGTCCACGGCCAGCGAGAGCAGCCGGGTCTCGTTCTCGTGGTGCAGGTTGTCCGCCGTAGTCGTGACGATCAGGTTGGTGGGGCCCCGTTTGATGATCCGGCGGGTGCCCATCTTCCCGTCTTCGCCGCGCTCGGTGATGTCGTAGATGAGCTGGCCCTCCGACAGCAGCGTCCGCACGAGCATGGCGGTGATGTCACCGTCGCGTTTCTCCGCGACCTCACGCAGCGCGGTCGCCTCGAACATGACGATCGTCTTGTGGAAGAACTCCTGCTCAGTGAAGATCAGGAACCGCTGCGACCCGGCAGTCACCTGGTACAAGTCGTCCGGCGGGAACAGCCGCAGCGTGTTCCGCGTCGAGTACGACTTCCCGCCGGCCGAGCCGCCCTTGACGACCAGCGAGACGGGCTCGGCGAGCACCTGGGAAACAGCGGTCAGGCAGGTGGCTTTCACAATCCGGCCCTCGCCAGTGACGCCCAGCTCCCCGGTGGCCTCGGCGGCAGCGGCGAGCAGGTCACCGGTGCGCGCGAGCAGGGGGGTGTGCGCGCACAGCCCATCGGGTGCGCACACGTCTTTCGACTGGTCAGGCGCGGGTGTGCGGGTGTGCGCCGATTTGGCGGAGGTACCGGAATTGAGCGTCACGTCCGCGAGTTTCGGCGGTTCTGGCCGCACCAGTTCCCACAGCCCGTTCACGCCGTGGGCCGCCAGGTAGTCGTCCAGGCCGCACTTGCCGTCGCCATCATCGGGCAGGTGCAGGTACTCAACCTTGGCGCCCTTCGACTCCAGGTAGTTCGCCAGCTCGGCCAGCGCCCTCGCCACGGCCGACTTGGTGGCCACGCCGGAGTCGAACGCCAGGACCACGCGGCGGCCGTTCAGGGCGATGTCGTGCCATTCCGGCAGCGCGACCTTCCCGCCGACCGGGCTGGTGCCGCGCCAGCTCCACACGCCGAGCAGGGACACGCAGCACAGCCCAGCCGACACCGCGGCGTCGGACTTGCGGCTGCCCTCGGTGGCGAACAGCGGCTCCGACGGGTCGTCTAGCTTGCCCTTGATGGCGACGGGGATGTCGATGCCGGCACACTGCCGGTAGGGCGTCTCATACTTGCGCGGCTTGCCGTCCATCAGCCGCGGCGCGTCGGGCCGGTACTGGTATCCCCACACGCTGCCGTCTTTGCGGCGCAGCGGGATCAGCAACCCAGGCACCGGGCATTTGGCTCCGAAGCCCTTGGCGTAACGCTGGAGCTGCTTGCGACTGTCGATGGACACATAGCCGCGGGCCCGCACCACGTCCGGGCCGATCGCTGAGGCGGCGAGCAGCGCCTGGTGCTGCGGGAGGATGGCCGCGCCGTAGCCGGTCATGCCGGGCTCCGGTCCCAGACGTTGTAACCACCGGCTGCCTGGCCCGCCAATTGCTGGGCCAGCAGCGCCCGGTCCTCGGCCCGGCGCCATGCGTCGATCGCGTCGGTCGCGGCGTCGTAGAGGGCGACGCCCTCGGCCTTCAGCCGGTCAGCCTCGGCGCGTGCGTCGGCGGTGATTGGTCCCCGGATCCCCCGGTGCCAGCTCCTACCCGCCGTCATGGCTTGTCATCGACCGCAGCGCCGATGCAGCAGCACGCCGCTGGCGTGCGGCGACGGGAGGGTTTGCCTCATTGCTGGCGCCGTCCGTCTCGCTGTCAGGCGCGATGCCGAGGAACGCCCACAAGGTCGCCGTAACGACCCGATACTGCGCGCCGAGGCGCACGACCTTGATGCCGATCGCATCCAGCTCCCCGCTGCGGGCGCGCTCGCGGACGCTCGGCTCCGACAGGCCGAGCGCCCGGCCGAGGGTCGGCAGATCATGGGTCGGGGGCAGCAAGAGAATCTCGGCCCGGCTCATCGGCGCGGTCATGCGGCGGCACCGCCATCCGGGTCGCCGGTGAGCCGGGCGTCCTCCCACTCGATGACATCGGCGAGCCGGTACCGCACGTGCCGACCGATCTTCATGAACCGGGGGCCGGCGGCCCTGGAGTTCCACGTGTAGACGGTCTGGAGGGGGACGCCCTCGCGGTCGGCCAGGTCTTCCGGCGTCAGATGCTTGGCGCCCACGTGGTGTGCCCGTCCTTCCTGGCGTTCGCCGTTTCGGCGTTCCAGCTCGCAGATTCGACCTGTCATTAGGCTGCTGTGAACCATGGACGGTTGTCAAAATTGCGCGTAGATTTGCCGTTATGACACGTCAAAACGACGAATCAAGGTCGGTAAGCGATGTGGTTGCCATGCGCATCAAGGAAGTGCGCACCCGGCGCAGCCTGACGGCCGCCCAGCTCGCGGTCCGCTGCGCCGGGATCGGCCGCCCCGACCTGACCGCCTCGGCCATCTCGAACATCGAGACCGGGCGCCGCGACAACACCGGGCGCAGGCGCCGCGACGTGACCGTGGACGAGCTGCTCGCACTCGCGAAGGCGCTGCAGGCCAGCCCCGTGCACCTGCTGGTGCCCCCGGCCGCGGGCGATGAGCCCTACCAGGTCACGCCCGAAGTCGCGGCCCCGGCCTCACAAGTCCGTGAGTGGGTGCGCGGCTATGGGCTCCTGCCGGGCGACGACCGGCAGGTCTACCTCAGCGAGGTTCCGCCTGGCGAGTTCGAGGAGATCGCAGGCGTGCTGTTCCCCGCGCACCAGCCCTGGCAGCTTCGCCAGATGCGGCGCACACCCACAAGAGAGGAGGGCACAGAATGAAGCCGTACAGATCATGCAGTTGCCGGGATCCGGTGACCGGCAAGCAGGCCGGCCGCAAGTGCCCGCGGCTGGCTGAGAAGAATCACGGCGCGTGGTTCGCGAGGTTCGAGGCGCCGCCGGGGGCGGACGGCAAGCGCCGGCAGCTCCGGGCCGGCCCGTTCGCCACCGCGAAGGAGGCCAAGGCGGGTGTCGTCGCCGCGCTCGGGAAGATCGACGCGGGCGTGCACGTGGACGACCGGAAGACGACGCTCGCCGAGCACCTGGACCGGTGGCTGGAGTGGAAGCGCGCTGAGCTGAAGCCGTCCACGTTCGCCAGCTATGCCGAGGCCATCGAGCTGTACTTCCGGCCGGGCCTCGGGCGCATGAGGCTGGCCGACTTGCGGGCCGATGACATCAAGGCGCTGTACACGGCGATGCGGAAGATCAGCCGCGCCGAGGACGGCGACCCGAGCGAGTTGCTGCGCCGGCTCTTGGCGGCCCGCGCGACCTGGCGGGTAACCGGGTCGGCGAAGACGGTGAAGCGGATCTCGACCAGGCCGCTGACCGATGCCCGGATCCGGCGGGTGCACGCGGTTCTGCGCGCGGCGCTGAATGACGCCGGCCTGCCGGTCAACCCGGCCGCGAAGGTGCGGTTCGGGAAGCAGCGAAAGAACCGGCCGCTGCTGTGGACATGCGCCAGGGTGGAACGCTGGCGCGAGACCGGCGAGGTTCCCGCGAAGGTCATGGTCTGGACCGCGGCCCAGTGCGGCGAGTTCCTCGACTCGGTAGAGGCACAGCGGCTCTACGCTCTGTTCCACGTCGCCGCCTACTTCGGGCTGCGCCGGTCGGAGCTGATCGGCCTGATGTGGAGTGAGGTCGATCTCGGAAGGCGCCGTATCCACGTCCGCCAGGCCCAGGTCGACGACGTGCTCGACTCCACCAAGTCGGAGGACTCCGAGCGCATCCTCGTCATCGACCAGGGCACCGTGGACGTGCTAAAGGCGTGGCGGAAAACGCAGGCCGCCGAGCGGCTGGCATGGGGCCCAGCGTGGACCGACACCGGCCGCGTGTTCACCCGCGAGGACGGCACGCCACTGCGGCCGGGCTGGGTGTCCGAGCGGTTCGGCACGTTGTCGGCCCGCGCCGGCCTGCCGCCGGTCACGTTCCACGGGCTGAGGCACGGCGCGGCGACGATGCTGCTCGCGGCGGGCCAGCCGATCAAGGTCATCAGCGAGATCCTCGGGCACGCCACGAGCGCGTTCACCGCGGATGCGTACACCGAGGTAGCCGAGGAGCTGGCCGAGGCCGCGGCGGACGCGATCGCCGCCTACGTGCCCCGTCAGAGCAAAATGAGTCAACAATGAGTAACCACGGGGACAAAACGGGCGCCGAGACGCAGCCGGGAATCCCTACTTGTGAGCAAGGATTCCCAGGCCAGATGGCGGAGGCTCGGGGATTTGAACCCCGGAAGGGCGCGAACCCTAACCGCATTAGCAGTGCGGCGCCATAGACCGGACTAGGCGAAGCCTCCCG
>Ga0137371_10001537_pt1 | contig 18269 bp, 18 predicted proteins | sample SagtaG_7_FD_104919 | JGI IMG/M metagenome (GOLD analysis project Ga0137371, IMG submission 104919) | Vadose zone soil microbial communities from Sagehorn Ranch, Mendocino, California, USA - Sage1_R_40_16 metaG | ecosystem: Environmental > Terrestrial > Soil > Vadose zone | place: USA...
CCGCTGGTGTTCCAGTTGTTCTGTCAAGAGCAGTGCTGGGTAGCTATGTTCGGAAAGGATAAGCGCTGAAAGCATCTAAGCGCCAAGCCTATCCCAAGATGAGATCTCCCTGAAGGGTCGTGGCAGACCACCACGTTGATAGGCTCCGGGTGTAAGCATGGTAACATGTTCAGCTCAGGAGTACTAATAACCCGTTCGGCTTGATCTTTTACTTTTCTGTTACGCTGTGGCCGGGGTCGCTGACCCCGGTCCCAGTCAACAGAGGAGACAAAAGATCCAAAACAAAATGAAGCCTTAAACGCGTACTTTCGCTTCCTGTATGTAGATATCAGAGGATCAGCCAGTTCTTTCCCAGGCGAATAGTGATAAGGGAAAGTGGTTGGTAAGAAAAACCACCTCTCACCATTCACCGATCACCAATCGCGCGGCGCGCAGCGCCGCCACCAGAAATTACCATCGAATGTTTCGGTGCTAATTTCTGGTGACAGTAGCGCAGTGGCCCCACCCGTTCCCATTCCGAACACGGCAGTGAAACGCTGCAGCCCCGATGGTAGTACGGCGATAGGCCGTGCGAGAGTAGGACGTCGCCAGAACAGAACACCCGCAGGTCAAACGATCTGCGGGTGTTTTTTTCGTGTCGCCTACTCGAGCAGAGAACACGCCGTGCTGGGAAGCCGGCGGGTAGACGGTCAAGCCCGCGCGGGTAGCGGGCGAGCGTTGCGGGAGGACGCGAGTCAGTAGGACATCGCCAGAACCCCGCCACTTGTTTCAAGTGGCGGGGGCTTTTATTTTTCGGGAGCGCACGCGATCTCAGTTTCTCGGAAGCACAGGCCACTGCCTGTTGACGACCGCTGCCATCCGTCGCAGGCGTTGACGGCCTTTCACTCCAACTTCACGTATTCAAACTGATCCTTGATCGAATTCCAAAACACGCCCGCCGACTCCGCCTTCAATAGTTCTCGATAAACAAATTCGGGCACATGCATGGAGCGATAAGTGTCCGCCCCGAAACTCGACATACAAGGTCCGTTCCTCTTCATCGTACGTCACGGCCGCCATCGCGGCCGATCCAAGCCTCACGCGTTTCACCTCAACCCCTTTTCTTAGTCGCCTCGAAAGATGACTATTTTTTGCGACGCATAGTTTCGGATCCCCTGGGCGGCAGGAATGCGAGCTTGATACGTTCATACGCGCCGCGTTTCTCGTCTTCCGGATGCGGTTCCACCGCAAGTACCGTGATGTCTCTTTTGCCCGGACCATAGGCCCAGAACATCCGCCCAGCTGCGGTGTCTTATTCTCGAGATAGGATTGGAAAATTTTGATCCCGTGCTTGCGGCTCAAATCTTCGATTTCGTGCGACGCCAGGCTGTTGTGTCTGGGATTCGAGGAAAGATAACCAAGAGCTTTGACCCACTTCTTGAAAAACTTTTCCTCCGTCTTGCCGAGTTTTCCTGCCTGCTTACGCGCCGAAAGATCGTTCCAGAACGCCTCCATGTCCGGCACTCCCATACGGATCCTGAAGGGCATGAAACGGATTTAAGCTTTGACGAATGCGGAGAGGTCGATCGGAGCCGAGGCCACCCCCTTCTTCAAATTGGCCACCGACTTATCCAGCGTTCTCAAAGAGCGCGCAGAAATCGCCGCAGGCGACACCAGCACGCGCGGCTCCAGCACATAGGCGCCGTTCGACAACGCCTTCACATGGAAATATTTTGTTTTGGCGTTGCGCAGATTGATTCGCTTCTTGGCGTCCGCCGCGACATCATACTGCTCGACGACCGTCAGACCACGGTGCTGTTTCGGTCTCGCTTTCGTCATTGGCACGAGAGCACATATGGTGGGAATTCCCACCCAAGTCAACTCGAATACTAAGCAATCTGCTTGCCGTCCCACTTGTTTCAAGTGGCGGAGCTTTTTCTTTCCTGGGAGCGCACGCGCCTCGCGTGCTGGCGAAGACGCCATCGCCTTTGCGAACTTTCACTCCCCTTCCCAATCGTCCTCCGCATCCGACTGAAAGCCCGGCAAAAATCGAAGCGCCTGCGCCGCGGCGAATTTACACGATCAAATCAGAATCCGACGCAGGCTTGCCTCGTCGAGCGCAGCTACAGCCATCGTGCCCGCGCGTCCTCGCAACGAAACCTCTTCCAGTGGCATCGACGTTCGTATCCCAGCGGCGTGCAGCGTCTCCACCGATACGACCAACGGCACGCCCAGTTCCTTCGTCGTGCTTTCCAGCCGCGCAGTCGTATTGACTGAATCGCCAATGGCGGAAAGGATCGGCGTCTTCGAGGGACCCATCCGGCCAACAATCGCTTCGCCCGTGTGAATGCCGACGCCGATGGCAAACGGCGTTTCCAGTTCGCCAACGAGCCGATCGTTCAAACTATCGAGCGTCTCAAACATCGTCAGCGCGCATCGCAAGGCTGCTCTCGCGCCTTCCGCGCGCTCTGTGTCCAACTCGAACAGCGCCATTAAACCGTCGCCGGTGAAATTGGAATAATATCCGCCGGACTTTTCCACGGCCTCCGCCAACGCCGCGAACAAAGAATTCAGCAAAAAAACGACATCGTATGGCAATCGCGTCTCCGCCAGCGATGTAGAGCCACGAATGTCGACAAACAAAATGGTAACTTCTTGTTCCTCGCCGAATTCCTGGCCGACAGCGTGATGGGTTGCCGTCACGAGACTTGGATGCAGAAGCGGCTGCACCATCACGTCGACTTTCGGGCGCAGTTGGCAAGCCAGGCGCACGTCGTTCGGCGCACAAATTCGTCGGAGAGCGGCCGCTTCGAGTTCCCCGGGCTCGGGCAATTCTCCGGCAGCGCCTGCAATGAGCACCCGACAAGTTGTGCACCGTGCGCGACCTCCACAAACCGACATGTGGGCGCGCCGCGCCATTCGACTTACCTCGAGCACTGACATACCGATCGGCGCTTCAATCACCCGATCGTCCGGATAGGTGACTTTGAAGCGGGCGTGACGTTCCCGCCAGTTGCGGATCTGAGCGATGACAAAAACAAGCCCGACGACGCCGAACCACGATGGCCCGACCCAGTCCTTCAGCGCGGCGCGCAACTTTGCCCGGTGCGGATCAGCCGGCACACCGCGGGCTTTCATCGCACGCATCCATTGCGGATCGGTTCGCGCATGCGCCGTCATCGTCATCCCAACTTCCGCGAACCCGAGCAGGGCCGCCGTCGGCACCAGCACCAGCGCAACGAGAATCGCTGGAAAAGCCCCCTGATACCATCTGTGGAGCCGCCACCAAAAATGCAAACCCACCGCGAAATGTCCCCACACCAGCAACACGAGCGCAATTTGTCGGAACCGTGTCCAGGGATCGACCCAGAGGTTGGCGATCTCGTAGGTGTAATCGATGTCGATGCCGGTGAGGATGCGCGTGCCGCGAGTGTTTACGATATGGACAAGCAACAGATAAGGAATTGTTAGGCCGAGCAGAATTTGGGTCGCTTCCCACGCTGGCATGTAAAAGTGGCGGCGTCGAAACAACACAATCAGCGCGACTGCTGCGTGCGTGCTCAGGCTGCCATACAACAGCACCTGGCCCGGCGGGGAATGCCACAGCGCCATCACCCACGGACGGACCGCCTCCTGCGCGCGGACTGAAATCAAACCTAGCGCGTGGTTCGACAGGTGCATCGTGACGTACAGTCCGATGACAAGCCCGGTCGCCGATCGCAAATCAGCAAGCGTCGGTCTTCGCATCGATCCGGGCATCCTGACACGATCGCTTTGCATGGAACAAAAAATTGCCTCTTCCCGCAGTACAAGGAGGCGCAGCCTCTGAACACAACAGCAATCGCCGCGGTCGCCTCTCAACAATCAACTCTCAAACGCGTTGGCTGCGGCGAGCGACATAGACGGGCAGGCCGCGAGGCCAAAACGAACGGGGCTGCCACGCCGTAACTTCGGTGAAGGCGGGACCGATTGAGTCAGTAAAGCCTGCCCTGCTTGCCATGCCGAAGCCTCGGCGAAGGTCGGGAGCAAAGCCGAACGGGACGTCGCTAGAATAAAATGCCCGCTTCCGGGAAACTAGGAGCGGGTGTTTTGCTGGTACGAATGCCGCGTCTTATCCTAAGCAGCAGCCGTCGCAAGAATTTCGTTTAATTGCGCTTTCCAGCTCTCGTATAACCCTTCATCCAAAATCTGGAAGCGGAACTGCTCTTTTGCGAAGCCTTTTCCAAGCTTTTGCCAAGAAACTTCGTGACCGATCTTTTTCAAAGTAATCAGCGATCTTCCGCTTATAATTTGTGTCCGGATTCCCTTCTAAGTGCTGGCCCTTGCTCTCCACTACGACGACTCGGGCCACCGGCTTCTTGCTGCGTCCATTTTGAACAACAAAGTCCGGGAAAATTCGATTCCAAAATTAGATCTGAATTTTTCGTGGCGACCTTAAGGAGCGATCGAATAAGCGATACAGGTTTCGGGTAGTTGAAGACTTTCTTGCCGAAAATTCGTCGCAGGATCCGCCCGCCTTCTGCTGTAAACCCGGAACTAATCTCTGCGATATCTTCGTCAAAATCTTCCGCGTCTGGATCAGGCTGTGTCCCGAGACCGGTTATCCAACTCGATACAGCTTTGAACTTCGGGTTCTTCGGGTCGAATAGGGTTTTGAAGTGTGGCCGTGTCATCTCTCCCTCGCTTTCCTCTGGCCAAATTATCAAATCCTCCTTGATTACACGGTTCATCTCTGCCGGCTCGAAGCGCCAGACTCGATTCGGGTTCGCGGCGTACTCTTTTCCCGTGCGTTTGTTTTTGATTGTATAGAACTGATTGGGCCGATCCGGCAGTTGCACCAATGGTTAGGTCGGTACTCGCGTACCGCCGTCCTTTTTTGTCGGTAAACGGATATTGATCTTCAGTGACGTGCAATCCAGAAAGCTGCACGATCGCCGGATCGTACGCGTACCCCAACACGTATTCGTGATCGATAGACACGGGATCTTTGCGCAGGCCGCTAGGACTACGACGACGCCACACGAATGTGACCAATGGTTTGTCAGTGCGGAAAACTTCGTTGGCCATCATCCTGAGATGGTGCACCTCGTCCTCACCAATTGATGCGAACACGATTCCATCTTCTGTCATTAGCTCTCTCAACAGCTGCAACCGTGGGTACATCATGCAGCACCACTTATCATGGCGAGTCGCGTCCTCAGCTTCTTTGCCAACCACCTGCCCGATCCATTCTTTGAACTGCGGCTGCGTAAGATTGTCGTTATACACCCATCCTTCTTCCCCGGTATTGTACGGCGGGTCGATGTAGATGCACTTGATCCGTCCTGCGTGTGTCGGCAGCAGGCTCTTCAGCGCGATAAGATTGTCGCCCTCGATAATCAAATTTCCGACAAGCGAGGGCTTGCGCGATTCGGAAAGACCAGCGTCCAATTCGAGAGCGTGATGCGGGACGACGCGATGATAGCTCTCGACCGCCGTGCGACCTTTGAATTGGATTACCGGCATACCGCTACTTTTTCAGTTCCAATTGCGTTTTCCAAGGCCATTTGCATTACGTCTTGGGGGGCATGGAAACTTTGTGATCATAATTCGAGCATCAAGGCTTGCTGAATTAAGACAAAGAACGTTCAAATCCAAAGGCTTTCCTTTGCTCACCAGCAAAAAAGTCATCGATGCCATCCGCCCAGAGGTCAAATGTCAGAGGTCCGAAGTCAGAAGTTTCCTCCGTTTGTATACGCGTAATCTGCGGTAGATTCCTCTATGCTTACGAGTCAAAAGTTATCGACGCAATCAACGAACCCGCCTCCGTCGGACTCCGGCCTGGCAGGCAGATCGGTTTGCATCTGCGTAATCCGCGGTAAGGTTTTCCAATGTTAACAAGCCAGAAGGTCATTGACGCGATAAACGAGCAGATCGGGTACGAGTTCAGCGCGGAATTGCAGTATTACGCGATCGCGGCGCATTTCGCGGCGGAGGCGCTGCCGCAACTTTCCTCGCATTTTTTCCAGCAGGCCGAGGAAGAGAAAGGACACGCGCTGCGTTTCATCAAATACGTGGTCGATGCCGGCGGGCGCGTGGTGATCCCGGCGATCGATGCGCCAAAATCAAAATTCAAGACGGCGCGCGATGCAGTGAAACTTTCGCTCGACCAGGAAATTCACGTCACCCAGCAAATCAACGGGCTGGTCGGGTTGGCGCGAAAGCAGAATGACTACATCACCATCAATTTTCTCCAGTGGTTTCTGACCGAGCAGCTCGAAGAAGTTTCGTCGATGGATAATCTGCTCAAGATCATCGAGCGCGCCGGGACAGATTTGCTTCAAGCGGATGAATATCTCGCGCGGGTCGGACTGAGAACCATGCCCGAGCCACCGAAAGAGTAAAACCCGACAGAATTAACAGAATTACCGGATTGATTCTAAAATTCGGGGTCTGGTGAAAATCGGGCAAATTCTGTCTGAAAAATGTGATGTAGCGGAAATAGGGAGCGATGTCTCGGTCCGAGCCGGACTGGCAGTTTGCTCGACCTGGCAAGGAATCGTCCAGCGCACCAGCGACGATTTGTTGCAGGCGGATGAGTATTTGGTGCGAGGGCGTCAAAGCGGTTCCTCAGCGCCGACGGAATAACGTTGTTGTAGCAACCGGCCTGTGGCCGGTTTAGTTTTCGGCGGACAGCACCGTGTCTACATCTTAAAACTTGCTTCATCGACTGCTCGGCCTTATCGGCGGTCTATGAACCCGAAAGTTACATTTTTTCTGGCTGCGGCCAGTCTCGTGCTGAGTAGCGCGGCCTTCGCCGCTGGCGCAAAGACCCATGAAGTCACCGGAACTGTGCTCGAGACCACCCCGACGAAGATCGTCATTCAGAAAGGCGCGGAGCGATGGGAAATCGATCTCGATCCGCAGACCAAGGTCAGTGGCGAATTAAAGGTCGGCGCAAAGGTAACCATCACCTACGCGATGAGCGCGACGAAGATTGACGCGGGCCCCCTGACAAAACTCAAAGCCGCTGCCGAAGAAGCAGTAGCTCCAATCACTTCGAGCGTAGCACCCGGTTCGCAGAAGAAGGAATTACCGGCTATTTCTCCAACCGCATCTCCGCAGTAGAAGAACGCGTTGAAACATTAAAGAGTAGAAAAGCTAAATCGGAAGAGGGCACGAAGATTAAAGCGCCCGTTGTAGCGGTGGTTGCACACCACGCCGTAGCCGCGCAAAGTCGGGCGTGAGCCTAATATTTCGGACGCGACAGAGCACGTTCTCCCAAGCAAAATCCTTGAATACCCGGCTAGGAATTCGTCTAATCGGTCACTATGAATACAAAAGCATTCAGTTTAATAGCCGCCGCGAGTCTTGCTCTCAGCAACCTGACCTTCGCAGCCGGCGCAAAAACGTATCAAGTTACTGGTCCTGTCCTCGAGGTGACGGACACGATGATTGCGGTCCAGAAAGGCAAGGATCGGTGGGAAATCAATCGTGACGCCAACACTAAGGTCACCGGTGATCTTAAGGTCGGCGAAAAAGTGACAGTCACTTATACCATGTCGGCAACCGACGTGGAAGTGAAGGCGGCCAAGGGCGCAAAGAAACCGCCAGCCAGCCCGCCGGGTTCGCCGAAGAAGAAATAATCGAAGGATGGTTCAAATCGCCGGATGCGTAAAAAGCGCATTCGGCGATTTTTCTTGTAGAGGCGCTTGTGCCAAGCGCCTGTTACCGGGTTTGGTGGTCACCGCGGCGACCACCGCTACAACTATCGGCGCCGACTACCGCCTCCGAGAATTCCTCCCAAAATTCCGCGCACGATTTGCCGTCCCATCTGACTGCTCGCAGCACGCATCGCGCTCTTAGCCATTGATGTTGCCACCGAATCCTGGACGCCACCACGCGGTCCAATCTTTGGTTGAAAAACTGAGACGACGGTGTCGAAGAAAGACGTTTTCGCTCCTTCCGGGACTGATGCGCCCGGCGTAGCCGCCGGCGATCCAGCAGCTTCCACTTTTTGCCCAGCCCGCGCCCGCAACATCTCGAAAGCCGACTCGCGATCGACCGTTTTTTCATAGTGACCGAAAATTACGGACGATTGAATAATTTGGTTTCGTTGATCGGGCGTGATCGCACCGACCTGACTGCGCGGCGGAAGAATCTTCGCACGCTCGACGATTGTCGGTTTGCCGTCTTCATCGAGCATCGAGACCAGCGCTTCGCCCACGCCAAGCTCGGTGAGCACTGTTTCGACTTTCAACTTGGGATTTTGACGAAACGTTTGCGCAGCCGCTTGCACCGCTTTTTGATCTCGTGGGGTAAACGCGCGCAACGCGTGCTGCACTCGATTGCCCAGTTGGCCAAGCACGACATCGGGAATGTCGAGCGGGCTCTGACTAACGAAATAAACACCCACGCCCTTCGAGCGAATCAGCCGCACCATCTGCTCGATCTTTTGTTTGACCGCAGGCGCGATGTCGCTGAAGAGCAAATGCGCTTCGTCGAAGAAGAAGACCAGCTTCGGTTTTTCCGGGTCGCCGATCTCGGGAAGTTTTTCAAACAATTCTGAGAGCATCCAAAGCAGAAATGTCGCGTAAACTTTGGGCGACTGCTGCATCAACTTATCCGCCGCCAGAATATTGATTACGCCCTTGCTACCTTGTGTTTGAATCAAATCGTCGAGGTTTAGCGCGGGCTCGCCGAGAAATTTGTCCGCGCCTTGCGATTCGAGCGCGAGCAAGTTGCGCTGGATCGCGCCAGCGCTTGCGGCCGAAACATTTCCGTATTGCGTTTTGAATTGATCGGCATTGTCCGCGACGTACTGCAACATTGAGCGCAAGTCTTTTAGATCGAGAAGGAGCAGCCCGCTTTCGTCCGCGATCTTGAATACCATGTTGAGCACACCTTCCTGGGTGTCGTTCAATTCGAGCAGGCGCCCAAGTAGCAGCGGCCCCATTTCGGAGACCGTCGCGCGAACGGGATGTCCTTGTTCGCCGAACACATCCCAAAAAACGACCGGGCAAGCTTCCCCTTTGAAATCCGCAATCTTAAGTTCCTTCGCGCGCTCGACGACCTTTGAATTATTCCCGCCGGTCTGACTCATTCCCGCGAGATCGCCTTTGACATCTGCCATGAACACCGGAACGCCCCTCGCGCTGAAGTTTTCCGCGAGTGTCTGCAAAGTGACTGTCTTGCCAGTGCCAGTTGCGCCCGCGATCAGGCCGTGGCGGTTCGCCATCTTAGGAAGCAGATAGATCGGTTGATCCGATTGAGCGACAAGAATGGGATCGTCCATGGTTCGAATTCTAATTCTGACCAACGGCTCGGCTGTTGTCCAGCACTGGCCGCGCGGCGCAGACAACGTGCGCGGCTATAGCTCGCGGCGGCGCCAGGCGCCGAGGACGATGCCGCTGATGGCGAAAGCGAGGAAGGGCCGGCCCATGTTGATGAGAATTAGCGGCCACGGATTTGTCTCGAAGGCGGAGAACACGGCGATGGTTGCGTATTCAACGAACAAAAATGCGAACCAGCAGATCAGCGCGATCTTCAATCCGGTGAGGGCGTGTGCGACGTGTAGTTTTGCGAAGAGCCAAGCGAGCGCGTAATTGACAAAAATTGCCGAAATAATTGCGATCAAATAGGGAACCACGCTATGCGGCGGTTCGATGTCGGTCATGGTGCGGGCGTTATAATTCAACCACGCCTCGCCGAAGAGCGCATACCATCCCAATCCGATAAAGAAATGGATGACCACAAGGACCCATACGGCGAGATGATGGATTTTGTGGTTCATGAGCGCTTGTCTGAGTATCCAGATGCCGCAATTTGGATTGCAAGCCAACTTACCCAACAGGTCAATGTCGATCGAATGGTCGTCGTGCAGGTTTCCAAGCCGTGAATCTGCATGTCAATAAAGGTAAGGCTTGGAAAGCGGGAATGCGTTCTTGATTAATTCGATCCGCGGGCTGGCGCCTTCCGTAACAAGTACTTCCACGACATCGAAGCGGAAAAGAATATCGGGATTATCCAACATCCGCAGCCAGTTGAGGGCGCCTCGCGAAATGCGCTTCTGCTTTTGTCGATCGACCGCCGTGAACGGCCGGCCAAAATCTTCCCTGGTGCGTGTTTTTACTTCGACGAAGACGAGCGTGTCGTTGTGGCGACACACGATGTCGATCTCGCCGCCGCTTCGCCCTTTGAAGTTACGATAAAGAATTTTGTAGCCCTCCCGCCGCAGGAAGCGGGAGGCCAGTTTCTCGCCGTGAGCGCCGCGCCAGAGATGCTGCGGTTGCGATGAGGCCTTCGAGGGTAAGAAGCGGCTGCGCCACCGGTTCGAAAGATCGGCGATGGATCGGACAAGGCCCGAATTCATGGAGTTTCAAGAGATGGATCTCAGTGCAGTAACCTTTATGCTGGCTGAAGCAATACTCCGGAAAATGGGCACAGAAGTCACGCATCATTCCGTCACGGGTAACTTTCGCGATCACACTGGCAGCGGCGATGGTAAGGCTGAGGCAATCGCCATCGATAATGGCAGTCTGGGGAACTGGAAAGGGAATAACGGGAAGGCCATCAATCAAGACGTGGTCCGGCGGATTGGAGAGGGCGGCAACGGCGGTGCGCATCGCTTTGTGCGTAGCGCGCAGGACATTGATCCGGTCGATTTCCATGGAATCGACAATGCCCACCGCCCAGCGGAGGTCAGGATTAGAGGTAAGATCGTGATAAATTTCTTCGCGTAGCTCCGGCGCAAGCTGCTTAGAATCGTTCAAGCGACGATGGCGGAACTTTTCCGGAAGAATCACAGCTGCGGCGACAACTGGACCAGCCAAAGCACCGCGGCCAGCCTCATCGATCCCAGCGATGCGAGCGGCGCCAATGGCGCGGAGTTTTTTCTCGTAACGAAATCCGCAGCGCCGATACATGCGGTCGCAAATCTAGAATAATTCCGGCGCTATGAAAATGGGAAATATGACTCGTGATCAGTGAATAGAGCTCGCGCTTTACCATTCACCAGTCACCGATCACTATTCACTTCTATTCCCTGACTGCTGTCGCTTCCTTACCTTTACGGGTACGAAGGTAATTAAGTCTGGCACGGCGAACGCGACCTTGTTGTTCCACTTCAACTTTTGCGATCCGCGACGAGTGCAACGGGAAAACGCGCTCGACACCCTCCCCGTAGGAGATTCGGCGCACGGTGAATGTTTCATTAAGTCCGCGGCCTTTGCGGCCAATCACTATGCCAGCGAATATCTGAATTCGTTCCTTGTCCCCTTCCACAACGCGAGTGTGAACGCGCACGCTGTCGCCGACGGAAAACTGCGGCGGGTCGCTTCTTTGCTGTTCCTTCTCGATGGCATCGATAATCTGATTCATGACAATATTCCCTTCCCGCCCGCCGGACGGGCGAACATTTTCATTCGAATAAGCTCAAAAGGCAAACGAAAGATGGGCCACAAGAACTGGCTTGTGTGGAAATCCGGCGGAAGCGTTGCGACCGGGCCGCTCGAAACCGGCATCACCGATGCCGGCTACAACATCAGCAGCTCAATCTGTCATCTGATTGTTTTGATCTGTGAAAATCAGTGTAATCTGTGGCTAATTTTTCGGCTCAACTTCTGCGCCCGTAGTTCAACTGGATAGAGCGACGGCCTCCGGAGCCGTAGGTTGCGCGTTCGAGCCGCGCCGGGCGCATTTCCAATTTCGGATCTCGGAATGCGGATTTTGGATTACTTCAGCGCGTCGATCCGGCTGAGCAAATCTTTTTTGTTCGTGACGCCGGTGACCTGATCACGCAGTTGCCCGTTTTTGAAGAAGAGCAGAGCGGGGATTGCGCGGATATTGTACTTGAACGAAAGGCTCTGATTTTCATCTACGTTAACTTTCCCAACCTTGACCGCGCCCGCTTTCTCGCGTGCAACCTCATCCAGCAGCGGTGCGATCATTTTGCAGGGACCGCACCATTCTGCCCAAAAATCGACAATTACAGGTTTGTCGCTTTGCGTGACTTCGCGGTCAAAATTGGATTCATCGAGATTGATTGTGGCGGAGTTATCCATTGGTTTTAGGAAAAGTACGTCCAAATCTGAATAATCAAAATGACGACGGACACACCGAGCAGCATCCAGCCCAGCGGACTTGCACTTTTCTCTGCTGGCGCCACTGCAATCGCCGCGCTCTGCGGGGCAGTAAGTGGCATGGCAATAAGCGGTTGAGTCTTCTTCATCTGAACCGTGGGGAGCGGCTTCGAACGCGGGTCTGGCATGAGCGGAATGCGTGCTGTCTCTTTTCTCGGTCCTGAAGAGGGTGAACCTGGCGCGGGAGTAACTGGAGTGAGTACGGGCGTCGAAACGGCTGGCGGCTTCGGCGGGGAAGCTGGCGAGGGCTGTGGCGGCGGCTCAAAAAATTGGGGAGGTGTCACATTCGGAGCGGCAGGTTTTGAAATAGGCGGCGCCTCCGCCGGAGCACCCAATGGGGGCTTGTCTGATGACTGACGAAGTGGCACCTGGATTCGTACAGTTTCGCGCGATTTCGTATTTGGATCGGGTGGTTTCGCTGCAGGCTGAGGCGGCAACTCAATGCGAACGGTTTCTTTCTTTGGTTCGTTTGGATCAGTCATCGGCAAAATAAGTATCAACAAATTTGCTCGGAAAACGGGCAGCTGTCACCTGCTAAGTGAATTTTCAGTCCAAAAAGTTTGCTTTTTTACCACCGGGACCTTAGGCTAGAAGATCGTATCCGCGGCTTCCAGTGATCCTGCGCCAAACGAATTCACCGACGGGCGCCGCCTTGGACAAGACGATGCTCGCATCGACATCCGGGGCGTCGTCTTCGCTCCGGGCGATATGCGGCTGATCGACCAATAATTTGAGTTCGCTTCCAACTTTTTCGCGGGCAACTTCATACGCGATCTGTTGCTGGATCGACATCGCCATCCGGTAGCGTGCATTTTTGACCTTCGCGGCAATTTGGTTCGGCATTTTGGCCGCGCGGGAGCCCTCTTCCGGTGAATATTTAAATATCCCGAGCCGCTCGAATCGAACGCGCCTAATAAAGTCGAGCAGGGTCTCGAATTCTCCTTCCGTTTCGCCGGGAAATCCGACGATGAAAGTCGTGCGCAAGGCAACCCCGGGAATTCCGGAGCGCAATTTGTCGATCAAAGTCTCGATGTGCGTGCGCGTGGTTTCTCGTCGCATGCGTCCCAACATCGAGTCGTGGATGTGCTGTAGGGGAATATCGATGTAGCGCGCAACCTTGTCGCATTCCGCGATCGTCTCAATCAATTCATCACTCCAATGCGCCGGGTGCGTATAAAGCAGGCGCACCCAAAATTCGCCTTCGATCTTTTGAACCTCGCGAAGCAACGCAGCAAGAGTCGGTCCTTGCGTCGAGTCAACCGGTTGGCGTGGTCCCGCTTTCTTCCGCCACAAATCCATTCCGTAATACGTTGTATCCTGGCTGATCAAATTGATCTCGCGCACACCTTCGCTGACGAGTCCCCGAATTTCTGCGAGTACTGACTGAGGAGGCCGGCTGCGATGTTTTCCTCGCATTTGCGGAATCACGCAAAAACTGCACGGATGATTGCACCCTTCGGCAATCTTTACATAAGCGGAGTGCGCTGGCGTAAGCCTGAAGCGGGGTGTGTCATAATCGGGGATGTAAGTTGGCCGCGGAGTAATGAAGTTAAGATCGACATGGTTTGTCGCAGAAGCGGCAGAAACATCGAACGTCGAACTCTCGGAATTGGATGTTGGAAGTTGGATGTTCGATGTTGGATGTTTTCTCAAAATCGTCTCGATAATCGCCCCCAGCTCACTGACCTGATCCAAGCCAATAAATGCGTCCACTTCGGGCAGCGCTTCGCGCAGCTGGCTCCCGAACCTTTGCGACAAGCAGCCGCTTACGATCAGTTTTTGATTCGGTCGTCTGTTTAAATCGCGCTGATGATGCGCCTCCAGAATCGCTTCGATCGATTCTTCCTTGGCTGAATCGATGAACGCACATGTGTTTACTATCAGGACATCGGCATCCTCTGCGCGCGAGGTAACTTTCATTCCACGCTTCAGAACACTGCCGAGCATGATCTCCGCATCGACCAGGTTCTTGGCACAGCCAAGGCTGATCATGCCAACCTTTGGTTTACCGACAGAACCCATCGCTTTTCTCCTTATCTTCATGTCCCAGGTAAAAAAACATCCAACATCGAACACCGAATGCTGAACCTTCGACGTTCGATGTTCGGCGTTGGATGTTGGGCGTTTTCTGTATTTAATCAACCGTTACATCCTCATCGTCCTCTTCGAGCTCCTTACCATTTTTCTTGATCTCAACGGCGTCACGATCGAGAACGCGAATCGAGACATGTTTACCGCGGAATTCCACCGTGCCGTCACTCGGGGAGATCCAGCGCTCCAAAGCAGGATTCTGGCTTTCATCATTTACGGTAACCTTGATGTAGGTTCTTTTAAGTGGACGAATAGCGACGCGATTTGGTGCGCCTGATTCCGCTGGCGATGGACTCGTTTCCCCTTGCGCCTTTGCAAGATCCCCTGGACCCACAGGCTTGGCTTTGCGCACTTCCGGCTCGGCTAATGTTGCGCGAGCAGCCGAAGCGGCTGTCGCCTTTGGCGCGATTGTCGGCATGGGCGAAACCGATGGTGCAGCCGTAGGAGCGGACGCAACATTGCTTGCCGGTGTTTCGGCGGGCGCTGCTGGTGGCGGAGTTGTGGGGCCTGGGGTGGTTCCGGCGCCCGGCGAGATTTGGGCGGTAGGCTCGGCTCGCCTTGGGGCAAGCCGCTGCACATTGAGAATTAATTTCATTACCCCAAAGCCGATAACCAATACGAGGATGCCAAAGATGAGCGGCATCGGCGAGATGCGCTCCCGACTGGAATGGCGCATCCGACTGGAATGGCGCACCACGGGCGCGCTGACTGGCTTGGGAGGAGGATTGTCCTGAAGGTACGAGTAGCCATCGACCGTAACGCGCTCGGAATCTTCAAATGCGTCAAGATACGGCGTAACATCGACATCTAGAAATTTTCCGTAGATGAGCAGGAAACCCTTTGCGTACGCCAGGCTGGGGAATTGAGAAAAATCATCCGCCTCGATTTCCGCCAGCCGGGCCGGGCGAATCTTTGTCATCCGGGCTGCTTCGTCGAGTGTAAGATTTCTCGCGCGCCGCGCCTCCTGAAACTTTTTACCAAGACCCTCAATTGTCATCGCACGAATTGCCGGCTAAACGGCGGCATCGAGATCGACCAGGATCTCCCGTGGTTTGGCGCCTTCGCCGGGACCCAAAATACCGCGCTGCTCCAGAATATCAACGATGCGCGCGGCACGTGTGTAACCGAGTCGTAGCCGTCGCTGAAGCAACGATGTAGAAGCACGCTTTTCCTGCCGAATGATCTCGATGCATTTTTCGACCAGCTCCTCGTCTTCCTCCGTCACTTCTTCCTCCGGCGCCTCGGCGGATTGAAGCTTCTCATGCATCGCTGTATCGAAAGCGGGCGGGCTTTGGGCAGAGACAAATTCAACCAGGCGATGAATTTCATCGTCGGTTACGAGCACGCCTTGTGCACGAATTAGGCGTGAAGTGCTCGGCGGGAGATAGAGCATATCCCCCTGCCCGAGCAAACGATCGGCGCCATTTTCATCAAGAATCACTCGACTGTCGATCTTACTCGCCACTTGAAACGCAATCCGGCAGGGAATATTTGCTTTGATCACGCCAGTGACGACATCAGCACGCGGCGTTTGCGTCGCGACAATCAGATGAATCCCAGCTGCTCGAGCCATTTGTGTAATGCGCGCGATTGCAGTTTCCACGTCAGCTGGTGCGGTCTGCATCAAATCCGCCAACTCGTCGATGATAACCACGATGTAGGGAATTTTGTCAGGAATTTGAAGCTCGTCCTTTGTAGCCGGGACCGGCGATCCCGGACCGCTTGGAGCCTCTTCCCCGCCGGGATCATCGATTCCGGCTATAGCATCCTTCTTTTTGACCGGGCGGGCGTTGAAACCGACAATGTTACGCACGCCAACGCGGGCAAAAATTTTGTAACGACGTTCCATCTCGTCAATCAACCAGCGCAAGGCAAGCAGCACTTTTTTTGGATCCGTCACGATCGGGAAGACGAGATGCGGCAGCGAATTATAAGACTGCATCTCCACTACTTTCGGATCGATTATGATGAAGCGCAGTTCTTCCGGAGTAAACCGGAAGAGCATGCTGGCGACAAGCGCGTTGATACAGACGCTCTTACCACTCCCGGTGGTTCCCGCCACGAGCAGATGCGGCATTTGTGCCAAATCGGCAATGATCGCTTTGCCGTACACGTCCTTACCGAGAGCGAGCGGAATTTTTGCATGCCCTTTTGCCTCCTCCCAGTGGGGTGATTGCAAAAGTTCGCGCAATTTTACCGTCACTTTTCGACTGTTCGCGAGTTCGATTCCGACAGTGTCTTTGCCTGGAATCGGCGCGAGAATATTAATGCGCTCGGCGCGGGTCGCTCGCGCGAGGTCTCGCTCCAGACTCACGATCTTGTCCACGCGGACGCCTTTTGCCGGATAAACTTCGTAGCGCGTAATGGTAGGGCCTTTCGTGATGTCACCCGGCGCTACCGCAATGCCAAACTGCGCAAGCGTGTCAATGAGAACTTGCTGGACGTGCTCCAATTCCGACGGATCCGCGGCAGCACGGCCCTCCAGATTATGCTCGTCCAGTAAATCCATTCCGGGCAGCGCATAATTTTCCGATTTCCACGCCCGGCTTGTTAGGCCCGGCGCAGCCTTTGGTTTCTCTTCGCCGGCGCGCAATTCGGCGAGAGACGGTTTTCGACGAGCAGTTGCCTGCTCGCTCGGAAGTGCGGTTGTATCGACCACCTTCGGCTTTGGCCGATTTACGAGTTCATCCGGCGAAACAATCGGGCCAGCTGGTCCAGGCACGAACATGCCTTTTTTCTTCAGCTCCTTCTCGTAGATTCGCCGCTGCTTCGCGAGTTGCTTCTCACTGATCTCCAGTTTTTCTTTGAGATCAGCTTTTCGGAATCTGCGGCTCAATCGCCATTCCTGCAGCCTTATCCCTCCACGTCTCGTAGCGGCAACCGTCTCGCGAACAAGATAAATCGGACGCAGTCCAGTCATTAGAATCAAGGTCGTCGCATAAATTCCGATCAGGAGGATAAGCGAACCGAACGGGCCAAGAGCATTGCGGAGTAAACCGTGATGCTCATCGGCGAAGGCATATCCGATCCAACCGCCCGGACCTTGAATGTTGAAGGCGGCATGCCAGCCGCGCAAATGGTACGGTTGCAGATGCAGTAAACAAGCGCCCGACCCGATGAAGAGAACGATCCACGCCAATCGCCGCGTCACGCGCAAGCTCGGGTGAAAAAGTTTCGCGGCGCCAAATCCGAGCAGAATCGCAGCCAAAAGGTACGCGGCCGCGCCGATCAATTGATAGCAAACTCCTGCAACGATCGCGCCGACCGGTCCGATAAAATTTTGCGCGGGGTGATTCGCTGGCGAAATATGGCTAAACCAGATCCAGGACGGCACATCTTTGGGCGTGTAGGAGATCAACGCAAAAAAGAGCAATGTGCCGACGAAAAGGAGAACGAGAGCGAAGACTTCGTTCCAAGCGTTGTGTCTGTCCGTGCGTGCCACCGCGTTGGATAGTAATCCTGCAGCGGCGTCTTTCAATCATGTTGTGAAGGCTCTTGCTCATGCTCGTGCTCATGATCGTGCTCGTAATCGAGGGTTCAAATCGATCACGAGCACGATTAGGAGCATGAGCAGGATTTCAACGAGCATGATGATGCGGTGATTCCTTCAGCTTTCATCCTTGCACGCGAGGCTGGAGGACGGTTACTGTGCCGCGCATGATGCGAGTTTCCGTTGCGAAGGCCGTGTCTGTTCTCAGCGCCACTGCCGTGATGGCCATTTGTTCCTGCGAAAAACATTCACTTGGCGAAATCCCGGAAGTCCAGAGGGAACAAATCGATCCAGCAAAGGCTTGGTCCAAAGCGAGCGAAATGAAGTCTGAAAAATCTTCATCCTCGCCGACGCCAGCCGAATTTTTCCCTGCGAAGACACGTCCCTAAATCAAAGCCAGCGCTATGGCCAAACACAAATACGCAACGACGCCGCCGAAAATTAGCACGATGCCACCCGGCGTTCCGTACATCATCGGGAACGAAGCGGCGGAGCGCTTTTCCTACTACGGGATGAATTCCATTCTGACGATCTTCATGACCAAGTACCTATTGGACAAAATGGGCCACTTGAGCGTGATGCAACCCGCG
>Ga0137371_10001538_pt1 | contig 18269 bp, 12 predicted proteins | sample SagtaG_7_FD_104919 | JGI IMG/M metagenome (GOLD analysis project Ga0137371, IMG submission 104919) | Vadose zone soil microbial communities from Sagehorn Ranch, Mendocino, California, USA - Sage1_R_40_16 metaG | ecosystem: Environmental > Terrestrial > Soil > Vadose zone | place: USA...
CGCGCTGATGCAGATCAGCCCGCCGCGGACCTCTCGGGTGTGCGCGTCGTAGAGGACGTGCCCCGCAACCGGGACGTCGAACGCGACGCGCCCGACCTGGTCGTTCAACCGAATCGCCCACGGATCGCGGGCGGCGTTCGCATCGCCCTTCGTCCGGTAGGCGAGCCCGTGCGTCGTCGGGATGATCTGCGCGACGCGGTGCGTCACGAGCCGGCCCTTCACGTAGGGGTCGTTGAACGTGATCACGTCGCCGGCGCGGAGGCTGCGTGCGTCGACGACCTTGTCGACCGCCAGCGAGCCGACGCCCAGCGTCGGCCGCATCGAGCCGGAGTACACGGCGACCGGCTTGTAGCCGGCCACCAGCAGTGCGGCGTAGGCCGCCACGAGCGTGACGACCGCCCCTGCCACCAGGGCGGTCGTCACACGCGCAATCGTCCGGAACGAACGCCGCATCGTCCGTCTTACGCCTGCGTCGCCGACCAGGTGAAGTCCTCGGTCGCCGACAGGCCCTGAAGGACGTTGTCGCCGGCATCGGACCCGGTCGTGGGCAGGCTCACGTGGAAGTAGAAGGTGTGCGCGCCGCCGCTGGCAGCGAACGTACCCAGTGACGCCGAGAAGCTGCCGAGCGACCCGTCGTAGATCGCCGTGCCGCCGTCGACATCCTTGTAGAGCGTCAGGTGGAGCTGAGCCGCGAGCGCCGCGCTGCCCGAGCCTGAGCCCGTCAGCGTGTACGCACCGGCCAGCGTGCCCGTGTTCGTGATGGTGACCGAGCCGGTCGCGGTGTCACCGATCTTCATCGCCGCAGAGCTGAAGATGGCGCCCGAACCGGAGCGGCTCATCGTCAGCGAGCCCGAAGCGAAGGCGTTGGACGCGATCGTGGTCGGGGTCGCCGTGAAGTTTGCGAAGGTCCCTCCCACCGCCGCCACTGCGACCACAGAAATCGCCGCGAGGCTGAGGAGGATCTTCGACAGTGGGAGGTTCTTGAGCATGATTCGTGTCAGTCCTTTCTCTCCGTTGACACGCTCAGCATCGGAACCGCCCGCATGGAGACGAGGGGCGCTTCGGGATGAATCCCGTATGAGTGAGTGGGGGGGTCTGACCCCGGCCGGAAGCCGGGGTCAGACCCCAGCCTTTCTTCTTCTAAGCCTTACGCCAGCGGCCGAAGACGCTAGGCATCGCTTGCGATGCCGCCTAAGAGGTCGTGCCGGCTTCGCCGACACGACCGTTTCGGTCTTTTACGCCTTCCGCCAGCGCCCGAAGACGAGCCCGCCCAAGGTGAAACCAAGGCCGAAAGTCCCTACGGAGAAGCCGCCGATCGCCAACGCCTTGCGCCACGTGGAGAGGCGCTGCCAGCGCCCGAGTGCGTCGCGCTCCTCCTCCGTGAGGGGCTGGCCGCGCCGCTGTTTACGGATCGCGCCGCCCGCCCGTAGACCGAGGTAGAGGTCGTCGAAGATCTCGGCGGACTCTTCCGTCACGCGACTCAGTCTATAGCCTGCTTCGGCGGTGCTTACACGCGTTCTCCACCTGTCAGACCTGCATTTCGGCGCAGGCGACGACCAGGCGATCGAGCGCGGTGCGCCGGTGTTGATCGACCGGTTCGACCCCGAGTTGATCGTCGCCAGCGGCGATCTCAGCCACCGCGGTCGGGGGCCTCAACTGGCGAGCGCGTCGCGATTCCTGCGCTCGCTGGGGCCGCCCGTGCTCGCGATCCCGGGCAACCATGACATCCCCTACGCCTTCCCGGCGCGATTCACGCGCGCCTTTCGTGAGTTCGAGCGGCAGTGGGAGACGACCGAGCCGCTCTACGCCTCGCCCACCCTTCATGTCGTCGGGCTCAACTCCGTACGGCCGTGGCGGCATCAGTCCGGCGGCATTCGCGCAGGACAGCTCGCGGCGGCAGGAGAACGGTTGCGCGGCGCCGAGCCGACCGCGTTCCAGATCGTCGTCCTGCACCACCACCTGATCGGTGCGCCGTGGCGCTCGCGCAAGAAACCCGTGGCGCGTCGCGACCACGTGCTCGCGTCCCTCGTCGACGCCGGTGCCGACCTGATCCTCGCCGGCCACATCCATCAGGCCGCGGTCAGCGAGCGGCACGAGTTCGAGATCTCTCGCGACGGCGAGCGCGGCGCCGTCGTCTCGGTTGCGCCCGGGCTGGGGCAGCCGCGCCCGAGACGACAAGGCGAGGCGCGCGGCCTTCACGTCTACGAGATCGAGGAGCGCTTCCTCCGCATCCACACCTTCGTCTGGCGCGACAGCGATTGGGGGCTCACGGCCGAGCGTCTCTTCCCGCGCGGGCGAGCGCCCCTCGAATCAGAACCGGCTTAGACCCGTCAGCTGCTCTTTCTTCGCCTCGAGCTCCTCGTCGGTGAGGAGGCCGGCCGCGTGGAGGTCTTCAAGCTTCTGCAGGTTCGAGTCCGAGTCGGCGGTCGCCTGCTCGAACCGCGCCTTCTGGGCCATGTCCTCCAGCTGCTGGCGCTGCGCACGGAACCGCTCGACGCCGAAGCCCCGCTCCGGGAACTTGAGCGCCTCCGGGCCGACGATCGCCCGTTTCTGCACGAAGCGCCGGTACGCGACGACGAGGAGCACGGCGCCGATGAAGGAGAAAATGCCGATTCCCTGCGTCTGCTTGCCCCAGATGCCGATTGCGATCGCGCCGCCGGCGGCCGAGCCGACGAGGCCGATGGCCACCGTCAGCCAGACGGGCATGGGATCGGGCCCCGGTACGGCGAGGCGCGCGAGGCTGCCGGTGATGAAGCCGAACAGCATGATCATGATGATCGAGCCCAGCACGACGCGGATCAGAGTCTAGGCTGGAGCCTGCGCCGCCGCGGCGACGAGCTCGCGCCGCAGGTCCTTGATCTCGTCGCGCAGCTTCGCCGCGTACTCGAAGCGAAGCTCCTCGGCGGCCGCGAACATCTCCTCCTCGAGCTCGATGATCAGCTTCTCGAGGTCGCTCGGCGCCATCCCCTCGACGTCCTTGCGCCCGCGGCGACGCTTCGACCTCGGCACGGTCGGCGACTCCAGTGCGAGGAACTCGGCGATGTCGGACACGCCTTTCACGATCGTGGCAGCCGTGATGCCGTGCTCTTCGTTGTACGCAAGCTGCACGGAGCGGCGCCGGTTGGTCTCGTCGAGCGCAGCCTGGATCGCCTCGGTCATCTTGTCGGCATACATCACGACCTTGCCGTTGATGTTCCGCGCCGCGCGCCCGATCGTCTGAATCAACGCCGTCTTGCCGCGCAAGAAGCCTTCCTTGTCCGCGTCGAGGATCGCGACGAGCGAGACCTCCGGCAGGTCCAGGCCCTCGCGCAGGAGGTTCACGCCCACGAGCACGTCGTACTCGCCCAGCCGGAGCTCCCGGATGATCTGGATCCGCTCGAGCGTGTCGATCTCGGAATGCAGGTAGCGCGCCTTGACGCCCGACTCCAGCAGGTAGTCGGTCAGGTCCTCCGCCATCTTCTTGGTCAGCGTGGTGACAAGCACGCGCTCGCCGGCCTCCTCGCGGCGCCGGACCTCGTTGAGGAGGTCGTCGATCTGGTTCTTCGTCGCACGCAGCTCGACGTCCGGGTCGACGATGCCGGTCGGCCGGATCAGCTGCTCGGCAAGTCGCTTGGAGTGGCGCAGCTCGAACGGCCCCGGCGTCGCCGAGACGAAGACCAGCTGCGGCACCTTCTCGAGGAACTCGTCGAAGCGCAGGGGCCGGTTGTCGAGGGCGGAAGGCAACCGGAAGCCGTAGTCGACCAGCGTCTGCTTGCGCGAGCGGTCGCCCTCGTGCATGCCCCCGATCTGCGGCACCGTCTGGTGCGACTCGTCGACGAAGACGACGAAGTCCTGCGGGAAGTAGTCGAGGAGCGTGAACGGGTGCGTGCCCGGGGCCCGCCCTTCAAGGATCCGCGAGTAGTTCTCGATCCCGTTGCAGAAGCCGAGCTCCTGCATCATCTCGAGGTCGTACTCGGTGCGCTGCCGCAGCCGGTGCGCCTCGAGCATCTTCCCCTCGAGCTCCAGCTCCTTCAGGCGCTCCTCGAGCTCGTGGCGGATCTCGCCGACGGCGCGCTCGACCGTCGGCTTCGAGGTCACGTACTCCGTCGCCGGCCAGATCGCGATGTTGTCGAGCTTGGCCAGGATCTCGCCGGTGAGCGGGTCGAAGTGCGTGACCTGCTCGACCTCGTCGCCGAAGAAGGAGATGCGGTACGCCGTCTCCTGATTCGCCGGCTGCACCTCGACGACGTCGCCCTTCACGCGGAAGCGCCCGCGGCCGAGCATCGTGTCGTTACGGACGTACTGGGAGTCGATCAGCTTCCGCAGCATCAGGTCGCGGTCGTGCTCCTCGCCGACCTCGAGGATGATCACGCGCTCGCGCCACTCCTCCGGCGACCCGAGGCCGTAAATGCAGGAGACCGACGCGACCACGACGACGTCGCGCCGCGTGAAGAGCGCCGACGTCGCCGCGAGCCGCAGCCGCGCGATGTCGTCGTTCTGGGACGAGTCCTTCTCGATGTAGAGGTCGGCCTGAGGCACGTAGGCCTCCGGCTGGTAGTAGTCGTAGTAGGAGACGAAGTACTCGACCGCGTTGTACGGGAAGAACTCGCGGAACTCGTTGCAGAGCTGAGCGGCGAGAGTCTTGTTGTGTGCGATCACGAGCGCCGGCTTGCCGACCTGCTCGATCGTCCAGGCCATCGTCGCGGTCTTGCCGGTGCCGTCGCGCCGATCAGCGTCTGGTAGCGCTCCCCGCCGTCCAGCCCCTCTGACAGCGTTGCGATCGCGGTCGGCTGGTCACCGGTGGGCCGGTAGGCGTCGGATGTTTTGAACTCACGCATTTCGACCAAGCGTAGCCTCGATGACAGTCGTCGCCGAGCCATGCGCTGACGGCGCGCCAGAGGGTCGGGCGCCTAGGGCTTTGGCCGCGCGATGGCGCGCAGACGCGCGCGGGCGATCGTCACCAGCTGGGTGGCGCCGCCGCAGAGCTTGCAGTCATACACGTGCACACCGTCCCGGCTTCCCAGCACGAGTCGCCACCCGTGCGGCGAGAAGGCGAGGTCGTTGATCCGCAAGGTGGGAGGACGCACGAGGTAGATCGGCTCCGCCGGCCAGTTGCCTCTCTTGCGCGTTTGCCAGATGCCCGCCGAACTGGGCCCGGCCGTCGCGAGCCAGCGCCCGTCGGCGCTGAAGGCGACGTCGTTCACAGAGCCTTGGTGAACGCGCAGCACTGCCACCGGCTTACCTGATCGCACGTTCCAAACGCGCGTGGTCAGGTCCGCGCTACCAGTGGCCACGAGAGCACCGTTCGGACTGAAGGCGGCTGCTACCACCGAGTCTGTATGGCCGCTCAGTGTCCGCAGGCGCGCACCGTCCGACACGCGCCAGATCGCGACCATGCCATCGTCACCCGCAGTCACCACGAGCGTGCCGTCTCGGCTGAAGCGCGCGTCGTTGATCGGGGCACCGTGATCGAGGCGCTGGACGCGCGCGCCGTTCGTCCTCCAGACGCGCGCCGAGCCGTCCTCCCCAGCCGTGACGACGAACTGCCCATCGCGGCTGAAACGTGCTCGGTTGACCGCCTTTTCGCCGTGCACGATCGTCTCCACGAGCGTGCCGGCTCTCGTCCAGATGCGCGCCTTTCCATCCTGGCCCGCCGTGATCACGACCTTGCCGTTCGAACTGAACGCAGCGTCGTTGACAGGACCGCTCGGCGTCAACGCCAGTGCACGGCCATCCGGCAGCCGGAGCCGCGCAATCCGGTCAGAGCCAAGGCTGACGGCGACACCGCTCGGAGTGACGGCGACCACGTTCGAGATCCCCTGCGTCCCGATCGAATCGGGCACTGCCGGGGGCCACGGGCCGGAGCGATCGACTCGGCCGTCCCACACACGCGCGAAGCCGTCGTCGCTTCCCGTGACGACGGTCTGTCCGTCTGGGCTGAAGGACGCGCTGTTGACCGGGTCGGTGTGTCCAAGCAAGGCGCCCTGCACGAAACCGCTGTCGCTCCGCGCGATGTACGCCTTGCCGTCGCGGCCCGACGTCAGGATCGACGTTCCATCGGGGCTGAACGAGACCGCTTCAATGCCGCTGCGATGGGCGGTGACCGCTCCGACCGAGGATGCCTTCGCGAGGTTCCAGATGCGTGCGATGGTGTCGTTTCCACCTGCGGTCGCGAGGAGCTTGTCGTCGGCGCTGAAGGCGAGGTCGGTGACGCGTCCGGTGCCTTCGAGCTGCGGCAGCTCATGGTCCGTCTTGACGTTCCAGAGGTGGATGAACTCACTCGCCCCGGCGGTCGCAACGAGAGCACCGTCGTGGCTGAAGCGCGCGACGTTCACTGTTACGCGCTGGTCGAACTCGCGGATCTGCTCATGACGGCCGATGTCGAACAGGCGCGCGTAACGGTCTCCCCCGACCGTCAGCAGCAGCCGCCCGTCGGGGCTGAACGAAACCATTCGCACGTCGTTGCTCTTGCTCGCGCCGGCCGGGTGCACGAACCCGTCGCCGAGGGGAACTCCGCCGACGGTCCACAGGCGTGCCGTCCCGTCCGCGCTACCCGTGGCAATCAGGCGGCTGTCCGGCGAAAAGGCGATGCTGAGCACGGCCCCGGAGTGCCGCAGCGGCGCCGGCGTCGTCTGTGCGCCTGATTGAACGTCCCAGACGAAGGCGCGGCCGTTCCAGCCGGCCCCCGCAACGAGCCTCCCGTCGGGGCTGAAGGCGGCGTCGGTCAGGCGAGTCACCGGTTCGAAGCGGTGGACGAGGCGTCCGTTCCGCGTGTACAACCGTGCGCCACCACTGCCGGCGACCAGCACCAAAGAGCCGTTCGGGCTGAAGCGCACGGCTCGAACCGCCCCGCCGCCCGGGAGAACGGCCCTGACGCGAAGAGCAAGCAGTCCCATGCGCAGCGTGTCCGCCGCTGCCGCGGGGTCGAGCCGTGCGCGTCGAAACGCGGTCACGGCACGAAGGGCGCGGCGTATGCTCGCCTCGGGATCCCCGAGCAGTGAGGACCGCGCGTCCGCCTCGAGTTGCCTCGCGCGGACGATGTTCTTCTGGCGCGTCGCTCTCGCCTCCGCGCGCAGCGCCTTCGCCGAAGCCAACCGCTGGAGTTGGGTCTGCCTGTTCGCAACGCGCGTCTGCGCATGTGCATTTGCAGCAGAGACATTCGCGCGAGTTTCCGCCGCCCTTGCGCGCTGCGCTTCGCGGCTCTCGCCCTGACGGGCTCGACGTTCTGCCGTGGCGGCGTGCCTCGCAGCCCGCTCGTTCACCTTCGCCACGTGGGCTGCGCGCTTCTCACGTCGCGCGGCTCCCCGTACGACGCCGACCAGATGCTCGGCCTTGAGCTGTTGTGTCCGCGCGACAGCAGCTTGATGCCGCGCTTCGCTGCGTTGCGCCAGCGCATACACCGCGACAGCCGCCATGACGGCGAACGCCACGATCGCTGCCGCGAAGATGCGGAGGAGGCGCCGCTGGCGCCGCTGGTGGTAGACGCGCTCTTCCACGAGAGCCCGCTCGGCTTGATACCGCGTGCGCCAGGCCACAACGGCGTCCGCAAGCACGTCGTGGAAGATCTCGTACCGCGTCGTGCTCGGACCGTTCGCAGAGCTTGCGCGAACGATCCGCTCGGCCGTCAACTGCTGCAACACGCCAGCCGCCTCGTCCTCCTCGACCGATGCATAGCCGGCGAGGTCGCGCACCCCGTGGGCGATCTTCGTGCCCGACGGGGTGACCAGGAAGTTGTACATCGCGGCTGCCGCACCCTTCTCGCGCGGAGTCAGCTCGGCCATTGCTCGCTCGAGATGGTGTTCGACGACGTGCTCGGCGCCGCCGAGCTCGCGCAGGGTGGAAAGCCGCAGCGTGTGCGAGCCGCGCCCGCGCTCGACGTCCCAGAGGCGGGAGAGGACGAGCTGGAGGTATGGCGCTTCGATGCGGTTCTCGTCCCGCGCCGCCAGCGGCACGCCACGACCTGCGGCGCCGAGCTCTACGCGCCCGGCGGTGACTTGATCCAGGATGGCCTGCTCGAGCTCGGGCTCGATCTCGACACGCTCGCCGGCCGAGACGAGCTCGTTGTAGCGTCTGATCGGCCCGAGGATTGCCGTCGTTCCGGCGAGCCGATCGAGCCGCTCGAGTCTCAGGCGGTTCGCCAGCAGATTGGGAATCGACGCCTTGAGTGCATCGAGGCGCGCGAGCGAGTCTTCGCGGATCCCGATCAGGACGTTCACCCGGAGGCCCGCCCGCCGCAGCACCTGCGCGAGCTGCTCCGAAAACACGCCGCCCTGCCTGTGGTAGAGGAAGCACTCCTCGAACTGGTCGAGGACGAGGTAGAGATCACCGCCCGCTCGATCGGCCGCGTCGGCGAGCGTGTCCACGAGCGAGTTACCGCTTTCGCCTGCAGCTTCGACCAGCGCCGCGACAGGGTCGCCGGTCCAGGTCGAGAACACGATTACCTCGGCCTGCTGCTCTTGTCGCAGCCTGTGCGCGACGCCCGCCCGCAGCACAGAGCTCTTGCCAACCCCGCTCGGGCCGTACAGCACGGTGATGCGAGAGGCGATCAGATTGGCGGCGATGACCTCGCTCTCGCGCTCCCGGCCGAAGAACAGCAGCGCGTCGAGATCCGAGTCCTCGAACGGCGCCAGGCCCTTGTAGGGCGACGGAGGGGCCGAAACGGCGACGCTCATGCGGACATCGCGACATCGTCGAGCCCGGCGGACCCTGCGAGTGTCGCGACGTACTGGTCGAGCGCAAGCTGCTGCACGTCGACGTCGCGGCGGCGCCAGAACTCCAGTTCGAGCGGTTTAGCGTCCTCCTGTACTGCCCAGGAGCGATAGCTCAGCGGCTGGTCGCTCCAGAGGCGATTCAGGACGACGCGCAGGTTCCAGTCGGCCATCGTGTAGCCGAGGAACAGGAAGTGGCTGCGACGCAGCTTGGCCGCCAGTCCCACGGGAACCGCGCCGGCCACGTCCGACTTCGAGAGGTAGTCGATGTAGTCGTCCTCGGTGACGACGAAGCTCTCCCATTGGCGTTCGGCGCCGCGATCGACCTGGCCGTGCAGCTTCAGGATGACGGTGCGCTCTTCGAGCGACAGCTCGGTCGCATACGTATTCGGGAGATCGATGAGGTGGCCGGTGCCATCAGGCGCGACGTGGCAGAACTTGCCTCGTTGCGGCCCGGCGGCGATATACGAGACGACGTCGAATGCCTCACCCGCGTCGAGAAACGCCGCCTCGAGCGCGAGGTCGTAGCTGGTGGTCACGAGCAATTGGTGGGGCAGTCCTCGCTCCCGCAGCAACGGTGGCAGTGCCGCCAGGAACCGGTGAATCGGTGTCGGCGCCGCATCCGCGTCGAGCAGCGCATGCAGCTCGTCGTACAGAGGGCCCGAGCCCTTCATCACGGCGACGTATTGCGCGACGTGCGGCAGGCCGTGGCCGTTCTCCGAGTAGTCAAAGCGTTGCGCGAGGCGCTTGGCCAGATCGGCCACGTCCGCACCGAGCACCGTGACCAGGCGACCTGCGAACAGGGCGCCCAGTACCTGCTCGAAATGGTCCTCTGAAGGGGGCGCTGTTCCCGGAGCCTGCAGCCCGGCCTCCTGCCTGAGGATCGCCCCGTGCAGTTGCTGCAGATCACGGCCCGGCTCGATCCCGAGCTCTTCCACGAGGAGGCGCCGGCCGGCCTGGTAGGTCTGCAGCGCCTCCGCCTGACGGCCGGACCGGTACAGGGCGAGCATGAACTGTCCGCGCAGACGCTCTCGTTGTGGGTACTCCTCGACGAGCGTCTCGAGCTCGGCGATCAGCTCTGCGTGACTGCCCGCCCCGAGGTCGGCTTCGACGCGTTCCTCCAGCGCCGCGAGCCGAAGCTCCTCGAGCTGGGCGATGTAGGGCTGCGCAAAGGCTTCGAATGCGAAGTCCGCGAGGGGAGGCCCCCGCCAGAGCGCCAATCCCTGCCGCAGCTTCGCAGCCCGTTCCGGCGGCGACGAGGCACGAGCGCTCTCGACGAGCACGCGAAAGCGGTCGAGGTCGAGCTGCCCCGGCCGGACTCTGACGCGATATCCGGGGGCCTTTGTTTCGAGGAGTTCGGGCCCGAGGACCTTCCGAAGCTGCGAGACGAAGTTCTGCAGCGAGGTGATCGCCGTTCGAGGCGGGCGTTCCCCCCAGAGGGCGTCGACGATCCGATCGACCGAGACGACACGGCCGGGCTCGAGCAGAAGGAGGGCGAGCAACGCGCGCTGCTTCTGTCCGCCGAGCAGCAATGTGCCGGTCTCGTCTGAGACCTCCAGCGGTCCCAGGATCCGAAAGTCAGCCATGTGCTGGTTGTAACACGGTTTATCTCCCCTGAATAGAGGCGGTTCGTCGGCCGTCTCAGAGAGTCGCTCCAAGCTCTAACCGCCCGCTAATTTCGCGGCGCCGAGCCCGTTAGCGGCCCGTTAGGGAGCGCTGAGAGCGGGGTTTGGACCCCGCTCGACGGTGGCCGCATGGCTACCACATCGCTTCTCCAAACAGGCTTGCTGCGGGCCCTCCCCTTCGCAGCCCTCCTCGCTATCGGATCGGCTGCGGCGCTTCCTGCGCAGGCGACGTCGGTCGCCGACCCGCAGGACGAGCTCGCCTCGGCTGCGCCGGCCCGCGAGATCACGATCACCTACCGCACGCATGACGGGCATCGCCGCAACGCATATCTGCTCCTGCCCGCCGGCTACCGCCCGGGCAACGACCCCGCAATCCCGCTGATCATCTCGCCCCACGGCCGCGCCGTCGACGGAAAGATCAACACCCGCCGCTGGGGCAACCTGCCCACGATCGGCGGCTTCGCGGTTATCAACCCTGACGGTTACGGCCGGCTGCTGCCCTTGCATTCCTGGGGCTACAGCGGCCAGATCGACGATCTCGCGCGCATGGCCGACATCGTCGAGGCGAAGCTGCCGTGGGTGCACATCGACCGGCGCCGGTTGTACGCGGTGGGCGGATCGATGGGCGCCCAGGAGACGCTGCTCCTCGCAGGCCGCTATCCGCGCCTGCTCGCAGGCGCCGTCGCGATCGACGGTCCCGCCGACTTCGCGCTCCAGTACCGCAACTTCCCGCGCCTCACGTGCGACCAGGCGTGCCTGGCACGCGGTTGGGGGCAGATCGGCCTCGCGAAGCAGCGCCTCGCGCGCAAAGAGGTCGGAGGAACGCCGGTCACCTCTCCCGCGAACTTCGCCGAGCGCAGTCCGATCACGTATGCACGCGCAATCGCCGATTCGTGTGTCCCGGTGCAGATCTGGTGGAGCCGCACCGACAAGATCGTGCTCGACTCCGCACAGCAGTCGGGTCGCATGTTCAAGGCGCTCCGGCGCATGAACCCCAGGGCACCGATCGACGAGTACGTCGGCGACTGGGATCACACGGACGCGATGCGACACGAGACCGATCTGCCGAAGATGCTCGTGGGGCTCGGCCTGCTGCGCCCCGGTTTCTCGGTCGAGAAGCTCGCGGCCACGCACGACGGCATCCCGGCGAACGACCGCTGCGCAAAGGCTTGAATCGCTCTAAGCAACAGCAGATGGCCCGGCTAACCTTGGCCGGGCCGTCCCGTCTAACGAGCCGTGCGCGGTCGCCTCCTCCCCATACTCGCAGTGCTCGTGCTCGCGCTGGTCGCGAGCGCGGGCGCGTCGGCCTACCCGTGGCCGATCAAGCCGTTCCACCTGCAGCACCCGATCCGCGCGAACTTCGGCGATCCGCGTACGCGCTTCTGGAACACGATGCTGACGGACGGCCTCCAGGGGCCCGGGCTGTTCCAGTTCCACAACGGCATCGACATCGCGGCGGCGGAGGGCACGCCCGTCTACCCGGTCATGTCCGGCACCGCTCGCCTCATCGACGCAGCCGCAGTGGCGGTGCGCTCGCCCGGCCACAAGTTCCAGTACTTCCACATCATCCCGGCCGTGCTCGACGGCCAGCACGTCGTCGCCGGACGCACTGTGCTCGGTCGCGTCATTCGGGGGGTGAACCATGTTCACCTGACGGAGATCCGTGGACGGCGCGTCTGGAACCCACTGGCCGCGGGCGGAATCGCGCCCTACCGCGATGGCACCGTCCCTGAGATCGACGCGATCATGGCTCGTCCCGTGTCGTCGCTGCTCCCGCTCGACCCCGCGGAGGTATGCGGAACGATCTCGCTCGACGCGGCCGCTCAGGACACGCCGCCGCTGCGTGTGCCGGGAACGTTCGCGGGCTATCCCGTCGCCCCCGCGCTCGTGACCTGGTCGCTCGCGAAGCTCGGCGGACCGCGTTACGTCCCCGACGTGCCCGCCGCGGACTTCCGCACGACTCTGCCCGCCGGCTGGGAATTCTGGAACGTCTACGCACGTGGCAGCTACCAGAATGTGCCGCGGTTCAACGCCCAGCAGTACTTCATGCCGGGTCGCTTCCTCTACAACCTCGCGGGCACGATGGATACCCGCTCGTATCCGAACGGGGTCTACGAGGTGCGCGTGCACGTTGCCGACATGCGCGGCAACAACTCGGAGGGCGTGCAGCAGTTCACGATCGCGAACCGCGCCGGCACCGAGACGGGCTGTCCTCAGGCGCCCAAGTCCCGGCCGTAGGCTTCGCGGTAGATCTTCTTCAGCTCCTCCACCCGTTCGACATACGCACGCGTCTCGGGGAAGACGATGCCGCGACCGGCCCGCCGCCAGCGGTCGACGTTGTCCTGGCCGGCGTTGTAGGCCGCCAGCGCCGTGCGCTCGTCGCCGTACTTCTCCAGCAGGTGGCGTAGGTACCAGGCGCCGTAACGCACGTTGATCTCCGGGTTGTAGAGGTCGTCGACGCGGAACGCCGTGCCGCCGGTGTGCAGCGCGATCCCTTTGGCCGTGTTGGGGAGGAGCTGCATCAACCCGATTGCCCCCGACGCCGAACGGGCATCCGCCTTGAACTTCGACTCCTGATAGATCACGGCTGCCAGCAGCGCCGGGTCGAGGTTGTAGTTGCGCGCATGGCCGCGCACGATCTGCTCGTAGCGCAGCGGGTACCAAAGCCGTTCCCACCAGCCCGGCTTCGTCTGCTGGACAACTGCGAATGTCACCAGCAGCCCGCCGGCGAGCACGGCGACGGTGACGAAGCGTCTCACGCGGTCAGCTTGGCGATCACGTCAGCCACGAAGGCGTCGAGCTCCTCCAGCGTGCCGTCGTTGACGTACGCGAAGTCCGCGACCGCGACCTTCTGCTTCTCCGGAAGCAGCCGGTCCTCCCGGGTATCCGTCAGCGGCCGGCGCTCCTGTCGCAGCTCTCTGGGAGCCGTGATCACGACCACCTTGTCGAAGCGGTCGTCGGCTCCGGTTTCGTAGAGCAGCGGCACCTCGGTGACGGTCAGCGCCGGCGGCTCGGGCCTGGCGGCGACCTCGTCGCGCCACACGAGGTTCTCCTGCACGACGCGCGGATGAAGCAGCTCCTCCAGCCACTCCAGCTGATTCTCGTCGCCGAACACGATCTGCGCGATCTTGGCCCGGTCTGCGCCGTCCTCGCCGATCACCTCGGAGCCGAAGCGTTCGACCAGCTCGCGCCTCACGTTTGGGTCGCTGCGCAGCAGGCGATGGACGATCTCGTCGCTCGAGATCGTCGCGGCCCCGTGACGTGCGAACGCGTCGAGGGCAGCACTCTTCCCGGCGCCGATCGGCCCGGTGATCGCGATCGCGGTCGGCGGCTTAGTGCTCGTCGGGGGCGGGCTCGGCGTTGGCGGCTTCGTCGGCCGCCGCCGGGTCCAGCTCGTCGCCGACGTTCACCGCCTCGCGCTCGACGGCGTCTTCCGCCTCGGCGGGCGGCTCCGGCGACGCGTCCTCCGCGGGCGGCAGCGGCGGCGCGGCCGCGGCGTCCGCAAAGACGTCCTCGGAGAGATCGAGATGCGGCGTTCCCTCGATCGGCGGCTCGTTCTCCGCACGCCGTTCCGGGTCGACGCGCTTGAGCGACAGCGACAGACGGCGGCGCTCTGCGTCGACCTCGAGGATCAACACCGGGACCGTGTCGCCCTGACCGACGACCTCACGCGGGTTCTCGACGTGATGCTGCGCGAGCTCCGAGATATGCACGAGACCCTCGACGCCGGGCAGGATCTCGACGAACGCGCCGAACGTGACCACCTTGGTCACCTTGCCCTCGACGACGTCGCCTTCCTTGTGCTGCTCGAGCACCTGCTGCCACGGGTCGGACTGCGTCTGCTTGAGCCCGAGCGAGATGCGCTGTCGCTCACGGTCGATGTCGAGCACCTTCACCTTGACCGTCTGGCCGATCTCCAGCACCTCGGACGGATGGTTGACGTGCGACCACGACAGCTCCGAGATGTGGATCAGCCCGTCCATCCCGTCGAGGTCGACGAACGCGCCGAAGTCGACGATGTTGGAGATCTGCCCCTCGACGACGTCGCCGGGATTGAGCCGGTCGAGAATCGCCTGGCGCATCTCCTTGCGCTCGTCCTCGAGCACGGCACGCCGCGAGAGCACGACGTTGTTGCGCGAGCGGTTGAGCTCGATCACCTTGCAGCGGAGCTCCTTGCCCATGAACTCGTCCAGGTCCTGCACGCGGCGGATGTCGACGAGCGAGGCCGGCAGGAATCCACGCACGCCGAGGTCGAGGATCAGGCCGCCCTTGACGACCTCGATCACGCGACCGTTCACCGGCTCCCCGGATTCGGCGGCGTTCTCGATCGCCTTCCAGGCCAACTCGAAGCGCGCACGCTTCTTCGAGAGGATCAGGCGCCCCTCCGCATCCTCCTTGGTCATCACGAGCGCGTCGATCTCGTCCCCGACGGAGACCTCGTCCGCCGGGTTGACCGAGCGCCGGATCGACAGCTCGGCGACCGGGATCACGCCTTCCGACTTGTAGCCGATGTCGACGAGCACCTCGTCCTTGTCGACCCGGACGACCGTGCCGTGGACGACCTCGCCCTCGTTGATCGTCGGGAAGGTGGACTCGTAGTCCGGGATCAGCTCGCCGTCGGGACCCGTGGTCCAGACGCCGTCGCCTGCGATCGGTTGCTCGGTGTCCGTAGCCATCTAGCGGCCGATCAGTATAGCCAGGGGCTTTCGGGCCGAAAGCTGCGCTTTCGGCCTGGGAAGGGACGCCGCTTCGCGGGAAACGTGCGCGGGCACTGCCCGCGCACTCCTTTGGCGGTCTTGGCCGGCGGCGGCCCTCAACCGCGCGGGCGGCGGCGCTGAAGCGTCGCCGGCCGCGTCCGCTCGCCTCCAGTTAGTGCGGCTTCGCCTGCACTAACTTCCGGCCTTTGTCGTTCTGGTTGGCGACTGCCGTTTAAGACTTGGCTTCGTTCCAGTCGTCGCCGACGCCGATGTCGACGGCGAGAGGCGGATCCAAGGGATAGGCACTGCACATCTCCTTCCGCACGAGTTCGCGGACCGGGCCGATTTCGGCTTCCGGGACTTCGAGCAGGAGCTCGTCGTGGACCTGCAGGACGAGGCGCGCGCCTCGGCCCTCGTCTCGGAGCCGGCGGTGGATCGCGATCATCGCCTTCTTGATGATGTCCGCGTTGGAGCCCTGCATGACGAAGTTCACGGCGAGCCGCTCGCCGAGCGAGCGCGTCTGGCGGTTCGAGGCGCGGATCTCGGGCGTCGGCCGCCGCCGCCCGAGCAGGCTCGTCGCGTAACCGTCGCGCGTCGCCTGCTCGATCGTCCGCTGGATGAAGTCCTGCACGAGCGGGAAGCGCGCCAGGTATGCGTCGATGTACGCCTGCGCCTCTTCGCGCGGGATCTCGAGGTTCTCCGAGAGGCCGAAAGCGGAGATTCCGTAGACGATGCCGAAGTTGATCATCTTCGCGATCGAGCGGTCGCCGGCCGTGAGCTCCGACGGCTCCTTGCCGAGCACCTCCACGGCGGTCGCCGTATGGATGTCGTCGCCGCGTGCGAAGGCTTCGCGCAGCTTCGGCTCGCCCGACACGTGCGCGAGGATGCGCAGCTCGATCTGTGAGTAGTCGGCAGAGAGCAGCCGGCTGCCGCTCTCCGCGACGAACGCCGAGCGGATCTCCTTGCCAAGCTCGGTGCGGATCGGGATCGCCTGGAGATTCGGGTTCGACGTCGAGAGCCGTCCCGTCGACGCGACCGTTTGGTTGAACGTCGTATGCAGGCGGCCGTCGGTCTCGGAAATGAGCGACGGCAGCGGCCCGAGGTAGGTGTTGAGCAGCTTCGAGTACTCGCGCCACTCCTCGATCACCTCGACGAGCTCGTGCTCGTGGCGGATCGAACGCAGCACGCGCGTGTCGGTGGAATAGCCGGTCTTGCCCTTGCGCCCGGGCGTCAGCTGCAACTTCTCGAACAGGATGCGGGCGACCTGCTGCGTCGACCCGAGCATGAACTCCTCGCCGGCGAGCTCGTACGCCTTCGACTCGAGCTCCTCGAGCCGGTCAGCGAGCCGCGCCGTGATCTCGCCCATGCGGTACGTGTCGATCTTCACGCCCGCGTCCTCCATCGCGGCGAGCACGGCTGTCAGCGGCAGCTCGATGTTGCGATAGAGGTCCTCCGCCCCGCGCTCGCGCACGCGTGCGAGCATGGTCGGCGCGAGCCGGCGCGGAATCTCCGCGTGCCGCACGAGCGCCGCGGTCTCGTCGTCGGCCTCCGGCGCCGGGATCGGCTCGACGCCGTACTCCGCGGCGAGATCGTCGAGCTCGTAGGCGGCCCGGCCAGGCTCGATCAGGTACGCCAGCAGCATCGTGTCCTCGGCCGGCTCCATCGTCAGCCGCGGCAATGACTTGAAGTCGTGCGCAATCAGGTCGGCGCGGTCGAGCCGCCGCTCGAGCGCCGCGTCCCACGAGCCGACGATGACGCCGTCGTCTTCACGCGCGAGCGCAAAGTGAGCGTCGCGGATAGCGAGCGCCGCACGGCCGGTCACCTCCGGGAACTCGCCTTCGCGCCACGCAACCTCGGTGCCGGGCATGCGCATTGCCTGGGCGGGGACGGCCTCGTCGAGGATGTCGACACGGCCGAGCAGGTTGCGGAACTCGAAGCGGCGGAACATCTCGCGGAGCTCGGAGCGATCAGGCGGCAGCAACACGAGCTCGGCGGGGTCGCAGTCGAGGTCGAGGTCGCGCCGCATCGTGGCGAGCTCCTTCGACCGCGCCGCCTGCCCGGCGTGCTCGGTGATGTTCTTCCGGCGTGCGGGCGAGAGCTCGTCGACATGCTCGAGCACGTCCTCGAGCGAGCCGTACTGCGCGATCAGCTGCCCGGCGGTCTTGTCGCCGATGCCGGGAACGCCCGGGATGTTGTCGGAGGTGTCGCCCTTGAGGCCGATGAAGTCCGGCACCTGGTCCGGTTTGATCCCGTACCGCGCCTCCACGCGGTCCGGCGTGTACACGTTGACGTCGGCGACGCCGCGCGGCGTCATCATCAGGACGACATTGTCGGTGACGAGCTGGAACGCGTCGCGGTCGGTCGAGACGACGCATGTCTTGATTCCGGCCTCGTCGGCGCGCGTCGCGAGCGTGGCGATCACGTCGTCGGCCTCCCACCCTTCGAACTCGAGGTTGCGATAGCCGAACGCCTCGACGATCGGGCGGAAATACGGGAACTGCTCGCCGAGGAGATCCGGCATCGGGCGGCGGTCGGACTTGTAGTCCTCGGAGAGCTCGTGCCGGTGAACCGCGCGGGTGTCCCACGCGACGGCGACGCCTTTCGGCCGGTAGTCCGACAGCAGCTTGAAGAGCATGTTCGTGAAGCCGAGCAGCGCATTCGTGGGGAAGCCCTCGGTCGTGGCGAGCTCCTCCGGCAAGGCGAAGAAGGCGCGGTACGCCAGGTTGTTCCCGTCGACCAGGAATAGCTCCGCGTCGCGCGCGGGGCCGTCGTCCAGCTGCAGCTCGGCTCCGGTCAGTGTCTTCGGCATTCGGTAAACCAACGCTATCGTCCGGCGCCGATGCGAGACATGGAGATTCGCCCATTTTCCGAGGAGCACCTCGAGGCCGCCGCGCGGCTGCTCGCGGAGCGCCACGAACGGCATCTCGCCGCCGAGCCGCTGCTGGCGCGCGACGTCGACTATGCGGCGCAGATCCGGGCCGAGCTGGCACACGAGGGAGCCGCGGGTGCTGTCGCACTCGTGCGCGGCGAGCCGCAGGCGTATCTGATCGGCAGGCCCACGGAGAACGACGCCGTCGTCGGCCTCGCCGGCTGTGCGGCGACCGACGCGGAGCTGGTCCGCGACCTCTATGCAGCGCTGGCGGCGGACTGGGACAGGGACCGACATCGCGTCTACGCCCCGGCCACCGACGCGGCACTCGTCGACGCGTGGTTCCGGCTCGCGTTCGGATTGCAGTTCACCTACGCCGTGCGGGAGACGA
>Ga0137371_10001548_pt1 | contig 18227 bp, 22 predicted proteins | sample SagtaG_7_FD_104919 | JGI IMG/M metagenome (GOLD analysis project Ga0137371, IMG submission 104919) | Vadose zone soil microbial communities from Sagehorn Ranch, Mendocino, California, USA - Sage1_R_40_16 metaG | ecosystem: Environmental > Terrestrial > Soil > Vadose zone | place: USA...
AGCCCCTGGAGGTGGGGGGATCCGCGGGACGCATCGAGGCGACGGGACGTGGGGTGACGATCTGCGCGGTCGCCGCGCTCGAGCACCTGGGCCGCGCGCCTCATCAGACGAAGGTCGCGGTACAGGGCTTCGGCAACGTGGGCAGCATCAGCGCCAAGCTGCTCGAAGAGGCGGGATGCACGGTGGTCGCTGTCTCGGAGGACTACGGCGGCATCTACAACCCGCTCGGGCTCTCGATCAAGAAGGTGCTCGAGTATCGCGCGCGCGAGAAGACCTTGAAGGGATTTCCTGGTGCGCAGGAGATCGGCAACCAGGAGTTGCTGACGGTGGAGTGCGAGCTGCTGGTGCCAGCTGCGATCGGCAACCAGCTCACATCGCGCAACGCGCCCGACGTGAAGGCGACGCTGATCGTCGAGGGGGCGAACGGACCGACGACACCCGAGGCGGACGCAATCTTTCGCGAGCGCGGGGTGTTCCTGGTGCCGGACATCCTGGCCAACGCCGGCGGCGTGACCGTTTCGTACTTCGAGTGGGTGCAGGACCTGCAGTCGTTCTTCTGGTCCGAGCACGAGGTGAACCAGAAGCTGAAGGCGATCCTCTCGCGAGCGTTTTCGGAGGTCCTCAAAACGAAGGAGGAGCGGAAGCTCGACATGCGCATGGCTGCCTATGTGCAGGCGGTGTCCCGCGTCGCCGGGGCGACGAGAGAGCGCGGCCTCTACCCCTAGAATCCGCGAACGCCGGCGGTCGCGGGGAATCGGTAGTCGTGAATCCCGCGAGCGCCGGCAGTCGCCGGGTTGGCGCCCGGCTCGGCCAGCATCGCTCGGACCTGGCTTACTACCGATTCGGGGTTTCCGAGAACGTCCGTGCCGGTGAAGCGGAGCAGACGGACGCCGGCGTTGAGCAACCTGTTCTGGCGCCGGTTGTCCTCGGCGAGGGCATCTCGGTGAAAGCCTCCGTCGTATTCGATGCCCAGTCGGTGTTGCTCGTAATAGAGATCAGGGCGGCCTACGAACCGACCCCAACGGTCATGGATTGACACCTGTGCCTTTGGCCGTGGCAGTCCGCCAAGGACGAGAACCATTCGCAGTCGCGACTCCATGGGAGACTCCGTAGCCGGCTCGATGAGAGCGAGGACACGGCGCAGATTTCGTGCCCCTCGGCGGCCGGCATTCGCGCCGGCCCATGCGACGAGTTGATGGAGCTTGACTCGGCGGTTGTGCAAGGCGGCGTCGGCGATCACCACTGCCTCGACAAGACTGAGACGGGCGCAAATCTCACCCAGGGTCCGGACTATCGAGGTGGTAGGCATGCCTCGAACCTGGACGACATCAGTCTTGCTCAGTGCGGAGCGGCGCAACGCAATGCCGGCGCGGGCCGACACGCCCACGTCTTCACCAACCGTCGCTTCGATGGGATTGCACGGAACGACATCGATCCCGTGCGGCCACGCCGCCGTCAGGCCAGAAAACGCCGCCCCACGTGGGAGCCGCCGCTTCGCGGCCTCGAGTAGGTGCATCGGCTCTCCGCTCAGACCGACCCACAGGTAGGTCGAGGGCCCGATTCGCGCCCAGGTCGCTCCCTCGAGATGCCAGCGGTTGAGACCCGCGCGCCTGGCTTCGTCGACCGTGAAAGGGCCGCGCTGCAATCTCGGCGGCACCAAAGCCTTGCGTCCCATGGAAGCAAACATCCAGCGCTGCGGATCGGACGACAACGCTGCCTGTAAAGGCGTGGTCGAAATCCGCGAGCGTCAGGTGATTTCTAGGAGTCAATGCACCACCTGAGTTAGGAGAGGAGCCTGAGGGCTCTTCGAGGGCAGGAGGTGCAGCATGCCGAGGGGACCGTATTTGACTGTGGCCGAGAGGGCCGAGATCTGGACTCGGCGCGTGGCCGGTGAGCCGATTTGGGTAATCGCCCGCCATATGGGCCGAAGCCGTAAGACTGTGCACGCTCAGGTGGTCGCGACCGGAGGCGTACGACCGCGGACGCCTCAGCGCTCTCGACGCGAGCTGACGGCTGGAGAGCGAGAAGAGCTGTCGCGTGGTCTGGCCGTAGGCGACTCGTGTCGAGCCATGGCAAAGAGAATGGGCCGTGCACCATCGTCGGTGTCACGGGAAGTGCGTCGGAATGGAGGCCGGGAAGGCTACCGAGCAGCGGAGGCAGATCTGGCTGCAGTCCGCCGCCGGCGCCGGCCCAAGCCGAGCAAGCTCGCCCTCTCGGCGCGGTTGCGCGACGAAGTCGAGGCCCGGCTGAAGTTGCTGTGGTCGCCGAGGCAGATTTCTGCTTGGCTGAAGCGAGAGTATTCAGACAACCCGCAGATGCAAATCTCGCACGAGACCATCTACATCTCGCTCTACGTGCAGGGACGAGGGGCTCTGCGCAAACAGCTGACCCAGCATCTGCGCACCCACCGAACCTACCGCCGGGCCAAGAATGAGATGCGGCCGGCAACCCCGCGCCAGATTCCTAATCCGATCCTCATCAGCCAGCGCCCAGCCGAAGCTGCCGACCGGGCTGTGCCTGGACACTGGGAAGGCGACCTGCTGTTGGGAACTCCCACCACGGCCATCGGTACGTTGGTCGAGCGGAGCACTCGCTACGTGATGCTTTTTAGCTTGCCTCGAGCTGCGATTCGCGCCGAGGCCGTGCGCCAGGCTCTGGCCGCCACCATCGTCAAGCTGCCGGTCAGCCTGCGTCGCTCACTGACCTGGGATCAAGGCTCGGAGATGCGCAGCACGAACGCTTCACTGTCGACACCGGGGTCGCGATCTACTTCTGCGACCCCAGCAGCCCATGGCAGCGGGGCACCAACGAAAACACCAACGGACTGCTCCGCCAGTACTTTCCCAAAGGTCACAGCTTTGCCAGCCTGACCCAGGCCCGCCTCGACGAGGTGTCCGACCAACTCAACGGTCGACCTCGTGAAACCCTCGGCTGGAGAACCCCGGCCGAAGCACTCACTCAGCTTCTGAAAGAATCGTCTTCAGCCGGTGGTGCGGCGACCCGTTGAGACCACCCAGCGCTCGCGGCCAATTCGTGCACTTGAAACCTGCGAGCGCCGGCAGTCGCTCTCGACTAGATCTCTCTGCGGCGGAAACTCACAATGCTCAGCGTCAGCGCGATCGCGAACCACGCGACCACCCACGCAAGGAATGTCAGAGGCGGTGGCTCCGTCGCTGCAAATGGATTGGCGCGGCCGGCAGTGCCCAGCGCGCGCATCGCGGCGATGAACGTGTCGGGCTCCATCGCGTAGATGGCGCCGCGCCACAGACCATCGGAAGGCAAGATGAGATGGCTAAAGACACCGACGTTCTCCAGGGCCTGGTTCTGCAGGCCCGTGCCGATGTCGCCCACGACTCCGGCGATCCACGCCATCAGCCACGCGACGAGCGCGATCACGCCGGCGGTGATGCCGGATAGGCGCGTCGAGAGCAGCAGGCCGAGCGACAGGAGGACCAGTCCCTCCGCGGCGACATAGACCAGAAGCTCGACGGGATGCGGCGGCATGTACCCCGTCGCCCAATCGACCGCCGCCAGCTCGAGCGAGCCGGCGAACGCTGCGTAGATGGCGACGAGCGTGGCCAGGCCCAGCCACTTGCCGATCACGATCTCACTGCGGCGAACGGGCCTTGCGAGGATCGAGAGGAGAAGGCCGCTCTCCACCTCGGCCGAGATCAGCGGACCTGCTACCACGGCCGCGCTCAACGCAAGCACGCCGCTGTACATGAACGTGACGACGATCAGCAGCTGGGAGGTGAGCAGGGCGATCTGATCGGGTGGCAAAGGCGTCCCATCGCCGCGGGTCATCGTCGTGATCTTGTTGAACCCCCATGCCGAAAAGCCCACGACCAGCAGGGTCAGGATCAGCAGCGCCAGCAGCAACCGCCGGCGCGAGGATTCCTGGATCGTCAGACGCGCGATGACGAGAAATGGAGGCACTACTTCTCCTCGTCCTCGAGCAGCTGGAGGAAGCGGTCCTCGAGAGTCTGGTGCCGAGGCGCCACCTCGTACACCCGGCCGCCCATGGCGACGATCGAGGACACGAGCTCAGGCACGCGCCCGGCGTCGAGGCTTGTGAAGGTGAGGCTGTCGCCCTCGTCGTCGAGCCGCCCGAACCCCGACAGCTTGCTTTTGTCCGCCTGGGTCAGGCCGGTCGCACGCACGCGGACGGCGGTCCCGCCCAGGAGGTCGTCCATCGTGCCGGACGCGATGACCCGGCCATGGTCGACGACCGCGACGCGGTCGCAGACCTGCTCCACCTCACTCAACAGGTGAGAGTTGAGAAAGACCGCCGTGCCGCGCGAGGCGAGCCCGCGGATGACCTCGCGCACGTCGTGCCGTCCCACGGGGTCTAGCGCTGAAGTGGGCTCATCCAGGAAAACGAGCTCGGGCTCTCCCAGCAGTGCGGCTCCGAGTCCGAGGCGTTGCTGCATGCCTTTGGAGAAAGTGCCGATCTTGTCGCTCGCTCGATCTGTGAGACCGACTGTATCGAGCACGGTGCGGATCTCGTCCTTCCAGCTGGAGCGTGGCAGGGGCGCCAGCTCGCAGTGCAGCGACAGGACCTCGGCGGCGGAAAGCCAGGCCTGGTAGCGAAACAGCTCCGGCAGGTATCCGATGCGCCGGCGGGCCCCAAGGTCGCCCAGCCGCTTGCCAAGAAGCCAGCCCTCGCCCGACGACGGAGTGAGAAGTCCGAGGAGCAGTTTGACGGCGGTGGTCTTGCCGGCGCCGTTGGGGCCGAGAAATCCGAACACCTCGCCGCGAGGCACAGTCATCGAAAGTCCGGCCAGCGCAATGGTGCGGCCAAAGCGCTTTGTCAGCTCGACTGTCTTGACGGCGAGGGTTCCGGCGGCCACCTCATCAGAGGCGGCCGCCTCTGTTTTCTCCGCGACCTCAGCCACTTCGCTCAGGCTAACGGCGCTTGGCTACTTGAGGTTATTCGCGATATTGATGGCATCCGACTGCTTGATGCTGCCGGCGACCACGTAGACCGAACCGTTCTTGACCCAGACCACGCCGGAGCCGACTCCGCTGTTGTCGCCCAGCGCGACTCCCTCCACGCCCTGGACGTTGACCGGCGCGGAAGTGGCGTACTCAATGGGGACTGGGATCAGGAGCGTTGTGCTTGGGTCACCGATCGCCTTGATCGCGTTCGTCAATTGGTCCGAGATCCCGGGCTGAGCCAGGATGTAGGCCTCGAGCTGCTGCGCAGTGACCTGCGTCGACGTCACCTTCGGTGATGCTGACTTCGCGATGATGAGCTGCGGGAGGTTGATCTGGTCGGTGGATGAGCCGGTCGTGGGCTTGTTCATCTCGCCGTAGATCTCTCCGACCGCCGGACCGACCGTGATCGTCAGAGTCGCGCCGTCAATCTCGGCCGGCAGCTTCGGCAGCGTCTTGCCCTTGGCGGCGGCAGCGGTGGCCGCCTTGGTCGCGCTGAATGTGAATGTCGCCTGAGCCTCGGACATCCCGCCATAAGTGACAGTCGTCGACACTCCAGCCGGAATCTGCGCGACGACCGGCGGCTGCATGCCGCCGGCGATCGCCGCCGCGTCGGCGGCGCTGGTGGTCGCCTGGAGCTGGGGCTCCTTGGTCCAGGTCACCGTGCCGTAGTCGGCGAGCTGGGACAGCGCCTGGATGTCGGCGACGGTGATCGGCACGGTCTTCACTGTCGTCGGCTGAAAGAAAAATCCGCCGGCCGCGAAGGCAACGACAACGAGCGCCGCCGCCGCGACCGTCGCCACGAACGCCAGCGTCAGCGGACGTGTGCGGGGCCGTAGGAAGGGAAGCCGAAGCCCAAGCGCCGGCTGGGATTTCGGCGCGCGGATGACGGTTTCGAAGGCGCGGCCGACGTCGACCCGCGCCGCGGGCACGGCGAGGAGGGTTGCGATCGAGCTCGCGTCATCCGAGATGGTCTTGAACCGCGCCTGGCATTCGGCGCAGCCTTCGAGGTGAGCCGCGTCGGTTCCCGCTTTCGCGTCGGGGTCGTCGACCATCCGGCGCAGTGTTCCGTCAGTTAGATGTGCCACGAGTGACCTCCTTGCGCAGCGTGTCTTCCGCGCGTCTCAACAAAGTTCCGATCTGACTGATGCCGACGCCTAGCGCCTGCGCGACCTCGGCATAGCTGAGGCCGCTCGCACGCAGCACGAGCACCGCGGCGGGCTTGGGCGGCATGCGGCCGAGCGCTTCGCGTACCCGCCGCCGGTCCTCATCCATCTCCAGTTGCTTCTGGGGGTCGAGCGTCCGCTCACCCTCCTCCATGGCCTGCGCAAACTCGCGCTTCTGCCGGCGGCGAGCCCCGCGCAGGCGGTTCAGCGAGGAGTGGGCGGCAGCCCGATGCAGCCATGCGGGTGCGTAGTCGGCCGACGCGGCGTGCAGGCGGTGGAAATCGATGAACACCTCTTGGGCCACGTCCTCGGCCTCGTGCGGATCCGCGAGGACGCGGTTGGCGATCCCGACGACGCGCGCGTATTCGGCTGTGAAAAGGGCTTCGAACGCTTCGTCGTCAGTGCGAACGGCGGTCATGCGGCGCGCACCGAGGTTCATGCCCACTACACATCAAGCACCGCCGATGTCCCAAATGTGGCGCTCAGCCGGCGAGCGACTTGCGGCGGCGGGAGCTGCGTGAGATCTCGTCCTCGATAATGCCGAAGTCCGCTCGCGGCAACGCGTGGATGTGGCCCTGGAACGCCAGCGTCCAGTGCTCGGGCGGCCACTTTCGCACATAGTCGAGCCGGTAGGCGATCTCCTTGGCCGGGACCCAATCCGTCTCTTCCAGCACGACGTCGGCGCGGATGTGAACCCGCCAGGGGTAGTCCTCGTCGCGCCTCGCGCTCCGCCAGATAGGGGTGTGGTCCTCGTACATGGGCGAAGCGACGGTGACCGTCGCGGCAAAGCCCATGCGGCCCGTGACGTAATAGAGGAGACGGTCGCCCACACGCATGGTTTCGACCCGCCTGCGGTGCCGGCTCTTCAGTCCCTGGATCGAGAACCCGTGTTCTCGCGTCTTGCGAAAGTTGTCCGGCGAGCTCACGACCATCCAGTACTGGGCGGTCCGGCCGCCACCCGACTTGCGCTTCCGCCTCGAGCGTCCGGACCTGGCCGGAGCTTGCTGATCGGGCTGGGCGGTCTCTGGATTGTCCGTCACCGACGGAAGATTACTTACCGTTCGCGCCGGGCGGGTGCAGCGGGCCCAAGTCCTGCGGTTCCGGAAGCAGCGCGCTCAGGTTGCGGATCTGGCCGATGTGGCCCATCTCGTGCCTAGCCACCAGCCGGCACACCTCGAGCAGCGTCATCTCCCCGCCACGCGGATCGGTGACCGTGCGGTCCCACTCCGATTTGCCCCAACCGTGCAGGAGGTCGACGGTGCGGCGCCGCACCCGGGCGAAGTCCTCCAGCGTCTCCTGGAGTGGACGGCCCAGCTCCTGACCATGCCCGGGGTCGATCGCCGCCCGCACATCGGCGGTCCTTTGGCCATCGAGATGGGCGTGACGGAGGAGGCCGTCGACGCGCGGCGCTGAGTCGACCAGGTGAGCAATCAGGCCGCCGAGGGTTGGGAAGGCGGGGCCGTGCCGGTAGCGGAGGCGCGTTTCGTCAAGCCAGTAGACGAGGTCGCTGGTCCGCTCGGGCACCGAGCTCAGGAGAAGCACGACGTCCGCGCTGGACATCTCCTCTTGCAGTTCCATCGACTAAAGGTTAGACGGGCGTCAAGACCGCGCCCGCGGATTCAATGTGCCAGGCCACGGATCCCGAGCCGCAAAGGGTGAAGTCGCATACTCGATGCGGTGGACAACATCCAGGTCGCGTGTGACAACTGTGGCAAGGAGCTGATCCTCGGCGCCGCCTACTGCGAGAGATGCGGCGCGCGGACCCGCCGGGCCAAGCGGCTGGTGAGGCTGGCGATACGAGTCGAACTCGTCTTCTTCCTGGCGGTGGTCGCGATGGTCGCGGCCTTCGTCTGGGTCTACGCCTTTCAGAAATAAGCGGCGGCTGAACGCCCCCATCCGGACGGCCGCTTCGCGGCGGGCCACCAGCCTATCTCCGGTAGATCGCCCGGCCCTCGACCTCGTCCTTGTTCAGCCGCTTGTTGAGGTGGAGGCCCTCGAGCACGAACTCGATGACCGACGCGCGCACCTCGGGACGGTCCGGGAGGCTGAGCCTCTTCAGCGCCGCCGCGAGCTCGGGCACCTCTCCGATCGCGCGCGTGTAGGCGCGTGCCGGAATGTTCTCGCCGACCTCGAGCATCGCGCCTTCCTCAAAACGCGACACGACGCCTTCGAACTGAGAGGCCGAGAAATGACGGCTGAAAACGGAGCTGATGGCGCCACGCTCCAGGCGGCCGAGCACCTGCTCTTCCTTGCCCTCATCGAGGGCCTCGATCTCGACGCGACCCGCGGTCGATGACGCGAGAAATGCAAGGTCGGTGATGCGAGGCACTGCCAGCGTCTCGCCGAGACGGGCGGCGCGGCGCACCGCATTGCTTGCGAGGTTCTCGACGTTCGCTATGGACATGCGCACCGACACGCCCGACGACTGCGAGATGTGCGGACTTCGGCGAGCGAGGTGAGTGAGCTCGGCGACGACCTCCTTCATAAAGGAAGGAAAGATGAGCTCGAAGTCCTCCGGCACCGCATGACGCTCGGCTTCCATGATCTGCATCTCTTCGCTGATGCTCAGCGGATAGTGCGTGCGTACCTGAGAGCCGAAGCGATCCTTTAGCGGCGTGATGATGCGGCCGCGCGACGTGTAGTCCTCGGGGTTCGCGCTGGCGATGACGAACAGATCGAGTGGCAGCCGCACGCGGTATCCGCGGATCTGGACGTCCTTCTCTTCCATGATGTTGAGCAAGCCGACCTGAATGCGCTCAGCGAGGTCGGGCAACTCGTTGATGCCGAAGATGCCGCGGTTCGTGCGCGGCAGGAGGCCGTAGTGGATGGTCAGCTCGTCGGCGAGATAGCGGCCCTCCGCCACCTTGATCGGGTCGACCTCGCCGATCAGGTCCGCGATCGAGATGTCGGGCGTCGCAAGCTTCTCGCCGTAGCGCCGATCCCGACCCACCCACGCGATCGTGACCTCATCCCCTTCCTGTTCGACCAGGTCGAGGCAGCGCCGGCAGATCGGGTCGTACGGGTGGTCATTGATCTCGCAGCCGGCGATGACTGGCACACGCTCATCGAGAAGGCTGACCCGGGAACGCATGATGCGGCTCTTGGCCTGACCCCGCTCACCAAGCATTATCACGTCGTGCCCGGATATCACCGCGTTGGCGAGCTGCGGAAGCACCGTGTCGTCGTAACCGACGATGCCCGCAAGGAGCGGCTCTCCCGCTCGCAGCCGGGTGAGCAGGTTGCGGCGCATCTCCTCTTTGACCGTCTCGCGCCGGTGCCCGCTCGCACGCAGCTCCGCGATGGTCTGGGGTCGGGCGGCGGTCAGCACCCTTGCACTATAGACAAGGGATCAGCATCTCCTGTCCTCTGGCTCACAGGTTTCACTTTCCAACCTAGTTAGACTGACCGGGCGTCTTGACTCAATCGATTCGCGCGCGCTACGAGGGGGCACACGACGACGGGCGGCCGCTGCTGGGCGGACACCGCGGCAACCCCGCGGAGCATCCGGAGAACACGATGCGCTCGTTTCGCTCCGCCATCGCCACCGGTTGCGACCTGATCGAGTGCGACGTCCATCTGTCGTCCGATGGGCGACTCGTGGTCATCCACGACCACACACTCGAACGGACCACCAATGGCAAAGGGCTCGTCCGCGACCACACGGCCGCCCAACTGCGAAAGCTCGACGCCGGCGAAGGCGAGCAGATCCCTCTGCTCCAGGAAGTCGTCGAGCTGGCTCTCGGCAAGGTCGGGCTCGTGATCGAGATCAAGCAGGTGCCCGCGCTCTACCCGGGGCTCGAGGAGAAGCTGCTCAACATGTTGCGCCAGCTGGGTGCGGTGTCTGAATGCGCGGTCGTCTCCTTCAACCACACCGCGATCCACGAGCTGCGCAAGATGGAGCCCGCGCTTCAGCTGGGCATCCTCGAGGGTGCCCGCCCGATGCACCCTGGAAGGATGCTGCGCGAGGCCGGCGCGGACGTCTACTCGCCGCCCTGGGGCGCAGCTGATCCGCCGATCGTCCAGGAGGTGCACGCCGCCGGCGGGGCGGTTGGCGTATGGCCGGTCGCCGACGACACCGCCGTTGCCTGGTGCAAGTGGTCCAAGCCCGACTCGATCTTCACCAACCGGCCCAAGGAGATCGGCGCCGCGCTGCGCAACTGGGCGGTGGTTTAGGGCGCGGACAGCGAAGTCCTCGACGGATCTTCGGCGCCCATGCGGCCCACTCCCCCCGAGGGGGACCCCAGCAGGTCGTGCGCTGCTCGCTCACGAATCGACTTGATGCGCTCGCTGCGCTGCTCGTCGCTTCACCCGGATCTGGACCACCTGGATCACCGAATCTCTCGCCGAGGATTCGCCGCCGCGCCCTGACCCGTTACAGGGCCCCCCGGCGCGGCGTTGGCTCAAATACGTTGCGCGCACATACCATGAACCGGCCGTGCAGGCCGACCGGCCCCCATTCGAAGATCTCTACCGGGAATACCTTGGTCGCATCTACGCGTACATCCGGGCACAGGTCGGCGCAGCCGCCGACGCCGAGGACGTCACCGCGCAGGTCTTCATGAACGCATACCAGGCCTACGCGCGCTTCGAGCCTCGCAACACCACGCCCGCGGCGTGGCTGTTCAGGATCGCCCGCAACGCAACTCTCGACCACTTCCGGGCGCACGGCCGGAGGGAGCGGTTGCGACGCACCGTCGAGCACCAGCCGATGGCGGAGGAAGACCCCGCCGGCCAGGCCGAAGACCGGATCCGCTACCGGGCGCTGCTGGGCCAGGTCGCCCAGTTGCCCGAGCGGCAGCGCGAAGCGATTTCGCTCCGTCACTCGGGTCTCAGCTTCGACGAGGTCGGCACGTTGATGGGGTGCAGCGAGGACGCCGCCAAGATGCTTTACCACCGCGCCCTGAAGGCGCTGAAGGACGCCGTGCAGAGGGAAGGCGTGTGAGCGAGCAAGACGAGGACTTCGAACTGCAGGCACTCCGGCGCGAGCTGGACGACGCCTTCGCGACGACGCGCCCGCGCGTTGGGTTCGACGACGAGCTCTGGCTCCGCATGCAGGCGAGGCGACCGTTGTTGACTCGCATCCGGGATGCGTTCGCGGGCATGGTCCAGGGCATCCGCGAGGTGCCCGCCGTGCCGACTGCGGCGATCGCCGGTGTGCTTGTCCTAGCGCTTGGAGTCGGGATCTTGGCCTACAGCGGCATCGGTCGCGGCGGCGGGGGCGGCACGACTATGGGAGCCAACGCGCCGGGCAACGCCGCTCGCGACAATACGAACCTTTCGGCTGGAGCGTTCGGTCGCGTCCCTGCACCCGGCATGAGCACGACGCCGAAGGGCGTCGAGCAGGCTCCGCCGCTCTACGGTCAGGCAGGGGGAGAGTACGCGGGCCCCGCCACCTTTGTGTGGAGCGTCAAGTTCGACCTCGCGATGTCGACCGCCCCCGTCTATCGGTACCAGGAGCCGTCGACCAACGCTGCGGATCAATTCGCGACTGCGCTCGGGGCGGCGTTGCAGGGCCGGCCGCAGGGTCTTCTTGGTTCCTACTCCGCCACCACCTACACACTGCAGGTGCGAGGAACGGTCCAGTCGCCGCCTCTCAGCCCGGCGTACTTCATCCTCGCCAACGTTTCGATGCCTGAGATCGACGCGGCCGGCGCGGGACCACAGGACCTCGCGGCGATCTTTCTCGCGCAGCACAGCCTGCTTCCGCAGTGGCCGTACACGACGTCGGTGGACAGTCGCGGCAACCCTGTCAAAGTGATCTTCGAGAGGCAGTTCGACGTGCCGGGGTACGCTGGGGCCCACCTCGTCGACAGCAATGGAATCCGTTACGGGCTCGAGGTCGACCTCAACGGACACCGTCCGGTGTTCGCGCAGGGCCTGTTGCCGGCGAGCCTCGATAGCGCGACGTACCGGATCATCTCGGCCGACCAGGCGATCCGGCTGGCGACGGCGCCAAGCACCAACGAGACCGGGAGTTCGGTGCCAACCGTCCAGCTGAAGCAGGCGGCGCTCGTCTATGTACTCGCCACGGCGGGCGACCATAGCTTTTACGAGCCTGCGTTTCTTTTCTCCGGTACCGTCCAGGTCAACGGCGTGACGATGACCAGGCACGTGCTGATACCGGCGGTGGATCCTTCGCAGCGGCAAGCCTGATTGCGCCCCCCTCCCTTCCTCCCTCTCCCCGATGGGAAGAGGACTAGTGCCTCAATCGCGCGTCCTCACCGTCGGCCATTCGACCCGGTCGCTCGACGAGTTCACCGAACTGCTGACCTACCATGGCGTGGGACTGCTCGTCGACGTGCGTACGGTGCCGGCCTCGCGGCGGATGCCGCATTTTTCGAAGCTGGCGCTGGAGCGCTCGCTGCCCCTAAGGGGAATTCGCTATCTGCACATGCCGGAGCTCGGAGGCTTCCGCAAGCCGAAAGCCGATTCGATCAACACGGGCTGGCGCAACGTTAGCTTTCGCGGTTATGCCGACTATATGCAGACGGACGAGTTCTGGGCCGCGATCGTGCGGCTTATGAGTCTCCCCATCCGGACCGACCGCTCCGCGACGGGCCCACCTTCCCCAACAAGTGGGGAAGGGAAGACCGGGTCACCTTCCCCGGCGAGCGGGGAAGAGAAGGCCAGCGATACCACTCTTGCCATCATGTGCGCCGAGGCTTTGCCGTGGCGCTGCCATCGCTCGCTCGTCTCCGACGCCCTCTCCATCCGAGGCGTCGAGGTGAGTCACGTCACCAGTGGCTCCAAGCCGGCGCGACACGCCCTGACACCATTGGCGCAGGTTCACGGTGGGCGCATCACCTACCCACCGCCGGATACACTCGGCATCTAGAGGGGGAATGGGCAAGAAACAGGTGCGCCAGGTGCGCCAGCAGATGCGCAAAGTCCAGCCCAAGCAGGCTGCCTCCAATGCACAGGGTGCAACCCGCAAGCAGCGCGAGCGATACGTCCAGTCCGGTGGCATGCTGCAGGGTTACGCACCCGACCACGTAGTCAGGATCGGATACTTCTCCGCCGCAGTGGCGGTGGTGTGCCTTCTCATCGTCGCGGCGCTGCTCATCTTGCTGCCGCCCATCTACGGTTGGCCCGACGCGGCGGCGGCGTCGATCGCATGGCTGCTGCCCATCGCGCTTCTGGCCACCTTCGTCGGGCCAGGTTTTCGGCTTGCGTTGAAAGATAAGCGCGCGGAGCCGAGGCTGGTCCAGGGTCAACTGGTCGGCGCGAGCTCGGTGAGCACCTCGATGGGTCTCGGCATGCTGATGGTGCAGACCCGCGGCGGCGTGGAGCAGTACCTCGTCCCGCCGGCCCGCCTGAAACAGGTGCCGGGCAACCAGGTCAACGTCGTGCTCACGGTCACGCCGCACCTCAAGCATGTGAAGTCAGTCGGCGTGATGGGACAGCGCATGGTGGGCCGCGTAGAACCTCCCGTCCCGACTGTGATGCGGCGCCTCCAGCTGCTGCCTTTGCTCACGCCGCTCGCGCTGGCGCTCGCCGCGGTGATCGGCGACGACGCCGTCGCCCTGGCCCCGATCTCGCCTCCCGCCCTTCACGCGGGCCTGGCGGTGCTGGCCGGAACCGTGCTCGCTGCGGCTGTCTACGGAGTCTCATACCTGCTGCAGCGTCGGATGATGGAAGAGGTACAGGCACTGGTCCCGCGTACGTAGGAGCCGCCTAGGAGGCTTTTTCGGACTCCGGCTTCTCGGGTTCGACCTCGGCCTTGTCTTCGTGTGCTGCGGGGGTGTCCAGCAAAGGCGAGGGCTTGACGGGTGCACCGTTGTCGCCGATCAGGCGCTTGCGCTCCGGATAGGTCGCGACCAGCAGCAGGCTGAAGGCGAGGCCGAAGATCACCGGCCCCAGATGAAACCCCTTGCCGTGTATGGCCGAGACGATCTCGAAGATGAGCACGATGAGGCCGTAAAGGATGCCGCCGCGCACCCAGGCGACCGATCCCGCGGGATTGAACGCCGCGATGATCAGCCCGATGCCGAGCACGGCGGCAGCCGCCGATCCGTTGGTGCCGACCTGCTCGTCGATCGACTTGAACGACGCGACCAGGACGGTGCCCACGGCTCCGCCGAGCAGGCCGATGCCCATGAGCAGCATCCCGATCCGGAGGATCAGCGGTCTCACGCCCGCGACTCTATATGCCGGATACCCGCTTAGTCACGGTTTAGACTCGATTCATGGCCGACGTCCACATCACCCCGGAAGGCCTCGAAGCCGTCCAGAAAGAGCTGGATGAGCTGACCTCGCAGAAGAGGCCTTCAATCGTGGCCAAGATCAAGGCCGCGCGCGAGCTCGGGGACCTGTCGGAGAACTTCGAGTACCACGCGGCCAAGAACGAGCAGGGGATGATGGAGGCTCGGGTCAAAGAGCTCGAATCGATCATCAAGAACCACGTGCTGATCGAGGCCCGGACCGAAAAAGGCGTGGTGGGCATGGGCAACACAGTCCGCTTCGCCGAGGACGGCGCCGATGAGGAGGCGTACCGGATCGTCGGTCCGGCCGAAGCCGATCCCAAGGCGGGTCGCGTCAGCTACGAATCCGCGTTGGGCAAGGCTTTGATCGGTCACCGCGTCGGGGACGAGGTTGACATCAATACGCCCGGCGGCCGCTACAGCGTGCGCATCACCGGCATTGAGTAAGACCGCCACGACGACGACGCCCCTCGCCGAGCTGCGGCGGTGGATGGCGAATCGGCACCTCGAGGCGCTCTACATCACACGCCCGGTCTCGATCGCCTACCTGACAGGCTTCGAAGCCAATCCGCACGAGCGCCTCATGGCGCTTGCGGTTCGCGCCGATGGAGCGACCCTCATCGTGCCCGCGCTCGAACAGGAGAAGGCGAACGCGCGGGCGACGAACGCAGACGTCGTCGCGTGGCGCGACGGCGAAGACGCCTACGAGTTGGTGACCCATGCCCTCGGTGGGCTCACTGAGGTCGGCGTCGAGAAAGACCACTTGAGCCTGCATGCGGCGGAGGCGATCACGTCTCGCGCGGGCGTCAGCGAGCTCGTCGACGTGGGGCCGGAGATCAGGCGCCTGCGCTTGATCAAGAACGACGACGAGATCGCAAAGCTGCAACGTGCCGCCGCGATCACCGATCAGGCATACGAGCTTGTGATCTCCAGGATGCGAGCGGGTCAGACCGAGGTCGATATCGCTCTGCTGATCGCCTCGGCGATCGGCGACCTGGGCGGAACGCTGTCCTTCCCGACGTTGATCCAGACGGGACCGAACTCGAGCTTGCCTCACCTCGAGCCGTCGAGCCGGCGCGTCTCGGTGGGCGACTTCGTGCTGCTCGACTTCGGCGCCGCGTTCGGAGGCTACAAGGCGGACACGACGCGGATGGCCGTCATCGGAGAACCGACGGCGAAGCACCGCGAAATCTACGAGCTGGTCCTCGCCGGGCATGACGCCGCGATCGCCGCCGTGCGCGCCGGGATTAAAGCAGGGGATGTCGACGCCGCCGCGCGGGACGTGATCGAGCGCGGCGGTTACGGCAAGGAGTTCTTCCACAGGATCGGCCACGGTCTCGGTCTCGAGTCGCATGAGGATCCTAGCGTCGATCCGGGTTCGGACACGGTGCTCGAAGATGGCATGGTGTTCACGATCGAACCGGGCATCTACATCCCGGGCTGGGGCGGGGTCCGGATCGAGGACGACGTTGTCGTGCAGGGAGGCGGTTGTCGCGTGCTCACCCGAGCCGACCGTACGCTGCGCGTCATTCCTGGCAAGTAGTGCTAGCGCCAGGCATGCGGCGCACCGCGCAGAGGACGATGGTGTACGACACGATCGTGCGCCTCGGCGGCCACTGCACCGCCGAAGAGCTCACGGGCGAGCTCCACAAGACCAAACCAGGTTTCCCCCGAAGCACCGTCTACAGAGCGCTCGAAGCTCTGACCGCGTCAGGCTCTGTATACGCCGCGCACCTCGGCGAGGGCCCGACGCACTATGAGCTCGCCAGCGGCGACCACCATCACGCCGTCTGCCAGGTGTGCGGTGGCGTCATGCACATCCAGGAAGAGCTGGTGAAAGAGCTCGAGGCGCATCTCGAAGAAGGGCATGGATTCAGGCCCGTGCGGACCGAGGTCCTGGTCGTCGGGGTCTGCGACGATTGCTCGCGTAACCCGGCACCTCACCCGTCGCGCCGCCGCGTGATCGACCCTCACCACAGACACTAAGGAGCGGTCTATGGAATCCAAGATCGTCGGCACCGTGATGCCGGTACTCGAGCTGAGCATGCAGCCCAACGACAAGGTATTTGCGGAATCGGGCGAGCTGTCGTGGATGTCCATGGCGATCCAGATGCAGACGGGAACCTCGGTCGGCGGTCAGCAAGGCGGCTTCATCGGCGCGCTGGGCCGGGCGATGGCGGGAGGAACGCTGTTCATGACCGAGTACACGGCGACCGGGGGGCCTGGATTGCTCGCTTTTGCGGCCAAGCTGCCGGGCCAGATCGTGCCGCTCGACATCGCACCCGGCCACGGTTACATGGTTCACCGGCACGGCTTCATGTGCGCGAACATCGGGGTCCAGTTCGCGATTGGATTCCAGCAGCGCCTCGGCGCGGGCGTCTTCGGAGGCACGGGCTTTCGGATGCAGAAGCTGACCGGTCAGGGAACGGCGTGGGTCGAGCTGCACGGCGAGGTCGTGGTGTACGACCTGCAACCGGGCAACACGCTGCGCGTGCATCCGGGCCAGGTCGGGATGTTCCAGGAGTCGGTGCAGTTCAACATCGTCACAGTGCCCGGGATCCAGAACATGTTCTTCGGCGGCTCGGGCCTGTTTCTCGCGGCGCTCACAGGTCCGGGGAGGGTCTGGCTACAGTCGATGAGCATGCAGCACCTTGCGCATGCGATCGCGGGTTACCTGCCGAAAGCGGGCTAGTTCAGGAGGAGTTGGCGATGGCGAAGTACATGGTCACCGGCTCATACACGTTGGATGGCATCAAAGGCGTTCTGAAAGAGGGCGGCACAGGCCGCCGCAAAGCCGTCGAGGCGGCGATCAAAGCGATGGGCGGCCACCTGGAAGCCTATTACTTCGCGTTCGGCGAGCACGACGTCGTCACCATCGCGGACGTGCCGGACAACGTTACCGCCGCCGCGCTCTCCATGGGCATCGCGGCCACCGGCACTGTTAGGACGAAGACCACTGTGCTGCTGACGGCCGAAGAGGTCGACCAGGCGACCAAGAAGACGCTTTCGTTTCGCCCCGCCGGCCAGTAGTTCGTGGCGGACCGCTGGCTGACGTTCGATTGCTTTGGCACTCTCATCGACTGGCGCCACGGCATCCGCACCACCGGCGAGCTCCTGTTCCCAGGTCGCGGTCCCGCGTTTCTCGACGCCTACATCGCCCTCGAGGCGGAGGTCGAGAGCGAAGGCTCGTTCAAACGTTATCGCGCGGTTCTCACCGACACGACGCGCCGCGCGGCCAAGCAACTGGCTCTCGACCTCAAGCCGGATGACGCGACGGCGCTCGTTTCGACGATCCCCTACTGGCCGCCCTTCGCTGATGTCGGGGCGGCCCTCGCCGAGCTGCGCCGGGAAGGTTGGAAGTTCGCCTTGTTGACTAACTGCGACCGCGACATCATCGCCCTGACTCAGCGGCGGCTCCCCGCGAACTTCGACGCGGTGGTGACGGCTGAAGATGTGTCGGCGTACAAGCCGAGCCCGGCGCACTTTCGATTGTTCCAGTCGACCTTCGCCTCCTCCGCGGGCGCCTGGATCCACGTCGCGCAAAGCTACTTCCACGACATCCAGCCGACGCACGAGCTGGGCATCACACGCATCTGGGTGAATCGGCAGGGCGACAAATCGGATCCCTCGCTCGCGGACGCCGTGATCGGTGGCCTGGACGAGCTGCCTGAGGCGGTGTCCCGCCTAAGCAAAGTCAGCTAGGTCGACTCGCGCGCGGTAGACGCGGCGTGCCGGCCCCGACTGAACGAGGCTGCCGCCTGAGTCGCGCCGCACGGCCAGGTCGCCGCCGGGCATCTGCACGGTGACGCTCTCGTCAACCAGGCTGCGACGCATGCACGCCGCTGCGACCGCGCTGGCGCTGGTGCCCGAGGCGAGCGTGTAGCCGGCGCCTCGCTCCCAGATCTCTACGCGCACGCGCGCGCGA
>Ga0137371_10001556_pt1 | contig 18163 bp, 21 predicted proteins | sample SagtaG_7_FD_104919 | JGI IMG/M metagenome (GOLD analysis project Ga0137371, IMG submission 104919) | Vadose zone soil microbial communities from Sagehorn Ranch, Mendocino, California, USA - Sage1_R_40_16 metaG | ecosystem: Environmental > Terrestrial > Soil > Vadose zone | place: USA...
CCGCGTGGGCGCAGATGCTCAACTACATCATCACGATCGCCATCTCGGCGTTCTTCGTCCCGCACTACCTCTCGATCTTCTGGAGCCCATTGCGCGACAACCCCTGGGACATCGTCGGCGGCGCGGTCGTGGTGGTCTTGCTCGTCCTGCTGAACATCGTCGGGATCAGGGAAGCGGCCCGCCTGAACATCTTTCTCGCCGTTCTCGACTTCGGCACCCAGCTGCTGCTCGTGATCGTGGGCTTCGCACTGGTCTTCCACCCGGACGTCGTCTTCTCCGCGAATCTCCACTGGGGTATAGCGCCAACGTGGCGGCAGTTCTTTCTCGCCATCCCGATCGCGATGATTGCCTACACGGGGATCGAGACCGTCTCCAACCTTGCGGAGGAAGCACGCGACCCGCCGCGCGACATCCCACGCGCGATCAGTTGGGTCGCCGGCGCGGTCTTCGCCATCTACTTCACGCTGCCGATGATCGCCCTGTCGGCGCTACCCGTGGAGAAGACCTCGAACGGCTACCGGACGTTGCTCGGCCTCGGCCCGGACCTGGGCGGCTTCAAGAACGATCCCGTGCTCGGTCTTGTCAAGCACCTCGGCCTCCACGGTCAGGTGCTGCGCATCTCGGAGATCTACGTCGGCATCCTGGCGGCCACAATCCTCTTGATTGCCACCAACGCCGGCGTGATCGGCGCGTCGCGGATCACATACGCAATGGCGAGCTACCGGCAGCTGCCCGAGGTCTTCCGCCGGCTGCATCCGAGGTTCAAGACCCCTTGGCTGTCGCTGCTGGTTTTTGCGGGGCTGCTCTCGATCATCGTGCTCCTGCCGGGCAAGACGGACTTCCTCGGCAACATGTACGCGTTCGGCGCGATGCTCTCGTTCACGATTGCGCACGTCTCCATCATCGCGCTGCGGATGAGCAGCCGGGACGATCCGGAGGCTTTCAAGGTGCGGCCGAGCGTGCGGATCCGCGGCGTCGACTGGCCCCTGTTCGCGATCTTCGGTGGGCTGGGCACGGGGATCGCCTGGGTCGTCGTCGTCGTGCAGAAGCCCGGCCCGCGATGGGCGGGGTTGGGGTGGCTCGTCATCGGCCTCATCGGCTACGTCATCTATCGCCGCAAGGTCTTGCATCAGCCCCTGACGGCCACGCTGCACGCGCCGACGATCATCGGGAAGTCGATCGCGCTCGAGTACCGAAACATCCTCGTGCCGGTGAAGCCGGGCCGGGCCTCGGAGGAGGCGATCGACCTCGCCTGCCGCCTGGCCGCCGACCGAGGCGCCTCGATCGCCGCTCTCAGCGTCGTCGTGGTACCGCTCGACCTGCCGATCGACACCGTGCTCGAGGATGAGGAGCGCATGGCCGACGAGGCCCTCGACGTCGCGGCAGCCATCGCAGAGCTCTATGGCGTGAAGTTCACCGAGCGGCTCGTCCGAGCCCGCCACGCCGGGCGGGCGATCGTCGACGAAGCGACGAGGCGCCAGAGCGAGATCATCGTCATGGGCGCGCCGCGCGGGGGGAGGGGGCGCGGTGTCTTCAGCGACACCGTCGACTTCGTCTTGAAGCACGCACCTTGCAGGGTGATGGTCGTAGCCGGAAGGAAGGCAGCGTGATGTCTCGCTGCCTTGGGGAAGGGGGAAGGGGAAACCGGGAGGTTTCCCCTCCTGCATTCTTTGACTTCCGCGGCGATCGCAGCGGCGCGGACGTCAAAGCGAACTCTCCAAAAGAAGGGGGCCCATGGGGGAAACATGGTTTCCCCCATGCGACCGAGCCGAAGGCGAAGGAGAAGGCAGCGTGAACGCCTACCGCTCTCTCGTCGTCATCTTCGCTCTCATCTTCATGGGCATCGGTATTGCACTCGTCGTCGTCACGGCGGCACACGGCGGTGGTGGGTTCGGGTACCTCATGGGCGCACTGTTCCTCGCCCTCGGGGTCGGCCGCCTCTACCTGGTTCGCGGGCGGCGCTAACCTCACGCCGTGGCGCGCAAGCTTCCCCGACTACAGCGGGTTCTCGATGCGCCCGCACTCTTCTCGATCGCCTACGGCGAGATCGCGTCGTCGATCTATTTCGCTCTCGGAATCATCGCGCTGCACGCACTCGGCTTCACGCCGCTCGTGCTTCTTTCGACCGGCCTGCTCTTCCTGATCGTCTCGCTCTCCTACGCCGAGGGAACCGCGGCGATTCGCGAGACCGGCGGTGCCGCGACGTTCGTTCGGATTGCGTTCAACGACTTCTGGGGCTTCGTCACCGGCTGGGTGCTCTTCCTCGACTACTTGATCGTCATCGCGCTCTCGGCTCTCTTCCTCCCGCACTACGTCGCGGGTGCGTTCTTCACCAAGGTGCACCGTCCCTGGGACGTCGTCGCCGGCTGCGGCGTGATCGCGGGTGTGGCAGTGATCAGGTTGGTGCACCGCACGAGGCTGCACAGGTGGGCTCTGATCGTGGCGCTCGTCGACCTCGTGACGCAGCTTCTGATCGTGGTGCTTGGAATGGCCCTCCTGTTCTCCCCGCACGCGCTCACCGTCGGAACGTCGCTGGGTAAGTCGCCCACGTGGCACTCGCTCGCGTTCGCGATTCCGCTCGCAATGCTCGCCTACACCGGGCTCGAGACCGTCGCGAACCTCGCCGAGGAGACACGACGTCCCGGGCGCGACCTACCGCGCAGTCTCTTCGGGGCCATCGGCCTGGTCGTCGTCCTCTACGTCGCGATCGCGGTCGTCGGCCTCTCGGCGTTTCCGCCGAAACACGGCACGCTGCTCGCCAGCAACTGGATCCGCGCGCCGCTCGTCGGAATCGTCACCCAGATCCGTGAGCAGGTGCCCAACGTGATCGGCGCGCCTCTGCAGGTGTTCGTCGGGCTCTCCGGCGCGCTCATCCTCCTCACCGCGGCGACCACGTCCATCTCTGGATTCGGCCGCCTGGCCTATTCGTTGGGGGAGCACGGCCAGCTGCCACGACGGTTCGGGATGCTCAGGCCGCGGACGCTCGTCGCGCCCGAGTCCATCATTGCCGCGGCGCTGATCTCCATCGGGCTCCTGGTCGGAACGGCTGCGCTCGCGCACCCGGTGCTGTTCCTCGCGAGCCTGTTCAGCTTCGGCGTGCTCCTCGCGTTCACCGCCGCACAGCTCGCCGTGATCAAGCTGCGCTTCAGTGAACCGAACCGCAGGCGTCCCTACCGGGTGCCTCTCAGCGTTGGCCGAGTGCCGATTCCGTCGGTCGTCGGTGCAGTCCTCACGTTCACCGTCTGGGTGATCGCAATCGACACGCACGAAGGCGCACGCCTTGCCGGGCCGGCGTGGCTCGGCGCCGGCCTCATCCTGTACATCGTCGTCCGCAAGTCGCGCGGAGAGGGACTGCTGGAGCGGGTGGTCTCGGCAGACGAGCATCGCGGCCTGGCCGAGGCCGAGTTCTCACGCATCCTGGTCCCCATGAAGCTGGGCGACATCGGCGAGGAGATGATCGCCACCGCGGTGAAGCTCGCACAGGAACGAGGGGCCTCGGTCGAGGCTCTCCACGTCATCCGGGTTCCGATGGAACTTCCGCTCGACGCACAGCTGGTCGACGAGGAGGAGGAAGCCGAGGCCTCACTCGACGAGGCGAAGCTGCTCGGGGCCGAGCACGGCGTCAACGTTGAGGGGAAGACGGTCCGGGCCCGCTCGATCGGGCAGGCAATCGTCCAGGAGGCACAGGACTCCGGCGCCGACCTGATCGTGCTGGGATCCGCGCCCCGCTGGCGCAGGCAATCCCGGTTCTTCTCGCCGACGGTCGACTACGTCCTCAAGAAGGCGCCCAGCGAGGTTCTGATCGTGGCCTTCCCCCAGGGAGCGCTGGAAGGGGACGGTGCGCGGGGCTGAACGTCAGGGAGCCCTTGAAGGGGACGCTGAGCAGCATCGGGGTTGACCGCCGAGCTACGCTGAGTACGTGAAGCTCATCGTTATCGGCTGCGGCCGGGTGGGCTCGACGATCGCGAAGCGGTTCGCCGCCGAAGGGTGGGAAGTGACCGCCGTGGACGAGAACGAGTCAGCCCTCAGCCGCCTTGGAGAGAACTGGACCGGCGGGTTCGTTCGCGGCCACGGCATGGACAACGCCGTCCTGCGCGAGGCCGGGATCGAGGACGCCGACGCGGTGGTCGTCTCGACCGACGGCGACAATACGAACCTCGTGATCGGCCAGGTCGCCCAGAAGCGGTTCGGCATCGAGTGCACGGTGGTCCGGATCCTGGATCCCGCGCGCGCGGACTTCTACCGCGAGCGCGGCCTGCGCACGATCTCCCCGACGTCCGCCGCCATCGAGTCGCTCAGCGACGCGGTGCGCTCATGCGAGATCCCACCGACGCGGCAGGAGGTAGGTGTCTAGATGTATGTGTTGATCGCAGGCGGCGGAAAGGCCGGAGCCAACGTCATGCGCACGCTTCTCCGCAACGGCCACGAGGCGACGATCATCGAGCAGGACCGCACCCGCTTCGAGCGGCTCGAGTCCGAGTTCGAGCACCAGGCCATGCAAGGAGATGCAACCGAGCTCTTCGTACTCGAGAAGGCCGGAGTCAAGCGGCCGCCGGATCTCGTCCTCGCCTTGACCGGCGACGACGAGGACAACATGGTGATCGCGCAGATCGCGAAGGAGAAGTACGGCGTGCCGAAGGTGATCGCGCGTGTGAACGACCCGCGCAACCAGCCGCACTTCGACCTGCTCGGCATCTCGCCGACCGTGTGCGCGACCTCCAGCATCCTCGGCCTAGTGGAGCACGAGGTTCCGGAGCACGACCTCGTTCACCTGCTCGAGCTCCGCAAGGAGAACCTCGAGATCGTCGAGGTGCAAATCGACAAGTCGTCCCCGTGCGCGGGCACGACCGTCGAGAAGCTGCGGCTGCCTGAGGGCGCGCGGCTCATCTCCGTGATGCGCGACGGCAAGGCAGAGATCGCCGTCGGCAAGACCGAGCTCAAGCCGGGCGACCAGGTGCTCGCCGTCCTCCAGCCCGGCAAGGAAGACGAGCTTCGCGAGATCCTGCTTAAGAAGTAGACCTCTGTTTAAAGGTAAGACGTTCGTTAAAGGTCGATCCGCCGCGTCCTGAGGCGGGTAGTTTGGGGCAGTGCTCGCCCACGTTCTCGCTGCGGCTGCCATCGTGGTTCCGGCCTCCCAGGCGCGGCAAGAGTTGTCGGTGCAGCCATTCGCAGATGGCCTGTCCGCGCTCACCGCTATTGCATCGACACCCTCTGAGCCGCGGCGCCTTTACGCGGTGGAACAGGTCGGCCGGATCCGTTACTTCGTCAACGGGAAGCTGCGCGGAACCTTCCTCGACATCCGCGACCGCGTCGTCAGCGGTGGCGAGCAAGGTCTGCTGTCCGTGGCGTTCCATCCGGGATATGCGCGCAACCACCGCTTCTACGTGAACTACACCGACAGGAGCGGCAACACGCGCGTCGTCGAGTACCGGTCACGCAACGGACGCGCCGTCAAGTCGACCGCCCGTCAGCTCCTCTTCGTCCACCAGCCGTACGCGAATCACAACGGCGGCGAGCTCGAGTTCGATTCCAGCGGGCGCCTCTACGTCGGAATGGGGGACGGAGGCTCCGCCGGCGATCCGGGCAATCGAGCCCAGAACATGAACGATCGGCTCGGCAAGCTGCTGCGGATCTACCCGCTTCGTCGCGGTGCCCGGTGGCAGATCGTCGGGCTCGGCCTCCGCAATCCCTGGCGCTTCTCGTTCGATCGCGCGAACGGCGATCTCTACATCGGTGACGTGGGTCAGGGTGCCTGGGAAGAGATCGACTACAGAGCGAAGGCGCAGATCTCTTCCCTCGCGAACTACGGTTGGAGGACTTTCGAGGGCCGCGCGCGCTTCTCGAACACCGCGCTTGGACCGGGCCAGCTCGTCGCCCCCGTGTACGTCTTTAGCCATGCCGACAGCAACTGCTCGGTGACAGGCGGGTACGTGTATCGCGGCCGGGCCGTGGCGGCGGCTATCGGCCGCTACTTCTTCGGCGATTACTGCTCCGGGATCGTCTGGAGCCTGCACATGCAGGGCGGAACCGCCGCCGATGTTCGCCGCGAGCCCTTCCACGTGGCGTCCTTGACCACGTTCGGCGTGGACGTGGCCGGCGAGCTCTACTTCGGCACGGGAGACGGACGCATCCTCAAGCTCGCCCCTTAGTTAGCCGGTGCGCCGCCGCCGCACCGTCGGCGCCTGCTGCCCGAGCGCCGCGTAGGCGAGCGCCTGCAGGGACTCGTTGAGCGTCGACAGCTCCCGCGAGATGCGGAGCAGCTGGTCGCTCGAGTCGAGTCGCCTGTTGAGCGTGTGCATCTCCTCGCAGAGGCGATCCAGTCGCTCGAGGAGAGCGTCGAGCTGCCGGTCGCCGACTTCGGGACGTTCCATACGGTCATGTTACGGCGAGCAGCTCCTTTCGGGTGGCGATCACGGGGGTTCCGTCGCCGAGGGCCGTCGAGAGGCGTTGCTGCGCGCCGGGACCGCTCTCGAGCACCTCGACATGGCGTTCTGCACCCAGATGGGACAGGGCGATTCGCGCGAGCTCGGCCGGTGCGTCGGTGAAGACGCCGATGCGCGTGCCGCTTGCGCGGAGCTGCCGCAGAATGGCGCTCACGTCTGCGTCCCGCCGGAAATAGACCGGCGCGCGCTCCTCTGCGAACCGCTCCAGCAGCTCTCGCCAGTTCGGCAGCTGCTGGTCCAGCTCGTCGACGTCGACGCGGAAGCGGCGGCTTGCGTCTTCGAGCCAGTCGCGCCAGAGCGGCTCGGTGTCGCCGAGCGCCGAAAGGCTGATCGCGACCGCCTTCATCGCTCGCGCAGCCGAAGCCAGAGGAGCATCCCGGCAGCGACCCCGACGGCGTCGATCGCGACGTCCACCGGCGATGCATGCCGGCCGCGTACGAAATGCTGGTGCAGCTCGTCGGTTGCCGCGTACGCGATGCCCGCAGCGAGCGCGAGCGCTTCTCTGTCGAGCGCGCGGTAGAGCAGCGCGCCGAGAACCGCGTACTCGGTCACGTGTGCGCCTTTGCGGAGGGCGGTGTCCCATGTCCCAAGGCCGGTCGAGAGGCTCGGGATCGCCGAGAGCGTGAAGATGACGGCGGCCCACGCAACGACGGGAAGCCAGACGGTGAGGAGTCGCGATCTCGCCATCGGCGCCCGATGCTAGTCTCCGGCCACAAACCGGCGAGCGGCAAGTGAATCCGGTGCAAGTCCGGAACGGTCCCGCCGCTGTGAGGGGAGACGCTTCCGCGCCACATGCCACTGGCCCCACGGGCTGGGAAGGCGGCAAGGGAGGGAGCCCCGAGTCAGAAGACCTCCGCCGCCGGCAAACCGAACCCCTCGCGGAAGGGAGGATTCGTGTCTCACCGTTTTCCTCTGGCGGTCGCCCTGGCGGCTGTCGTCTCGCTGCTCGCCATTCATCCCGCCGGTGCTGCCGCGCCCAAGCGGATCATCTCGCTCTCGCCGACGGCGACCGAGTCGCTGTTCGCAATCGGCGCCGGGTCACAGGTCGTCGCCGTCGACGACCAGTCCGACTTCCCGAAACGCGCTCCGCTTACCAGTCTCTCCGGATACACGCCGAACGTCGAGGCGATCGCGGGCTACCGGCCCGACCTGGTCGTGCTCTCGGGCGACGCGAACGACGTGGTCGCCGGCCTGCGCAGGCTAGGGATCCGCGTGCTGCTCCAACCTGCGGCGAAGAACCTCGGCGAGGCCTACGCAGAGATCCGGCAACTTGGGGCCGTCACCGGGCACAGCCGCAATGCAGCCGCGGTTGTCGCGACGATGAAGAAGGCGATCGCGAAAGCCGTGAAGTCGACGCCCAGGCTGAAGTTCTCCGTCTATCACGAGCTGTCGCCCGACTTCTACAGCGCAACCTCCAAGACGTTCATCGGGCGGATCTACAAGCTCTTCGGGCTGAGCAACATCGCCGACGCTGCGGACTCGTCCAGCACGGGTTACCCGCAGCTTTCGGGTGAATACATCCTGTCGGCGAACCCGAACCTGATCGTCCTGGCCGACACACGCTGCTGCGGACAGTCGGCGAAGGCTGTGGCCGAGCGCCCCGGCTGGAGCGGGGTCGCCGCGGTGCGAACGGGAGCCGTGATCGGAATCGACGACTCGATCGCGTCTCGCTGGGGTCCCCGCATCGTGCAGTTCGTCCGAGCCGTCGGAAACGCATTGAGGAAGCGCAACCGTTGATGCGTCCGGCTGCGGCGCGGCTCTGGCTACCCGCCTCGGTGCTCTTCCTGGCCGCGGCGTTGCTCGCCGGCGTCCTCGTCGGGCCGGTCCACCTGGGAGCGGTGAATGTCGTGCGGGCGACGTTCGCACACGTCTTCGGGCTGCATTCGCCGCTCTCCGGTTCCGACGATGCGATCCTCTGGGAGCTGCGGCTCCCGCGCGTCATTCTCGCGGCACTCGTCGGCGGGACGCTCGCCGCTGCGGGCGCCGCCTACCAGGGAGTCTTCCGGAACCCGCTTGCGGATCCCTACCTGCTCGGTGCGGCCGCCGGCGCCGGCCTCGGCGCGACAGTCGTCGTCGCATATGCACCGGCGAGCGCGCTGACCGGCGATCTGTTGCCGATCGGGGCGTTCGTCGGCGCCGCCGTCGCGGTCGTCGCGGCCTACATGCTCGGCCGTTCGGCCGGCATCGCCGCCGGGCCCGGCGCGCTGGTGCTGGCGGGAGTCACGATTGCGTCGTTCCTGACGGCGCTCCAGACCTTCGTCCAGCAACAGCACGTCGACACCGTGCAAGAGGTCTACTCGTGGTTGCTCGGCCGGCTTGCCACGTCAGGCTGGCGGGACGTCGGCATCGTGCTGCCGTACGCCGTCGTGGCGTGGGCTGTGATCATCGCGCATCGGCGTCTTCTAGACGTCCTCTCCGTCGGCGACGACGAGGCGGCGGCGCTCGGGGTCAACGTGGCGCGTGTTCGTCTGCTCGTCGTCGCCGCGGCAACGGTCGCCACGGCTGCTGCAGTGGCGGTCAGTGGACTGATCGGGTTCGTCGGGATCATCGTCCCGCACACGATCCGCTTGCTGGCCGGCGGGAGCTACCGGCTCCTGCTGCCGCTGTCGGTGATCGTGGGCGCGGGTTTCCTCGTCTTTGCGGACGTGATCGCACGTACGGTCATGTCACCCGCCGAGCTGCCGATCGGCGTCGTGACCGCCTTCTTCGGCGCTCCGTTCTTCGCCGTCGTGCTGCGCACCAGCCGGAGGGCGGCTTGAGCGCGCTCGCTCTCGAGCAGCTGTCCGTGACTCTCGGCGGCGCGCGCGTCCTCGACGGGTTCTCCGCCGAGGTCGGAAACGGTGAGTGGGTCGCGCTCATCGGCCCGAACGGCGCGGGGAAGACGACGGCGTTGCGCGCCGTTGCCGGACTTTTGCCGTATGAGGGACGCGTTCACGTGCTCAAGGATGACGCGCGTGGGCTCGCGCGCAAGCACCTGGCGCGCCGCGTCGCGCTCGTCCCCCAGGTACCGCTCATCCCGGGCGACATCACCGTGCGGGCCTACGTGCTCCTGGGCCGGACGCCTCACCTCGGCTACCTGGGAAGCGAGCGGCGCACCGACCATCGAGCCGTCGACGCCGCCCTCGACCAGCTCGATCTCCTCCCGTTCTCGCAGCGACGGCTCGACACCCTGTCGGGAGGCGAGCGGCAACGTGCGACGCTCGCACGCGCGCTCGCTCAGGACGCACCGATCTTGCTGCTCGACGAGCCGACGGCGGCACTCGACATGGGCCGCCAGCAGCAGGTGCTCGAGATCGTCGACGCATTGCGCACAAGTCGAGGCTTGACCGTGCTCTCGACGATGCACGATCTGACGCTTGCGGGCCAGTACGCAGACCGGCTTCTGCTCCTCGACGGCGGTCGGCTCGTCGCGGCCGGCTCGGCCGAGGAAGTCTTGACGCGCGCCTTGATCACGGAGCACTACGGCGCCGAGGTGGACGTCGTCGACGCGGCCGGCTCGGGCTTCGTGGTCGTCCCGGTGCGACGTTCGTCGTGAGCCTCACGTTTCTGCTCGGCGGCGCGCGGAGTGGCAAGTCGTCACTTGCGATCGAGCTTGCTCGACGGTGGACGGGGCCGGTGACGTTCATCGCCACGGGCGAGCCCGGGGACGACGAGATGGCGGAACGAATCCGCGTGCATCGGAGCGAACGTCCGGGGGACTGGGCGACGGTTGAAGCGCCGCTCGAGGTGCGGGAGGCGTTCGATTGCGTCGCGGACGAAACGGCCGTCGTTCTCGACTGTCTCTCGTTGTGGGTTGCGAACCTGCTCGCGCGCGGCGACGAAGCGCACGAGATCGAGGCCGAGTGCGCGGCCGTGTCCGCGCTAGCCGCAGCGAGACGATCCCTCACCGTCGCGGTGAGCAACGAGGTGGGGCTCGGCGTCGTTCCGACCAGCGAGTTGGGCCGGCGCTACCGCGACCTGCTCGGCCGCATCAACGCACGCTGGGCCGCCGACGCCGAGCACGCGGCGTTCGTGGTCGCCGGGCGCTCGTTGCCGCTCTCTTGAGCGCTGGTCTGGAGCGGACACTCGCGCGCCTCGGGCCCGCGGATCCCGACGCGCGCGCTGGGGCGGCTCGTGCGCTCGACGCCAAGACGAAGCCACGCGGGAGCCTCGGCCGGCTGGAGGAGATTGCACAGCGCGTTGCGGGGATCAGGCACGACCCTGCGCCCGGACGGTTGCGCGCGGCGGTCGTCGTCGCCGCTGCCGATCACGGTGTCGCGCGCGAAGGCGTCAGCGCCTATCCGCAGGAGGTCACCCGCCAGATGCTCGCGAACTTCGAGGGAGGCGGGGCCGCCGTCTGTGTTTTGGCGCGCGTGGCAGGTGCATCCCTCCGCGTGATCGATGCGGGGGTCGGCACGCCGACCGGGAACATCGCCGAGGGCCCGGCGATGAGTGACGCCGACGCGCTGCGCTGGATCGAAGAGGGGGTGGCCGTCGCCGACGAGCTCGCGACCGACGGAGTCGGCGTGGTGGCCATCGGGGAGATGGGAATCGGCAACACGACTGCCGCCGCCGCACTTTGCGCAGCTCTCCTCGATGTGAATCCCGCGGCCACGTGTGGCATGGGAACAGGCGTCGACGACGCCGGGCTCGCACATAAGGTCGAGGTCGTGTCGCGCGCGCTGGGAGCGAACGAGCTCTCCGGCGATCCGGTCGCGGCGCTGGCTGCGCTCGGGGGATTCGAGCTCGCATTCCTGTGCGGCCTTGTCTTGGGCGCCGCGGCAAACCACCAGGTCGTGCTTCTCGACGGATTCATCGCGACCGTGGCCGCGCTCGTCGCGGCGCGGCTGGCGCCTGATGCGGCCGACTCGATGATCGCCGCTCATCTCTCGCCCGAGCCCGGCCATCGCCTCGCGCTCGACGCGCTCGGGCTCGACCCGTTGCTCGACCTCGGCCTGCGGCTTGGAGAAGGAAGCGGCGCGGCGCTCGCTCTGCCTCTGCTCGAGGCGGCACTCGCGCTTCTCGAGGAGATGGCGACCTTCGAGGCCGCCGGAGTGACGGATGCCGGGCGCTAGCGTCCGCGCCGCCGCGGGAGCGCTGTCCTTCCTGACGATCGTGCCGGTTGGTCGAATCGGCGCTCCCGATGGGCGAGATGTCGCACGCGGGACGCTGCTGTTCCCGTTCGTCGGAGCCGGGGTGGGCGCTCTCGCGGGTGGAATCGCGTTGGCCTTGTATCCGTGGCTGCCGGCGTTCACGGCGGCCGGCGTCGCGGTCGCGGCCGCGGTGCTGTTCACGGGGGCGATGCATGTCGATGGGCTCGCTGACACGGCCGACGCGGCCGGAGGCCGGAATCGCGAGCGTGCCCTGGAGATCATGCGCGACTCACGGCTCGGCACGTTCGGCGTGTCCGCACTTGCACTTGATCTCCTGGTCAAGGTGGGTGCGGTCTCCGCACTCCTCGTCCGCGGTGGAGCGTTGCCCGCCTTGATCGCCGCGGGAGCATTGTCACGCGCGGCCTCGCCGCCGCTTGCCGCTCTGCTCCCATATCCGCGTCCCGGCGAAGGTCCGGGAAGTGTCCTCTCCGGGATGAGTCGTCTGTTCGCCGCTGCGACCGTCATCCTGGCCCTGGCGATCGCGTTTCTCGGCGTGAAAGGCGACGCCGTCTGGCTCGTTGCGGCTGCTGCCGTCGTCGCGATCTGCCTCGCGGTGGTATTCAGCCGCTGGCTGGGGGGCGCGACCGGTGACTGCCTCGGCGCCGTGACAGAGCTGTCCGAAACGGTTGTGCTGGTCGTCGCCGCAGGGCTCTCTTGACCCGGCTCGTGCTGTGCCGTCATGCGGAGGCCGGGAATGCGGAGCAAGCAAGGGAGCTCGCAGCCGCACTTGCGCCGCTTGACGTCAAGTCCATTTACACGAGCCCGCTGAAGAGAGCCGTGGCAACCTCGCGAGCGGTCGCAGCTCGGCACGGGCTGGTCCCGGTCGAGGTCGCCGACCTCCGGGAGATCGACTTCGGCGAAGCTGAGGGCCTGGCGTTCGCTGAACTTCCTTCGGAGCTACAGGCAGGGCTTCTCGCCACGCCCTTGACGGTGCGTTTTCCCGGCGGCGAGACATACGGAGAGCTGCGTGAGCGCGTCTGTTGCGCGTTGGCTGCGATCGTTGCGCAGCACGCCGGTGAGACCGTCGCGGTCGTGACGCACGCGGGCTCGATCCGAGCGGCCCTGGCAGCCTGGCTCGGGATCGAAGGCGAGGGGATTTTCCGCATCGACCAGCGCACCGCGTCCGTCAACATCGTGGAGTGGTTCGACGGAGCGCCGCTCGTCCGGCTGGTCAACGGCAGTCGTCCGTAGCTAAGATCGGCGTCGGCGCTCGGCGCCGTTCTATGAGGGCCTAGGCGAGACACATTCCCTTTTCGTTCCGCCTTTCGAGGAGGTCCTCCTTTGCAACGCCCGAGCGGCACGCTTGCCGCAGCGAACATCACAAAGCACCACGCAGCGCAGCTCGTCCTCAGCGACGTGACGCTCGTCGTACCGCCCGGCAGTCGCATCGGCCTGGTCGGGCCGAACGGCGCCGGGAAGTCGACATTGCTGCGGATCCTCGCCGGCCTCGAGGAGCCGGACTCCGGGACCGTGCGCAGGCTGCCGCCCGATCTCTCGGTCGGCTACCTGCCCCAGGAGCATGACGCGATCTCCACCGAGTCGCTCGAGGCATACCTCGCCAGACGCACGGGCGTCGCGGCACTTGCGGCGGACCTGGACGAGCTTGCGGAGCGGCTGCGATTGGAGCCGAAGCTCGCGGAACAACATGCGTACGCGCTCGACCGGTTCCTGCTGCTCGGCGGCGGAGACCTTGACACCCGTGCGCGCACGGTCTGCACCGAGCTCGGCCTGAATGTCTCGCTCGACGCGCCGCTCGGCACGCTGTCGGGAGGCGAGGCAGCGCGGGCGCAGCTAGCTGTGGTACTGCTTGCCCGCTTCGACATCTTTCTGCTCGATGAGCCGACGAACGACCTCGATTTCGCAGGGCTCGACCGCCTGGAGAGGTTCGTCCTGAATCTGCCCGGGTCGGTCGTCGTCGTCTCGCACGACCGCGACTTCCTCGACCGCACGGTCGAGCGCGTCGTCGAGCTGGACGAGTGGACGCATCAGGCGACCGAGTTCGCCGGAGGCTGGAGCGAGTACGAGCGGACACGTGCTCAGGCGCTGCAGCGACAGACGGAGGCGTACGGCGCCTACGAAGGCGAGAAGGCATTGCTCGAGGAGCAGCTGCGGCGGATGCAGCAATGGGAAGAGCGCGGCTACGGACAGGGTCGAAAGAAGAAGAAGACCAAGGACGTGAAGAAATCGATCGGCGGCCGCATCGAGCGGCTCGGTGTAGTCGAGAAGCCGTACGAGCCGTGGGAGCTCCGGCTCGAACTGACGCCGCAGACCCGCAGCGGCGACGTCGTGGTTCGACTCGAGGGTGCGGTGGTGGAACGCGGCCCGTTCCGGCTCGGCCCGCTCGACCTCGAGCTCTCGTGGGCCGATCGGCTTGCGATCGTCGGGCCGAACGGAAGCGGCAAGACGACGCTGCTCGACGCAATCCTCGGCCGACTGCCTCTGGTCGAGGGCACGCGCCGGCTGGGCCCGGGTGTCGTGCTCGGCGAGGTTTCCCAGCAGCGGGTCGAGCTCGCAGAGGGCGCATTGCTGCCGACCTTCACGAAGACGGCCGGCGTGAACGATGAAGCGGCCCGAACGTTGCTCGCGAAGTTCGGACTCGGCGCAGATCACGTGTTGCGCGACGCGGACTCACTCTCGCCGGGCGAGCGCACGCGCGCGCTGATCGCCCTGCTCGCGGCTCGCGGTGTGAACTGCCTCGTCCTGGACGAGCCAACGAATCATCTCGATGTTGCGGCGATCGAGGAGCTCGAGCGCGCGCTCGACGGTTTTCCCGGCACCGTTCTGCTCGTGACGCACGACCGGCGCTTCCTCGCCGGCTTTCGCGCTACGCGGACATTGGAGCTGTCAGCAAGTCCGGCGCGACCCGTTCGAGCCGCTGCTCGCTGACGAGCCGGTCGACCAGCTGGTCGTCTATCAACCGCCTCCAGCTGAACCACGTGCGGGAGAGCTCGCGCTCAGGCGCGACAACGGCGGCGCGAACCGCAGCCACGATGAGGTCGTCGATGCTGCTGTCGCCGCGCGGATCCGGATGTGCCTGGTCGTACCGCAGCAGCTCGCTCGTATGCCGGTGGCCGCCATCGGGTAGCTCGACCCGCAGGCTGCGCGTCACGAGCGCCCCGCAGCGCTCGAGCGGCACTCGCAATGACTTCAGCTCCCGCGGCTGCAGCGACAGCTCGGTCTGCAAGTCGTCGAGCGTCGACGGCCCCACCGCCGAGAGGTGGGCGAGCAGCGGCGCCGAATTCGTTTCGGCTTCCATCCGCGCGAGCTCGGAGCGGCAGATCGAATCGACCAGGCTTAGGTTCTCGTCCGCGAGCAGGAGCGACTTGCCGTTGTGGATCTTGAGCTCGTGGACGTCCGGCCGTTCGGCCAGCTGGAAGTACCACGGGTACTTCGTCGCCGGCCAGGAGCCGAAGCCGCGGCTGCCGGCGGCGTAAGGCTTCTCATGGCACGCCTCGAAGAGGCTGGGCAGCGCCGAGTCCGGCGTGCGCGTGAGCAGTCCCCGGTCCCTTAGGAAGTCGTGCGCCTCCTCGAGGGATTGGAGCGCGCGGTCGGGAGTGAGTCTGCATAGGTAAGCGCGCCGCTTCTGGAGCTCCTCCATCGCCCGTATCTTCGCAGCGGGTTTCGGCGTTTTCCCTGCAGACACGGAGTTCCTTCGCTTGTCAATCGAAAGGAGACGAAACATGGGTATGGGAGTCAGCCTTCTTCTCATCGCCGTCGGGGCGGTCCTCGTGTGGGCCGTCAATGCGACGGTCAGTGGGATCGAGATCCACACGATCGGCTGGATCCTTCTCGCCGTCGGCGCCTTCGGCACACTGTTCTCGCTCATCTTCTGGTCGAGCTGGGGCGGCTTTGGCGGCCCCGCCGACGAACGGCGCCGGACTGTCGTTCGCGAGGACTACTAGACGAGCATCATCTCTGTTCGAGAGCCCCGCTTCGGCGGGGCTCTCTTCTACTGCGTACCCACTCTGCCGAGCGGCCAGTAGGTCAAGAAGACCTTGCCGATGATGTTCGCGCGCGGCACGAGCCCCCAGACGCGCGAGTCGCACGAGTGCGCGCGGTTGTCTCCCTCGACGAGATACATGCGCGACGGGATGCGGCGGAGCTTGCCGAGAGGCGGAATGTCGAGCAGCGTCTTCGTCTCGGTGTCGCGGCGCCCCGGAGCGATGTAGGGCTCGAGCAGGCGGCGTCCGTTGATGTAGGTCACGCCGTCCCGCTCGGACCAGGTCTCGCCCGGCAGGCCGATGATCCGCTTCACGAAGGTGCCGCCCACGCACTCGCGCCGTGCGGCGTCCGGTGCGTGGAAGACGACGATGTCGCGCCTCCTCGGAGGATGGAAGCGGTAGATGAAGCGGTTGGCGCGCACGCGGTCCGAGCCGCCCGCCTCACAGTCCGGCTCGGGGTTGGCACAGTGGAGTGTCGGCTCCATCGAAGGCGACGGGATTCGATACGGATTCACGACCCATGCCTTGACCGCGAGGACGATCAGCACCGCTCCGGCGATCGTGCCCACCCAGTCGATCACGAGGCGCAGCCCGTGAGGCAGGTTCGGAAAGAGGCATTCGATCGGGCCGCGCAACGGCGCGGCTACGCGACTGCCGGCGCTAGCTCGCGCCCGATCAGCGCCACGGTCTCCAGATCGTCGTGCGCGAGGTGCTGCAGCATGACGCGCTCGTAGCCGATCGCCTCGATCTGCTTCAGGCGCTCGGTCGCCTCGTCGATCGTGCCCACCGGACCGTGCTCGCGGTAACGCTCGAGCACGTCTTGCGGGTCCCGTCCGAAGCGGGCGCCGATGCGTCGCGCTGACGCCTGCACCTCCTGCTCGTCGCGGCCGATGACGCACGGCGCCATCAGCGAATAGCGCAGGGTCGAGGGATCGCGGCCGCCGCGCTCGCAGGCTTCGTCGAGTGCCTGCTTGCGTTGCCGGACCTCGTCGAGCGTGCCGAAGAGCGCGTTGTACTCGTCTGCGAACCTGACCGCGGGCCCGGCTGTACCCGGCTTCGCGCTGCCGCCTACGAGGATCGTGAGGTCGGGCCGGTGGAAACCCGGTGCGTCCTCGAGCCGGTAGAACGTGCCCTCGAAGTCGACGCGATCCTCATAGAGCAGGTCGTGCACGATCTCGAGCTGTTCTCCGAGCCGTGCCACGCGCTCGCGCGTGGTGCCGAACTCGAAGCCGTACGCACGGTGTTCGCGTTCCTGCCAGCCGGCTCCCATGCCGAGTGTGACGCGCCCGCCCGAGATCTCGTCCGCCGTCGCCGCGGAGCGTGCAAGCACCGATGGATGGCGGAACGTCGCAGGGGACACGAGCGTGCCGAGCTCCAGCTTCGTCGTGCGCGCGGCGAGCCCGGCGAGCGTCGCCCACGCGTCGAGCACACGACGGCTCTCGTCGAACCACGAGATGTAATGGTCGGAGCGGAAGAGCGCCTCGACGCCGTGTTCCTCGCAGGCGGAAGCGAGCGCGACCCAGTCGTCCCAGGTCACACCCTCCTGACCTTCGATCATGAGCGCGAGCCGCACGAAGCGGAAGCCTATGCGTGTCCCCATCCGCCTTGTGTGGAAGAAGAGTCACAGTTTCGGTTGGAACTGCATGTCCGGCGGAGACAGTTCGGCCACGTCCCTGCGGGCCGTGGCCAGGGACAGGAGCTCATCTCAGAATGATCTTGTGAGGATGACGATCATGCCGAGGTGGAGGAAGGCGAGGTAGTTGTCGGCTTTGCGGTCGCGGCGGGTGGCGATGCGGCGGAGTGCTTTGAGCCAGGCGTTGGTGCGTTCGACGGGCCAGCGGTGACGCGCTTGCGGGTCGCGGGTTTTGACTCGTCGTTTTTTGCCGCGCCAGACTTCGCGGCCGCGTTGCCCGGGCGGGATCGGGTCGCCGGCCCGGCGTGGTTGACTGATCCGCGATTCGATCTGGCGCTCTTGCAGTGCCTGCTCGTGCGCGCGTGAGGCGTAGCCGCGGTCGGCCCACAACTCGTCCGGCTGGATGCCGGCTTCGGCGAGCGCGTCGAGCAGGGGCAGCAGGTAGCGCTGCTCGTTCTCGTTGCCGGGCCCGAGCAGGATCTCGAGTGGGATCCCGCCCGCGTCGACTACGAGGTGGAAGCGGCTGCCGGGCGCGCCCCGGAGCGTGCGCGCGACCTTCTCGCCCCCCTTTTTGCCTCGACCAGCGAGGCATCGACGATCACCCGCGACCAGTCCAGCTTGTCCGCCCCCGCCAGCTGCTCCTGCAGCACCCGGATCGCCTGCTCGAACAAGCCGCGCCGAGACCACTCCTCCAAGCGGCGCCTGCAGGTCTCACCGCTCGGCAAGCCAAGCTCGCGGTAGGGCACCTGCAACCAGGGCGTGTCGGTGTAGAGCACGAACAGGATCCCTTCCAGACACTCGCGCGGGCCGTAACGAACGCGGCCCGGGTAGCGAAAGCGACGCGGCGGATCCACCAGGATCGACGCCAACAGCTCCCACATCGCATCGGACACACGCCACCGCAACGGCTCCGAGCGTCCCACACGACGCGGACGTGAACGACCAGATCGAGTTTTCATACCCACCCGCTTCGCCACCGACCCACGGGTCCCTGCTCAATCTGAGATCAACTCC
>Ga0137371_10001563_pt1 | contig 18102 bp, 18 predicted proteins | sample SagtaG_7_FD_104919 | JGI IMG/M metagenome (GOLD analysis project Ga0137371, IMG submission 104919) | Vadose zone soil microbial communities from Sagehorn Ranch, Mendocino, California, USA - Sage1_R_40_16 metaG | ecosystem: Environmental > Terrestrial > Soil > Vadose zone | place: USA...
CCCCTTTCTCGGGGCCGACCGCACGAAGCTCGAGCAAGCTTCGGCCCGTGTTCGCACGGGCTTCAAGCGCAACGAGATCCTGCCGGGCTGGCACGTCGAGTTGTCTGAGGAGAAGGTTTACTCCCATCGGGACGACGACGCGCGCGCGGTGCTTCTGACTCTGCCGGTCGTGTTGACGCTCACACCTGCCTAGGTTCGACCGCGACGCCCTCTCGGCTCAGCTGACAGCAGGCGAGCAAAGACGAGAGCCTCGAGGACGCCTCTTCCTGCTTCTGGGTAGCCGTTCACGGGCACACGGCAGCGCAGGCACGAGGGCAAGCTGCTTGTCGCTCTTCGGCTCTTCTGCGACAACCCGAGCCTGCTACCCCTCAGCCGACAGAACGAACTTGCCAGGACGAGGCCGGTGAAGAGCTCTCGGTTGCGTGACAGGACGATCGCTGCTCGCGGATGCGAGAGGGCCGGTTAGATGTGAAAAATGACCGTCAACGGGATCAACGGACGAAAGTAGCGATCCAGAACAAGAAGTGTCCGCTTTGCAGGTATTTCATCGCTTACGCTCCGAAAGAATGTAGGCGAAAGTGACGAACTATTGGGACGGGTTTCAGGGTGGTCTCGCTCCTCGGCCGGGCGTGATGGTCCGTCTGCTCGGTGTGGCTCTGGGCACGGGCACTCCGTCCTGTGGGCGCTCCCCGTACCTGAGCAGGCCCGCCTGGTCGTCATGCGTCCCCATGGATCTGGAGCCGCAGCGCAGTGGACACTCCGTCGCCGGCCGTCTCGCCGAGGTACGGAGCCGTCCGCGAGGGTGGCTCGGCGCCTGGAGGCATCCCGATTCCTGCCTGTCGCTCGTAGGGCATCGCGTCACGCTCCCGCCGGCTCGGTCTCGCCGCTCTTCTCCTCCTCGACCGCCTTCGCGTACGCGAGCTGCAGGTTCGCCCTCGCCTGCTCCAGATCGCGGACGACGGCCTCGTCCACGCCACTCTCGCGCAGCACCGGCTCGAGCGCTCGGAGAGCCTCGATCGCCATCCGTGCCTGCTTGAGGTCCCGTGCCTCCTGCGAGACCCGGCGGAAGCCGAGGGACGCCGTCGCGCTGAGCGCGTTCAGGAGGATGTCCGAGACGGCGACTCGGTCCAGCGCCTCGCGGAGCTCCTCCTCGGTCAGTAGCCGCTCCTCAGCCAACGATCCGCTCCGTTACGTCGATCTGCTCGGCGTAGATGGCCTCGAGCGACGCGCCCTCCTCGAAGCGCGCGATCTGACGCTCGGCCGCATTCTGCCCCGGCACGACGAGAAAGGAGGCGGCTCCGATCTCCTCGGCCGCCGGGAGTGCCCACTCGATCAGCTCCTCGAGGCGCTGGCGGGCTGGAATCGGCCGGCCGCGTGTGAAGTCGAGTAGCTCACCCGAGAGGCCGTAGCGGATCGCTCGCCAGAAGTTCTCTTCGATCATCCGGTGCGGCAACGGCTGGACGGGATCTCCTTCGTCGACGGCGCGCGCGACCCGGGCGACGAGGGAGGCCGTGAGGGCCGCGAGCGACTGCACCTCCGTGAGGTCGGGCTGGCCGTCGCAGATCCGGATCTCGATCGTCGGGAACGCGAGGTGCGGCCGGACGCTCCACCAGATCTGGGTGTGCTCGAAGATCGAGCCTGTGTCGAAGAGGAAGCGGACGAAGGACTCGTACTCGTCCCAGGAGACGAAGGCATCGGGCACGCCACAGCGCGGGAAGAAGCGAGTGAAGATCTGCGTCCGCGCGGAATGGAGTCCGGTGTTCACGCGCTCGACGAACGGCGAGCTGGCAGAGAGCGCGAGCAGCTCCGGAAGGAAGTTGCGCATCCCGTTCAGGACGGCGATCGCACGGTCGAGCCCGCGGATCGCGACGTGAACGTGGAGGCCGAAGGTGTTGTTCCGCCACACGACGTACCGCAGGAGCTCGTCGTTCCGGCGGTAGTGGGGCGTGTCGATGATCCGCTGTGCCTTCCAGTCGGCCCACGGGTGCGTGCCCGTCGCGCCGAGCAGCAGTCCCATCGGCTCCACGAGCGACTGCAGCTGGCCGCGGCGCTCGGCCATCACCGCAGGGACGTCTGCGAACGTGTCGCAGCGTCCGGTTCGGATCTCGACCTCGGAGGCGATCAGCTCTCCCACGAGATGTCTCTCGAGCGCCGTCCCGCGAGCGGCCGCCTGAACCTCCTCGAAGCGGTCGACGAGATCGTGTGTCTCCGGATCGAGGAGCGCGAACTCCTCCTCGACTGCGACGGTGAAATCGGTGGCGTTCTCGAACCGCTCGCGCGCCTGCGCGATCAGCTCCTCGGTAGAGACACGCTGCTCCTCACCCACGGCCGCACTACCCTAAATGAAGCATTGACGGGCTCAGACTGAGAGCGCGAGCAGCCTCTCGGCAACGCTTTCCCAGCTCCAGCGCTCGACGACCGCTCTTCGCGCTGCCGTCGAGATGAGCTCGCGTTCCGCGCTCGAGAGCGTGAGCAGAGCTCGCAGCTTCTCGTTCAGCTCGGAGGCATCGCCGGTCGCGAACGAGCTCAGATCGCGCAGGTCGCTCGGATACTCGGACTCGAGCCCCTCTGCGACCTCGGCGAGGCCGGAATGGCGCGAGACGAGCGGCGGGCAGCCGGCCGCCGCAGCCTCGGCGGCGACCATCCCGAACGCCTCCGGGAAGACCGACGGGACGACGCAGACGTTCGCGAGGGCGAGGAGCTTCGACAGATGACGATGCTCGAGCAGACCGGTGAAGAGCGTCCTCGGAGATGCGAGCGCCTCGAGCTCCGCGCGCTGCGGCCCGAAGCCGACGACGACGAGACGGGCCTCGAGCCCTTGCATCGCTTCCAGCAGGATCTCGACGCCTTTCTGCGGGATCAGCTTCCCGAAGTAGACGACCGTCGGCTCGTCGCCCGCGAGGAATGAGCGTAGCCGCGCGGCATTGCTCTCGTCGGGCAAGCGCTCGTTCTCGTTGCCCGGGTTCGGCGGATCGCGACGCGCTTCGTCGAGGAGGCGGGCGAGAGCCTCCTCGCGCGGGAGCGGCCGCCATTCCTCGACGTCGACGCCGGGAGGCACCTCGTGCACGTGCTCGACGTGACCGCAGACGTCCTCGAGCACCGCGCGGATATGACCCGAGCCGACGAAGACCGCCCGTGCGCTCGCGAGCGCGTCCGCTCCCCACGTCTCGAGCTCCGGCCGTCCGCGCATCGAGTACTCGAGCTCGGAGCCGTGCGCCTTGACGACGTACGGACTCCCGGTCGCGCGGCCCACTGCTCCGCCGAGGAGGACGTGGTTGCAGAACACGACGTTTGCCGGGAGCAAGCTCCGCAGAGCCTCGGCATTCGCGTCGACCCAGCCGACGAGTTCCTCTCGCGCGCAGTCCTGGAGCAGCTTCACCTCGTAGCCCGGGTAGCGATCGAGAACGAAGACCGGCAGCAGGCCCCCGACGTCCGGCTTGAGGACCCGTGCGCGTCCGAGATCGAACCTCTCCGGGTGCGTCTCCTGGCAGAAGACGGTCACCTCGTGTCCGGCCCGGCTCCACTCGCGGGCGAGCTGGCGCGTGTAGACGTTCGACCCCGTCCCACCGAGCAGATACCCGTGCCAGAGGAAGATCTTCACGCCGGCATCCTGCTCGAAGCCAGGCCGCAGAGCGCGCGACGTCAGGTCAGGTGGAAGTACATGGCGTACAGCAACTCGACGGCGGGATTCGAGGTGTGCACCTGCACGTCCGCCGGAGTGTCGAGCAACGCTTCGGAGTAGTTGAAGACGATCTTCACGCCGGCGTCGATCAGGGCGTCAGCGGCATCCTGAGCGCTTTCGGCCGGGACCGCGATCACCCCGACGATGATGTTGCGCTCGCGGCAGATCTGCGCGATGTCGTCCATCGAGCTCGCGCGCAGCTCGCCGATGCGCTCTCCGATCTTCTCCGGATCCGTGTCGAAGATCGCCGCGATGTGGATCCCGTGCTCCGCGAAAATCGGCGAGCTCGCAATTGCGCTCCCGAGCCGGCCGGCGCCGACGAGGGCCAGGTTGTGCTGGCCCTGCGTGCGCAGGATCTTCCTGATCTCGTCGAGGAGCGCATCGGTCCGATACCCGACGCCGCGCTTGCCGAACCTGCCGAACGCGGACAGGTCGCGACGGATCTGGGTCGCGTTGATGTTCGTGTACTCGGCGATCTCCTGCGAGGAGATCCGGTCCTTCCCCATCTTCCGCGCCTGTGTCAGGACCTGCAGGTAGCGGCTCAGGCGCGCCGCGACGCCGACGGTCAGGCGCTCTGACGTGTTCATTCTCTTCCTGCTTGTAACAAAGCGTCACGATTGTGCCAGCGGCTGCTCGAGACCCGTGAACAGAACCGTCAGGGCATGCCGACGAGACGGGCGCGCAGCGCGTTCGCCTCGACGAAGTACGTGAACGCTCGCACACCGTCGATCTCGATCACCGGGAGATGCTCGCGATAGGCCGCTTCGAGGGCCGGGTCGCCGTCGATGTCGACGACGCGGAGGTCGAAGCCGAGCTCCGCCTGCGCCTCGCGAACCACCTCGAGCGCGCGCTCGCACAAGCTGCACTCCGCCGCGCTGTAGAGAACGACACTCCTTACGGGTAAAGACCTCGCGTCGTCGTCGCCTCCGCGACCCGCTGCACGGCAAGCCCGTAGGCGGCCATGCGCATGCTCGTCGCCTGGCGCTCCCGCGTCAGCCACGTCTCCTCGAATGCCCGAACGGAGATGTCGTGCAACTTTGCGTTGACCTCCTCCTCGCGCCAGAAGTACTCCTGGAGACCCTGCACCCATTCGAAGTACGAGACCACGACGCCGCCCGCGTTCGCGAGCACGTCGGGCAGGACGAGCACCCCTCGGTCCTCGAGCACGTGATCCGCAGTCGGGGTGACCGGTCCATTCGCCCCCTCGCAGATGACCGACGCCTTGACCCGATCGGCATTTCGCTCGGTGATCACCTGCTCGAGCGCGCAGGGAGCCAGGATCTCGCAGGGAAGCTCGACAAGCTCCTCGTTGGTGAGCGCCTCAGCGTTCGCGAGGCCCTCGAGTGTCCCGGCCTCCTGCTTGTGTGCGAGAGCTGCCGGGACGTCGATCCCCTTCGGGTTGTAGACGCCGCCGCGCGAGTCGGAGACCGCGACCACCTTCGCGCCCTGTCCGTGGATGAGCCGCGCGAGGTGGGCGCCGACGTTGCCGAATCCCTGGATCACGACGGTGTACTCGTCGACGCGCTTGTCCTGCTTCTGGGCCATGGCTTGAATCGTGTACATAGCGCCTCGCGCGGTCGCCTCCACGCGGCCGAGAGAGCCGCCGACCGAGAGCGGCTTGCCGGTGACGACGCCGAGAACGGAGTGGCCCTTGTTCATGGAGTAGGTGTCGAAGATCCACGCCATGACGCGACCGTCCGTGCCGACGTCCGGCGCCGGGATGTCCCGCTCGGGACCGATGTCGTTGATGATCTCGCTCGTGTACCGCCTCGTGAGCCGCTCCAGCTCGCCCCTGGAAAGGTGCTTCGGGTCGCAGATCACCCCGCCTTTCGCTCCTCCGAAGGGGAGTCCCATGAGCGCGCATTTCCAGGTCATCCACATGGCCAGCGCCTTGACCTCGTCCTGGGTGACGTCCGGGTGGTAGCGGATGCCGCCCTTGGACGGCCCGCGGGCGATGTTGTGCGTCACCCGATAGCCGAGGAAGACGTTGATCGAGCCGTCGTCCATGGAGACGGGGATCGAGACCTCGACCCCCTTCTTGCACTGGGAGAGGACGCCGATGAGATTCGGGTCGATGGCGAACACCTCTCCCACCCGTCGGAGCTGCGCCTTCGCCAGCTCGAACGGGTTCTCCCGCAGGTGAGAGGGCGCCTCAGCGGTGGTCATCGCGTTCACGCCTCCTGGCTCGTCTGGACGGCGCGAGGATACACCTCACCTTTCTAGCGAAGCCTGTAGTCGACGGTCTCGACCTGCCGTCGCGTTCCGTCGCCCGGTCGGGCGACGACACGAACCGTGTAGTCGCCCCGACGCAGGCGCCCTCCGTTCGGCCCACGTCCGGTGAGGCCGAAGGTGTAGCGTCCGGGCAGCAGTTCGCGACTCTGGGCCAGCTCACCGAGGAGCTTCCCGTTCCGCCAGAGCTGGACGTCCAGGATGTCCACGGGACGGATCTGCGGCTCCGCCCCTGGCACGATGCCCCCGACGACCATGCTGAGCACCGCAGGCGTCGCATCGGAGACGCGACCGCCCGTCGTCTTCAGCGAGACGTGCGACAGCAGGTCGACGCTCGGGTCCGGAGCGCTCACCACCCACGGGACCCGGACCGAGCGGGACTTCGACACGTGAAGCTCCAGCACGCCGATCGCCAGTCGCGAGCCCGGCGCGAGATTGGCGGTGTCGGCACGCAGGACCACGGTGGCGGATGCACCTGCACGGATCCTCAGGCGCTTTCGCCGGACGGTCACGTCGACCCCGTCCACCGTTCGTCCCGCCGCGAGCACGACGTTGAGGTCGCGCGTAGAGACGTTGTGCAGTGTGAGCGTCCGGTCGATCGTCCGACCGCTCCGAGTGGCGGTTCCGAACGACACGGTCGCCGGCTCGGCCGTCAGCTCCTGCTCGACGGCCCCGTCGAGTTCGAGGGCGCCGAGACCGCGCGACGTAGCGGAGCCGGTCGCCCGAGCCGAGCCGACGAGCAGGCCGCGCAGCTCGGCGGCACTTGCACGGGGACGACCCTCGGCGACGACGGCTGCCGCGCCCGCCGTCGTCGCCGCCGCGACGCTCGTACCGCTCACGGTCCCGTAGCGGACCTCGCCGCTCGTCCCTCGACCGGGCTCCGACGTGGGGAAGGCGACGCCGGGCGCGAGGAGCTCGGGCTTGAGTCCTCCGTCGAAGGCGAGCCCCTGCGAGGAGAAGGCCGCGATCGTCCCGCCTCCGCCGTTCTCGGCGCTGCTCACCGCCCCGATCGCGATCGTGACGGGAATACCCTCGGCGCGCAGTTCGCGAATCGCCGACGAGAGGCTCTCCTGGAGCCCGACGACCGGAATGCCCGACGGCACGTCGAGGCTGAAAGCACCGGCGGGAAGCGCGCCCTCGACGAGCACGGCGAGCGCTCCCGCCGATGCTGCCTCGTCGACGGTCTGATCCGAGAGCGCCCCTCTCGGCAAGAGAGCCGCCTGACCGGCGACCGTGCTCTTGCCGTCGTTCCCGAACAGGCCTGCGATCCCCTGCGCCTCCGCGGCTCTCGTAACGGGAAAGATCGGCGCCGTGACGGTCTGCGTCGGCGCGCCGCCCAACGGCAGGGTGCCGTCGAAGAGGACGCGCAGCCCGGCGGCGACGTGAACTCGGACGGTCGGCGCAGCCAGCCGTCCGTCCGTCGCCGCCACGGTCAGTGCGTCGGGCGCGCCGCCGGGGCCGGCGATGCTCCCGAAGGTCGGCCCCGCACGTCCGTCGTTGCCGGCCGGCGCGATCACGAGCACGTCGAGCGCCTGCGCACCGGCGACCGCACGAGCGAGCGGGCCGTCCGCGAACGCGGCGTAGGGCTCGCCCACACCGACCAGCGCGATCCTCGCTGCGTCGAGCGTGTCCCCGTCGCCGTTCGGGTCGACGGCCGCCTCGAGGCCGGCGACTATCTGGTCGGTACGGGAGTAGATCGCGTACCCACCTTCCGCATCGGGCTGCCAGCCGGCAACCCTGATCGGAAGGATCGACGCGCCGGGCGCGACGCCGTGGAGACCGTCAGGCCCATCGGACCCGGTGACGATGCCCGCAAGCTCGGTCCCGTGCCCCTCCGGACGTCCCGGCACGAGCGGGTTGGGCTAGGCGACGCCGCCGCTTCCGGGTCGGATCACGTCGATTCCAGGGAGCACGCTGTCCGTGAGGTACGGGTGCGAGGGATCGACCCCGGTATCGAGGAGCGCGACCGTGACTCCGCTCCCGTCCTGGCCCGGCACCGTGAGACCCGGGAACGCGGTCGGCGTCACGGTACCCGCGCTCTCGTCCACGGCCATCGGATATCCGACCCGCACCGGATACACCCCCTCGACCTCGTGGTCACGGTCGAGCAGGTCGAGTGAGGTGGGATCGAGGCGGGCGGAGAAACCGTTGAAGAGTCGCGTATAGCGGTACTCGGTCGTGATGTGACCCCCGCTCGCCGCCATTCGCGCGAGGAACTGGTTCTGAGCGCTCTGCGCAGCTCTCGTCCAGCGGCGCATGTCCGTCTCGCTCGCGGTACCGCCGGCAGCCGACACCTTCGCCGCAAGCGAGGTCGCGTGCAGCAGCACGACGAAGCGCTGCGCCGTCGAGACCTGTTCGCGTACGCCCAGGACGCCCTCCCAACCTGCCTCGTCCACGGAGGTCACGACCGGGGGGGCCGACTGGGCTCGCGTGCCGACGAGGAGGAGCGCGCAGGCCACGCACCCCGCGGCGATCACCAGCGCCGCACTACGAGATCGACGCATACGCATCCAGTCCCAGGTAGTTCGGGAACGGGATCGCTCCACCGAATCGGGCGGCCGACGCGATCATCGCCGCATTGTCCGTGCAGAGGTCGAAGGGCGCGAAGCGGCCCTCGGGAAGCGCCTCCCGCAGCGCCGAGTTCGCGGCAACGCCACCGACGACTGCAACCCGGTCGAGCCCGGTTCGCTCGACCCCCTCGCGAATCCGTGCAACCAACGCTCGCACGATCGCATGCTGGTACGAGGCCGCGAGGTCGGCCCTCCGGCGTTCCGTTTCCCGCTCCCCGAGATCCCGAACCGTGTACAGGAGCGCGGTCTTGAGACCCGAGAACGAGAAGTCGAGACCCGGAACCCTTGCCACCGGGAACGCGAAAGCCTCGGCATCACCGTCACCCGCGAGGCGGTCGATCTCGGCGCCACCCGGATACCCGAGCCCGAGCACGCGTGCTCCCTTGTCGAACGCCTCGCCGGCTGCGTCGTCGAGCGTCGTACCGAGGCGCTCGGAGGCACCGCGCTCGCGAACCGCCAGGAGCAGGGTGTGCCCCCCGCTCGCGAGCAGACAGAGGAACGGCGGATCGAGGGGATCGGGCTCGAGGTAGAGCGCTGCGATGTGCCCCTCGAGATGGTCCACGGGCACGAGTGGACGCCCACCCGCCCAGGCGATTGCCTTCGCTGTCGAGAGACCGACGAGCAGAGCGCCCACGAGGCCGGGGCCTTGTGTGACCGCGACCCGCTCGACTCCCCCCAGAGAGGTGTCAGCTCGCTCGAGCGCCTCCCGCACGACCGGGAGCACGAGCTCGAGGTGACGCCGCGAGGCGATCTCGGGAACGACTCCTCCGTACCGAGCATGCAGGCCCGCTTGCGAGGACACGACCGAGGAGAGAACCGAGCCGGCATCCGTGACGAGCGCCGCCGCGGTCTCGTCGCACGACGTCTCGATGGCGAGTATCAGGACGCCTTCTCCGTCGGCGTCGGCTCCCGCCACATGATCAAGGCATCCTCGCGGTTGTCGGTGTAATAGCCACGCCGGATCCCGCGAGCCTCGAAGCCGAGCCTTTCGTACAGGCGAATCGCCTCGGTGTTCGACACGCGGACCTCGAGCGTGTAGCCGCGGCGAGGATCCGCGGCAGTCACCTCGAAGAGCCGCTCGAGCAACGACTTGCCGATGCCACGCCGGCGGAACTCCGGCACGACCGCGATGTTCATCACGTGCCACGCGTCGACGTAGCGTGAGACGATCGCGTACCCGACAAGCTCCCCCGCGTCGTGATACGCGCCGATCGCGAGCGAGCTCGGCTTCTGGAGCTCCGCCGCGAACATGGCGCGGGACCAAGGCGTCGGGTACGACGCACGCTCGATCTCTTCCACGACGTCGAGGTCGTTCGCCTCCAGCCGTCGCAGCTCCACGTTCACGGTCGAACCTTGACATCGGGCGTCCTGACGTAGATCGGAAGCACGTCCTCCACAGGCCCGAAGTCGGTGGCGAGCGAGACGTGGAGTCGCGCGTGAGGGATGTGGCGCTCGTCCCCGTCGGACGGGACGACGGCGCCCTTGCGCTCGAGCGCCGCCCGATAGCGAACGGCGCCGTTCCCGACGCAGACCGTTCCGGGTGCGAGCTCGAGATCGTCGGGTGCCGCGGCGGACGGGCCCGGGACGAACACCTCCCGTCGGCCTGCGTCGAGCACCGGATACGCGTCTTTCTCGCCTGCTCGCAGCGCATCGAGCGTCGAGACTCCGGCGACCGGTATCCCCAGGGCGAGCGTGAGCCCGCGCGCGACAGCGAGACCGATCCGGGTGCTGGTGAAGCTGCCGGGGCCGGTCCCGACGACGAGAGCCTCCAGATCCCGCGTCTCGGCCTCCGCTTCGGCGAGGAGCCGGTGGGCGTCGTCGAGCACCGTTCGGGCGACCGAGGCGCGCTCGCCGAGCACCTCGCCGTCCGCGACGAGAGCACTCGTGGCAACGTCAGTCGCCGTGTCGAACGCGAGGATCAGCACGCCCGAACCCTTCTAGCAGCGCCGCGTCCTCGGTGGCGAGCGCGATGTGACGCCGGTCTCCGCCCGCGTGCTCGAGCTGGATCTCGACGCGCGCGGGCGGGAGCGCGTCGCGACCAGCGTCTGGCCACTCGACGAACGCGATCGCGTCCTCGAAGTACGGCTCGAGGTCGCCCCACTCCGCGGCCGAGAGCCCCTCGAAGCGATACAGGTCGAGGTGGGAGACGTCCTGCTCACCCCCATAGCGATGACCGATCGTGAACGTCGGGCTCGTCACGGGCGCTGTGATCCCGAGGGCTCGGCAGGCGCCTCGGACGAACGTCGTCTTGCCCGTACCGAGCTCGCCGGAGACGGTGACGACGTCACCCGATCTGAGCCGTGGCGCGAGCCGGCCCGCGATCGCCTCGGTCTCCTCGGCCGAGGAGGAGACGAGGTTGAGCTCCACTCGGAAGAGACCCGGCTAGAAGAGACCCAGCTGAACCGTTGGCTGCGCGTCGACCGGTTCCGGGCTCTCCTGTTCCTCAGGCGGGTTCTGTTCGCCCGTCGAACGCGCGAGGAGGTCGGGAATGCGCGCGAAATCCTGCTCCAGGACCTTGAGCATCGACGGCGTGTACAACGCGGCGGCCGGGTGGTAGAGCGGGTAGAGGAGAACCTTGCGGGTACCGAGCGTGACTTCCTGCTCATAGCCGTGGACACGCGTGATCCCGGCCGGGCGTCCCGAAAGGAGCTTGGTCGCGAAGTTGCCGAGACTCGCCACCAGTGTCGGCTCGATCAGCTCGATCTGCCGGAAGAGGTGGGGCTCGCAGGCCGCGATCTCGTCCGGAACCGGATCGCGATTCCCGGGAGGCCTGCACTTCAGGACGTTCGCGATGTACACGTCTCCGCGAGTCAGGCCGATGCCCTCGAGGAGTCGCTCGAGGAGCTTTCCTGCTTGCCCTACGAACGGAAGGCCTTGCTGGTCCTCGTGGAAGCCCGGGGCTTCGCCGACGAACATCACCTGCGCGTCCGGGTTGCCGGAGCCGAAGACGACTTGCGTGCGGCCGCCGGCGAGAGCGCACTTCGTGCATCCCGCCGTCTGCTCCGCGTAGTCCCGAAAGGCCTCGGCACGTTCGACGGCGTCGGTCATCGGCGGCGAGTGTACGCCCTCCCGCGGACGGTCGGACACGGCCTCCTCAACGGCCCCAGGAACAGACTCAGTGGGAACAGCCGCAGGAGCCGCCGCAGCAACCGCCCCCCGCTCCCGAGGGGCCAGAGAAGCTCGGCTGCTTCGACGTTCCACCGTGCACCGCGAAGCTGGAGAGCTGCTTGAGGACGTTCCCCGCGCCGCACTCCGGACAGGCCACGGCTTGGTCGGCGCTGCGAACGAGCTCGTCGAAATGCGACTCGCACTCCATGCACGCGTACTCGTAGATCGGCACGTGCCGAGTGTACTGTCGGAGCCGGTGGAGCGCTGGAGGGGAACCGTGCTCGAGGGTCGAATCGTCCGGCTCGAGCCGCTCTCGGCGGAGCACGAGGAAGGCCTCTGGCTCGCCTCCCGCGATGCGCGCACGTGGCGCTGGCTCAGCGTCGTGCAGCCGCGGACGAGGGACGAATGGACCGGCTGGATGCGCCAGGCACTCGAGGCGGCGGAGGCAGGAACGGAGATTCCGTTCGTGACGATCCGTCAGGAGGCGATCGTGGGATCGACGAGATTTCTCGCGCTCCGGCCGGAGCACCGCTCGCTCGAGATCGGCTGGACCTGGCTCCACCCGTCCGCCTGGGGGACCGGGGCGAACGCGGAGGCGAAGCTGCTCCAGCTGCGGTACGCGTTCGACACGCTCGGGTGCTGCCGGGTCGAGCTCAAGACGGACGCGCTGAACGAGCGCGCGCGTGCTGCACTCGAGGGGATCGGCGCGACCTTCGAGGGGATCCACCGCAAGCACATGCTCGTCCGGGACGGTGAGAGCCGGGACAGCGCCTGGTACAGCATCCTCGACGACGAGTGGCCCGCAGCCCGGGCGCACCTGGAGCGCCGCCTGGCCGCCACGTAGAGCCAGATTGTTACGCTTCTCTTCGCCCGGTATCCGTCACCGGAACTGGAGCCATTGTGATCGAGAGCATTCAGGTCATCGGTGCGCGAGGACGCGTGGGCTCGACCGTGAGCAGCCGGCTCGCAGAGCGAGGCGTCCGCCTGGACGCGGCCGATCGCGACCTGGTTCTCCTGTGCGTCCCGGACCGTGCCATCGCCGAGGTCGCCGCCGAACTCCCACTCGGGCCCTGGGTCGCGCACGTCAGCGGGGCGACACCGCTCTCCGCGCTCGCTCCACACATGCGGCGGTTCTCGGTCCACCCCCTGCTCTCGATCACGAAGGCGCGCGGCCCCGAGCAGCTCGACGGCGGCTGGGCAGCCGTCACAGCGGAATCGACAGACGCACGGGCGGCTGGTTTCTGGCTCGCCGAGACTCTCGGCCTGCGCCCGTTCGGGCTGGCCGACGAAAGGCGCGCCGCCTACCACGCAGCGGCCGCGATCGCCTCCAACTACCTTGTCACGCTCCGGAAGGTCGCCGGCTCCCTCGCGGAATCGGCAGGTGTCCCGTCCGAGACGCTCGACCCGCTCATGCGAAGCGTGATCGACTCGGGCTTCGAGCTCACCGGCCCGATCGCACGCGGGGACTGGGGGACGGTCGACCGCCATCTCGACGCGATCCGGGAGCAACGGCCGGAGCTCGAGGAGCTGTACCTGGCCTTGGCCCGTGTGACCGCTGTCCTCGCGGGTCGAGAGCTCCCAGGCGACGCAGTGTCACCTGGGGTTGGAGGCCGGCGATGAAGGTCGCCCGCACGATCGCAGAGACGAGAAGCGCACTCGAAGACGTCCGCGACGGGCCGATCGGGCTCGTGCCCACCATGGGCGGCCTGCACGAGGGCCACCTCTCGCTCCTGCGCGCCGCGCGCGAGGAGTGCGACACCGTCGTCATGAGTCTCTTCGTAAATCCGGCGCAATTCGGCGACGAGCACGATCTCGCGTCCTACCCGCGCGACGAGGAGCGCGACCTCGCGCTCGCGCGGGATGCAGGCGTCGATCTCGTCTTCGCGCCCTCGACGGAGGAGATGTATCCCGCGGGCTTCCAGACCTGGGTCGAGGTCACCGAGGTCGGCTCCCGGCTCGAAGGCGCGTTCCGGCCCGGCCACTTTCGTGGAGTCGCCACCGTCGTTCTCAAGCTCTTCTCGGTCGTCCGCCCCGATCGCGCGTACTTCGGCCAGAAAGACGCCCAGCAGGTCGCGGTGATCCGGCAGATGATTCGCGACCTCGCGCTCGACGTCGACCTGCGCGTCCTTCCCACGGTCCGCGACGACGACGGCCTCGCGCTCTCGTCGCGGAACGCGCTCCTCACGACGGAGGAACGGAAGCGGGCTCTCGCTCTCCCTCGAGCGCTCGCCACGAAGGACCTCACCGCAGCCCGTGCGCTGCTCGCGCGGTCCAACGGTCTCGACGTCGACTACGTCGAGGTCGCCGAGTTCGACCCACCGGTTCTTGCCGGCGCAGTTCGCGTCGGCTCGGTCCGTCTCATCGACAACGTCGCCCTGGAAGGAGACTCGAAATGAGCATCCGCCCGCAGAAGCCGGCGCCCGCAACCCCGGCCCCCGGCAAGCTCCCGCTCACCGAGCTGGCCGAGATGAAGCGGCGGAGCCAGCCGATCGCGATGGTCACCGCCTACGACGCGCCGGGTGGTCGCCTCGCGGACCAAGCTGGAGTCGACGTCGTCCTCGTCGGCGACTCGGCCGCGATGACGGTCCTCGGCCACGACTCGACGGTGCCGGCGACGATGGACGAGATGCTGATCCTGACGCGGGCCGTCACGCGAGGTGCGAGCCGTCCGCTCGTCGTCGCCGACATGCCGTTCGGGACGTTCCAGGTCTCCGACGAGGATGCGGTGCGCAACGCGATCCGGTTCGTGAAGGAGGCCGGAGCAGACGCGGTCAAGCTCGAGGGAGCCGGACCAATGCTCGCTCGTGTCCAGGGCATCGTCGGAGCAGGAATCCCGGTGATGGGGCACCTCGGCCTCACGCCGCAGTCGGCGACAATGCTCGGCGGCTTCAAGGCGCAGGGTCGCACGGCCGAGAAGGCACGCCGTCTGCTCGCGGACGCCCGTGCGCTCGAGGCAGCCGGCTGCTTCTCGCTCGTGCTCGAGGCCGTGCCGGCGCCCGTCGCCGGCCGAATCACTCATGCCCTCTCGATCCCGACGATCGGCATCGGCGCGGGAGCGGACTGCGACGGCCAAGTCCTCGTCTGGCACGACCTGCTGGGTCTCTACGAAGGCAGGGCCGCCCGCTTCGTCAAGCGCTACGCCGAGGTCGGCCAGGTCGTCCGCGAGGCGCTCGAGGCATACGTCTCGGACGTCCGTGAGCATCGCTTTCCCGAGGAGCGGCATACCTACGCGATGCCCGACGAGGAGCTCGCGCTCTTCGAGGACTCGGTCCTACACGAGCGCGAATAGGGCCACGATCGCCCCCAGCAGCGCCACACCCACGCCGAGGACGCCTGCGGAGCGGAGCCAGCTCCAGCCGTGGACGACGCGGATGCCGATGAGCAGGAGCACGAGCGACCAGGCGACGAAGAGGAGCTGAAGCGCGAGCAGCACGGTCTCTCCCGTCCCCTCGTCCGATCCACCCGCGTGGAAGGTGTCACCGCCGAAGAGGGCGAGCCGGAGCGGGAGCAGGAGCAGCACGGACAGGGCCACCGGCGCCGCGGCGAAGGCGACGATCTGCCGCTCCCGGCGGAAATCGCCGAGGCTTCCGAACACGCGCCCGCCGAAGAACACCGCGAAGCCGATCACGAAGTAGCCGACGGCCCCGTAGATCCCTCCGGCGACGAACGCCCACACTGCGAGCAGGAGCGGGTCGTAGTCGGGATCGTCGAGGAGCTTGCCCGCGGTCGAGCTCGCGAGCACCGTCGCGATCCCGGCGAGCCAGATCATGAGCAGAATGGGCTCCGACCTCGCCGCCACGTCGTCCGGGTCCTCGTCACGCAGCGCGAAGAACACGGAGCGCGGGCTCAGAAGTGTCGCCGGGACGCGGAGCCACCAGGCACGATCGGGCGAGAGATCCGGATGCGTCGTGCTCGACGCCACGACGAGCAGCGTAGCCTCGTCGGGACTGGGCGGTCCTTGCGCAGCGCAATAAAGTCTGCTCGTGGCCGAGAATGTTCTCTGCCCGTCCTGCGGCACGTCGAACGAGGGCGACCGCAAGTTCTGCGGCGAGTGCGGAAGCCCGCTTGCGCGGACGTGTCCGTCCTGTGGGACGCTGAACGCACCCGCCGTGAAGTTCTGCGGCGAGTGCGGGACGGCACTGGGCGCGGTCGCAAGATCGGAGCGGCGCGAGCAACCGGAGGCAGAGCGGCGCCTCGTCTCCGTCCTCTTTGCCGACCTCGTCGGCTTCACGTCCGCGTCGGAGGACCGCGACGCGGAGGACACGCGCGAGCTTCTCTCCCGCTACTTCGACACCTGCCGGCGGCTGATCGAGCTCTACGGCGGCACCGTCGAGAAGTTCATCGGCGATGCCGTCATGGCCGTCTGGGGGACGCCGACCGCCACGGAGGACGACGCGGAGCGAGCGGTGCGCGCCGCTCTCGACCTCGTCGCTGCCGTGTCCGCCTTGGGCGACGAGGTCGGAGCTCCCGAGCTGCGGGCGCGCGCCGGCGTGCTCACCGGCGAGGCGGCTATCACGATCGGCGCGGAAGGCCAGGGGATGGTCGCCGGCGATCTCGTCAACACCGCCTCGCGGGTGCAGTCGGCCGCCGACCCGGGGACGGTGCTCGTCGGCGAATCGACGCGGCGCGCGACGGAGCAGACGATCGTCTACGCCGAGGCAGGGTCCTTCGAGCTCAAGGGGAAGGAGGGACTCACCCCGCTCTGGAAAGCGCAGCGCGTCGTCTCCGGGTTGCGTGGCTCCCTCAAGTCGCAGGGCCTCGAGGCGCCCTTCGTCGGGCGCGATCGCGAGCTGCGCCAGATCAAGGATCTCTTCCACACCACGGCCGAGGAGCGCAAGGCGCACCTCGTCTCCGTGACCGGCATCGCCGGCATCGGGAAGTCGCGCCTCGCGTGGGAGTTCTACAAGTACTTCGACGGCATCGCGGAGACGGTCTACTGGCACCGTGGGCGCTGCCTCTCCTACGGCGAGGGCGTGACGTACTGGGCGCTCGCCGACATGGTGCGCATGCGGTGCCGCATCGCCGAGGACGAGGAGCCCTCGTCCGCCCAAGCCAAGCTGCACGCCACGCTCGCGGAGCACATCCTCGACGCCGAGGAGCGTGAGTTCCTCGAGCCCCGGCTTGCACACCTACTCGGGCTGGCCGAGCACCAGGCTCGCGACCAGCAGGACCTCTTCGCCGCCTGGCGCCTCTTCTTCGAGCGGCTCGCCGAGAGCTATCCGACGGTGCTCGCCTTCGAGGACATGCAGTGGGCGGACGCGAGCCTGCTCGACTTCGTCGAGTACCTGCTCGACTGGTCACGGAACCACCCGCTCTTCGTGGTCACGCTCTCACGGCCCGAGCTTCTCGAGCGGCGGCCGACCTGGGGTGCCGGGCAACGGAGTTTTACGTCCCTCTACCTGGAGCCTCTATCGCAGCAGGCGATGGAGGAGCTCCTGGCAGGCCTGGTGCCGGGGCTTCCCTCGGACGTCCGCGACCGCATCCTCGCGCGCGCCGAAGGCATCCCGCTGTACGCGGTCGAGACCGTGCGCATGCTGCTCGACCGCAGCCTCCTCGTCCAGGAAGGCTCCGCCTACCGGGTGACCGGGCCGGTGGAGGCGCTCGAAGTGCCGGAGACGCTGCACGCGCTCATCGCCGCACGGCTCGACGGCCTCTCCTCCGAGGAGCGGCAGCTGCTCCAGGACGCGGCCGTTCTGGGCAAGACCTTCACGAAGGACGCATTGGCCGCGCTTGCAGGCGCCGACGCCGAGATCGAGCCGCTGCTCACGGCTCTTGCGCGCAAGGAGGTGCTCGGCGTGCAGGCAGACCCTCGCTCGCCCGAGCACGGGCAGTACGCCTTCCTCCAGGACCTCGTGCGGCACGTCGCCTACGAGACGCTCTCCAAGCGTGAGCGGCGCGCCCGTCATCTGGCCGCAGCCGAGTACCTCCGCGGCGCGTTCGCCGGCGACGAAGACGATGTGGTCGAGGTCATCGCAGCGCATTACGTCGCAGCCCACGAGGCTGCCCCGGACGCGGAGGACGCGTCCGAGATCAGAGGTCAGGCGCGGGCCATGCTCGTGCGGGCCGGAGAGCGGGCCGAGTCGCTCGCCGCGGCCGCGGAGGCGAGGCGTTACTTCGAGCAGGCAGCGGAGCTCGTGGAGGACCCGTTGGAAAGGGCCGTGCTGCTCGACCGAGCGGGCGCGATGGCCGCGAGGGCCGGAGACCCTGACTCGGCGCGCCGGCTCTTCGAGGAGTCGATCGAGCTCCACGAGGAGCACGGGGACACGCATGCTGCCGCGCGCGTTCTCTGGAGGCTCGGGAGGCTCGACAGCCGGACCGGGCGCCGCGACGAAGCGCTGGCAAGGATGGAGCGTGCCTTCGCTGTCATCTCGGCCGACGAGCCCGACGAGGATCTCGCGCAGCTCGCAGCGCGTCTTTCGCTCGGGTACTGGTACAGCGGCGATCAGGAGCATGCGGCTGAGCGGGCCGACCAGGCGCTGGACATCGCCGAGGCGCATCTGTATCCGGCGGCGC
>Ga0137371_10001565_pt1 | contig 18088 bp, 8 predicted proteins | sample SagtaG_7_FD_104919 | JGI IMG/M metagenome (GOLD analysis project Ga0137371, IMG submission 104919) | Vadose zone soil microbial communities from Sagehorn Ranch, Mendocino, California, USA - Sage1_R_40_16 metaG | ecosystem: Environmental > Terrestrial > Soil > Vadose zone | place: USA: California...
GGAGCCTTCGATGGTCACCATCACCCTTCACTGTCCTTATTGTCAGAGCGAGGCTCTGGTACGCAATGGTCATGCACCCAATGGCAAACAACTCTATCGCTGCCGCTCGTGCGGACGGCAAAGCCGTGAGAACCCGACTCCCCATGCCTATCCACAAGCTCGCCGCGAGGAGATCCTACATGCCTACCAAGAACGCAGCAGTCTCCGCGGCCTCACACGTACCTTTGGCGTCTCTCGCACCACTGTCTCAAGTTGGATCAAAAAAAAGTAGCGCAGCTTCCGCCTTTGTGTACAACGCTGCTCGCCCCAGATCCCGAAGATCCCACGTCCACGATCCTGGAACCCTATCGGCTCTGGTCGTTTGTGCTCAAAAAAGCCCACGACTCCTGGATTTGGATTGCCCTCTGCCGAAAGAGCCGGCAGGTGGTCGCCTATGCAGTGGGTGATCGGAGCAAACGGACGTGCCAGCAGTTGTGGGAAGCGATTCCGCAGGGATATCGCCAGGGGCAGTGTTTCACCGACTTCTGGGCAGCGTATGCTGCGGTGATTCCTGAGGAGCAACACTTCGCTGTGGGAAAAGAGACAGGAGAAACCGCCCACGTGGAGCGCTGGAATAACACTTTGCGTCAACGCCTCGCTCGTTTCGTGCGCATGACGTTGTCGTTTTCAAAGTCAGAGGTCATGCACGAGACGTGCTTGCTCCTCTTCCTCCATCGCTATAATTTAGACAAGGCTATCCTGCTCAAATGAGCCACTACCGACAAACGTTCTCCTTTTCCAAACCTGATGCGTTTCATGAGGCGTTCACGAAGTGGTTTATTGTTGAGTAGAATAGAGGTCTCTCACTTACTACCTAACCACTACCAGGAACTGTCCATTGTGGAAATATTGTTGTGTTGAGTGATTTACCATCACTTACCCATCTTTTCTTCATAGATTCCGCATCTCGTGACGCCATACTAATGTCGTATCTGCAAACACAGCCAGTTCCGGGACAAATTGGACAGCATCGGCGTAGCGATCCACACACAAGCGCCAGCTATGAACATTCTCGGAACGGCTAGCAATTACTTGTTGTAAGGCATCAATATCGATACGGAGTCTAGCTTCTGATCCGGCAAAGGTACAGTCAGTGCCTGGTATTGATCTGGTAATAGATGCTTCTATCTGGCCTGTTGAGAGGGTGAGGGACGAGGTTGCGCCAGGAGTCGCAAAGCTGAGTTCTACAATGGTGAGGGGATAGCCAGTTGTATGCATACTCTCCCATTCCTGTTTGAGTGTGATGAGCGCGTTTTGCAGGTGTTCGTGGGCAATAGTAATGCATGAGAGAGGAGGATGTAGTATTTGGAAGTTGCCTGGGATACTCGCGGCGGTACATGGTGTGATCATGGCAACACTACTAAAGCGATCCATGGGATTACGCAGATAGGCAATGGAAAGAGTATATGGAGATGTATTTAGGCGTACGTGGAATTGTTGTTGTGCTCGCTTCACAAAGAAATCTTCTTCTTTCAAGATCCGTAACACATCTCCGAGGGCACGTATTTGTTTCCTGTTGAGCGTAATGGCCCATGACTGCTTCACCGTCTCATTGTGAGTTGGAAGCGAAGCCTGGGAGTAGCGCCTCCCGTCTGCCCAGATGAGTTGTAGCATCTGATGTTCTATGGGTGTCGATTTCCAGGACAGTTTTAGATATGCATCAGGGGCTATGCTGTCGGAGATCATTCCTGGCGCAGTCTCATCAAAAGGAAGTACCCAGTTCAGCGCTTGCCAGAAGGCTATGACCGAGACATCGATTGTTTCTTGAGAGATATCTGGTTCTGTCAGGCCATTCGGGGCCGGGAGAGTGATATATGCTGTTTTGTCGATGACATTCAGGTTGGGGTCAGTGAGAGAGATTGGGAATGATGGCTCTTTGATGATTGGTGATGCTAGACGTTTCTCTTTTCGCGAAAATGTTACAGCCTTGCCAACACGTGGGAGTCTTCTTACTTGTTGCGTGAGACGTTCGTTTTGAGCCTGGATCTGGCGCATGTCATCGCTCTTTTTGATGGCTTGAAGCTTCTGGGAGAGATCATCTACTACCGGAGCTTCGACGTGGTGAGCCGGATCCCACCACTGTTGCCAGTCATTGAGGATGCGCTCGACCAGCTGAGGATCGGCGACGGCCAGACCATATTCCAGGTTGCGGCTCAGGCCGGGGAGGGTCGCGTTTCCTGAGCCGATGATTGCCAGTTGCCTGTCACAAATCCAGACTTTGGCATGTAGGTTGGGGATGGCGCGCATTTCGATGGTGCTACCAGGGATGGTGGTTGACCAGTTCAGGAGTTGTTGTAATGCGGAGATATCAGAGGCTCCGCTCAGGAAGTCTTCGGGATTGACGCGGGTGATGACGCGGATTTCAATGTTTCTATTTCGTCCGCTCATTCCAGCTAATAGCGCCTGTTCCATCACGGTTACCGCTTCTTGTTTGATGTAAGGGCTGACGATGAGCAGGGTATGCTGGATACGACGAAGTGCATCTAGCAAGATATCGAGCCAGGGGGAGGGAACTGGCACAACGGAAGCGTGGTACTCGTCGTTTGTCACGCTGTTTTTCTCCTGTTCCTGTCTCTAGAATGAACTGCTGGCCATCTGTGAAGCAGCAGCGAGTTGGCGTAAGGTGTCTATTACCAGCCGCTTGTCTAGCAGGTCGTGTTCCCACTGATTGTAGTAACTGCGCAGACAGCGGTAACAGGAGTCGACGCAGTTACATTGTTCCAGGCGTTCTAGCACTGTCGCTGCGGCTTCGGGGAGCAGGCGAGAGAGGCGCTCGACATAGCCTGCGCCACCTGGAACATCGTCGTAGAGGACGATCTGTTGCTGGAAGTATGCGTCACGGGCGACTTCGCGTTCAAAACCCGTGATCTCGCCTTCCTGCGTCTGGAGGATGATGTTGGCTCCCAGGACCAGGGCATTGCGCAACGTGACGAGGAGTCTCTCGCGACTGTCAGGTGGTGCATCCAGACTATACAGCGGCAGCATCGCACCGGGAACATCGATTTCGAGAACATCCGTTTCCAGCTTATAGGACAGGTGAAAGGCACGCACGATCCCAGAGCAACGCTTTTTGTGGCGCAGTTCCCATTCTGGCTGGTGTGGGTCGTGCCAGTGACCACAGGTGGTGCAAATGAGGAACCCTTGCGGCAATTTCTCTGTGCCGTGATTGAAGCCTGTATTGGTGGCAAAGATGGTCGTGTTACGATGGTAGTCCAGGTCAAACCCTGCCGGGCCGATGCGGCGCTCGCCGGAGTGGCCTTCGTTGAGCAGGTATTCGTGCACATCGTAGCCTTCACCGGCACGCGCCTCTTCGGCGGCGGAGATGGCGCGTGTGTTTGAACCAAGGAAAGAACGGCCCTCAATGTATGCATAGACATCGAGTTCGGCTTCGCAGGCTTCACAATGCAGGGCGGTTGGAATGAGTGTGACCCAGTGGCAGCGTGGACAGACGCGGTATTGTATGTCACGTTCGGGGGCATCACTACGCTGGAAATCTAAGCCGATGATTGAGTAGACGTTGCCATCGCAGTAGACGAGGTTGCCGGGCGCGAATTCGGTGATGGCAAGATCCTGGGAACGGAAGAGCGGATCGCGCGTTTCCCCGAGCGGGATCATGCGGAACTGGTCGCCGACAAAGACGTAGGCGGGGAGAAATCCCTGGCGGGCGAGATACGAGAGGGTGTACGCACGCAACGGATCTTCCTCCAGTTTGTAGAGCAGCGTCTCCAGGACCTCGCGGCGCTTTTTCTGCTCCAGGGTAGGACGCCGCGTGGGAATTTCATCGAGGGCGTCGAGGATACTTCGGCGCTCAATCAGCCAGGGGCGGAACGCTCGCTCAAGGGCGGTTGGGAAGGCATCGATGACGCGACCAACGAAGTCCTCGGTGAGCCAGGGAAGTCCGCCAGAGTGGATATCACGTGTAAAGGCGCTGGCAACGGCTTGCTGGATGACACTGTGGCGCTTCTTGAGATCGACAATCAGAGGGTGTATACCGGTCACGCGATCATTGTCGTCGACGATCTTGCCGAGCACGCTGGGGAACTGCTCGTGAAGTTTCTCTAGAATAAGGGCGTGCAGGTGGCGCTGGATGATGCGCTGGTTGTCGAAGCCAAAGACGGGGGCACGCACGACGCCACGAATCATGTCTGCTGGCCTGTCATAGTAGTAGCTATCGTGGCCACGGTTCTGGGCAAAGGCGGTAATCAGCGCGATCCGTTCGGCACGGCCTGCACGACCGCTGCGTTGGGCGTAGTTAGCGGGACTGGGGGGGATATTACGCATCATGACGGTGGGCAGATCGCCAATATCGACGCCGAGTTCCATCGTCGGTGTGCAGACCAGGATATTGACATCGCCAGTTCGGAACGCTTCTTCGTACTCCTCGCGCATTTTGCCGTCGAGCTGGCCACTGTGTTCGTGCGGAGTGAGACGGACGAGTTGCCGCTCCAGGTAGCTGTGCACGTAGTAGTTGTCTTTTTTGGAGTGTAAGGGTTGTAGCGTGCCCGCGCAACGCGTTGCCGGGCAGATATTACGGACGTTGTGCGCATAGACGCGACGACAGGCGTTACACTCATAGCCTTCGCCCTCTCGCACTGGTGCCAATTCCATGCGCTGGTGATCGACCATGATCGCACGCTTGTTGTCCTCTGGCTTGCCGATCGTTGGTTGCTGGAGATATCCCAGTTCGAGCAGGATGGTGACGATTTTATGCACTGGCTCAACTGCTGCACCGTTGTCTGGAAGGCCCAGGACTTTCTTGAAGTAGACCTGGAACTGGGCGGGACTCCCGCTTCTGCTGGAAAGTGGCAGGATCTTGTAGGCATGACCACGCGGAACGGACCTGTCTCCGTAGCCGATGGGACGCAGGTCGCGGTCAAATCCCTCGACTTTTTCTTCGCGAAACTGGATCGGGCTGATGAGCATGGGATGATCAAGCGCACGTCGTGTACGCATCTCGTCCAGGATGGTTGATGCAAGCGCATAGAGTTCATCGGGCGTGAGGTGATAGAGGCGCGCAATTTCTCTGGCCTCGTCATACCCGGCCAGTTCCTCGCGCAACTTGTGGTAGTTCACACGGATCAGGCCCAGACCTTCGAGGGAGAGACGACGATTGCCACCACGGGCAAATTCTGCCAGGATAGGCCAGGTCTCTCCACGGATAATGTCTTCGCGCTCCCGCTCCCGTTTTGCGCCTTCGAGGAGTCCCAGACGCACGCCATAGGTGTAGAGGAGTCTGGGAAGGTCTGCCAGCCCGACGGCAGGATGGCCCTGTTCGGCTTCGTCGTCTACGACCTGGTAGATGAGCTGACGCTTGGTAAATTGCCCGTTCTTGTCGGCGAGATAGCCTGCTTGAAAGGCGGTATCCTGTCGGTTATCGGAGAAGATCAGCAGGCGGCGCTCCTGCTCGTCCAGGCGTTTCATGATCGAGCTTGTCAGGACGGCGACGCTGGCGGCGACGCTGGTACCAAAGGTGGTGACGATCTCGCGTGATCCATAGCGGGCCCGGCAGGCAGGGCATTGTGAGATACGCCCGGCATGGTAAAACATTCTGCTCACGCGGCCTTCGCACCCGTGAACGCACTGGTATCCTGGCGGCGGTTCAAGCGTGGCACGTCCGCACTGGCCGCAGACGTAGATGTCTGTGAGTGAGACGCCGATCTCTTTCATGGATGCGCTCGTCATGCGTACCGATTTTCCATTGGCCTGTGGAGAAGCTTCACTCTCGTCCGTCCCGTCGGTGCTGTCCTCACCTTCGTCGTCTTCGCTGAGTTGCGCGGCACGATGGATATCGATGGTGAGATGGAGTGTGCGTCTGGGAGTACTGTCGCGGTTTTCATCGGCCTGCAATTCATACGCGCGCGGTTGGCCGCTATGGGACGCTTTATATTCTCGTGTGCCAGGCATGTCGAGTGGTGAGAGATCCATCGTTGTGATGCCACGCCAGAAATCCTGCCCACATGAGCGACAGACCTCCAGCGGGAGACAACACCCCCTACAGTTGGGGCAGAGTTCAATGCCGGCTTCCCAGACAGCGTTACAGACGAGGCAGCGTGTGAAGCCTTCCAGGCCACGGAAGAACATATGGACTTTGGGGCGCAGGCGCGGTCCCTGTGTGCCAATGGCAAGCGAGCCGAGCAGAAGATACGCGGTGATTTCACGTGCGAGGGCTGGCGCCACGACTCCCCGGCGTTCTGGTTGTTGTTGTAGATACGCGACAAGTTCGTCCAGGGAACGCGGGATGGTCAGGTGTTCTTCAAGCAGGTGGATCAACGCGTTCTCCGCCAGCAGCGACCAGAGTCGCTCCGCCGTGCTGGTTCCCTGGGGAATGGACCGGCCACAGAGCTGTTCCGCCAGACGCAGAGCAGCAGCCTCGTCGGCGGGATTGAACGCGATCAGATCTTGTTCAAGCACCTGTGGAGCGTTCGGCCAGTAGAAATGGGTGAGTGGCATGGGAGGATCAAAGCGCTCCATCACGATGGCTTCAGGTGGAAATGGCTCTGCGAACAGCTTGCTGGCGAATGCTGCGACTTCTCCGACATCATCGCCCTTGACCGTTGCGCTGGTGCCGACGCAGACCAGGCCGCCATGACTCCTCTCGACATGCTCTTTGAAGCGGCGGATCAGGCAGGCGACTTCAATGCCGCGTGCGCCTCCATAAGTATGCACTTCGTCGAGCACCAGATAGCGCATCTGCTGATGGCGGAAGATGTGCTGGTCTTCACGGCGTACCAGTAATAGCTCCAGCATGGCGTAGTTGGTCAGCAGAATATCGGGCGGATCGGCCTGGATTTGCTGGCGGCTGAGCGCTTCTTCTGTCGGGATATCGTCGGGGCGTTCTCCATCAGGGCCACGATGCTGTGTATCCCCGGTATATTTGGCGAACGTGATACCGGTATCTTTGAGCAGACGGCGTAAACGTTTGAGCTGGTCGTTGGCGAGGGCGTTCATGGGATACATCAAGACGGCTTTCGTGCCTGCGATGTGCTTGTGGCGCAGGCAGTAATCGATGATGGGGATGAGAAACGCCTCGGTCTTGCCGCTCCCGGTCGATGAGGCGACGATGGTGTTCTGACCGCTGGCGAGCTGGCGAACTGCTCGCTCCTGGTGATCGTAGAGTGTCCAGCCTGAGAAGATCGTGCCAGTCTGTGGTGCAAGAACCTTTTCGCGCACCAGATTTGCGATGGTAGCGCCCCTGGCGAAGGGACGGCTCAGGCTCACGTAAGGTCCCTTCCAGAGCAGGCTCTCGTCGCTGATCTTTTCGTTGATCCGCTGGTGCAGCCCTTCATCCAGGATGGGGAAGGTGGTTTCGATATAGCGTTGGTATTCCGCACAGACATTTTGTACGAGCGCGAGCGGTTGCATATGCCCCTCTTTCTACATGTTGCCTCAAGATATGTTCTGTTGGGTATCTCTAGTGTAACATATGTTATCAATACAGGGTGCGACAGAGGTCCTCAGTTTTTTCTTTTACCGTTACTCCCTGTTCATCACATCGGATCAAGGCTTGAATTGAATATGAGATAGTATTTCTCTACTCTAAGAGCATATGATTGGACATATCGCATCAAAGAATCTTGCCAAGAAGATTTCTGGACGAAGGATTTCAGATCAGCAGCATCTGCTGAACCACGAGATCCACCACTGCGTAATTGTCCCCAGGCAACAATCTTTGCTATGGTACATACCAACTCTTTGAGGTGCTGCATCTTCCCATCTAATGACGCTATTTGCACTTTGTCCTCGGCTGGTTGGAGTTCTCGCAAAATATACGACTTGCCATAATGTTCCACTGTGGCCAGTAGTGCAGGCGGAATTCCCTGTATCCACCTTTGGATAGTTACTATTCTTTCCGCTTCACTCGACCAGTGTGGCTGACGTAGCGGTAAGAAGGAAGTGGAAGAAGCTACCTTGAGGTCTAAGACAGAGTTCTGATCGGGAGAGCCTTTTCCTTCGACAAGCACGACGTAGTGCTCTGTCCCCAGGCTACCTATTCCAACCCCACGCTCTCCTACATCCAATACGTTGAAAAAAGTTGGGGATGATTGCTCTCTTCCCCATCTGTTCAGGAGGAGGGTAATTTCTGCACCTGCTTGCATGCTCATAGGAGTATTACGCCCCCTACGCAGTCTGCGTCCATTCTTGGTAAGCTCGGTATGCCTATCCAGAAAATCTTTCCGCTGGCGTTCTCTTGCCGCAATAAGCAAATTTTTGACGACACCGACGGCATTGCCTTCGTCAATCTGGCTAACAGAGCCATTCACCAGAGTTTTCGTATAGCTCTCTAAGAAGGCATCACAGAGCTTCAACGCTTTTTCCTGACTGATTTTAATTCGATGGGCACTGATCAACACGCTAACCAGAAAACGCGCCAAATCCCATGTACAAGGAGCGAGCGAGGACTCATCAAAATTATTCATATTGAAGTACACCATTTGATTGTTTGCTCTATAGCTACCCAGGTTCTCCATATGCAAATTTCCACAAATCCACGTCAGAGGCACACCATTTAATACGGAATGAGCAGGCCAATCTTCATAGAACAGATGACAGGTGCCACGAAAAAAGGCGAAAATATCGTATCGCATTGCCTGAAGCTGGCTCTTGATGAATACATGATTGCGTTCTCCATGGAACCCTACTATGCGTTCAACGACATCGTTGTGAGGGGCGACTGTTGGGACGATCTTGGCTGACCTCGATCCCTCTTTCTCCTTGCGTTTTTGTTCCTGGAGAAGCGGCTTTTGTTCCTCGGCTTCTGGAATACAAAGAAAAGTACGATCAAACACATTCAAGCGTGTTTCGGGTGGCTGGATCGAAGACGGAGATGATTGAGAGGCTACATGGGGAGTTGGACGCAGCGCTTCGAGGGCTGCACGAATTTCTCTCACGATAGCAAGAAATGCCGCGTCACGATTGAGCCACATGGTAACAGGTTTGCCATTGCGAGGCAGACACTGGAGATGGGCAAATGGTGCTCCCTCTATATCAGTAGGCCGAAGAATGATTGGGAGGACGCGTGCTTTATGCGCGTGGTCCCGTTCTATGGCACGATCCAGTTCAATACCATAACAGTAATCGGAGGACATAAAGTCGGGACTGATAAGCAAGAGAATCACCGTAGCAGTCAAGAGATGAGCATCGATGGCTTTTGCCCAGTCAGTCCCCGCTACAATTTGGCGGTCATGCCACTCTGCAATGATTCCTTGCCTGCGCAAAGCGCTGAGATGGCGCTCTAGCGCATTGCGCAGCTTCTCATCTTCGTGAGCATAGGAATAGAAAACGGAAATGGGACTCATTGCTAAGTCTTGTTCTTTCATATTGCCATTACCCTTCCTTTTATATCACGTTCTCTCAGTGTATCATTGCTGAACGATGATATGACAAAATAGGTACAAGCGCAAGTAATAGAAAAGGATGAGGGCATTTCATAACTCATTTTTCTCCCAAAGATGAGCTAAGACCCGCTTAGGAGAACGGATGAGATCAGGACGGCCTGCCTGCTGGGCAGCCAAAGCGACGACGATGGAAGCGGTGTAGGTCAATGCGACCTGCGAGGCGATGGCAGACCCGCCACATAGGGGTGGACGCTGAAGACGAAAGAAGAGGAAGACGCGCCCGAAAAAGCGTTCGATGCTGCTACGTTTGCCGAGTTCTTCTTTGGTCCAGGTGGGAGGTAAACAAGAGCGATTCTTCTGACGTTTGGGATTCCAAGGGATGACCGCAATGGCACCCACAACGCGGTGAATCCAGGCAATGAGACGCAAGCCCCAATAGGCGGCATCGAGACGGATAACGCGAGGACGGATCTGGTAGAGGCGGACAGCCCATGCCAACAAGAGTGGAGCAAAAGGAGCATCATGGACGTTGGCAGGAGACAGGAGAAAAAAGATGGGGAGTCCTGAACCGCGACAGAGCAAGGTATGCACCCGATAGCCCAATAGCAAGGGACGCGGATGCTGAGCGGGAGCATGCCCGATGGCAGCGTCGGGGTCACGGCGTCTCCAAGCCAGAATGGGGACGCTATCAATGATGAGGTCACGGGCTCCAATGAGTCGCCGTCGCATGGCATGCAAGACGGTGAGCACGAAGAGAGACTCATGCACAGGAGCCCCTGCAGCACGACGACGTTTGCATTGCTGTGAGGCGCTGGGAATGCGTGGGGTTCCATCTTTGCCTAACGGCAACCCGCAAGCCAGAGCCAATGCAGGCCATTGCTTCAACCAATCGTGCATATCCTGATACGAGAGCCTCCAGAGAGTGCGCAGCAGGCCAATGAGCAGGAGCGTTTCTTCGCTGTAGGTTCGTGGAGCGCCTCCTGGGCCCGCAGGTAATGGAGGCGGACAGCGGTGATGGGCCAGGCGAACAGCCAGTTGGCAGAGCACCAGCAAATGGAGGGTTGTGACCAGGGTCAGAGCATCAATGTGTAGGGCCGGACCTAGTCGGGCTTGCCCACGCTGATATGATGGAGACGGGACTGGTGCCTGATGATCTGTTACGGTTAATGGCATCATAAAGCTGATCTCCTTGCCGAGGGGACTAAGCCTCGTCAAGCATCAGCTTACCTTACTCTGCCAAGTTACGAAATGCCCTCAAGGATATTACACTAAACTCAACGCTTACTCATGTTTTTGATAGTGAAGTAGTGCAAATTGTCCTCATTGCTCAGCTCTCCTGCCTGATCAACGTTTTCCGGGAAGACGAGAAAGACCCGCTTTTAATATGGAACTAGCATGGGGAATATTGAGTAATCTCGGTTTTATCGAACACCAACTCGGCAATCTTGAAGCTGCTAAACAAATGTATCTCAAGTCATTGGTTTGCTTTCGCGAGGTAGGAAGAAGTGCGAATATACCGACGGTCCTGATACAGCTGGCAACACTGGAAGAGCAACGTGGCAATTTTGCAATGGCTTTGAAATATGCAGATGAGGCATCGAGTCGGAACCGAAGATTAGGGATGATGCAGGAGCAAGAGCAGTTAGAATCCATCCATTCACTTCTGAAATGTAATTCCGTATAACACTGCTTCATTCTATACTTTTCATGTAAATAATATAATACGAGTCTAAGCATAGATCACCTCGCCATTCATACGACCATCTTCTCGGGAGAACTCCTCCTTTCCCTGCGCCAGGCGGTATGGTATCATACCCTTCCAGAGATGCACTTTTTCGCTATGTGGTATGGAAACCTACAGGGAAGGAGTTTTGTCATGGAGAGCGCTCGTACAAGCTATATGCCGCCTGTCGATCAGTTGCTCACGTATGGGGAAGGGAAGAACAGCCTTCCAGAGAACTGGCCCAACTACCTGGAATTGGGGCTTGGCCCGGAACATATTCCCGATCTGATCCGTATGGCGACTGATGAAGAACTGAACTGGGCCGACTCGGAGAGTCTGGAAGTGTGGGCACCGCTCCACGCCTGGCGAGCGCTTGGACAACTGCGTGCCGAGGCAGCAATTGAGCCTCTCCTCTTGCTCTTCGAAACGATGCAAGAGAGCGATTGGGTGACAGAGGAACTGCCAGAGGTGTTTGGCATGATCGGTCCTGCCGCCCTTCCAGCACTGGCGACCTGTATCACTGACATTTCTTCTGATGAAGAGGTCCTCATCAGCGCGATTAGCTGCGTTGAAAAGATCGGGACCCGCTGGCCAGAAGCCCGTCCAGCCTGTGTGGAACTCCTGATGGAGCAATTAGAGCTGTTTGCAGAAAACGATCCTGAGGTCAATAGCTTTCTCGTTCTGGCCCTGGTGGAACTCCACGCCAGAGAGGCCGCTCCGTTGATAGAGCGGGCATATGCGGCCAGGTGCGTCGATCTCATGCTCATGGGAGACTGGGACGATGTGCAGGTCGAGTTTGGCCTGCTCTCGGCTGAAGAACTCATGCAGCGACGGTCCAGCAAGCTTCCCGAGGCGTCTTCTCCCTCACCTGCACACCAGACGATCCACGCGCAGGTCTCCACCAGGGAAAACCGCCAACGCGAGGCTGTGCAGAAGAAAGCCAAAAACAAGATGGTCAAAGAGTCCCGCAAGAAAAATCGCAAACGGTAGGAGGACGGGGGACAAACACAACCATGCTTTTTCGCCTGGTTGCCCCGACTTCCCAGCTAACGCATCACTGTCGTATGAGACACGCGACACATGAGACCTCGGCAGGTCCTACATAATCCCTGGGGTCACCGACATTGCTAGATAACGAATTGGCCGCATTATTCTCAAGCGCGTGAACCAGGCCGAGCCAATCATCGCTCCAACAACTCCTCCACCCGCCCAAACGCCGCCATCACACCATCCTTGACCACCGGCTTCACCAGTGGGAACGTATACGGCGCGTAGAGGATGTGCTCCAGATCCTCTACGTGCAACCCGTACAGGTGTGCCACCAGCGCATCGATCTCATTTTGCAATTTCTGTCGCTCATCCAGAATGGTTGCCACGTGCGCATTCACATCGCCCAATAGTTCCCTGCGCAGCACATCGAATTCGGGTCCGATACAGACCAGTTGCGCGACACGGTGGGCGATGGCCTGGCAGTAGGGATCGGTGGGGGTGAGGCGTGGGACGGGGAGTTGGTAGATATGGAACATGTTTACATCTGTGGTAACTTTGAAGCGGATCACATAATCAAGGCTGAAGGAATTGAAAACCCCACAGAGATACATTAATTCAGATGCTTGCAGCGTTGGCGTATAGCAACTCCGAATATCTCGCAATTGCGCAACAGCTTTTTGAGCATTGAATTGCCAGGGAACAAGACCCGTTACTGTGTACACAGCAAAGACATGATCTGGTAGGATAGTTGAGATTATTGTTCTTTCGTTAGTGTTGGATGCTACTCTTCGGAATACTAAGCGAGGGATTTCTGTGGTTAACCGCACATCCTCTATTGTCAAGGGACCACGTCCTGACATCTTGAGTAGAGCAGAGAGGTTAGCTTGCGATTTAGAGGATTTGCTGCCATGAGATAGAGAGCGTAAATATTCTTTCACTGCATCCTCGGCACGCTGGATTTCTCGACGTGCTAGTTCTTCCTGCCCCTTTTCGACCTCAATCCAGTAGTTCGGTTTACTGTAGCGAGGGGTATACTGATGTATCATCTTACCCTCATAAAGTGGCCAGCCAATATCCTTTTGATTGAAGAAATGCCGATCGTCTGTCAGGTTAAATTCACGTGCAAATGTAATATCCCACGTTGTCTCTCCAAGCAAGGGCCAATTGCCGTATATGTGCGCAATGATGTCAATATCGCGTTGTGAACGAAACTCCATGATTGAAAGAGTATCGGGAGAGAAACGACGAATAAGTTTTGTAGGAACTGTAACAGAATGCTCCTCTGGTGCGGAAAGAACTTCTAAATCATGAAGCATGAAGGCGGCATCAAATGAAGCGGATGCAGGTGCTTTACGAACACCTAATAGGACGAACTTGAAACGACTATCGATTGGAAATATGCCACGCCTATTCTCAAAACAGAATAGATATTCAATGTGAGCATGATTGAGAAAGAGTTGGCGCAGACCAGTGCAGCCCTGATCTGTATATATGCCAGAAGGTACAATCATGCCAGATACGCCTTCATTGTGCAGTAGATCAAGAGCGCGCTCCAAGAAAAGTTTAAAGGTGTTGGCATGTCCTCTGGTACGTTTACCGTCTATTTCTACTGTTTGATATTCGTATAATTCACTGGAACTAAAGTAGTCTACTTGAGCATCCAAGTTTCTGACATATGATTCCCATTCTGCTTTTACCTCTTCATCATTCAAGATATCACGCTGACGATCCAATGCTTTTACACGCTCTAGCTCACGAAAACCTGGATCATATGTGGAAAAGAACTCTAGAGAGTTGGTCATTACGAGATCCCACGGAGGATTACCGAGCACAGCAGTAAAACCTGGATTGGTGCGTGACCTCCCATCAGGTTCAAAGTAGATTTCGGGAAACTCTAATTCCCAGTGGAAGGGACACACTTCCTTGACAATCTCCTCCACTTCAGCGAAATAGGGAAGGGGATCGATCTTAACGAACTGACCGAGACCTTCATGAAACTGCTCACGTATATAGCTCACCAGTTCACGATATATCTGACCGTCGAGCGGTGGTACCCAATCAGCGTCAGTTGGTTTCTTCTTTTGGGATGGCTGCTTCCAGAACCAGGTAGCGACCCAGAGATTACAAATACGCTCAAGCATCTGCCGCTTCTCGTTGTTGACGACCTCTTGCTGGAAGATAGCGGCCTTTGCATGTACATTTTCTACTGTATCGCTCGGCTGCTCTGCAATCATGCATCGATGATCTACCAGGGTCGGCACGGTATCCTTCACATCGTCCAATTCATCAAAGATCGTGTATTGCTCCTCTTTCTCTTCCTCGTCCCACAGCGATGCTTTTCCCCGTTTATTCCCACGCGAAGCGAGCGTATCACCACGCTCTTTAGCAAGGCATTTGTTTGCCTCTGGATGGATCGTATAGATTGTGTAGATATTCTCCTGCCCCTGGCCTGCACGTTGGAGTGGCGCTCCAATCAGACTATTCCCACAGCGCAGGTTGGCATCGAGGAAGGTGAGTGGCTTGTCTCCGGCCAGCGTGGTGAGCCAGAGCGAGACTTTGGCGAGTTCGACGGCCATGGGGTTGAGGTCGACACCGTAGAGACAGCGTTCGGCGACGAGGCGGCGATAGGGGCGCGTGGCATCCTCTAGCAGTTCGCCATCTTCTTCTGCTGCCTGGACTGCTATCTCGGCTTCTTCTTCCGCGCTCTCGCTGTTGATTGTCATGTCTGCCATTGCAGTATCCACAGCCAGGCTCGTCACTAATTCGTCGCTACTGTGCAGGTTGCCGTTGAGCCGTTCCTGGTCGCGCACGGCACGGGCGTAGGCGTCGGCGAGGTAGAGACAGGCTCCAACGAGGAAGGCTCCTGATCCCATGGCGGGATCGACGACTTTTAATTCAAGGATCTCTTCGGGTTTCTTGCCCTGCACGAGCGGTTTGAGGGTGCGCTCGACCAGGAAGTCTACCAGGGGTTGCGGGGTGTAGTAACTGCCGCTGGTCTTGCGGCCCGCGCCACGTCCCAGGTAGAATTGTCCGCTCTCGATGTCGCGCTCGACTTTGTAGTCGCGCTGCTCGCGTTTGGGGATGATGACGCGTACGTCTTTGTAACGGACCTCGACCATGGGTTCACTTGCTACGCGTGGCTCGAATTCTAGCAGCCCTTCGTAGACTGCGCCGAGTTGTTCTACGCCCAGGTCGCGGTAGTCGATGCGCTCGCGCCCACGGTCCTTTGTGGGTGGTGTGACTGAGAGTGGCAGCAGCAGACGATAGAGCGCGTCGTCGGAGATGCGGATCGTGTGCAGCAGGGAGACGCTGTGTGGATCGAAGAGGTTGCCGTTGTAGGCGGGCACGACCAGTTGCGTGGTGTTGCAGCCGCGATGGATGAGGCGGAAGAGCGCCTGCAAGGTCTCCCACAGACGGAACGAGTCGGGGCGATAGCGTGTCTCTGCGCCCGGCAGTTCGATCTCCGTACGCAGGGGTTCCAGGCTGTAGGCATCGCGATAGACGGCATTATCAACAGGCAGCAGGTTGCGGCTCTCGGCATAGAGCACAAAGAGCAGGCGGTAGAGGTAGACCAGCGATTGCGTATAGAGAGTGGGCAGGTCTTTGAGCGCCTGCTCTGCCAGTTCGCGTGTGCGCTGCTGGCGTGCCTGCATCTGTGGGTCCAGTTCGGTATCTTCCTGGGTCACTGGTCGTGTGCTCAGTGTGCGTGCGCGGTTGACCAGTTCCGACATCAGCGTATCAAGAGCCTGGAAGACGCTGATTTTGAGGCGTGCACTGACGCCTTCCGCGTGCTTGCGACTCTCCTGTTCGAGGATATCCAGTAAGCAGCGTCCGTCCGCGCCGGGTTGAAACGCCTGGGCACGGAAGAGCGTCCAGAAGGTATCGAAGCCCTGCTCTTTGAGATTGGCGTCCTGCTCGTTGCGGTTATCGAAGAGCGCCTCCAGGTCTACCTCGTAGTACTGCTGGCGACCTGCCACCACGTCGCGCTTCAGGAGACGGATGCGCTGCCCGTTGCAGAGGATGCCCCAACGTGCTGGGCCACCGGAGGCGAGGAGGCGTTCCATGAGTTTGTGCGGCATATCGCTGCGACGCATGCGGCTGGCGAAGGGACGGTCAAAGTCGGTGCCCCAGCTCAGGAGCGAGATCAGGATGGCGGAATCTTTGCCCTCGTCTTCAGGTGCGAGCACATCGTCGGGTTCTGCGATGGTGTCGGCCTCGCTGGTATCAAAAAGGGGTACGGCAGTTGGTTGATCAGTATCAGCACTACCTGGAATGGAAGAGGGAATGCGATCATACACTGCACCCTTGCCTTCAGCAACCTCCCTTAGTGCGATCATCTCTCCTCTTTCAGTATTCACCAGCCCCGGATCTGCGGGACGATAGAGGAAATAGCCATCAGGCAGGGTCGTTTCTTTGAAATCTTCGGCGCGTGCCTGGTCCAGTGGTTCGTAGCCAAGCGCGATCATGAGAGTCTCCAGCCAGGCTTCACGCGTGCGTCCATACCCTGTACTGTTGCCGAGAGTGGGAGTATATTTATCCCAACGCGTCTGTAGACGCTGGCGAATGCTCCTGGGCATACGGGTTCCGGTCTCGCCTTGCTGTGCTCGTACCGCTTTGTCGAAGAGCGTGCCCAGGTAGTAGCTGCTGAAGAGATTGCGGTTGATCAGAATAGTACTGGCTTCCCTGGCCTGTTGACTCGCCGTACTCTCAAAATGCGTATCGAACGCCTGCTGCGCTTGCGCCATCTCAACACTCCTCCGCTGGTACGATCACTAACGCTCCGATGGCTTCAGGCTGTACCGGAAAGATCTGCTCCATGGCCGCAATCTCCGCCTCGCACCTCTCGCGCCGCGTCTGGATCACAAGGCGTTGATAGTTCAGTTCTTTCTGTCGTCTCGCCTCGGCGGCTGCCTGCGCCCGTCTGCGATCACGCTCCTCTTTCTCCTCAAAGAGTTTGAGTTGCTGCGTCTCCTCCTCGTAACGGCGGGCCAGAGACCGCTCGACATAACGCAAGCGTGCCTCCTGCCAGAGCTCGATATCCTGGCGTAAAATCTCCAATTGTGGGCGGCAAGAGAGCGCTATTGTCGCTGCCCGCTCCGCGCAATACTGTCCTGCCAGCGCCTGGGCGCGGTCGCGCAACTCTCGCCAGCGCGGCTCATACGCAGTTGCCAGGAGTGCAGGTGCGGGATTGCGCCGGATTTCGCGCATTGCCAGCAGCTTCTCGGCCTCTTCAGGCAAAAGTGTGCGGCCATCCATTCCTATAAAGAAGGGAAGAATCTCTTCTGCTGCCACCGCACCGAGCTTATCCTGCCAGCGTCCCAGGTAGGTAAACAGGATACCGCGCTGGACGCCTTCCAGAACCCGCATCGACATACGCCCGCTCAACAGGCCAATGCCCATGCGCGCATCACTCTTTACGGCTGCAATGAGCGCCTGTAACAGGGGATGACCTGGTGCGATGAACTCAATGGTTGGTGGGCGCTCCTGGTCGCTCAGCGCAGTATCACGCTCAAATGTGGCCTGCTCGTAGCGTGTCTTCATACCGGGCCTGCGCAACTCTGGGGGAATATCCAGCATCCACAGATGGGGGTCGTTCTCAATGCTGCGTGCCCGACCACCGAGTAGCGGGAGGGTGGTGGTGACAAACTGTGTGAGCGCCTGTGTTGAAGGGAGGATCTGGCGTGTCAATGCCTCTGCGCGTGCGATCTCATCGTATTCTACAGGACCAAAAGCACCAGGTGCGATTAAGAACTGAGCACGACAGGCATCTAACGCCTCCTGACCTTCGCGTAACGCAGCCCCCACACGGTCGTCGATCTCCTGAACGGCATCGGGCAATGGAGCATCTTCATACTCAGCGGCCCCATCCATCAGCAGGCTATCCAGATCGAGCGGTCCTGTCACACTCAACACATCAGAGACGTTGCCCAGTTGCTTGCGAATGACCTCCAGTTTCTGCTGCAAGCGCAGGAGAATATTGCCCTCCAGCGTCTCCCCAAGA
>Ga0137371_10001568_pt1 | contig 18069 bp, 18 predicted proteins | sample SagtaG_7_FD_104919 | JGI IMG/M metagenome (GOLD analysis project Ga0137371, IMG submission 104919) | Vadose zone soil microbial communities from Sagehorn Ranch, Mendocino, California, USA - Sage1_R_40_16 metaG | ecosystem: Environmental > Terrestrial > Soil > Vadose zone | place: USA...
CGATGCAAGCCTCCGTCGCGTTCATCGATTCTCATCCAGTAGGGCCTTTTGAGGAGCCGTCGTCAAATTTGTCCGCTCCATTCGACAAGCTCAGGGCAAGCTGAGTCTCGCTCTACCGGAAAACTAGAACGGAATCTCGTCGTCGTCCGGTTCGGCTGGCGCTGAGGCTTTCGGTGGGGGCGCACTGGTTTTGCTACCCGCGCTCGTTTGTCGATCTTCTCCGGTGGTCTCGCCGGCTCCGCCGGGACGGCTGCCTAACAACTGCATGCTCTCGCCCACAACGCGCAGTTTGGTTCGTTTCTGCCCAGTCTGCTTGTCGTCCCAGGTGTCCATTTGCAGGCGGCCTTCGATGAAGACCGGCCGTCCTTTTTTCAGGTATTCGCCGGCGATCTCAGCCAGGCGCGCCCACAGCACAACATCGACGAAGGTGACTTCTTCGCGTTTTTCCCCGCTATCGGTCGTGTAAACGCGATTCACAGCCATGCCGAGGTCGCAGACGGCGCTGCCTTTGGGCGTGTAACGCACCTCCGGATCGCGGGTGAGATTTCCGAGCAGGATGACTTTGTTGAAGCTGGCCATGCCCCGGTTATAGCAAAATTATTTCGCTTTCGCCAACTTTTTCGCCGGCTTTTCTTTCTTTTCTACCAGGCGCTGGAAATTCTGCCGATAAACTTCGGGATCCAGCTTAAATTTTGAGCGCAGCTTTGCAATCAGCTGAGGATCGGCATTGAAGATAAAGTTCACATAATATCCGGCGTCGAGCGGTCCAGCCACGTACGAAAACTCGTGCTTGTCCATTTTTTGCACCTGTTCGATTTGCGCGCCTTCTTTTTGAAACTCGGATTCCAATCGATCAATGATCTCCTTGATGGTGTCCTCTTTGCCCTGTGAATTCAGCACAAGCAACGCTTCGTAATGGTTTTTCATGATTCTTCAGTTTTGTTGAACGTGTTCATCGCGGAAATGAGGCCGTTGTCAATCGCGCATTTCACCGCTTCCACCGCGCGATCGATTGTCGATCTAACGATCGGTTTTTCCTCCTCAAAGAAACGGCTCAATACGTAATCGACCGATCCTTCGGGTGGCGCCTCGCCGATCCCAATGCGCAAGCGCGGGATCTCCTCGCTGCCGAATTGCATGATGATTGATTCAAGGCCGTTGTGGCCGCCCGGTCCACCCCGGATTCGCAGCCGCAGGCGGCCGAGGGGGAGGGCAAGATCATCGAGCACGACGAGAATTTCGTGCGGCTCGATTTTGTAAAACTGCGCGATGGCCAGAAGTGGATAGCCGCTCCGATTCATGAAGCTCTTTGGTTTCACTACGAGCACGCTGCCGCATTTGGCCGACAGCGCGTCCCACTTTGTCGATTTTTCCCATGTCGATCCAAACTGCGCCGCAAATTGATCGACGACCATAAAGCCGATGTTGTGACGCGTGGCCGCGTATTCCGGGCCGGGATTTCCAAGACCCGCGACCAACCGAATTGGTTTTTCTTCCACGGTCGCGAAATCGAAAATGGATTACTTCTTCTGCTCTTTTTCCTTGGGAGCCTTTTCTTTTGCAGCCGGGGCGGTAGCAGCAGCTTCGCCTTCTCCCTTCTTCTCGGTGATCACTTCTGGTCCCGCAGCAGCTTCGGCCTCAGCGACAACGGGCGCTTCTTCAACCACTGGGGCCAGGACAGAAAATGCCGTCAAGTCGGCTGGCACCTTTGCTGTGACTCCCGAAGGAAGTTGAATATCGCGAACGTGAATGGAATCGCCGATGTTCAATCGCGAGATGTCCACGGTAATCCGATCGGGCAAATCGCGTGGCAGACATTCAAGTGTGAGCACGCGCAAGCTCTGTTCAAGCAATCCGCCGAAGTTTTTGACGCCATTGGCGATTCCGACCGGCTCGAGGGGAACCTCAGCTTGAATCGTCTCATCCATTGAGATGGCGTGGAAATCGACGTGCCGAATGTCGCCACCTACAGGTGTGTGTTGCACTTCCTGAACAAGGGCTGTGCGACTGGATTTTTCACCGGCGATCTCAAGCTCAACCAAAACGTTTTCCCCGGCAGCGTGGCTCATCATCGCATTGATGTCCCGCGCGGCGAGCTGCAAGGGCTGCGGTTTATCTTTGGCACCGTAAATGACCGCGGGGATAATTCCCTGCGCTTTTAATTTGCGCACGGCAGAGCGGCCCACGTTCGTCCGCGGTTCTGCTTTTAGTTTAACTTGTTTTGCCATTTTTTCCGTTCTCGATGTTGAACAGCGAGGAGACCGACTCGTCGTTATGAATCCGCTTGATGCCTTCTCCGAGAAGCTCGGAGACGCATAGCACCGTCGTCTTAAACCCTTCTACCGTGCGCACAGGCGTGCTGTTGGTCGTTACTAATTCCGCGATTTTCGATTTTTGCAAACGCTGGACCGCCATATCGACAAGAACAGCGTGCGAAACGCCCGCATAAATCTTCAAGGCGCCGCGCTTTTTCAGAAGCTCGGCTGCGGAAGTCAACGTGCCAGCCGTCTCAGTAAGATCGTCGATCAGGAGCACGTCGTGGCCTTCCACCTCACCGATCAGGTACGCTGCCTCGGTCTCGGTGGCGCTCCGGCGTTCCTTGGCCACGATTGCAAGATTTGCGCCCAGCGCTTCTGCGTACGCCGAAGCCATTTTGAGTCCGCCGAGATCCGGAGAAACGACCACCGTTTTTCCGGTGAGCTGTTGTCGCAGATATTTAATCAAAACGGGAAGCGAATAGAGGTGATCCACCGGAATGTCGAAGAAGCCCTGCACTTGCTGTGCATGCAGGTCCATCGTCAGCACGCGGCTTACACCAGAGGCATGCAACAAATTCGCGACGAGTTTGGCCGTAATCGGAACGCGGGGCTGGTCTTTCCGGTCCTGGCGCGCGTATCCAAAAAACGGAATGACTGCCGTAATCCGATCCGCACTGGCGCGGCGCGCCGCGTCCACCATGATGAGCAACTCCATCAAGTGCTCGTTAGTGGGCGGGCAGGTGGGTTGGATGATGAAAACATCGTGACCGCGAATGTTTTCCTCGATCCTGACGTAAGTCTCGCCATCGGGAAACGAGCTGATTGTCGCCTGACCGAGTGGCACCCCGATGTACTTGCAAATGCGCTCGGCTAACGCGCGGTTGGCCGAGCCGCTGAAAACCTTTAATTCTGGCTGAAGCGCAAACATTGGGAAAGGGCGCTAACTTAGGCGTACAAGATCGACATTGCCAATCTTCAAAACTTGCCAACGGCCATTTCTTTCGCGAATAATCTTATGCTCTAGATTTCCCCAGATGAATGCCGACGCCATCCGAATAGAACGTCCTGCGACCAGCTCAAAGCTCTTCGCGCACACACGCTGGGACGCCATTCCCGCGCTGGCCGGCTTTTTGCACCTCGCATATTTTCTGGGGCTGTTCTTCCTTTACCCTCATGCACCGCTCTGGGTAATGCTGGTCCTTGGATTCGTTTACGCGTTGATGGTCAACGCGAACATCAACGGTATTGGGCACAATTTTATTCATAACCCATTCTTCCGCTCTAAATTGCTCAATCGACTATTTGGAGTCACTCAGTCGATTGCGTGTTGCTTTTCGCAGACCTACTACAACGCCGTTCACATGCAGCATCACAAGGGGAATGCCGACCGGCCAAACGAAAATGGAGAGACGATCGATTGGATCTCCATTTACAAGCACGGGCACGATGGCGAGCCGGAAAGTCCGTGGAGCTACGTTTTCCTAAGTTTCTTCCGTGATGACGTGGGCGCGATTCGCAGGGACCTTTGCAAACGCCGCAATGGCGACCTGTTCTGGGGCAACATCGAATTGGCCGCATTCGCCACGACTCTTCTCGTGATGTTCCTCTTTAACTGGCGCTACGTGATCTTCTATTTCCTGCCGTTTTTCTATCTCGGCCACTGCTTCAGTTACTTGAACGGTTATTATCGCCATTATGGCGCGAATCCTGACAAACCAATCGCCTGGGGAGTAAGCAGCTACGGCAAAATCTACAACTGGCTCTTTTTCTACAACGGCTATCACGCCGAGCACCATTTCCGGCCCAAAGTTCACTGGACGAAAATGGAGGCGTTCCGGCAGCAGATCACTGATCTGCAAAAACAGGAAGGCGTCCGCACGATCAGGCGTGCGCACATGTTCGGCTTTCTCGATCCTGATTTACCGAAGCGGAAGACAGGTGCCTCTGTCATGGCAGACGCGCCTTTGGCATGTCATGCCGAACCAACAGGCTCGGAAGCCCGTCTGCCATAACAGCCGAGGACGGCTATTTTCCGAAGCTTGCGCGCAGCTTTTCCTTCTTTGCTTCGCAGTCTTCCTGCAACCGGCGGATCTCCGAGGCAAGCTGCTTCTCGAGTGATTCCGCCTCTTCAAGATTGCCAGCGCCTTGTGCTTTGCGAATTTGATCTTTCAAGAAAACTTCTTTCTCGGCGATCTTCGCTCGATAGACGGAATCAACTTCCGCAATCTTCTTTTTCTGCTCCTCGGTGAGCGAAATCGAAGGCGACGCTTTCTCCAGCCGTTCCATGGCCAGTTCGTAAGCTGATTTCATGGTCGATGTTTCTTACTCTTGCTCTAGACGGCGGGCCCCGCTCGCCACTGCGAATCCGTCCGGTGGCGGAGGGTCGTGCCCTACAGGTCTTGTTCTCGTAATCGATCGGAAAAAAGCGTCGTGGATTGCGTTCGCGAAATCAATTCCTAAGTTACTTGCTCGATGCATTCACTAATTCAACTGCTCAGCCTGGATTTCGACGGTACGCTTGTTTCGCGCACTGGCGAACCGGTTCTCGATGCGCAGTGCATGGAGATGATTCGCGAATTGCAGGATGCCGGCGCGACCTGGGCGATTAATACCGGCCGCTCCGTCGATCTGCTCGAATCCGGCCTGGCGGATTTCTCGTTCCCGATCCGCCCGGATTTTATCCTCACCGAGGAGCGTGACGTTTTTCGTCCCGGGCAAAATGGCGACAAATGGGAAGCGTTCGGTGATTGGAACGAGCGTTGCGCGCGCGAACATCGTGAACTTTTTAGCTCTGCCTCAGCCGTGCTCGCGGAAGTTATTGATTTTGTGGATCAAAAAACGCAGGCACGCGTTATTTACGAACCGGACGGACCGGCTGGCCTGATTGCAAACAGTGAGGAGGAAATGAATCTTGTTACCGAATTTATCGAGCAAGCGCGGGCCAGGCACCCGAAGTTAGATTACCAACGGAACACAGTTTATCTGCGTTTTTGCCATGCCGATTACCATAAAGGCGCGGCGCTCGCCGAGCTGGCGCGCTTGATCGAAGTCCCGCGAGAAAACATCTTCACGGCGGGCGATCATCACAATGATATCTCGATGTTGGATGGAAAATTCGCTGCGATGCCGTCATGCCCGGCAAATGCGATTGATGAAGTCAAAACCGCTGTCCGCGCAGCTGGCGGTTACGTCGCCGGGAAGGCGCACGGCGCCGGGGTTTACGAGGCGCTGATGCGTTTTGCGAGCCGGTAGGGCGACGCTCCGCGGAGCCGGCTTGTTTCACTCACCGGCTGTTCGTCGGCTCCCATTCGACAAGCTCAGGGCAAGGTGAGTCTCGCCTTACCGGTTAATCTGGGTTGCCAGCGCCAGCGGCGCATCGGCTTCAATTTTTCCGGCAAAACGATTGGTCATGTAAGTCAAAAGCAGCACCCAAAACGAGAGCGCCAGCCCGAACAGCGGAAATTGGAGTGCGAGGGGGTAACGAATAGATGATCGCCATCAGCGGAATCCAGACAGCCCACGTGGCCAGCAGCGTCGGAATGATCTTGTCGCGGTAATGTTTCCACGTGAAAAGGTCGCAAAGCGGCCCCGTCGAGATACCACTGTTCTTCCATTCGTAAGTGAGCACCCCGAACGGGGCAGCGAAAAATGGATTGTAACCGAATTGATCGACACAAATTTTCGCGCAAACGACCGGCAGCGTCACCACGTCGCCGAGCCAGGCCGCTTCGCTTCGATACAAGAGATCGACAAGTGAACCATCAAATCCCCAGACTGGAACCGTAAAAAGCAGGTTGCGAAGATTCCGCGAACTTGGGCGTCCGCGTTGAAAGAAAAGAATCAAGAAAATCTCCGGGATGAGCGCGCCAACGGCGATTGACGCGGCGATAACAAAGACCAGGCCATGCGTACGCTTGTAATTCGCCAATTGATTCAGCGCGGAAAATACGGGGTGATTTGTGTAATAAGCGATCAGCAACCCAAGCATTATTCCTTGAATGATGAGCGCCGGTACCGCGTTCGCGCGCGCAGCTTCCCAACCGATCATGAGCGGGGTCCGCGATTTCTGCATCGGCGCAGATACTTCGCAGCATCATCTGGCAATCAAGCAGAATCTCTTGCTGTAGACGCTTCGCTCTGCGAAGTGCGGCGTTGAAACAACTAAGACGCCGGGCTCGCACCGCCCAGAGGTCGGCGGCTACAGTCGAAATTTACCAGCGAACGCTTGCGCTGGATCCCGGCGGCCCGGGAGCCAAGGTTTCCTCGCCAGGCACTGTTTCGCCCGGAACAGTGGCTGTGCTGTGCGAGCCGGACTGCTCCGTGGTTGCTTCGTCGCGCGAAGCACAGGCGGAGATCAGAAATGCGATTGCCAAAAACAAAGCAGCGCCCAGTGCAACACGTTTTATCACAGGGACAAACCTAAACACCGCGATGTTTGATGCAAGCCGCGCTGTCCGATAAGCTTTACCGTGACCAAGGCCGGCAAGATCGATATCAAATCTCTCCTGTTTCGCGAGCTGCAAGGTGACCTTCGCGACCTGGCTGAGCCCTCTTATCGTGCCGGCCAAATCACGGATTGGCTTTACAAAAAGCGCGTTGATTCAATCGAGAAAATGACCGACCTGCCGCAGTCGTTGCGGGAGCGTCTCGCGGAGAAATTTTCCTTCAGTAAGGTCGACGTTGTGCGCGTGCTTGGGTCGCGCGACACGACGCGGAAGTTTCTCTTCCGTTTGAGCCATGCAAATCTAATCGAATCCGTTTTGATTCCGGCGTCGCCCGCGCTTTACGGGGAAAAATCGGATCGCCGGACAATTTGCATCTCGACGCAAGTCGGTTGCGCCTACGGTTGCAAATTTTGCGCGAGCGGTTTGGAAGGATTTTCTCGCAACCTGCGCGCGAACGAAATTATCGATCAAATTATCGCGATCGAGCGCGTAAGCGGGGAGAAGATCGACAACATCGTTTTCATGGGAATGGGCGAACCCCTTGCGAACTTCGAGAACGTGATGCGAGCGATTCGGATCGTTAATGCGCCGTGGGGTCTTGGCATCGGAGCGCGGCACATCACGCTCTCGACCAGCGGCCTGGCGCCGCAAATTAAAAAACTTGCGGACGAACCGTTGCAGGTTCGTCTTGCTGTCTCTTTGCACGGCGCGACCGATGAAGTGCGGAACCAGATCATGCCGATCAATCGCAAGTACAACATCGAGACGTTACTTTCAGCTTGCGACTATTATACTGCTCACAGGAGCCAGCGACTCACCTTCGAATATATTTTGATCGCTGGTGTAAACGACTCTGACGAGCAGGCGCATCTTCTCGCGCAGCACGCCAGAAGGCTTTTCGCAAAAGTGAATTTGATTCCGTACAACACCGTCGAGGGTCTGGAATGGGCCCGACCTTCGCGCAATCGACAGGAAAAGTTCTTGTCCATCTTACGCGCGCACAAAATCCCGGCGACACTTCGTCGAGAAAAAGGTCATGACATCGATGCCGCGTGCGGGCAGCTGCGCTTACAGACCAGTCGGAACGAGCGACTGCAGGTCACTACCTGTTAGCCGCGGTCACGCAAAAGTGCCGAGCGCCTCTTGCACGCCGGCGACCGCCATCCCGCCTTCGCCGACAGCAGCGGCACAACGCTTCACCGATCCGGAACGCACATCGCCCGCCGCGAAAATACCCGGGCAGCTCGTCTCCAGCGGACCCGTCGGACGTTTGCTCTGCTTCCATGCCGGCGCATGGGCGACTGCGGATCCCGTTTTGATGAATCCTTTTTCGTCGCGTTCGATCTGGGGTGGCAGCCAGTCTGTGCAGGGCATGGCGCCAATCATGGAAAAGACCGCTGGCGTTTCCACCACACGGCGCTCGTGGGTCGTTGTGTTCTCGAGCTCGACTGCCTCAAGCATTTTGTTGCCTGTCATTTTCCGAATCTCGGTGCGGCGCAGGAGCTCGATGTTTTCGCGCGCCTGCACGCGCCGCGAGAGATAGCTCGACATATTTTTCGAGAGATCGTCGCCGCGGATGACGAGCAACACTTTCGCCGCGCCCTCGGAAAGGAACATGGCGGCTTGCCCCGCCGAATTGCCACCCCCTGCGACAATCACTGTTGCACCGCGACAGAGCTGCCCCTCGAACGCTGTCGCGGCATAATAAACGCCCGAGCCTTCGAACTGCTCACGTCCCTCGGCGTCCAATCGCCGATAATCCGCGCCGGTTGCGATGAGGACGCATTTTGCACGCAGGGTGGCGGGGCAACCTTCGATTTGCAGGCTCGCGCGATATTCTTCGCCATCGTGGTAGTCGAGCGAAAGCGTCTGCGCTGGCGTGGAAAATTTCGCGCCGAATCGATAGGCCTGAAGCTGTGCGCGATAGGTCAAATCGCCGCCGCTGATTCCAGTAGGGAAGCCGAAAAAGTTTTCGATCAAGGAAGAGGAGCCGGCCTGGCCTCCGGGCGCATAGCTTTCCAGGACAACCGTTTTCAATCCTTCCGATGCCGCATAAACCGCTGCGGCAAGACCCGCCGGACCAGCGCCAACGATCGTTAGGTCGCAGGCGATTTCGCTTTCATTCTCGTACGCCAGCGGGCGAAGCAAACCGGCCACTTGCGCAACTTCGCGAAGCGAGGGCCGACGCAGTGGAGCGCCATTCGCGGTCAGGAGCGTCGGCAAATCGCGACTCGTTAGGTGCAGGCGCTGACAGAGCGTCTGGCCCTGCTCGCTTTCAAATTCGATCAGCCGATGCGGAATGCGATTCTTGTCGAGAAAATCATCGAGCTGATGTCCCTCGCGCGTATCCCGCAACGCGATAATGCGCAGGCCAGCAAACTCACGGTCGCGCATCAACCGCCGCCGACGCATGATCAAAGCGTTGACGATGGGGCCGCCCAAACCCGGTAATTCGGCGAGCGCGCGCCGGATCTTTCCCGCCGGGACTTCCAGAATTTCGGCCTCTTCCGACTTTACGCGCGCAGTGGCCAGCGCGGAGGTGCCTTGCAACATAGCAACGTCACCGATGAAGCCGCGCTCCCTGGCAGTGGCGAGAATCTGCTCCGTCCCTTCCCGCGCCTCAAAGACTTCGATTTCGCCGCGAAGGATAACCGTCAGCCCAAGATCGCGTTGCCCTGCTTTGAAGATAAACTCTCCGCGCTCCAAGGTGCGCCGCTTCCCCAAAGGTTCGAGCAGCGCGAGCTGGCGATCGTCGAGTTTCGGAAAGGCGGTGCTTTCGGTATCGCGATAAAATTGCTCATCATTGCTCTCGTCCGTCATGAGACCAGTTGCGTGAGTGCCGCGCAGGTACGGCTCACCTTACGCGCACATCCGCGATTCGGTCAAAGGGATCGCGACGCCACACGAAACGAAGTGGCTCGATGCGAAACCTTTTGCGCAGAAACGGAAGCTGACGTTTAGTCAAGCATGGCCGGTTACGAGAGCGAGTCCGAACCGATGTGGGATGAGTACGACTGGGAGCGTTTTCTCCAGCAGCAGGACCACAAGACCGAGAAGTACATGCAATTGCTGGAATCATATCTTGATGATCCGCAGCGCGATGAAATCATTGCCCGTGAGATGGGCTGGACCCAATTGCTGGACGCGAAGGATTGGAGCGCGGAGGTGGACGCGCTGCTCGACGAAGACGCGAACGAAGAGGACGATTTCGGCATGGATAAAGCAGCGAGATCAGCCGAAACGTTTGAGGAGCACAACCTGTATCGCGCCGCCTTTGCTCTGACGATTTGGATCGACCAACTGTTCGATCAAACCGAGTCGCTTCAAAACGAGCCGACGGCAGTGAAACTCGCTACGCATTCTGCACTAGCTAGCGCCAAGCTGGCCGCGGCCTTGAGCGGCGACACTATCGATGAAATCGGGATGACGATTGCGTACTTGAAGCGAGCCTTGAAGGCGATCACGATTTCGATGGACGCGGCGGCGCAACTCTTATCCGAGAAACTGATTACGCGGGCGCAGTATTCGGTGTTGCAACAGCGACTCTTTCAGGTGCGCGATGGCATTATCACCCTGATGGGTGAATATCGCGGCGAGTGGCGTCGCCGGTTCGGCTCCGAAGGCTTTCGGAGTTGAATGAAACAGGGCCGGTTCCGTCCAATCATGCAAACGGAAACGACTTCGGCTCAGGCCGATGTGTCGGAACTGGACTTGGTGAAACGATGCCAGGCTGGTGACACCGAAGCATTCGACGAGCTGGTAACCCGTTACCGAACACGAGTATTCGGCATGATTTACAACATGGTCCATAGCGAGCAGGACGCCTGGGATCTGGCTCAGGATACCTTCGTGAAAGCGTGGAAGTCGATCGAACGCTTTCGTGGGCACTCGTCGTTTTATACCTGGATTTATCGGATCGTCATGAACGTGACCATCGATTGGCTGCGGAAAAAAAAGGTGAAGGGTGGAGGCCCCGAATTCGACGATGCGATCGAACTAAAGGAAATCGATCCGGCGTCTAAAACTGTACCGAAGGCCGCCGCATTGCCGTATCAAACAATGGAACGGAGCGAGATCCGGGCGCGGATCGAGAGCGCAATTGCCCAGCTCTCGCCTGAGCATCGAGCGGTAATTTTAATGAAGGAAATTGAAGAGATGCAGTATCACGAAATTGCAGAAGCGCTCGGTTACTCAATTGGCACAGTGATGTCGCGCCTGTTTTATGCGCGTAAGAAATTGCAAAATTTGCTGAAGGACGTTTATGAAAACATTTGAAGAAAAGTGGACCGCATGGCTGGACGGCCAGCTCAGCGGCAGGGAAGTAACTGAATTTGAAGCCTCGCTGCCGGACAAGGCCGCTGCTGAAGCGGAAAAAGCGGAGGCGAAAAAACTCGGCGCTCTTTTGAAACGCGAAATCGGCGCGCAGACGCTGATGAATGAAGAATTTTTCAGCCATCAGCTGCGCGAAAGAATCGCACGAGAAACTGGTGGGCCATCTCGGGAGTCCGGCGGCCGCCGGATCGAGGTTCCCACATGGTGGACGATTCGCCGGCTGCTGTGGACGGGGACCGCGTCGCTCGCTGTCTTTTTGGTTTTTGCGATTTTCGTCATGCGCGACAAGAATCCCGCTGAGCAGTCACAATATCTCACGCAAATTCTTAACGCGCGCGTTGATCCGGTGGTAAGCCCAAATGCGACCATCTCAATGTTCGAGGCAAAAGAGGATCGCGTAACGGTTCTCTGGACTGAGGGATTACAATCGTTGCCGTCCGATTACGCAGCCAAATAACCAATCGCTCATGGGTCGTTCGCTCGCGCTCGTCGCCGCTTTTACCGGGCTGATTATGAGCGCATCGCCAAAGTTGCAGGGCGCGGAGACAGTTTGGAGCGGACTCGTCATCGCGGAAAATGTCGCGCAGCCGCAACCGATTCCGTCGGAATTGACTCGGATCGAGGGGTCCCTGAAGAAACTTTTCGGCTACAACCAATTTCAGGTCATCGGCCAGTCGCGCAAGTTGCTGACAACCGGCCAGGAGGATTGGCTCGCGACCAGCAAATTCTTCGGCCTGCATGTCGATGCGCGGGGCGAGAGCGAAGCCGGTTATGTTTTGAACCTCAAGCTTTATAAAGAGAAAGAGCTCCTGCTCGAGACGGATGCCAAATTGAGCAAACGCAGTCCACTTGTGATCAAAGGTCCGCAGGTGGGAAGTGGGCAATTACTGTTGATACTGGTTGTGCAGTAGGTGGACCTGTAGAGGCGGCCGTGTCGCCTGCGTCACAGACATTGCAGCCGACACGGCTGCCACTACAGGATTCGCGTTTGGAGATGCAAACGTCGCCGCACGTTGTTTAGTGCGGGAAATGTGCATTCCGCATCTTTTTTTCGTTGGTCTATTCTTCATTATGTTCCGCCCCGGCATGCACGCAGAAAAACCTTTCAACTTCAAGAGTACACCGGGAAAGCTCCCCAAAGAGGTCGTCCCGCTAGAATATTCTATTCGGATCGTCTCGAACATCGACAAGTTTACTTTCACCGGGACGGAAGCCGTTAAGCTGAGCGTTCGCAGCCCGGTTCGTGAGCTTGTGCTGAATGCGCTCGAGCTCAAAATCACAGACGCGTCTCTCGATGGCAAGGCATTGCCCGACTCTGCAATTAAGATCGACGAGAAGAACGAGCTGCTCGCTCTGAGGCTGCCCTCAGAACTTGCAACTGGCGACCACACACTCGCGCTGAGCTTTGCCGGCAAGATCAATCAGCAAGGTCAGGGACTTTTCTACATGCGCTACCAGGAGCAAGGCAGCAGGACGAAAAAGATCATGCTCGGAACGCAATTTGAAGCCACCGACGCTCGCCGATTTTTTCCTTGTTGGGACGAGCCGGTTTTTCGCGCGCGTTTTCAATTGACGGCAGTCGTGCCGGAAAACTGGCTCGGAGTGTCGAACATGCCGATCGAGAGTGAGAAAAAAATCGCCGGCGGAAAAGAGGTGCGCTTTGCCGCGACTCCGTCGATGTCGAGTTATCTGAATGTTTTCGTCGCGGGCGAGTTCGATCTTATCGAATCGCGAAGTGGCCCGACGCAGATCCGCGTCATCGCCACAAAGGGCAAAGCGGAAATGGGTCGTTACGCGCTCGAAGCCACAGCGCAGATTCTGAAATATTACAACGATTATTTCGGTGTGCCTTATCCGTTGCCGAAGCTCGACCAAATCGCTCTTCCCGGAGGTTTTGGCGGCGCGATGGAAAATTGGGGCGGCATTACGTATTACGAATCTGCGCTTCTATTTGATCCGAAAAATTCCTCTGCGGAGACGAAGCAGAACATCTACGAAGTGCTCGCGCACGAGATGGCGCATCAATGGTTCGGCGACCTCGTGACCATGGCCTGGTGGGACAATCTGTGGCTTAACGAAGGGTTCGCCTCCTGGATGGGCACTAAATGCACGGCGCATTTCAATCCGCAATGGGAGGTTTGGCTGCGCAGAAATCTGCCGCGCGATCCCACGCGGCGTATTGGTATCGCCAGGGAGCAAGCGATGGAAGGCGACGCAAGATCGACAACACATCCAATTCAGCAACCCATCGCCACCGAGGCCGAAGCCAGCAGCGCCTTCGACGATATCACTTACAAAAAGGGCCAGTCGTTTTTGCGAATGCTGGAGAATTTTCTTGGCGAAGATATTTTCCGCGAGGGAATTCGTCAGTATATCGCCAGGCACAAATATTCGAGCTCCACGACCGCCGACTTGTGGAATGCGCTTTCGGAAGCTTCGAAGAAACCAGTCGGGAAAATCGCGGCCGTTTGGACGCAGCAACCGGGGTTTCCGGTCGTGAAGGTCAAGCGAGAAAAAGACGACAAGGTCTCGCTGACGCAGGAGCGCTTCACCATTAATGTCAAGAACGCTCCGCCGCTGGAATGGGAAATCCCGCTAACCTATGCGGTGGTCGGAGAAGCCCCTGCGACTTTGCTGATGACCGGTAAGACCGACAATTTGCAAAACATTCCCGCGGATCGGGCTCTCAAATTGAATGTAAACGGCGCTGGAAATTATCGCGTCGAATACGACGAGCACTCATGGAATTTATTGCTCCAGGCTCTGCCGAATTTGGGCGTTGAAGATCGCGTCAACCTCCTGACCGACGCGTGGGCACTGGTACAGGCTAATCGCGCGCCGGTCTCACTCTATTTCGGATTGGTGGAAAAATTGCCCGCTTCGATCGAGCTCGCCGAGCATGAACAGCTCATCAATGTGCTGGATTTTCTCAACCGGCTCTTCGTCGGCAGTCCGGAGCGGGAAAAGTTTCAGCGTTACGCATGCTCCCTCTTGCGGCCCACGTTTGAGACGCTCGGCTGGGAGCCGAAAGCGAGCGAAGCGCCTGTCGCCGGAAACTTGCGTGCGAGCTTAATCACTACACTGGGAGATTTGAACGATTCGCAAATTATCGCGGGTTGTCGCGAACGTTTCGAAAAATATTTCACCGATCCAGCGTCCCTCGCGCCCGACCTGCGTTCGCCAGTTTTTGCGGTCGTTGGTCGTTACGGCGACGAAGCGACTTGGAACCAGCTCCACGAGCTCGGTTTAAGGACGACGAGCGTCGAAGAAAAGCAAAATTATTACAACGCGCTGGCTGGTGCGACCGATCCCAGGCTGGTGAAGAAAACGCTTCCCATTTCGCTCACGGATGAGCTGCCAACGAGCCGTGCGATATTTCTCGTTTCGATGGTCGCGCGCGAAAGCGATCATGCGGATATTGCGTGGGATTTTGCGAAGACGAATACGAAAGCGCTGCTCGCTAAGACCGATGCGCTCGGCGCGAACAGGTACGCGCCCAGTCTGTTCACCTTCTTCTCAGAAGATTCGCGGGCGACTGAGCTAAAGGCGTACGCAAAGACCAATTTGCCCCCGGAAAGTGCGCCGGAAGTTGCAAAAGCCGTCGATGAAATTCAGTTCCAATCGGAATTCAAAAGACGTCTCACGCCTCAATTGAGCGCCTGGATCGATAAAAAAAGTCGCGACGACAAGAGCGCGTCATCGCCTGCCGGTAAGAAACTGTAGAGGCAGGCGTCTCGCCTGCAATAAGGTTACCGCTACCGCAGCCGACACGGCTGGCGCCAAGCCGTCAGCGGCGCCTCATTACACGCCCTATTCCGTCTGGTCGTTCGGCAGTGTGATCCACAGGCGCATCGGGATCATGGATGACTCGACGAAGCCGTGCCGCCGGAAAAACTCCTGCGCCAGATTCTCGGGCCGGTCGGTCAGCAACGTGACGCGAAGGAAATTTTTCTGTTTCGCGAAATCAATTGCGTGTTGGAGAAGTTTTGAGCCGTAACCCTTGCCTTGGTACTCTTTGTGGACCACCAGATCCTCGAGCACGATGACGAAACCGCCTTCGGCCGTGCTGATCGTAAAAAGCAAGTTGATCATTCCGACAATGGCGCCCTCGCGCCGGAGCACGAAAACCCGTCCGCGGCTGGGTTGTTCGAAAATCAACCGCAAACCGCGAAGCTGTTTCTCTTTGTCCGGGCGAAAGTCGCTTTCCTGGGTAAACAACTCGCCGAGCATTTCGGACAATTCGTCCAGGTCGGCCTCGGTTGCTGGCTCGATTATGACATTTGCGCTCATTGTTCGTACTGCTTATTTCAAAAATTGGAGGCGCTGGCAATCCCGTAAATGAACACCGCCGTTTAAGCCTTCAAACGTGAATCGTCACATCGTTACATCGAATCACGATTGACGGTTCACGATTCGCCTGCTGTTATTCGTGTGCATTGGTCCGGCAGTCGCGGGATTAGCGGTTAATTCTCGGCGCCTTTGGCAACATTGACAACGCTATACGCACTCTTAGTGTAAGCGCCCTTAAATCGGGCCGAAGCTATTTCTCAGTTTTATGAAACGGACTTACCAGCCATCCAAGCGAACACGCAAACGTCAGCACGGTTTTCGTGCCCGCATGAAGACAAAAGCGGGCCGTGCCACGCTGGCGCGCCGGCGACAACGCGGCCGCAAGCGTTTGCTCCCGAAAGGCGTTGAGCTTCACTACGCGCGTCACACGCAGGCGTAGCGGATTTGTCCTGCCTGGGCCACTGTTTGCAGGGCGCTCGCTAAATTGACAAGCGGTTGATTGACCATCCAGTCTGCAGAATGCTATTGTTTCAATTATGAAACATCCCGTGTCTCCCGAGGAGCGGGCACGTGCAGATGAGCGCCGCGCCCGCGTCCGCAAGGTCTCGAAACGTGCAAAAATGGCCGGCGAAAAAGTACCGCGTGGTATGAAGCTGATCAGTTTCCGTGATTTGAAGCCTGTGGAGATTGTCCACGGAAAGTCTCTTGATAAGGTTGCGAGCGCGTGTCTCTCGCGCAAGAAAGCCGTTGCCTAATTCGCCGCATCCTCTAGCGGCCCGCCGGGACTTTCATCATGCCCGACCAGCGGAGGCAAATTGTCCGCGAGTATCATTTCGAACGTGATCTGCGCACCTTGATTCGCGACGCGAAAGAGGCTGATGAGTTCGTGGAGGCTGCGGAGTTTGTGCTGGCGCGTGATCCGGAAATCGGATTGCGCATCGCCCCGGATTCTGATGTCTGGGTTTTGCCAATGGCTCCGGTTCGCGGTGTGCAAATTTCGCTTTACTACACGTTCGACGAATCAACCGTGTGGTTGATTTCGATAGCGAAATTGTGACGCCAATCGAATAACTGTCCGCCCACAGGCTCATTTGACCTTCGCTACATAAAACGGGTATATAAAACGGCCGAAGTTGATTTGAGTTCGCCTTATTTTCGCAGGTAAATAGCACCGTTCGCTCAATTGGCAGAGCAAGTGACTCTTAACCACGGCGGACCCGAGGTAAAACATACCGCGTTACCGAATAGGCTACCGGTCGACCTCACACCGCCGATTCCGTTCCCATGACGACACGCACCTCGTGAGGAAGTGCGTCGTCACGCAAAGTCACCATCTTGTCGGCCACCGCAATTCCATCCACCTCCACCAGGGTGACACCGCTGGAACAGTGGCCGGGATTCTCGATCGCGATGCGATAAAGGGTATTCTGATAACGATATTGCAGACGAAAACCCTGCCAATCTTTCGGTATGACCGGGTTGATTGTGAACGTGTCGCCGCGGCGTTGGAATCCCAGAATTTCCTCGAGCCAGACGCGATAGGTCCAAGCCGCCGCGCCCGTGTACCAAGTCCAACCGCCGCGCCCGACCTGGCCGGCTAACGAGTAAACGTCGCCGGGCATGACGTAAGGTTCGACCTTGTACCGTTCACGATCCTCGTCTTCCCGAGCGTGCTCAACCGGGTTCAGCATCCGCAAAAGTCGAACCGCTTTGTCGCCATCGCCCTGGCGGGCAAAAGCCATGGCCACCCAAGTGGCGGCATGCGTGTATTGGCCGCCGTTTTCGCGCACGCCGGGCGGGTAACCCTTGATGTAGCCAACGTCGGCGGTGGTTTTGTCAAAGGGCGGTGTGAAGAGCAAGATCAGATCGCCAGCTTCACGCACGAGATTTTCCTCGAGCGATCGCAGCGCGACCTCGACGCGATCGGAGTCGCCAGCGCCGGAAATCGCAGCCCAGGTTTGCGGGAGCGAATCGATGCGTGCTTCGGCGTTTTCCTTGGATCCAAGAGGGGTACCATCGTCAAAGTATGCGCGACGATACCACGCTCCGTCCCAAGCCTGCGCGTCGATCGTCTGTGCGAGCTGGGTGGCGCGGGTGCGGCAGGCTTGCCCTTCCTCGCCCAGCTCGCGCAAGGTGAGCAACTCAGCGAAATCTCCAAGCACACAAATCTCAAACCAAGCGAGCCAGACGCTCTCTCCTTTGCCGCCCAGTCCGACGCGATTGAGGCCGTCATTCCAATCGCCTCCTCCGATCAGCGGCAATCCGTGCGGACCAGCGGTGGCGGCGCGCGCGAGGGCGCGCCGGCAATGTTCGAGCAGCGAACCCTCCGCGACGGAGGCGACCGGAATGGAGAGGCTCTCCGTCTGTTGGGCCTCAAGTGGTTTGGCTTCGAGGAACGGGACCATCTGATCGAGGATCGCGGCGTCGCTGGTGACGCGGACGTAATGCGCGGTGGCAAAGGGAAGCCAGAGAAGATCGTCACTGATCCGGGTGCGCACCCCAGCGCCTGACTCGGGATGCCACCAGTGCTGGACATCGCCTTCGACAAATTGCCGCGCGGCCGCTCGCAGGATGTGGCCGCGTGCAATCTGGGGCGCGGCATGCACGAGGGCCATTACGTCCTGCAGTTGGTCGCGGAAGCCGTAAGCGCCGCTCGATTGATAAAGGGCCGAGCGGCCCCAAATCCGGCAACTGAGAGTCTGGTAAAGCAGCCAGCGATTGAGCAGAAAATCCGTCGAAAGCTC
>Ga0137371_10001575_pt1 | contig 18056 bp, 15 predicted proteins | sample SagtaG_7_FD_104919 | JGI IMG/M metagenome (GOLD analysis project Ga0137371, IMG submission 104919) | Vadose zone soil microbial communities from Sagehorn Ranch, Mendocino, California, USA - Sage1_R_40_16 metaG | ecosystem: Environmental > Terrestrial > Soil > Vadose zone | place: USA...
CTTGGATACAGTGGCAGCGTCGCATCCTCGTCCGCTGGGAGTACCACGCCCAGAACTTCCTCGGCTTTGTCCAGCTCGCCTGCCTTGTTATCCTCTTCAGGCGATTTTGAGATAGGCTCTAGACACAACGGAGGTACTGAAATTGCGCCCAGTCATCCCCACCAAGGCCCTAAATTCCGCCGCCCTTGACGTCGCCTTGGCGGTTCGGATTCAGTGGGGGGATTCGGCTAGCCCTGCCGCGGCTCTCTTCCGTCTTCGCACCAACCGCTTGCTCCAACCGCCCGAATCGGCCGCTTCACTGAGGGATTTTTGCTCGGGGCCACATCATCATCAGCAAAATGATCATCAGGCCGGCTTCGAACCGGACCCACTGATCTCCCGCAATGCTTCGTCGCGCAGCTCGCGTCGCAGCACCTTACCGACGTTGGTTTTCGGCAGTTCCTTTTTGAAGCGGATGTACTTGGGCTTCTTGTAGCCCGTCAGCTGCTCCGCGCAATATTTGGACAACGCCTGTTCCGACAGGGCCGGGTTCTTCGACACTACGAACAGCATGACCGCCTCGCCCGAATTGGCATCGGGGACGCCCACCACCGCGCATTCCATGATGTCGGGATGGCTTGCCACCACACCCTCCACCTCGTTGGGATAGACATTGAAGCCCGACACCAGGATCATGTCCTTCTTGCGGTCGACGATCTTGATCTGGCCGCTAGCGTCCATCACGCCGATATCCCCAGTCTTGAAGAACCTGTCGCTTGTCATGACCTTGGTCGTCTCGTCCGGACGTTGCCAGTAGCCGCTCATCACCTGCGGACCGCGCGCGCAGATTTCGCCCGGCTGCCCAAGCGGCACCTCGTTGCCGCCGTCATCGCGGATCGAAATCTCGGTGGACGGCACTGGAATGCCGATCGTACCGGTGTATTGGTCGTTGTCGGCCCGGTTGCAGGTGAGCGTCGGCGAGGTCTCGGACAGCCCATAGCCTTCGATGATCGGGCAGCCGGTCAGCTTGAAGAACCGCTCCGCCACGGCCCTTTGCACGGCCATGCCCCCGCCGTTCGCGGCCTTGAGTCCTGAAAAATCGAGCTTCGCGAAATCGGGGTTGTTGAGCAGCCCGTTGTAGAGCGTGTTCACCGCCGGCAGCATGTTGAACTCGTGCTTGGTGAGCTCCTTGACGAAGCCTGGGATGTCGCGTGGGTTGGGGATCAGCAGGCATCGCCCGCCGATGCGCATCCCGAGCAGGCAGCACACCGTCAACGCAAAGATGTGGTAGAGCGGCAGCGCCGCCACGATCGTCATCTGCGCAACGGGCTTGCCCTTGTTCAGCGCGGGCTGCAGCCACGCCTCGTTCTGCAAGACATTGGCAATGATATTGCGGTGCCTCAGCGTGGCACCCTTGGACACGCCCGTCGTGCCGCCAGTGTACTGCAGGAAGGCAACGTCGTCGCGATTGAGGTCTGGCTTGGCGAGCGACCTGGCTTTGCCCGCCGCGATCGCATCGTTGAACTTGATGGCGCCCGGCAGCGAATAGGCCGGCACCATCTTCTTCACCTTGCGCACGACCATGTTGATGATGGCGCCCTTCGGGAAGCCGAGCAGATCGCCCATGCTCGCGATCACCACCTGCTTGACCGGCGTCGCCCCGATCACCTTCTCAAGGGTGGTCGCGAAATTCTCCAGGATGATGATCGCGCTGGCGCCCGAGTCTTTGAGCTGATGCTCGAGCTCGCGCGGCGTGTACAGCGGATTGACGTTGACGACGCTGTAGCCGGCACGCAGCACGCCGGCTACGGCCACGGGATACTGCAGCACATTTGGCATCATGATGGCGATCCGGTCGCCCTTTTTGATACCCTTGCTCTGGAGAAACGCGCCGAGCGCGCGCGACAGTTCCTCGAGCTGGCCGAACGTAAGCTTCTTGTCCATGCAGACATAGGCGACCGCATTCTTGTATTTGGCGAAGCTCTCTTCGAACAAGGCGACGACTGACGGATACAGAGAGATGTCGACCTCAGCCGGCACACCGGCCGGATAGTTTTTCAGCCATAAAGGTTCCATCGTGCGTCTCCATCCCGGTACTTTTTGTGCGTGGGGCACCGGCAGCGCCCTCCTCAATTAGTACGGAGCGCCGGGCCAATGTCCATGCGCGCGGTTGGCCTGACCGGGGCTTCCCGTGAGCGCATCCGCTTTTCGTCGGCGATTTTACCTCCCTACGCACGCCGATCGAGAGCCAGCGCCCATCGCGGCTGGCTAAGCCGACCTCGCTGCTCGCCCACACCGACGAGGTCATCGAATGAGGTCGCGGATGAGGCCTCTGCGCCATACGAGGTCACAAGTATCCGAAACGCCGGTGCACTGGTCGCGCCCCTCGATGCTTCTCGACACCACCCGTCGGCCTAGCCGCCTGCAGAGACGACAGCCGACGTCATGCGGCGGAATGTTCGTGGACATCGACGCTGATTTCTATGTGATGGTCGACGGAGACGCAACTTACGACCCTTCCGCTGCTCCCCGCATGATTCGGGTGCTCGCAGAGGGCCGCTACGATCTCGTCAATGCCGCTCAAAGTGCGACTGGTTCAGCTTCCTTTCGAAGTGGTCGTCGGTTTGGAAACTGGTTGTTGACGGGCCTCGTCGGCCCCCTATTCGGCGCTATAACTGCTGATATGCTGTCGGGTTACAAGGCATTCAGTTGGAGGTTTGTTAAGACATTCCCTGCGTTGAGTTCCGGATTTGAAATCGAGACCGAGATCATGATCCATGCCTTGGAGCTGCGCCTTCCGGTCCACGATCGAAGCTCTGTACGGGAAGCGGCCCAATGAATCGGTGAGCAAGCTCCGTACCTTCCGGGACGGACTTCGGATCCTGCGCCTAGAGCAGAAAGACGGATCGCACGGCCGTGAAATGCCGCAAGCCGCCATGCGAACCCTGTGACTCGGGCAATCCACGCAACGGGTTGGTGCTGGTTGCGGTCCGCGTTACTCGGACACCCGCACCATGCGCTTGCCTCGGTTCTCGCCTGCGAGCAAGCCGATCAATGCTTTGGGCGTGTTCTCGAGTCCCTGGATCACGTCCTCCTCGATTTTGAGCTGCTCCGTTTGCACCCAGCGCTGGAGCTCGGCGACCGCAACCTGCCGCTCGGCGAAATAGTCCGTCACGATGAAGCCTTGCATCAGCAGTCGCTTGACCACTATGAGGCCCGGAACGCCGCGCGGACCCGCCGCCGGCGCGGCACCGTCGTAGGCGGAGACCGCCCCACAACAGACGATGCGGCCACGAACGTTCATGAGCGCCAGGCAGGCTTCGAGAATATCGCCGCCGACGTTGTCGAAATAGACATCGATACCGCTTGGGGCGGCTGCCTTCAGCGTTCCGTGGACGGAACCAGCCTTGTAGTCGACCGCCGCGTCGAACCCGAGCTCTTTCACGAGCCAATCGCATTTCGCGGCACCTCCGGCGATGCCGACCACGCGGCATCCTTTGATTTTAGCTATTTGGCCGACGAAGGATCCCACGGATCCGGCCGCGGCCGAGACGACGACCGTTTCGCCGGGTTGCGGCTGGCCGATGCGCAGGAGCCCAAAATATGCGGTGAGCCCGGCGATACCGTATACGCTCAAGAGATGCGTCATCGGCTCGATCCGCGGGACCTTCATGAGCGCCTTTGCTGCAAGCACGGCATGGTCTTGCCAGCCCGTGTCCGCGAAGACGAGATCGCCCGGTCTGAAGTCCGGTGCACGAGAGGTGACGACCTCCGCAATGGCTCCCCCTGCCATGACCGACCCGGCGTCGACGGCGGAGCGATAGGTGGCACCCTGCATCCACGCTCGGTTGGCCGCATCGAGCGAGATAAGGTGCACCCGCAAGAGCGCTTCGCCCTCCTTGGGTTCGGGCGCCACGCCTTCGACCATACGAAAATGCTCCAGGCCGAGCTTTCCCTTCGGTCGCGCGACGAGAACGATCTGTCGGTTTTTCACGCGTGCCCTCCCTTGCTTCGTCGCGGCGGCCTTCCGATCGTCCGATCAGAGCCGCCAATGCTCGCAGTTGCACTCATGTGATAGCTGCGAACCCCGTATCCATCAATCCTGGATGAGGCGGTCGACCTGTCACTTCGCGTGTGAGACAATTGCCTCGATGATCTGCGGCCACATGGGTATCGGCAGTGCGTGACCCATGCCCTTGATCACCACGAGCTTGGCCCCCGGAATGGCGTTGGCGGTCGCGACGCCGCCGGCGAGCGGCACCAGCGGGTCGACATCTCCATGGATGACCAAGGCCGGGACATGGACGGTACTCAGCGCATCCTTGCGGCTGCCGGACGCCGCGATCGCGGCGAGCTGACGGGCGACACCCGGCGGGTTCAGGCCCCGGTCGAAACTTTCCGCGGCACGCTCCGCATCGCGCGCTTCGTCTAGCGGAAATCCCGGTCCCCGCAGGACACGCCATGTCTGAGCATAGCGGGCAAAATACGTTTCCCGATCTGTTGGCGTCGGGGCGAGCAGGATCGCCATCGCTTCCGCGGTCGGCGGTGGCAATCCGGGTTCCCCCGTCGACGACATGATGGAGGTGAGCGTGCGCACCCTGCTCGGGTAGTGAATTGCCATCTCCTGAGCAATGGCCCCGCCCATCGACGCGCCGACCACATTCGCCGATTCGATGCCGAGCGCGTCCATCAGCCCGACGGTGTCGGCCGCCATGTCGCGGAGCGTGTACGGCGCGGCGACCGGCTCGCCGAGCAGCTGCTGCTTGATCAGCGACGCCAAATCCGGGACCGGGAATTGCTGCATCTTCGTAGACAGGCCGATGTCGCGATTGTCGAACCGAACCACCCAAAAACCTCGATCTGCGAGCTGTGCGCAGAATGCCTCGTCCCAGGCGATCATCTGCGCCGCCAAACCCATGATCAGCACCAAGGGCACTGAACCGCGTGCTCCGAAGGTGTCGTAGGCAATGTCGATGCCATTCGACTTGACGGTCGCAGCCGAGGCTTTGTCGTTTTTCATCAAAGGGATGACGCCGCTTTCCAGGTTCCAAGTGTCCCGTCCCGCCGATTGTGCATGCCGGGTGGCGCGCCGGCCGACTCGCACTATATGCTCCTAGCGCTGTTCTCGCTTGAAGGGTTCCCTGTTATGTGAGCCAGGGCACTCGAAACCACCGTCGGAAGCGGTATGTATGTGGCGGCAGCCAACCCGCCTGGCAACCAAGAGGAATGGCCGATGTCTCTCGCCAATGCCGAAGCCGCTCAGCCCCCGTCCCGACTGTTGCTGCTGATGGAGGGCCGAGCCCTGCACGAGCTCGCGGCGTTCGCGGCTTCCCTGCCGCTGCTGCGCCTCGCGCCGCGCGGCGATGGCCATCCGGTTCTGGTGCTGCCCGGTTTGGTGGCCAGCGACATTTCCACGAGGCCGCTGCGAGGATTCCTCAAGGACCATGCGTATGCCGCGCACGGCTGGAAGCTTGGACGAAATCACGGTTACTTTCCCGGCTTGGAGCGACGGATGGTCGATCGCATCCGCGATCTGCGCGGCCGCTACGGGCGAAAGGTCAGTCTAATCGGCTGGAGCCTGGGCGGCATCTTCGCGCGGCAGGTCGCAAAGGTGGTGCCCGACGACATCCGAACGGTGATCACGCTCGGCAGTCCGTTCTCGGGCAATCCCAGAGCCTCGCACGCCTGGCGCCTATACGAGCTCGCCAGTGGATATCGCGTCGACGACCAGAGCAACGCGTTTGCTCGCACGCTGGCGGAGCCGCCCCCCGTGCCGACGACGGCGATCTACAGCCGAAGCGACGGCATTTGCGCTTGGGAGTGTTGCGTCGAGAAGCGGACGGACAAAAGCGAAAGCATCGAAGTCCACAGCAGCCATTGCGGGCTCGGCCATAATCCGGCGGCGGTGTATGCGATCGCCGACCGCCTCGCCCAGCGCGAGGGCGAGTGGAGGCCGTTCGGCCGCGGCGGCTGGCGCGCTTTCGTGTATCCCGAGCCGGCGCAGGTCTCTTGACTTCGATCTGCGGGACCGCGATCCGCGGCCCAGGAGCGAAGGTGAGGCTTGCCGACACGTTCAAGCGAAGACATCCGGCACATAGCGGCCCTTGTACTCCATCTCGAGCAACCAGCTCGACGCCTCGCCGTCCGTGCAGCCGGCCGCCTCCTGATAGATTTTTGCCAGCGTCTCGCGGACCGCAGGCGCCATGTATTGACCCTCCCCGCACAGGAAGAAGATCGCGCCCTGACGGTACAGCTCGCGGACCTTTTCTCGGTCCTTCCATAGGCGATGCTGCACGAACGTCACCTCGCCTTCGGGCTTGCGGAAGAACGCCGGATACAGCGTGACGATGCCCTGGCGCTCCCATTGCTCGAGCTCCTCGCGATAGAGCAAATCGACGTCGGGGTGATCGCAGCCGAAGAACAGCAGCGCCGAGCCCGCGGGCTCGCCGTGGGCGTGGCGCAAGGCTCGCTCCTGCAGGAACCCGCGGAACGGCGCGAGCCCCGTCCCGGCGCAGATCATGACGACGGGCGTGCTGTTGAGCGCCGGAGGATGAAACGGAACGTTGGGCGTGCGGATGGCGATCGCCACCTGATCCTCCGCGCGTAGGCGCGCGAGGAAGCTCGAGCAGGTCCCGTGAAACTCCCCCTGGCCCGACCAGGCCGGCGCGTTGACGATCGCCACCGTCACCGTGCAGCGGGAAGGGTTCGCGCGCGGAGAGGAGGAAATCGAGTATTGACGCACCCGCATGGCGGGAAGCAGCTCGAGAAATTCCCCCAAGCTCAGCTCGCAGGACGGATAGGCGTCGAGCAGGTCGAGCACGCTCGCCCGCTTCTTGAGGACTTCCGCCTGATAGCGCGCCGGGTCCGACGCAAGCTCCATCAGGGCCGCCTTCTGCGCTTTGTCTTGCGCCTTTTCCGCCAATCGCTCGACGTCCTTTCGTGTTGCCGGTGCCGAGAGCTCGACATGCCGTCCCAGCAACTCCTGGATGGAGACGGGATGGTCGGTCGGCAGCGAAGCGGCCATGGCGCCTCGGGTCGAACGCAGGATCACGGCCGCGCCCGGCCGCGTCCCGAGCCGGCGCGCGGCGCGCTCGACCAGGCTCGGGTGATTTTCGGGCAGCACGGTGAGATAATCGCCGGCGGCGTAAGTCACTCCCGACGGCAACGCGAACTCGATATGGCGCTTCGAGCGCCCCAACGGCGACGTCATGTCCACCAGCTCGCGATTGTCGATCACGGTCGAGAAGTCGAGCTTGTTCTCCCGCACCAGCTCGACCTCCGCGGACGGCACCGCCTCGACGGCGTAGAGCGGGCCGCCTTCGACCATCGGCCGCGCCGCCACCCCGAGACCGGCGCCGAGCCGTTCCCACAACGGGCCGTACCACTGCTCGAAATCGCCAAAGAAATCCGCGCGTGCGTCGCCCTCCCCGCGCGCCGCCAGGGCCTGGGCGCCGGCGCGGTCGAGATGGCCGGCGATCTCCTTGGGCATCGATTGGTAGGTCGTTGTCCAATCGCGATTACCACAACCGAACAGCGCGTAGCGCACGCCGACGAGCGACGCGTCGGGCACGCCGGCGAGCCAGGCCGCGAACTTGCGGGCATTGTCGGGCGGCTGGCCGTTGTAGGATGCGGTGACGATGACGACCGCGCCTTCCTTGGGTAACATGCCGGTGTAATCGTCGAGCGGTGCGACTTTGGTCGCATAGCCGCGGGCTTGGCCGTCGCTGGCGATCCGGCGCGCGAATGCTTCCGACGCGCCCGAATTGGATCCGTATAGCAGAAGTAGCGGCGTGCCGTGAGCGCTTGACGCTTCCGGGACGCTCGCCGGCGCGCTTGGCCGCGGCGCGGGCTTCGTCGAAAACCCGCGCGCCACCGGCTGCCTCACGCGGGCGCGGATTCTCAGCCCATCGGGTTTCAGCGTGAGCGCCTCCTTCACCACGAGCTCGTAGCGCGTAGGCTCCCAGATCTCGAAGCGCTGCAGCAGCATAGCAAGCACGAGCGTCGCCTCCTGCATGGCGAAAGCCCGCCCGATGCAGCCGCGCTGGCCGTTTCCGAACGGCTTCCAGGCGTTCGGCGGGATCTTTTCCCTCGCGCCGGGCGCGAACCGCTCCGGATCGAAGCGCTCTGGATCCTCCCAGACCGCCGGATCACGATGCAGCGCCGGCAGCAGCACCAGCAGCACATTGCGTTTTTTCAGGCGATAACGGCCCGCAAGCAGCGTGTCGTGCTTGGGCGCGACGGTGAAACCGGGCGCGGTCGGCCACAGGCGCAACGTCTCGCGCAGGATCTGATCTATATAGCCGAGCTGCGCCACATGCTCGAAGCGCGGCGTGTCGGCGCCGAGCACGCGATCTGCCTCGGCTTGGGCCTTGCGCAGGACTTCGGGATGCTTCAACAGCAGATAGATCGCGAAGCTGAGCAACCCGCTGGTCGTCTCGTGGCCGGCGACCAGGAACGTGAGCAGCTGATAGCGAATGTTGGTGTCGTCGAGCCGCTCCCCGGTCACCGGATCCTTGGCGTTGAGCATGAGGCCCAGAAGATCCCGTGGCGCCTCGTCCTCGGACATTTTTCGGCGCTTGGCGATCAGCTCCTCGGTCACTGCATGCATGAAGCGTCCGTCGGCATCGTATTGACGTTGCGTTCGCATCATCAGGGTCGTTTGAATCGGCAGCCGCCGGGCCCGGCCGCCGGCTTCCGCGAGCGCCCGCACCATGGCCTCGATGAGCGGATGCATCTCGTTCTGATAAAACGAGTTGAAGCGGTAACCAAAGCCGCACAGCGCGATCGTGTCGAGCGTGAGCCGGGTCATGTTGTCGGCGACGTCGATCGATACTTCCGGACCCAGCCGTTCCCACTTGGTCAGCATCTGGTCGGCGATATCGAGCATGTCGTCGAAATAATTGCGCATGGACGCCGGACCGAAGGCCGGCATCAGGATCCGGTGCGCCTTGGCCCAATTAGGTTCGCCAGTATGCGCAGTGAACAGACCGTCGCCGACGAAATCCCGCAAGAAAGACAGGCCGCCGCTGACCTTCTTGTCGAAACGAGTCTCGTCGCAGGCATCGGAGGCCAGCTCGAGGGAGCTGAGCACCAACAATGAGCCTTTGCCGAACGACAGGCGATAGATGGGGCCGAGGTTTCGGGCGAGCTCGACCATGCTCTGGACCGGCGTTTCCGAATCGATGTCCGGCGCGTTCCCCACCAGCGGGCGAACACGCGGTTGCGGAATGTTGGTTTCAAGGGAAGCACTCATCGGGAACGTCTTTCGTCGGATTTGGAGATCGCCGGACCGTGAGCGCCGCCGACGCGAATTGCGGTCGGACAGACGCCCGGAGCGCCGTTCAACGATTTCTCTGCGCCGTCGCGTCCGCCGGATGCCTTCGGGCGCCGCGGGCCCCCGCGTTCAAGCGCCGGTCGCCGCGGCTGCTGCGCGACTTGGTCGCCTTCGCCTTGCCGCCTGCCGCGGCGACTGTCGGCACCGGATCCGCCGGGTGCCGAGCGGATTCGAGCTTCGGTTGGGCGCCTCCGAGCTCCTCGAAGGCTCGCTTCAAGTGCTTTGCCAGGGAATGGAGCTCGGATTGCGGGAGTGCACGCCGGCACGCGATCAAGCCGAAATCCAAGGATCCCGCATGGCTCTGCACGGTGATGTTCAGCGCGTTGCCGTGATAGGGAATCGACACGGGAAAGTAATTGAGCATCCTCGCGCCGGCGAGGTAGAGGCTGATCGGGGCTCCCGGGACGTTCGATATCAGGACGTTGGCCGCGGCAGGAAGGCGGTCGGCAAGATTCGAGCGTCCATAGAGTGTGGCAAGCCCGCTCATGATCCAGGGCGATCCCATCAGCGGAAAATCGGTGGAGATCGCGCCCTTGATCCGGCTCAGGAGACCTTTGAACTCGTCGCTGGACGCGCGCACCGCGCGAAGCCGCGCGGCCGGATCGTCGATGTCGGTCGCCAGGCTAACCAGCATCATGGTCACTTGATTGTTCATCGACTTGTCGCCCTTTTCCCGCAAGCTGACCGGGACAGCGGCGACGAGCGGCTCCGGCGGCAGGCTGCCTCGCTCTTCCAGGAAATTGCGCAGAGCCGTACTGCACAGCGCCATCACCACATCATTGAGCGTCGCTTCGTTACGCTTCGCCACTTGCTTGAGATCGGCCAACGACATCGACAGCGTAGCGAACGAGCGCTGGTTGGTGATCGACGTATTGAAGATCGTCTTCGGCGCGGGTTTCAGCCCCGAGCCGCCGAGCATTCGGGTGCCTGCCGCGCGCAAGCCCTCGCCCGCAGCTTCGCCCAGCGCGCGGGCGGCCTCGGGCAGCATTCTCGCAAGGTTGGCGTATTGCGAGGCCGTATTTCGCAGGCTGGCCTCGAGCATCTCGGTCACGCCGAGCTGGTATTGACCCCGTCTCGGCCGCACCGGAGCATCGAAGACTTTCGGCTCGGGCGTGGTATCGAAGAGAGCGCTCGCGAGCTCGACGCCGGCTTTGCCGTCGACCCCGCTGTGATGCACCTTGGAGTAATAGGCGACACGGCCGTCTTGAAGGCCCTCGATGACGTACGCTTCCCACAACGGCCTGCTGCGGTCGAGCAGGCTCGAGTGCAGGCGAGCAGCGAGCGCTTCGAGCTGCGTCATCGTGCCCGGCTTGGGCAGCACCACGCGCCGCACGTGGTAGTCGATGTCGATGTCCTCATCCTCGATCCAGACCGGATCGGCCAATTCGAACGGCATCGACGCGAGCTTGCGGTGAAGGACCCGAGCCACGTGCAAGCGGTTCTCGAGCTGGGCCTTCACGTCCTCGTAGAAATCGCCCCGATACCCTTCCGGCAATTCCAGCACATGAAGACTTCCAACGTGCATCGGAGTTTCGGGTGTCTCCAGATGCAAGAACGAGGCGTCCAGGCTGCTTAGATGGTCCACGCCGGCCTCCCTATTTGCGTTCCGCTGTGGGATTTCCCATCACGGCCGAACGCGAACCATTGCGTCCTGCATTCGACCTGCGGGGCATTGGCTGCGAGCCTACCGCAGACCGGGGCTCATTGCACCGATTTCTCGATGCGCACGACGATGCCTCGGCCCGCCGCCGCAGCCGCTTGGCAGGGGAAGAAACCTCGCTGCTTGGCTGCAAAACTCCGGGGTGCAATGATGGCGGCAAGGACGCCGCGCTACTCACGACGGCCGTTCGCCGGGACCTTATCCCTGTCCGAATAGGGAGGAACAGCTGGTGGATCAACATCCTTGGATCAAGTCGTATCCGGCCGGCGTGCGCTGGGATGCCGAGCTCGCGACCATGCCGGTGCCGCAGATTCTCGAGCAGTCCGCCGCCGAATGGCCGGACAAGTCGGCCATCGACTTCATGGGCAAGAAGCTCACCTATCGCGAGCTCGACGATTTGGCCAGTCGCGCCGCCAACGGCTTTCAGCAATTGGGCGTCGGGCCGGGAACTCATGTCGGAATCTATCTTCCCAACACCCCGCACTATCCCATCACCTTCTTCGGCGTGCTCAAGGCGGGCGGCACCGTGGTGAACTATTCGCCGCTCGATGCCGAGAAGGTGCTCGAGCACAAGGTCGAGGATAGCGAGACCGATATACTGGTTACGCTCGACATGAGCGCGCTCTACCCGCAAATCGCCAGCCTGCTCGGCAAGACGCGGCTGAAGAAGCTGGTTGTCGGCAATTTGCCGGAGATGACGCCGGCGCCCGATGCGGTCAGGGCGCAGCTCGCGGCGGCCAAGCAATTGGCGGACGTCCCTGCCGACGACAAGCACGTCGCCTTTCGGGACCTCGTGGCCAACGGCGGCCGGTATCAGCGACATCCGATTGGTGATTTGCGCGAGGCCATCGCGGTGCTGCAATACACCGGGGGCACCACCGGATTGCCGAAAGGCGCGATGCTGACTCATACCAACCTCTCGGCAGCGACCAGCCAATATCTCGAGACTACGCGAACCGATCCCCCCATCCTGGAGCTGGGAAAGGAACGCCTGCTGGCGGTGCTGCCCCCGTTCCACATCTAGCGCAGCCGTTCGGCACGTGGCGACCATTTCGGCCCGGTCCGCTGGTTGCGCCGTTTTTCCCGTGGCGAGGCTAGCGGACGGAAGCGTGGCCCGAGCCCTCACGCCGTGGTCGCGTAGCCGCCGTCGACCGCGATCGTGGCCCCGCACACGAACCCGCTCGCCTTCGACGAAAGATAGAGCGCCACCCCGGCCATGTCCTCCGGACGGCCAATCCGCAACATCGGCGTGTGCCGCACGACAATTTGGCTGACTTCCTCGGGGATGGCGGCGGTCATTTTCGAGGGGAAAAATCCCGGCGCGATGGCGTTCACGGCGATGTGCTTTTTCGCAAGGTACCTGGCCATCATCCGCGTGAGGTGCAGCACCCCGGCTTTCGAGGCGGCGTACGAATAGGTTTCGAGTCCCGAGACGTGCATTCCGTCGATCGAGCCGATGTTGATGACGCGGGCGAAGTCGTCGGCGCGACCCGCGGCCTCGAGCAGCTTGAGGAGCCGCTGGGTGAGGAAGAACACCGATTTGACATTGAGGTCCATGACTTTGTCCCACCCCGACTCTGGGAAGCCTTCGAAGTCGGCACCCCAACTGGCTCCTGCATTGTTGACTAGAATATCGAGCCGTTTCTCGCGACGCTGCATTTCGGTGGCCAGGCGCTCGACCTCGTCCATGCGCGAAAGATCGGCCGGGATAGAGACGCACTCCCCGATGCGCGACAGCTCCCGGGCGAGCGCATCGCACACATCCGCATTGCGGGCCGTGATGTAGGCCTTGGCGCCGTTCTCGACGTAGCCCCGCGCGATCATTTCGCCGATGCCGCGGCTTCCGCCGGTGACCAGCGCGACCTTGCCGCGTACGCTGAACAGCTGCTCGATCTTCATCGTCCCTCTCCTTGGTTTCCGCGAGAGCGGGCAATTTCCAGCATGATTCCGCCGACGAACGGGACGGCCCGCTCCGAGCCTCCATACCGCGCCACGCCGATTTCACGAGAGCGCTAGCGCCAGGCGCAACCCCGGGCGAAATGCCGCGTCGTACCGCGGGACGCAGCACCGCTGCGAGTCTTCCTATTTCTTTTCGACGGTGCCGCGGATCTCCTCGAAGCTCTGTTGCATTCGGTCCTGAATGATCTTCAAGGCATCGGTGCTGGACCTCTGAACGAGCTCAGCGACGTCGCGCGTGTTCCTGACTGCTGCCTCGAACGCCTCTTTGGCAAATTCGGCTTGCTTGGCGGCCGCATCCTGCGGGCTCTCGAGCTTGAAGTCTCGCACCATCGCGCTGGTCTCGCGGATTGCCTCTTCGATGATTTCTCTTTGCTTCATCGCCAGGGACTTGGCGCCCTCCGATGCAGCCTCCGCCGACCGCGCCAGCGCGTCGATATTCTTCCGATGGGCTTCGATCAGCTTTTCGGTATCAACCCGCGGCAACTTGAGGTCTTCCGCGAGTTTCGTGAACATGCTCGTAAAAGATTGCCATTGCTCGGCCATGGTATCCTCCAACGCCTGCACGGTGCGGATTAAAGCCCATTTGGCGCCGGGCTTCAAAGGAAGGTTGGCGTACCCGGTCGTCGAGACTCATCGTTCGCGCCGGCATTGACTCGCCTCGTGAGACTGCTTGCAAGTTTGGTTGCCGTAAGACCCCCTTGAGCGATAAGTTTCTCCGGGGTGCCGGATATCGAGCCCGGGAAGCGGCCGGCGTCGGTCAAGCCGCTAAAACTGGCCGAGACGAAGAGCCTCGTGAGTTGGGGAAGAGCCATCAGAGGGGAGGTCCACCGTGGCCGAGCCATCTTCGAAAGACCCGGCTGCCGCTTGGCAGGACCTGGTCGTTCAATGGGAAAAGAACATCAACGCGCTAGCCAATCGGACCATGGGGTCGGACGAGTTCAGCAAGTCGATCAACCGAGCCATGAGCTTGTCCGCCGGCATGCAGAGCTCGTTGGGCGAAGTCATGGGCCGCTATCTCGCCAGCCTGAATCTGCCGAGCCGCGCGGAAATGACCAGCATCGGCGGGCGGCTGCAAGCGATCGAGGAACGCCTCGACCGGATCCATGCCTTGTTGCAGCGTTTGGCGGGCGTTGCGGAACCGGGCGCCGCGCCTGCGAGCCCCAGGCCGCCGCGAACGAAGCGTCCCCCCGGTCGAGGCGAGAAGGCGTGACGGCAACGGGCGAGATAGAGGCATTGGGGCCGCGCGTGCAGGCGGAGGTGGAGCGCGCTATCCAGCGGAATATCAAGGGGCTGGAATATTTCACCTCTCCAGCGCCGGTGCTGGGAGCGACGCCGAAGGACGTGCTGCACAAGCGTGGAACGCTGAACCTTTACCATTACCGGCCGCTGGCCGATGAGGTGTACCGCGTGCCACTGCTAATGGTGATGGCGACCACGAACCGGGGTTACATCTTCGACCTCGCCCCTGGACAAAGCCTGGTCGAGTTCCTGCTCAAGCACGGCTACGATGTCTACCTGATCGACTGGAGCCCGCCGCGGCCCGACGAAAGCCGGCTTCGGCTCGAAGATTACACCCTTGCATTCATTCCAGATTGCGTGCGCCGGGTGAAAGAGGATTCCGGGGAGGAGCAAGTCACTATCCTCGGCTATTGCATGGGCGGCGTACTCTCGGTGATTTACGCGGCTCTGCACCCGGATACCCCGCTTAAAAATCTGGTTTGCTTCACGACGCCAATCGACTGGAACCACATGGGGCTGTTCACGAAGTGGGCGCATCGCGATTTTTTCGATGTTGACAGGCTCGTGGACGCGCTCGGCAACGTGCCTTCGGAACTCATCTTCACGTCGTTCGAGATGCTGCGGCCCGCAACGCGCTCCGCCGGCCAGATCAAGTTGTGGGAAAACATGTGGAACGACGAGTTCGTGAAGTCGCACCGGATGTTCGAACGCTGGTCGACCGACACGCTGCCGCTCGCGGGCGAATACTTCCGGCAGACCATCAAGGAGCTGATGTGGCAGAACGGCCTATTCAAGAGCGAGCTGACGCTCGGCGGCAGGCGCGCCGATCTCGGCAACATCCGCGCGCCCGTCCTGCACGCGGTTGCCGAGCACGATCACATCGTCCCTTACGACGCCGCGAAGCCCCTGGTCGAGCGCGTGGGATCGATCGACAAGCAGGAGCTGGTACTCAAAGGCGGACACGTCAGCGTCGTTGCCGGGGGCAACGCCGTCAAGCGCCTGTGGCCGAAGCTCGATGCCTGGTTGGGGGAGCGTTCGATATGACGAGCGCCAATGCAGGCCGCTATCCGCGCACGATCCAGGGCGAGGCCGGCGATTTGGAGCTGCGCTACATGACGGCTACGGACGAGCCTGCCGTTCTCGCTTTCGCACGCGCGCTGCCCGATCATGACCTGCTTTTTCTTCCTCGCGATATCGCCCAGCCCAAGGTCTTGGCGGCATGGATTGCGGAGGTCGAGCGCGGCGCGCTTACGACCTTGCTCGCGGCACGCAGCGGAACACTTGTCGGCTGCGCTACCATCGCGTGCGAGGAATTGTCCTGGTCGCCGCATGTCGGCGAGATCCGCGTCGTCGTCGCCGCGGACATGCGGGGCAAGGGAGTTGGCCGATTGCTAATCCAGGAAACATTCCGAATCGCGCTCCGGCTCCGCTTGGAGAAACTGATCGCGCAAATGACGGTCGACCAGCGCGGAGCCATTGCGGTGTTCGAGAGCATAGGCTTCAGAGGCGAGGCCTTGCTGCGCGATCACGTCAAGGACCGCAGCGGGATCAAGCACGACTTGGTCATTCTCAGCCACGACGTGGCGCGGTTCCAGTCGCAAATGGAAGCATACGGAGCGAGCGAAGCCCCCTGATGGCCGCTCTACCCTGCAACTCCACGTCGTCTTCGCAAGGGTAGGATCCTCTGCTTCGGGTTCAAAGAGAAGAGCAAGCGCGCCTCATATATGTCCGCTTCTGCCTTAAACTGCAGAAGAGCGCAACAATATGCCGTAACTACCGCTCAGTGCCAGAAATGGAAATCAAGCGCAGGATCTCACGGAGGAAGAAAGTAAAAGAGCTCGCTTAGCCACACCTGGGCTGCTGCGATTGAATTATTCATGCCCGCCTCCTTCCGCTTTATTAGCATCTCAACGACGGTCCAACCTGGTCGGCAACGCGATCAAGTTCACCGACAAGGGCGAGGTAGTGATCAGAGCCTCGGTAACCAACGGCGCGTTCACGGTTGCTGTATGCGATACTGGACCCGGTATTTCAGCAGCCGATCAGGCCAAGATTTTCGAGGAGTTCCAACAGGCGGACAGTTCGATCACGCGAAAGAAGGGCGGGGGACCGGCCTCGGCCTGTCGATGGCCAAGCGCATCATCGAGATGCACGGCGGTCGCCTCTGGGTCGAATCCGAGCCCGGCAAGGGATCGACGTTTTGTTTCACGCTGCCGGTGCGGGTAAAAGCACAAGCGGGGCCACGATGAGCAAGCGCATTCTGGTGATCGAGGATCAGGCGGATAACCGGCAAATTCTGCGAGATTTGCTCACGAACGCTGATTTCGAGGTGATCGAAGCCGTTGATGGCGAATCTGGACTAGCCGCGGCCGCTGCGCATCGGCCAGACCTCATCCTCATGGATATTCAGCTGCCGGGCATTGATGGCTATGAGGCAACTCCTGCTCCGACAGCGGCAGCGCCTGCGCGTCGCCGTACTCCTGCAACCGCCGATCAACCCACTCGGCGATCTCGCGCGCCCGATGCTCACGATCCGAAGGCTCCCGCGCCGGCTTGCGCTTCGGCGCCTTTTCGTTCGTCGCCTTGCACAGCAGCAGCTCAAGCCGACGCAGATCCCGATCGTTCAGCCGCGACAGGTCCGGCTTCGCCTCCCCCACCGCGGGCGCCTCGATCCGCGGTGGCAGTGCGTTCCGCAACGCCACGATCTTCCCGGCGTCAGGATCGGGCTGCGTCAGCAGCTGCGTCAGATTCCTCGCAAGCGCAATGTCGACCACGCTCGACGACGCCGAGAGCCCATCCGCGCAGACCACTGAGTATATCTTCTGGAAATCGCCGTCGTTACTCATCTATCCGGAATTTTTGGGTATGTCTCTATCGGACCGACGCTCCACTGTTTAGCGAGTGGTCGGGCCGGACGAAGACCGGGCCCGACCACGCAACATTACTTCACGCACTCAAGACCGAGGGCCTTTTCCGCCCTGCATAGCGCGACCAAAGACTCGGCATGCTTGCCTGCCTTGTGCAGCGCTTCGCCGTCGGCGCGATCCTTCTTCACAGCGGCCATCTGCTCTGCGTTGAGTTTCGGGTTCTTGGCTAGAGCCGCGTCGATCGCCGCCATGTCCTTCGGGCAATGGTTGGCGAACGCAGGGGCGGCAAAAGCAACCGCGATAACAGCAGTCAACAAAACGGTTTTGATCATTTGAGCCTCCCTTAAGGGCGACGGTTGCACATCATTTCAACGACGCTAACAATCGTCTCCGGGTTTTATTCCGGGGTTGCGTGAACACGGTAGGAAAATGTCCGAATCTGGAAAGTTGAATGTATCTCTCCCTGTCCCTTCCGAAAACCTCATCCGTTGGGGTTCGCCCGGTGCTGGGAAGCGACCGAGCTTGTAACCGCTTTGAGAAACAGTTCCGGCCCGCCGGATTGGAGAGGGAGTCCGCCGTCCTCGGCGAGACTGTAGCGGGAGTTGGAGTGGCGTGGGCCCCCGGCCCTTCTCGCCGACGTAGCGGGGGTCATCCAAGCCGTTGCCCAGCCCGGAGTGCGCTTCCAACCCTGCGCCCCCGCAAAACCGCGGGTATTCGTCAAACCACGGGAAATCTTGGTTAGCGTAGGAGTGCGTGGTGGGGCCGGGAGGACTCGAACCGGCAACCAGACCGGTTATCAGCCCCACCGGGCAAAGTTCCGAATCCGGCGCGCACAAACACGGCATCGAAGATGGTCACAGAAAGGACTGGCATTCTGCTGCGAACCGAGCGGTACTGTCGTCGTACTGGGGTGGCTGCTTGTCCGGGATCCTGCCCCGCCGGCTTGATGCCGAAGCGGGGCTGCGGTGGTGACGGCGCGAGGGGTTGCGCCGCAACACCGGAGGATCCCAACCATGTC
>Ga0137371_10001577_pt1 | contig 18047 bp, 16 predicted proteins | sample SagtaG_7_FD_104919 | JGI IMG/M metagenome (GOLD analysis project Ga0137371, IMG submission 104919) | Vadose zone soil microbial communities from Sagehorn Ranch, Mendocino, California, USA - Sage1_R_40_16 metaG | ecosystem: Environmental > Terrestrial > Soil > Vadose zone | place: USA...
GATACGGCGCTCCAGCCCGGTGCCGTCGAGCGTGCCCTCGAGAAGGCGCACCTCAGGCACCGAATCGACGAGGCAGTAGAAGTCGAACTCGGGATCGCGCTGCAGCTCACGAGCGACCCACCGCATAGAGGCCGGCTCCACCAGTTCGTTGGCGAGGATCACCCTGCGGGCACCGAAAGCTCGCCAGACGCGGACCTGCCACATCGTCGCCGCCGTGACGGCCCAGGCGCCGGCGTCCAGCTGGATTTGAAAAAGCTGAGGTGCCATCGCCGTCTTGCCATGAGGCGCCAGCGAGATCTCGTGGCGCTTGCACAGCTCCGCCATCGCGTCGACGTTGTTCCGCAGGGCCGATTCTTTCAGGACCATGGCTGGAAACATGAACTCGCCGTCGAGCACGTTCCAGTTGCGCTTGCCGACATCGCGGATGGTGGTCGAGGCTGTCGCCGGGAATGACTTGTACCGAAAGTCGATCCGCTCGTCGAGGATGCGATCGAGTTCGAGCGATTGGGCCTTTGAGGTCGAGGCCATCTAGGCGTCCATCTCGGCGAGTGCATCGCGCGCAGTCACGACACGACCGTACTTCATGGCCAGCGTTTGGAGGCTGGCCTTCTGCAGCTCCGGCGCATAAGAGGAGACCGCGTCCGACACGACCGCGGCCTGGAAACCTTCATGAAACGCCCCGCGGGCTGTGTCCTCGACGCAAATCTGCGTCACCGTGCCGGTGATCAATACGGTATCCACGTGGTGCGCATTGAGCAGGTCGGTGAGCCTGGTCCGGTGGAAGCCGTTGTACCCGTACTTGTCCACCTGATGCTCGTTGGAACGTGGTGCCAGCTCGTCGATGACGGCGATGCATTCGCGCTCGCCTTCGATGTCGTCGTAAGCGCGTTTGATGCCTGGCCAGCAGCAGCGGGTCGGTGGCGCGATGACCGGCGACCACTTCCACATCAACGTCGGGTGTGGTCCGGCGCAGAATCGCGTAAATACGATCGGCCGGCGCCTCGCCCGGAACCATTCGAGCAGCTCCTGATGCACGTCGATGGTCTCTCGGGCGTCGGGCACCTCGAGCGGCGCCCCGACCCTGACGAAGTCGTTCTGCATGTCCACCACGATCAGAGCGGCGCTGTCCTGGTGCAGCTCGAACACGATCAGCAAGCTAACATCCCCGGCATCGAGACGTCCGCGTTCGCATTCGCCGGAGACCTGGTGGACGAGGGGATGGCGACCGTCCTGGACAACATCTCCGGCCGCGGAGGGCTGGGCGGCGTGACCATGGCCGCTGCCTATCACCACGGGCGGGACATCTTCCCGCACAACCCGACGCACAAGGTCCAATTCCTGGAGGGCGGCGCTGTGTTCTTCCAGCCTGATCCCAACCGCTACGAGGGCGTCGGCCTGGTGCCGGTGGTCAGCAAGCTCGCGCAGCGATCCGATGTGCTGGCCGATCTCTGCCGTGAGGGCGACGCTCGAAAGCTACGGATTCGTGCGTGGACCGTGTATCTCCACAACTACACCCTCGGCGAGGCACACCCAGAGTGCGCGTGCCGAAACGCTTTCGGGGACCACCACCTGACCGACCTGTGCCCCTCCAACCCACGAGTTCGCGCCTATGTCACAGCGCTCACCAGCGACATCGCGTCGAGGGGGGTGGCCGCCGTCGTAGCGGAGTCGCTCCACTTTCACGGGATCGAGCACGGCTTCCATCACGAGCGCTATTTCATCGAGCTCGGCGCGTTCGGCCGCTACCTGCTGGGGCTCTGTTTCTGCGACCACTGCCTGGCCGCGGCGGAAGCGCGGGGGGTGCAGGCCAGAACGTTGCGCGAGGAAGCGCGCCGCGAGCTCGAAAGGCGTTTCGCCAGCGCGCCGGCGTCAGACGAAGGGGAACTGGCCCAGGCCGATGTGACCGCTTTCGCGGGAGGCGAGCTCACGGGCTACCTAGAGACCAGAGCCGCTACGGTCGCCTCGCTCGCCGGCGAGGCCGCCAACGCGGCGGCCAACGAGGGCGCCACATTCGCCTTCATCGATCTCTCTGGAGCCGTGAAGGGCTACGCCACCGGGCGCCCGACGGGGGACGCCGCGCCCACCATCGCGTGGCAGTTCGGGATCGACGTCACCGCGCTGGCCAAGGCCTGCGGCCAGGTCGAGGCCATTGGCTACGCGGCCGACCCCGAGCGGCTTCGCCTCGACCTCGCCGCCTACGAGTCCCGCGTGGGCAGGTCGAACCGGCTGTCGGTAATCCTTCGCCCGATGGCGCCAGATTGCGATTCCGCCGAGAACCTGGCCCAGAAGCTGGCGATCGCGCGTGATGCCGGCGCGGTTGAGGTGGGCTTCTACCACTACGGCTTCATGCGCCTGGAGTCGCTCGACCTGATCAGGTCGGCCCTGGAGCTTCACTAGGAACGGCGGACGATCTTTCCCGGCAGGCTTCCCGTAGGGACCCCAGCGTCGACCACGACCTCGCCGTTGACGATCACGTGAGCGATCCCGGACGGCGAGACGCGGCCGTTGTCCCAGGTGCTCAGGTCCGCCAGGCGGTCGGGGTCGAACACGGTGACGTCGGCGACGCGACCGGCGACCAGCAGACCGCGATCGCGGAGCGAGAAACGCTCGGCCGGGAAACCGGTGATCTTGCGCACCGCCTGCTCCAGCGTGAGCGCGCCGCTTCGCACGTACTCGCCGGCGATTCTCGCAAAAGTTCCGAAACCGCGCCGGTGAGGCCGCGTGCCCATGTAGATGCCGTCGGTCGAGCCGATGTAGAGGGGATGCGCCAAGGTGCGCCGGATCAGGGCCTCGCCGTCGACGGAGTCGGGCCAGTGGTACACAGCGAGGGCCCGCCCGGAGTGCGTGGCGAGGAGCTCGAACAGGCAGTCGACATCTGCCTGCCGCGCCTCCCGTGCGAGGTCGCCGAGGCGCCGGCCCTCGAGCTCCTCCCCGCGCTCGACCGAGCTCAGCATGATCTCTCCTCGCTCCCGGATGCGCTCGGAGGTCTCGTCGCGGAGCCGCTCCCGTTGCGGCGGATCAGTGAGCTGACGCATCGATGTCGCGTAGCCCCCGGCCTGGGCCCACTCGGGCAACATCATCAGCAGGTGGGTACATGCGGCGCTGTACGGGTACATGTCGAAGGTGACATCGACGCCCGATCGCAGCGCCTCGTCAAGCAAGCCGGCTGCTGTGTCGTCCACCGCAAGGTGCGAGATGTGAACCTTCACCCCTGACTCGCGTCCGATCTGAAAGCTCTCTTCGGAGCCGTGCGCCAGCCGACTCCAGTAGCCGCGCTGATGGGGCGCGTACACCCCGCCGGCCGACGCGACCACACGGCAAAGCGCGGTGAGCTCGTCCACGGGAGACAGCGCGCCGGGTTGATACTCGAGGCCCGCGGACATGCCCACCGCTCCCGCGTCAAGCCATTCGACCAGGCTGCGCGTCATCGCGGACATCTGTTCCGGGGACGATCGCTCCGTTCCCCACCCCATCGCCCCGGCCTTGATCGCAAGGTGAGGCGCCTGCGGCACGAGGTTGTTGGGAATCCGGTCGCGAAAGATCGCGAGATAGTCCGCCACCGTGGTCCAGTCCCAACCGATATCGGGGTCGCCGTAGAAAACCTGCAGATACTCCTTCACCTCGCGGAGCCGGTCGGGCTCCAGCGGCGCCCAGCTGAAGCCATCAGGCGACATCAGCTCGGTGGTAACGCCGTCGAGAACACCCGCGAACCGGTCGACGCCCCCCAGCCGAGCCAGCTCGGAGTGAACGTGCACGTCAATGAAGCCGGGGGCGACGACCTTGCCTTTCGCATCGATGACGCGCCTGGCCCGGGCCCCCTCGATGCGGTCGACCGCCACCACCTTGCCGTCAGCGATGCCGACATCCAGGGGCGATCGAGGCGAACCAGTGCCGTCGACCACGTCGCCGCCGGCGACGAGGATGTCGAACTCCAAATGTCAGGACTCCAGCTCTTCGCTTCCCGCCTGAGCCAGCAGCTCCCTCGTCATGCGGTGGTTGCCGGCCAGCAAGCCGCCGTCGACTCGGAGCACGGTGCCCGTGATCCACGCCGCCTCGTCCGAAGCCAGGAACATCGCCGCGTTCGCGATATCGTCAGGCTCACCCACGCGTCCGAGCGGATACCACTTGACGAGACGCTCGAATACCATGGGGTCGCGGTCGACACGCGCCTGCCAGATGGGCGTCCTGATCGTGCCAGGTGCGATGGCGTTGCATCGAACGCCGTATCCGCCGTAGCGGACTGCGATGCCCTGGGTGAGATTGATCATTCCGGCCTTGGCCGCGCTGTAAGCCTCGTTGCCAAGCGCGGACAGGCCGTTGACCGAGGCGATGTTGACGATCACGCCGGCGTGCCTTTCCATCATCGAGGGCAGCACTGCCTTGCTGCAGAGGAACGCGCTCTTCAGCACCACGGAGACATCTCGATCCCACGTGGGCTCGTCGATCTCCAGCACATCATCGCCGTCGGCGATGGCGGCGTTGTTGACGAGAACGTCGATGGGACCGAGACGCGATGTCACCTCGCCAACCATCCTGGAGACGTCGGCGCCGACGCTGACGTCGGCCTGCACTGCAACCGCGTGACCCTGGGTCTGTGCGACCTCGCCCGCGACTTCGGCGGCGCGATCTCCATGCCAGTCGATGACCGCGACCCTGGCGCCCTCGGCGGCAAATCGCTTTGCCATCACCTTGCCGATCCCCGAGCCGGCACCTGTGACGATGACGACCCTGTCCGTGAACCGCCCGGCCATCAGCCGCTCATCGCGAGAACGGCGTCGATCTCGATCTCGAAGCCGGGCAGATCGGACTGGATGGTGGTCCGCGCGGGCATCGGGTCGCGAAAGAACTCGGCGTAGATCATGTTCATGGCCGCGAAGTTCGACATATCCCGCAGGTAGACGCCGACGCGAACCGCATCGGCAAGCGATGCCCCGGCCGCAGCCGCCACGGCCTGGAGATTGTTCAACGTCTGGCGCGCCTGGTCCTCGAATGGTCCGTCCACCCTGGAGCCGTCCGCCCGGAAGGGAGCCTGGCCGGCGAGGAACAGGAAGCCGCCGCTCCGGATCGCCTGGGTGTAGGGGCCGCCCGGGGCGGGCGCGTCCTCGCTGCGGATCGGGATGCGTTCGGTCATGCCATCACCGGCAGGATCACGCGGCTCGGATGGGACGCGTCGTGGAGGATGGTCTGGATGGCGACCCGGCGATCGCTCAGCCGCTCCGTCCCGACCGGGTTGCCGGTGTTCAGGTTGCGGTCCCAGTGGGGGAAGTGGCTGGAGGAAACCTGGACCCGGATCCGGTGCCCGGCCTCGAACACGTGGGCACACGTCCCGAGCTCCATGACGAACTCGGTCACCTTGCCGGCCGGGATCGGCCGGGAACGATCCGTGCCGCCGGCGAACCGCGCTCTCTGGATCGTCTCCTGGATGTTGATCGAGCGGCCGGTCTCATCGACATCGCATAGCTTCACGACCCAGTCGGTGTCAGGCTGGTTGGTCGCCGCGAATAGATGCGCCACCACCGTGCCGGCGACCAGACGCTCCCGAGTCAGCGGCTCCGAGCTGTAGACCAGCACTCCGTTCCATGACTCAACAGGCCGCTGGTCCATCGGCCCCATCGGCGCCACGAAATCGAGGCAGCACGACCTGCCGCCACGGCTCAGTGAAGGCGTGGCGGGGTCGTAGGAGTACGTGTCCGGGTCCTCGGACGAGCCTGGCGGCTCGTCGGAGAGGTAGCCATCGCCGCTAATCGAGTTGGCACGCGTGTGCGCGCGAAGATGCAGCTCCCACGGCTGCGAAGCAGGTGGCCAGTCCTCGAACCCCTGCCAGCGGTTCGCCCCCGACACGAAAACCCGGACTCGCGGTCCCTTCGCCGGGTCCGCATCGCGCAGCCACTGGTCGAAGAAGGCCAGCTGCAATACGTCGACCTGGTTTTTGGCCTCGGGCCCGAAGTCGACATCGCCGAAGGCGGGCATCCACGGCATGTGGTACCAGGGGCCGATGACCAGGCTTGTGTCGGCGGACGCCGGACCGCGGCGGATACCGCGGTAGTTGGCCATCGTGCCCTCGAGGAAGACGTCGTAAAGGCCACCGACCGCCAGCGTCGGCACATCGATCGAGGGCAGCTTCGCGGTCACATCCCACTGCTTCCAGTAATCGTCCTTGGTCTCGTGCGCCAGCCAGTCGGCGAAAAAACCGCCCGGCGAACCGGGCGTGAGGTTCGGTATCGCCGACAGCGGCAGCCACCAGTAGTAGTCGTTGACCTTCGCGTACTGGGCGGCGAGAAGCGGCTCCGAGTCCGGGTCGCGGCGACGCGCCACGTCGTCGGCGAGAAAGGTGGCCCAGGAGGCGTTGAAGGCGAGCGCGAAAGCGCCGTTGTTGTACGCCCAACCCTCATAGAGGTCGGGGCTGGTCATCGCGGGGACCATGCAGCGAAGCCCCTCGGGTTTGCGGACCGCGATCTGAAGCTGCGTGTGCCCGGGGTAGGAGAAACCGTACATGCCGATCCGGCCGTTCGAGAAGGGCAGCGATCCGAGCCATTCCATTGTGTCCTCACCGTCGTCCGCCTCAGACGTGAACGGGATGAACTCACCACCCGACGCCCACCGTCCCCGAACGTCTTGGGAAACGACGGCGTACCCATGGCGTGCGTACCAGGACGGATGGGCGTAGCAGAGGTCTTCCCCCTGGCTCTTGTCGTAGGGCAGCCGGATCAGCAACACAGGGTGCCTGCCGCCGCCCGAGGGCCGCCACACGTCGGACCGCAGGACGGTGCCGTCGCGCATGGTCGCCTCGAGGGTTTCCTGGACGATGCTGTCGCTCACCAGTGCTCTCCCCATGCTCTAGAGAATGCCGTACTCCTTGAAGACTTCGCGGATGCTCGCCCCCTTGCGGAGGACATCGCGCATCTTGTCCTCGCCCGAGACTTTTTCCATCGCCTTGGCGACGACGTCGTCCTCGATCGCCGCGGGCACGACGACGCACCCGTCCGAGTCGGCGACGATCAGGTCGCCGTCCGCAACCGACACGCCGCCGACGGGGATCGTGCTCCGGATGGAGATCACCTCCAGACGGCCTTTGGAGTCGGCGGGCGAGAGCCCGGTGGCGAAGACGGGAAACTTCATCTCCTCGATCCCCCAGCTGTCCCGGCTGAGGCCGTCGATGACTACCCCGCGACCGCCCTTGGCGCGGGTGTGGGTACTCAGCAGCTCGCCCCAGAGGGCGGCTCGAACCTGGGCCTGCACCGCGGCGACGATCACCTCCCCCTGCCGGAGACCGTCGAGCATCTCCATCAGGAGGTGGTAGGGCTGGGCGGGCAGCTCGCTGACCTCGACCGCGAGCATGGTCGCCGCACGACCGGCGAACTTGGCGCCGGGATACAGGGGCCGCACCTCAGGCCGCATGACTTGCCGGCGGTGGCCGGCCTCGTCGAGGATGTCGGCCAGCACGGACGAGTAGAGATGTTCTGAGATCCGGTCGAGGTACTCGGCGCCGAACCGGGCAGAGTCCATGCCTCTCCTTTATTTATGTGTGGCGCGTCGCGCTCGCACGGCCGCCGCCAGCTTCATCGCTTCCTGGATCACGGCTTCCTGGTGCGGTTGGAGCTCCTGGCCCCCGAACGACGCAAGTAGATCGAGGAGCGGATCCGCAAGGTCCGTGCGCATACCGGCGAGCTCCTCCATGATCGCCAGTCCGCAGTAAGGAACGTAAGCCGGCGAGTAGCCGCCCTCGTGGCACATCACGAGCCGGCCGTTGCAAACTTCACCGGCCACGCCGAGCATTAGCCGGGTCAGCTTCCGGTAGCCGTCGCTGGTCATCATCATCGAAGCCAGCGGGTCCATGGCGCTCGCGTCAAGACCTGAGGCGATGATGATCAGCTCTGGCTGATAGGCCTGCAGCGCGGGCACCACCACCCGCTCGAATACAGCCACATAGGCGCCCACGCCGGAGCCCGCCGGCAGCGGGACGTTGATGTTGTATCCCTCGCCGGCGCCGGACCCGGTGTCGGTGATCGCTCCTGAATTCGGCGGGTAGTTGTTGTCCTGGTGGATGGAGATCGTGAGCACGCTGGGGTCGTCGTAGAAGGCGTGCTCCGTGCCGTTGCCGTGATGGACATCCCAGTCGACGATGGCGACGCGGGAGATGCCACGAACCTGGCGCGCGTGGACGGCAGCCAGAGCGACGTTGGCAAAGATGCAGAAGCCGCGCCCCGTGTCTCGTTCAGCGTGATGTCCAGGCGGCCGCACAAGCGCATAGACGTTGTCGACCTCGCCGTCGAGCACGGCATCGACCGCTGTGATGCAGCCGCCCGCCGCCAGCAACGCGATGTCGTAGGAGCCAGCACCGAACGGCGTGAGCTCTCCCGCATCGCCGCCCATCCTGGAGCTTTCGTCCTTGATGCGATCCAGGTACTCGCGCGTGTGCAGCCGGAGGATCTCGTCTTCGGTCGCTGCGCGCGGCTTCAGCGAGACCAGGTGGTCGATCAGCCCGCTGACCTCGAGCAGGTTGCGGATCCGTCGCTTGCCTTCGGCGTTCTCCAGGTGCCCGAGCGGCTGCACGGTGAGGCCGGCCGGGATCACCCAGGCACCGGTGCCGGTGTCGTGCCACATGTACAGCTCGTGCCAGACAAGTCCGGTGGTCAGCTCAGGCCTCCTCCTTCGTGCGGCGCCGTCGGCGGAGCCTCCAACGGCGGAGGAGCCGATTCGGGGGCCAGGTATTTGTCGTACGTGTTGCGGATCAATGGCCACAGGCCCTGCGGCGCGAAGACCGCGATGAACGCCAGGATCAGGCCGAGAAACAGCGCTCGGTAGTCGCCGATCGCGACCAGGTACTGGTCGAGGCCGATCACGATGCCTGCGCCGAGGATCGGTCCGCCGAACGTACCCCAGCCCCCGATGACGATCATCGCGAGGAGGTCGATGATGTGCGGGAAGTCGAACACGGTGGTCGAGATGCCGCCGTTGTAATGCGTCATGTATCCGCCCGCCAATCCGGTGAAGAACGCGCTGATCGCGAAAAGGAGCAGACGGATGCGGAACTGGTTGATGCCGCGGCTGACGGCGTAGGTCTCCGAGTCGCGCAGCGCGGTCACCGCCACGCCGAGCGGGGAGTGGATGACGCGCCAGATGGTGAAGGTGGCGATCGCGAAGACCACCGCCGCCACGTAGTAGAGGTAGATGGTCCGTTGCGTGCCGACGGCGTCGCCGAACTGGAACGTGCCGACCGAGACAAGCCCGTAGCCTCCGCCGCTGATGAAGCGCGGCCCGGTGACTGTGAAGACGCGCGCGAGCTCGTGGAAGGCCAGCGTGAGCAGGACGACGTAGACCCCGCGAAGACGCAGGGTGGGCAGGCCGATGCCGAGGGCCGCGAGCACGGCGACGATGGGCGAGAACAGGATGGCGGCGAACGGGTTCCATCCCAGGCTGTGCACGAGCACGCCGGACGTCCATCCCCCGACCGCGAAGAGCGCGACCTGCGCGAAGGAGTAGATGCCCCCGTAGCCCATGATCAGGTTCCACGACTGGGCGACCACCGCCTGCATGAAAAAGAGGATCAGCAGGGTCAGGAGGTAGTCCCCGATCGTGAGCCTGGTCAAAACCCACGGCGCGAGCAGACCGGCGAGAAGCGCGCCCACGACCGTGTAGACGGGGACGCGTCGCCAGGGTGCCGCCGCCTGGTCTAGTGCCGGCCGCGCCGGCTTCACCGCCGCCACGGCGTCCGCGCTCACAGCCGCCTCACCTCGCCGATGCCGAACAGGCCGTTGGGCCGGACGATCAGCATCAGGATGATGAGCAGGAACACGCCGGGCTGCGCCCAGGCGACGCCGTAGAAGACCTCGACGAAGGATTCGAAGATGCCGAGCACGAACCCGGCCACCAGCGCACCGCGGATGCTCCCGAGCCCTCCGAAGATGGTGACGATCAGGGCCTGGATCATCGGGTTGAAGCCGGAGTTCGGGCTGAGGAAGAAGAACGGCGAGAGGAGGACACCGGCCACCCCCGCCAGCCCGCCGCTGATCGCGATGACCAGGCCGTAGGTTCGCTCGACCGGGATCGACATCAGGCTCGCCGCCTGCTGCTGCTGGGAGACCGCCCGGATCGCCATCCCGTGTCGCGTGTATGTGAGGTACAGATAGACGAGCGCGAACAGCGCGAGCGAGGTCCCGATCACCAGCAAGCCCTGGTTCGTGATCTGCACGCCAGCGACGATGAAGTAGCCGGACAGCACCGCCGGCACGACCTTGTACTCAGGGTTGAAGATGAGGAGCGCGGCAGCCGAAACCGCGATCGAGATTCCAACTGTGGCGATGATCGTCGCGTTGTCGAAGCCAGGCTTGCCGAGCACCGGCCTGATGAATCCGACATGCATCGCGTAGGCAAATGCCGCGGCGGCCAGTACGCCGATCGGGAGCGCCACCAGGATGGGCAGATGAAGGCTGGAGGTCACCCAGTAGGCCGCGTAAGCACCGACCACGAAAATCGCGCCGTGGGCCAGGTTGAGCAAACGGACCGCACCCCACACCAGCGTCAGCCCGAGCGCCATCAGCCCGTACACCGAACCAAAGAGGATTCCTCCCCAGACTGCCTGCACGGTCTGGGTCATCCGAGATAGCTCTCCAGCAGCGCTTTGTCCTGCAGCATCTTCTCGGCCGGGCCCTCCCGCACGAGCACGCCTGTCTCCAGCAGGTAGACGCGGTCGGCCAGTCCGGCGACGTGGTTCGCGTTCTCGTCGGCAAGGAGAATCGCCATTCCCGACTCTTTGACCCGGCGGATGCTGGCGTAGATCTGCTCAGTCGTTAAGGGAGCCAGTCCCAGGGAAGGCTCGTCGATGAGCAGGATCTTCGCCTTCGACATCAATCCTCGGCCAAGTGCGAGCATCCGACGTTCGCCGCCAGAGAGCGTGCGGGCGAGCTGGCGCCCGCGCTCTTTCAGCCAGGGAAAGAGTTCGTACACACGCCCCAGTCGCTGGTTCCGTTCGCTCCACGTCGCCCTCAGGTAGGCGCCCATCACGAGGTTCTCGAGCACCGTCATGTCGGGGAACAGCAGGTCGCCCTGCGGGATGTGAACCACGCCCGCCGCGGCAATGACGTCTGGACGCCAGCGCGTGATCTCCCTTTCGTCGAGCAACACCGATCCCGACCTCGGAGGGAGCAGGCCCGTGATGGCGCGCAGCAGGGTGGTCTTGCCGTGGCCGTTGGGCCCGAGCACGATGACGCCCTCGCCGTCCTTGACAGTGAGGTCGATGCCGTGCAGGACCTCGCTGCCCGCGTAGCCCGCCGTGAGCCCTTTGACCTCAAGCATCGGGGGCCTGCGGATCCGGTGCCAGCGGTCGCAGCGCGCCGAGGTAGACCTCGATGACCTTCGGATCGCGAAGCACCTTCGATGGAGGACCTTCCGCGATCTGCTGCCCGTGGTGGATCACCAGTATCCGATTCGCGAGGGCCTGGACCGCCTTCATCACGTGCTCGATCATCAGGATCGTCACCCCCGTGCGCGCGACGGTACGGATGAGGTCGATCATCTGCGAGCGCTCGGCCGGGTTTAGCCCGCCAACCGGCTCGTCGAGAAGCAGGAGCTGCGGTCGCATCGCGAGCGCCGTTGCGAGCATGAGTCGCTTCCGGGCGAGCACGGTCAGCTGACCGGCGAGCATGCGCTGGCGGCCGGCGAGCCCGCAGAGGGCGAGCGCGTCCAACGCGAATTCCCGCGCCTCGGTTTTGAACCAGAGCGTGGGGTGCTCGGTCTCCCTGCCGAACGTCCCGCCGACAAGCACATTGGCGAGCACGGTCTGGCTGTCGAAGGCAACGGTCGTCTGGAAGGTGCGCGCGAGCCCGAGCCGGCAGATCTGATGAGCCCGTAGTCCCTGAATTTCGCGGTCCTTGAACTTGATGGATCCACTGGTGGCGGGATTCACGCCGGAGATGCAGTCGAAGAGCGACGTCTTGCCGGCGCCGTTGGGCCCGACGATCGAATAGACCTCGCCGGGCTCCACGGCAAAGCTCAAGTTGCTGACCGCGAGCAGCCCTCCATAGGCCTTGCTGACCTTCTGGCACTCGAGGATCGGCATGGTTGAGCCTTTCTTGTCGGCTTCCTGGATTACCTCATCCAGCTCGGCAGCACGAAGGTGCCGCTGGTGAATGGCGACGGCGACACGACTTTCTGGACGCCGTCCTGGATCTGGACGATGATGTGCGGCTGGCCGATCGATGCGTCCGCCGTCTGCGCCGGAAATTGGCGGCCGGTGTGGTCTTCGAATGAGATGGAGCCTGTGGTGCCGCGCCAGATGACGGACTCGGTCGCTTTGGCGACCGCCTTGTAGTTCTTGGGGTCACCGGCGACGGCGACCGCCGCGGCCCAGACCATGACTTCGTCATAGCAGCCGCCGGCGTTGGCCCAACCGGGCTGGGCTCCGAACTTCGTCTGATAGCGCGCGCGGAAGTCGTTGCCGACCTTGTCCGGCAGCAGGCCCAGCACTGTCGCCCAAACGATGCCGTTGGCGGCAGGCCCGGCGAGAGTGAGGTACTCGGGAACCGACGGCCCGTACTGCTGGTAGACGAGCGTCTTGGTCGGGCTCGCTGCCCACGCCTTCGCCATCGCTGCGTCGTCCGCCGGCGAAAAGTCGCTGGTGAAGAGCACGCTGGGCGCGGCCTGCTTGACCTTCGACAGCACTGGCCCCCAATCGGACACAGAGCCTTCGGTGACGCCGTCGTCGGACCGGATTTTCCAGCCGAGCTGCTCGATCTGGGTCCTGAAACCGGTGGCGATCACGGTGCCGTAGGCGCTCTTGCCACTGATGATCGAGCACGTCTTGGTCTTGGTGTTGAGAAGGCCTTGGTTCAGCGCGCCGTCGACCCAGTAGGCGAAGCCCTGTCCGTACCACGCCTCGGTCGGGTCGCACTGGAAGATGCCCCAGTACTTGCTTGGGTTGCCCTTGTAGCGCTGGACCCAGGCGACCTGGGTGTTGACGTTGTAGTAGAGGGCGCCCGCGTTGGCGACGATGTCGAACTCGGGGCCCGACGCCAGATGGTAGCCGGAGAAGATCACATCGGCCTTCTCGACGCTGGTCGCCCGACTAAACGCGGGCGTGATATCGGTGGTGGAGGAGTCCTTGTCGTCGATCTGGACGTAATCGAGGTGGTAGCCAATCAGGCCGCCCCGGGCGTTGATCTCGTCGACCGCCATCTTCACGCCATTGGCCATTTCCTTTCCGTCGGACGCGATCACGCCGCCGGTCGGAAAGATGCCCACCACCTTGACGCTGCCTCGGGATCCGCCTCCCGAGCTTGTGGATGCCTTGGGGGCGAATGCGCTGCCCGCCACGCCGCCGATGATGAGTCCGCCGACGGCGCCCGCGCCGCCCGCGAGCAGCTGCCTCCTTGTTATCTCGCGCTGACTGATCGAATCGCCCGCCACTTTTATCCTCCCTGTGATGACGTGTTCTTGGACTGCGTTGGTGCCTCTCCCCCCAAGGCGGCGCTACAGCTTGTAATCGACTTTCATAGGTGCGCCGTTCTTGGCCGCTGACTCGTCGATGGCGAAGCACACCGCCATCGATCGATATGAATCGTGGATTGACGCATGAGACTCGACGTTGTTCTCGATGCAGTCGATGAAGTGGGCGATCTCAGGCACGAACGGGTGGTGTGTGACATCGCCCGAGGAGGGCTCGATGGTCGGAAATGTCCAGTAGTCGAGTGATCCGGGGTAGTGCTTCTTCGAGTAGACGCGGTTGTTCTGGATCGTGCCCTCGGTGCCGAAGAGGCGGACGTTGAAGATGTAGGGCGTGTCCGCGTCGAGCACCGTGGACAGCTTGCCGACGGCGCCATTGGCAAATTTGAGCGAAGCAACCGTTACAGGGTCGTACTGGTAGTTCATGTCGAGCTTCGGACCCGCAGAAAACGCGGCGACCTCTGTGATCTCCCCTGCGAAGTAGCGGATCGCGTCGGCGGCGTGGCAGCCAGCGGCGATAAACGCACTGCCTCCCAGCGGCATCGCGACCGACCACGGATAGCTCGGATACTCCTTCTTGAGCGGATGCCAGTAGTCGGCTTCCGCGTAGATCATGTCGCCGAGCACGCCGTCGGCCTGGAGCTTTTTGACCGTCACGAACTGGGGGTTCCAGCGAAGCACGAACGAGGTGACGCTCTTGACCTTGGCGTCCGTTACCGCCTTGTGGATTCGGCGTACGCCGGCGTAGTCGAGGGCGATCGGCTTCTCGATGACCACGTGGCGGCCTGACTTCGCGGCCCTCTCGAGCTGTGCGGGCCGGACATCCGGCGGCGTGCACGAAGCGACGATCTTGACGCGGTCGTCGTCGAAGAGCTCGTCCTCGGTCTTGTACTCCCGAGCGTCGACGCCGTGTTGCTTCATCAGGCGGCCGGCCTTGCCCGGCGTCCGGTTGTAGACGCCGACGACCTCCGTCAGCGGGTGGTCGCGAAAGGCCTTGACATACTCGCCGGCCACCCAGCCGGCACCGAGAATGGCTACTCCGTACTTCTTAGCCACAATTCCACGCCCTCCCCAAGACAGTGGGTAGCCTAGGTAGCCCTGACCACGGTGTCAAGAACTGCGTCCCGTTGCCGACAAATAGGCGTTAAGTGCGGTGTCGGAGTCCTGCCGCGTTGGCTTACGACCTGAAACAGGCCGGGACATCATGTCGCTCAGGCTGACCGACCCGACTTTCGCCTGCTGATTGGCACGCGCGGGGTCGAGCACCAATTCCGATTCCCGACGCACACGTTGTAAGGACGCGCGAGGGAAGGTTGGCCGGTTGAGGCTCGAGCTGAACCGCCCCGTGTGTGCCCCACGACGATGGGTAGAAGCCATTAGCTGGTGTCTGACCTGGATCGCTCCTCCTCGAACTGGATCGGCGAGACAGCTGAGAATTTCCTGAGAACCGAGTTGTTTGACACCGTATCACTCGGCCCTTACGATCTCTCGCGGTGGGGGCAAACGATTTCCCCAGTGCGTCGATATGCAGGGTTTTCCAAGGCTGTCAGACTCCACCCACCGGGCGTGACTTTCGTTCGGTTTGAAATTAGCAGGAGGTTGACCAATGTCGGCAGGCAGATGGCCGAAGGCCATCGGATTGATCCTCGCAGCAGGCTTGCTGGTAGCCGCGTGTGGCGGCTCAAGCGGCAATGGGGGAGGAACCAAGAAGTACGTCGTCGGCATCTCCAACACGCTGACCGGGAACGGATTCCGCGAAGAGATGATCTGTTCCATCAAGGCCCAGGCCAAGGCATCCGGTGTTGTCTCCAAGGTCATCACGGCCAACCGCACCACCGACCCCAGCGGCCAGATCTCCGACATGCGCAACCTGATCTCGGCCGGCGTCAACGTGATCGTGATGAACCCGTCTGACCGCAGCGCGCTGGACGCGGTCATCAAGGAGGCCTCGGACAAGGGCATCGTCGTGGTCACGGTGGATCAGGGCGTTACGTCAGACAAGGCCTACCAGCTCTACAACAACCAGGTGAAATATGCCCAGCTCGGCGCCGACTGGCTGTTCAAGCAGATCGGAGGCAAGGGCAACGTGGTTGAGATGCGCGGCATCAACGGCGTGTCCGCCGACGCCGACCGCCATCAGGGGTTCACCGCAACGCTGAAGAACTACCCGAACATCAAGGTCATCAAGGAGACCTTCACCAGCTGGTCGTTGGACCCTGCGGCGCAGCAGACCAAGGACATCCTCAGCTCCGGCCTCCCGGTTAACGGAATCTGGACCTCGGGTATCGACTCCACCGTCGTCGACCAGTACGTGACGGCGAAGAAGCCATTCGTGCCTGTGATCGGCGCCGACAACGATGCATTCCTCGGCCAGCTCATCAACCTCAAGTCTCAGGGCTTGCTCGGGGCCGCAGTCACCAACCCACCTACCGTGGGGGGCGCGGGACTTGCAGTCGGCCTGGACGTTCTCCAGGGCAAGTCGCATCCGCACCTGATCAACCTCGACCCCGTGATCTGGGACAACGTCAGCAGCGCGGGCATGACCGAGCTGAAGAATCACTACGACCCGAATTTGAACGCTTACTACAGCGTCTCCTATCAGGTCGCGCCTTACACGACCTACACCAAAGAGCAATTGATCGCCTGCGCGGACGTCTAGCATCCATCGCACACGCAATCAGGCAGGGCGTGGAGAGATCCACGCCCTGCTTGTCTCCAGCCGGCTGACCGCCTGCCATGAGCGAGGCCGCGGTGCTGCTGGAAACACGGGGCCTCTCTAAGAACTACGGGGCCGTCGTCGCCCTGCGCTCAGGCGACCTCCGCGTGCAGGCCGGCGAGATACACGCCCTGATGGGAGCCAACGGCGCCGGTAAAAGCACCCTCGTCAAGGTGCTCACGGGCGACGTCACTCCGAACGCAGGCATGATCCTGCTCGACGGTCGCGAAGTCCGGTTCGCATCGCCGGCGAGCGCGCGGAAAGCCGGTCTCGCTTCGGTCTACCAGGACGTGAGCCTGGTTCCGCTCCTCACCATCGAACAGAACCTGCGCCTCACCGGGACGACGATGGCAGCCATTCGGCCGTGGCTTGAAGAGCTGGAGCTGGTGGATGTCGACTTGAGTGAAATTGCGCGCGATCTGCCCACGCCGACCCTGCACCTCCTTGATCTTGCGCAGGCGCTCGCCTCTCTGCCTCGCCTCCTCATCCTTGACGAGGTCACCGCCACATTGCCGGCCGACCTCAGCGAGCGGGTTTTCCGCGTCGCGCGACGCTGGCGCTCGGAGGGCCGCTCGGTCGTGCTGATCTCGCACCGGATGACAGAGGTGAAGGCCCTGTGCGACCGGGCTACAGTCCTTCGCGACGGCACCACGGTGGGCGTCGTCGACCTGGCGACAAGCGGACAGGAAGAGATCGTCTCCCTGATGCTGGGCCCTGAGGCCGCGTCGGTGGTCGTCTCGGAGGGAGCCGTGGCCGACAACGCTGTGGCTACCGTTGCGCCCACCGCCGCGGTCCAAGTTCGCGGGCTTCGCTCCGGAATCGTGGAGAACGTGTCCTTCACACTTCACAGGGGCGAGGTCCTGGGCATCGTAGCTCTGGAGGGCCAGGGCCAAACCGATCTTTTCGAGTGCCTCAGCGGCACCCGGCGTCCAGAAGCGGGCGAGATCCTGGTCGAAGGCAAGGCCCGCCGGTTCCGGCATCCGCATGATGCGATCCGCGCCGGGTTGGTCCTGGTGCCTGCGGACCGCGCCCTGGCCCTGCTGCGCCAGCGCTCGGTGCTCGAGAACATCGCCCTTCCCATGGTCAACCAGCTCATTCGTTGGGGGCTGATCAAGACCAGGTCTGAGCGCCGTCGCGTCAGGTCGGCGATCGACCGGCTCGAGATTGACACCCGGGCCGGGAATCGCGTCATGCAGCTGTCGGGAGGCAACCAGCAGAAGGTGACCATCGCCCGCTGGCTGGCCACGGGCTTCACCTCACTGCTCTGCTTCGACCCCACTCGTGGCATCGACATCCGTACGAAGGAGCAGATCTACAGGGTGCTGCGCGAGCTGGCCGCCTCTGGTTCCGCAGTGCTTCTCTTCACGTCCGAGCTGCCCGAGATTCAGCTCGCCTGCGACCGCGCTCTGGTCATGTTCGGCGGCCATATCGTCGCCGAGCTGTCGGCCCACGACGCCACCGAGGCTGCTCTGCTGAGAGCCGCGCACGGACTCGGACGCAGCAGCGAGTCTGCAGAGAGAGCCTCTTGACCGTGGAACGTCTGGGCCGAAAGCAGAGCCGACCAGGTTTTCCAAGACTGCTTCGCCGAAACGCGTGGACCCTCGGCACCTATGCGCTTTTCCTGGCGGTATTGGGCTTTACGCTCGCCATCCATCCCGATTACGGCCCCTACGAAGTGAGATCTCTTGTGGTGGGGGCGCTGCCGCTCGCCTTCTGCGCAGTGGCGCAGACGTGCGTCGTCCTCGGGGGCGGGATCGATCTGTCGATCGGGGCCATGATGGCGGTGGCTAACGTCGTGGCCGCGCGCTACATGTTTCATCACGATTTCCCGACCGCACTGCTCGTCGCGTTGCTTGTCCTTGTGGGTGGGACTCTGGCCGGCAGCTTGAAC
>Ga0137371_10001579_pt1 | contig 18037 bp, 19 predicted proteins | sample SagtaG_7_FD_104919 | JGI IMG/M metagenome (GOLD analysis project Ga0137371, IMG submission 104919) | Vadose zone soil microbial communities from Sagehorn Ranch, Mendocino, California, USA - Sage1_R_40_16 metaG | ecosystem: Environmental > Terrestrial > Soil > Vadose zone | place: USA...
CGCCGTAGGCCGAGGCGGCGGGTGCCGCGACGAGCCCGAGCACAGCGACCAGCCAAGCCGTAACCAGCCGAGCCGTAACCAGCCGAGCCGTGGCCAGCGCGATTCGTGGACGCATTCCGGTACCTCCCGTAAGTTGCCGCATCGGGCGAGACTAACGGGCGGCCCGGTCGCCGCCCTCTTCGCTCGGGGCGACGAAGAGCCCACGCAGGAAAGCGACGACCTGCCGTCGTAGGGGCGGGCCCGGAGGCCCTGCCGGCTGTGACCAGGCGTACGCGAACTCGGCACCGAGCAAGAGGATGAGCGAGACGACATAGACGAAGAAGAGGAAGGTCATCACGCCTGCGAGCGACCCGTAGATGAGGTTGTAGCGGGAGAAGTCTCCGAAGACGATCGTCAGGATCTTCGTCGCGCTCCAGGTGAGAAGGGCGGTGAGAATCGCGCCGGCGAGCGCGTCCCGCACCCGCAGCTTGCGTGCCGGAACGAAGCGGTAGAGCAGGAGCGCCATCACCCAGAACGCGACGAGCTGGATCACGTCGCGGAGAAGGACACCCGTCGGGTTGGCGTTGATGCCGATGTTTTCCGCTGCATGGTCGACCACGCGGCTGAAGAACGCCGCGAACGCCGAGAATCCGACCACGAGGAGGACGAGCAGACCCGCCGCGGCGACGAGGAGGAGATCGATGGCCTTCGCATGGGCGGCAGGTCGGCCTCGCTCCACCTTGCACGCAGCCTCGAGGCCGACCCGGATCGCCCCCATCATCCCAGACGCCCCCCAGAGGAGCGCGACGAGGGAGACGAGACCGATTGCGGAGAGCGGGCTTGCGATGCCCTCGATCGACTTCTGCACGTCGGTCCCGCCGACGGACGAGCCGAGGAGGTCGGTCACCTCGTTGATGATCCTCTGGCGGAGCTCCTCGTCCTGGAGCACGAGGCCGAAGATCGAGACGAGGAAGATGGTCAGCGGAAAGAGCGAAAATAGGACGTGGTACGCGATCGCGGCGGCGTACTGAGGACAGCGATCGGTGAAGAGGTCTTCGAGGGCGCGAGGCAGAGCGCGTCCGACCTTGCGCACGATCTCGAGGGGCCAGCGCGTGAGGCGGCCGAGACGTCCGCCGGGCTCGGCAACTGGAGTCTCGGTCACAGCCGGAGTCTACGGAGCGAGCTGGCTGCGTTCGGCTCGCGCTTGGGCTACGCTCGCAGGGTGATGATGCTCCGGGACACAGCTCGCTCGTAGCTCCCGGCTCCCGCCTGCACCCGAACTATCCTCCGGCGCGATGAAGATCGTGCTGCCCGATTCGTCCGAGCTCGAGCTGCCCGACGGTGCGAGCGGACTCGACGCGGCACGGGCGATCGGGCCGAAGCTGGCACGCGACTCCGTCCTCGCTCGTGTCAACGGGCATGTCCAGGACCTTCGTCTTCCGCTCAGCGGCGGCGAACGAATCGAGCTTGTGACGATACGGGACAAGGACGATCCGGACGCCCTCTACGTCCTGCGGCACTCGACCGCGCACCTGCTCGCCGAGGCCGTGCTCCGGCTCCACCCCGGAACCAAGATCGCGATCGGGCCGCCGATCGCCGACGGCTTCTACTACGACTTCGAGTTCCCGGAGCCGATCTCGGAGGAAGATCTCTCCGCGATCGAAGCCGAGATGCGGCGCGAGATAGAGGAGGGGCGCACCTGGAGTCGCGAGGAGGTCCCACGCGAGGACGCGCTCGAGCGGTTCCGCGCGGAGTCCCAGCCCTACAAGGTCGAGCTCGCGAGCGAGGCCGAGCCTCCCATCTCGCTGTACACGCAGGGCGACTTCACCGATCTCTGCCGCGGCCCGCACCTCCAGGACACGTCGCCCATCAAGGCGCTGAGGCTGACCGGTCTCGCAGGGGCCTACTGGCGAGGAGACGAGAGGAACACGCAGCTGACGCGGATCTACGGCACCGCGTTCTACTCGCAGGCGGACCTCGACGCGCACCTCCAGCGGCTGGAGCAGGCACGCGCAAAGGACCACCGGCGCCTCGGGCCGCAGCTCGACCTCTTCCACTTCGACGAGCACTCGCCCGGCGCCGCTCTCTGGCACCCGAAAGGCGTTGCGCTCTTCAACGCGCTCGAAGACCTACGGCGACGCGAGAACGCCAAGCGCGGCTACCTCGAGGTGCGGACGCCGCTCATGTGGGACATCGAGCTCTGGAAGCGCTCGGGCCACTGGGAGAAGTACCACGACGCCCTCTTCCTCATCCCTCATGGCGAGCACACCTTTGGCCTCAAGCCTATGAACTGCCCCGGGCACATGCTCCTGTTCGCGAGCAAGCTCCGCAGCTACCGCGAGCTGCCGATCCGTTACGCCGAGTCGGCTTCCCTGCACCGCGACGAGCCGACCGGGACGTTGCACGGCCTCCTGCGGGTGCGACAGATGCACCAGGACGACTCGCACGTGTTCTGCACGGAGGAGCAGATCCAGGACGAGATCGACGGGATGTTCGAGTTCGTCGGCTTCCTCTACGACCGCCTGGGCGTTCGGGAGCTCGCGCATGCGGAGCTCTCGACCCGGCCGGAGTCGAAGCTCGGGACGGACGAGCAGTGGGACTACACGGAGGGTGTACTGGGCACGGCGCTCGAGCGGCAGGGGATCCCGTACCGGGTGAAGGAGGGCGACGGCGCGTTCTACGGGCCCAAGATCGACCTCTTCATGGACGACGCGATGGGGAGGCCGTGGCAGATGGGGACGATCCAGCTCGACGGCCAGCAGCCTGCGAGACTCGGGTGCAAGTACACGGGCGCCGACAACCGCGAGCACATGCCGTGGGTCATCCATCGCGCCCTGTTCGGCTCGCTCGAGCGGTTCATCGGCATTCTCGTCGAGCACTACGCGGGGGACTTCCCGTTCTGGCTTGCCCCGGTTCAGGCACGAGTCCTTCCTGTGGGCGAGGGCCATCGCGGACCGGCGGACTCGCTGCGCTATCGGCTGGCGGCCGCCGGCTATCGCGCCGACGTCGACGATCGGGACGAGACCCTCGGCAAGCGGATCCGGGACGCGGAGCTCGAGAAGATCCCGTTCGTGCTCGTCTACGGAGACCGCGAGTCGGACGACGCGCTCGCCGTGCGGGAGCGCGGGGGAGGACAGTCGACGCGCTCGCTGTCGGAGCTTCTCGACAGCTTTGACGCACTCGCGGCGGAAGCCGGCTCTGCCTAGGTGGTACCATGCGGCTCCTGCAAGCAGGAGCGAACAGCTTCCTCACCTCCCGGGCTTGACTCAGCCAGTCATAGCTGGGCCGGTCATAGCTGGCGGGGGTTCAACCGAGCCGAAGGTTTGGATGGAACGAGGAGCCACTGCTTGCAGTGGTGTTTTTGTTCCGGGGTGTTTTTTGTTCCGGGTGTCTTTGTTTTTGTCGTCTGCAAGGAGGAAACTGAGAGCTTGGTGAACAGCCTTTGAGACCCCGGCGCCGCCGGCCCGCGCTGAACGAGCGGGTCGTCCCACGCGCCCGGCCTGAGCGCATCAACGAGGAGATTCGCGTGCCTCGCGTGCGCCTCGTAGACGAGAAAGGCGGGCAAGTCGGGATCGTCGCAACCCGGGAGGCGGTCGAGTTCGCCGAGCAGAAGGGGCTCGACCTCGTCGAAGTGGCGCCCGGAGCGGACCCGCCCGTGGCGCGTGTCATGGACTACTCGAAGTACCGCTACGAGCAGGAGCAGCGCGCCAAGCAGGCCCGCAAGCACCAGCTTCAGATCCAAGTCAAGGAGATCAAGCTCAGGCCGAAGATCGGCACCCACGACTACGAGACCAAGAAGGGGCACATCGTCCGCTTTCTGAACCAGCGGGCGAAGGTGAAGGTCACGATCATGTTCCGGGGGCGAGAGACCCTCCATCCGGAACGGGGACGCGACCTCCTGATGCGGGTCGCCGAAGACGTCAAGGAGATCGGGGCGATCGAGCAGCAGCCCCTCCTCGACGGCCGCAACATGGTCATGGTGCTCGCGCCGACGAAGAACGCAGGAGTGAAGACGGATGCCAAAGGTGAAGACCTCACGGGGAGCGAAGAAGCGGTTCCGGCTGAGCGGGGCGGGGAAGATTCTGCGCCGCCACGCGATGCGCAGCCACAACCTCGAGAAGAAGTCGTCGAAGCGTAGGCGCGGGTTCCGCAAGTCGCAGGGCGTCGCAAGGAGCGACGCGAGAAGCGTCAAGAAGCTCCTGAGAGGAGGCTGAGCGGTGCCCCGCGTGAAACGTGCGGTCCACGCGCGCAAGAAGCGCGCGAAGCTCCTCGAGCAGGCGAAGGGCTACTACGGGCGCAAGAAGTCGAGCTATCGCTTCGCGCGTGAGCAGGTCGAGCACTCGCTCGTCTACGCCTACCGGGACCGCAAGGCGAAGAAGCGGACGTTTCGCTCGCTCTGGATCATGCGCATCAACGCAGCCGCGCGCGCGAACGGGCTCTCCTACAACCGATTCATGTCGGGCGTCAAGAAGGCCGGAATCGAGCTCGACCGCAAGTCGCTCGCCGATCTCGCCGTGTCCGATCCGAAGGCGTTCGCGGTGGTCGCCGACCGTGCGAAGGCGGCACTCGAGTCCGGCGCATCGGGCTCTCAGGCCGCCTGATCACCTCGGCGCACAACGCGAAGCTGCGGCTCGTCCGCAAGCTCCTCTCCGCCCGCAAGCACCGCGATGAGACGGGGCTCTTCGCGGTGGAAGGCGAGGACCTGGTCGAGGCGGCGAGCGGCGCAGGAATCGACCCGGTCGAGCTGCTCGTGGCCGGCGAGAACGTGGAGTCCGCGCTACTCGGCGCTCTGTCGACCCTCGGACATGCGCCGCGGGTCGTCGGTGTCTATCGACGATCCGATCTCCCGACCGGCCGGCGCGAGGTGACGCTTGCTCTGTGGCGGGTTGGCGATCCGGGCAACGTGGGGACGCTTCTGCGCACCGCCGACGCCTTTGGCGCCGCGGTCTCCCTTTCGGAAGGCTGTGCCGACCCGCTCGGCCCGCGCGCTCTGCGAGCCTCCGCGGGGGCAGTCTTTCGTGTGCCTCTCGTCGCGTGGCGAGAGCCCGGCGCTCGCCACATCGCGCTCGTCGCCCACGGCGGGGCTTCGCTTGCCGATGTCGACCTCACGCCTCCGCTCACCCTCCTTCTGGGCGGGGAGCGCGAGGGGCTTCCCGACGGCCTGGTGACGCCTAGTCACGACGTCGGAACCATTCCGCTGCCTGGGGCGGCGGAATCGCTGAACGTCGCGGCCGCGGGCGCGATCGCGCTCTACGAGCTCTCGCGCCGCGGTTCCTGAGTCGGAGCAGGGCCTTCCGGTCCCGGAGCCGCGGATGCCTGAGTGGCAGCAGCGCTCGTGAAGTCGACGTGCGGAGCCTCTCGCTCCGCTTGCTCCTCGACCTGGAAGAACTCGCGAGTCCGGAACCCGAACGGGCCGGCCAGGACTGCGCCCGGAAAGGTCTGGACTCCGTTGTTGTACGCGAGCACCGAGTCGTTGTACGTCTGTCTCGCGACCGCGATTTGATTCTCCGTTCCCTCGAGCTGGCCCTGCAGCTCGCGGAAGTTCTCGCTTGCCTTGAGGTCGGGGTACGCCTCGGCGACCGCGAAGAGACGTCCGAGCGCCTGCCCGAGGATTCCTTCCGCCTGGGCGGACTCGGCCGGCGACTGCGCCTGCTGCGCACGCGTCCGCGCAACCGTCACCTCTTCGAAGACCCCGCGCTCGTGCGCCGCGTAGCCCTTGACCGTCTCGACCAGGTTCGGGATCAGGTCCCATCGCCGCTTGAGCTGAACCTCGACCTGCGCCCACGCGTTGTTCGCAGCGTTCCGGTAGCGAACGAGCCTGTTGTAGAGGCCGGCGATCAGCAGAAAGACGACCAGGACGATCGCCAGGAGGATGATCAGAGCCCAGATCACTGCTACCCGACTCTACCGATAGGGTGAAAACATGGCATCGGTCGCGGGTTTGTTCGTCTCACCGGAGCGCGGGACGGGGCGGTCCGCAGCGCGCGAGCGCGTGCTCGCACTCGAGGGGCTTGGGATCGAGGGTTGTGCCCACGCGAACCCGCCTCGACGCGAAGTGCTCCTCGCGTCCAAGGAGCATCTCGACGCAGTCGGCGTTGCGCCGGGCGCGATCCGCGAGAACGTCACGGTGGAAGGCGCTGACGTGCACGACTGGCCGATCGGCCAGCGTGTCCGCGTGGGCGAGACGGTCCTCGAGATCACGATGGTCTGCGAGCCGTGTCACCGCATGGACGAGCTGCGCGAGGGACTACGCGCCGAGCTCGACGGTCGCCGCGGCATGCTCGCCCACGTCGTCGAGGGCGGCGAGATCGCGCTCGGGGACGCCGTCGAGTTGGTGTAGCCGGGAGTGCCCGCCTAGCGTCTCCAGCTGCGGATCCAGAGCGCGATCCGCCTCCAGATGTTCATCGAGTGCTCGTGCCGTTGCGTCGGCGCGAACACGCGTCCTTCGACCTCACGAACGTCTGCGCCGATCTCCTCGCCGAGTCCTCCCTTGCTGTCCGGCTCGATCTCCTCGCTCGAGGCCGGCTCCAGGTACTCCTCCAGCCGCTCTGTCTCCGAACGAGTGAGCTTCAGGATCACGGTTCCCTGCGTGATCGTGGCGACCTGCTCGGACGGGACGTACCGCGGCTTCTCGAGGGCGCCCGTGGCGACGGCCAGGCCGTCGAAGATGTCGCTCGTGTCGTCGCCGGCGATCTCGTCGACGCGCCCCACCTCCAGCCCGTCCGATGACACAACTTTCCATCCGGGTCTGATCAGGAGCCAGGAGACTGGATCCGCCGCGTCCGATGCGCCCATGCTCGGGACGATAAGCGACGACCCGCGTCCGCAGGAGACGAGTCGTGCGCTCCGCCTGCGGCAGACGAGTCATTGGCTCCGCCTGCGGCAGACGAGTCATTTGCTCCGCCTGCGGCAGACGAGCCAGTCGCTCCGCCTGCGGCAGACGAGTCATTTGCTCCGCCTGCGGCAGACGAGTCATTTGCTCTGCCCGCGGCAGACGAAGATCATGTCCTCCTCGCCGTCGTGAGGGCGGAGGTCGAACCAGCCGTAGGTCGACTCGACCTCGAAGCCCGCGAGGTCGAGCAACCGCAACCACTCCGGCAACGAGAGCCAATGGAGCGCGAACGTCGCCGAGACCGAGCCCGAGCGGACCGAAAGGGAGAGGGTCCGAGCGCTCTCGTCCCAGACCGCGCGCTCGAAGATTCCGGGCTCGCGCTCGACCCACAGGTCGTGCGTCTCCTCGATGTCCTCCGCGCTGGGCGCAAACACGTCGAATACGAAACGGCCCTCCGACACGAGGAGCGCGCGGGCCGCCTGCAGCGCACGAAGCTTCGCGGGCTCGTCTTCCATGTGCAGGAGAGAGCGGAACGGGCAGATCACGAGCGGGACGCGCTCCGTGACCGGCGGGTCGGCAAGATCGCCGAGCCGGAGATCGACGAGCGCCTCGACGCCGGCAGCTCTCGCTGCCTCGCCCGCGAAGGCGAGCATCCGGGGGGACGCGTCGATCCCGATCACGGCGACGCCCGCCTCGGCGATCGGAACCGCGATCCGCCCGGTGCCGACGGCGAGCTCGACAACCGGGCCACCGACCGAGAGCGCCTGGTCGACGTAGAACCCGACGTCCTCCGTCACCGACCGGCTCCACGGGTCGTAGATGCGGGCGATCGGGTCGTAGAGAGCCATCGGCGCACACTTTGTCAGCAGACGGGTCGGGCGCTACGCTGGACGCGCATGACGAGCAGCCCACGCACGGCGCTCTTTATGAAGCCCCGGCCTGGAGTCGGGGCAGCGACGCGCGCGTAGCAGTCCGCCCTCTCCGCATCCAGGCAGGGGCTGCCCCGTCCCTTCTGCTCGAGCGAGATGAGAGCGATGAGCGAAAAGCAAGAGATCGATCCCGCTACAGTCGCCGCCGTGGACCCGGAGGCGCTGGAAGAGACCGCAATGCGGGCAGTGCGAGAAGCAACCTCGACCGAAGACTTGGACCGCGTGCGAGTCGAGTACCTCGGGCGTAAGAGCCAGCTCAAGCTCGCGCTTCGAGAAGTTCGCGACCGCAACACCGGAATGCAGCTCAACAAGTTCCGCGAGGCGCTCGAGATGGCCATCAGCGTGCGCCAAGAAGAACTCCGCCAGCTCGAGCTCGACCGCCGCCTCGCCGAGGAGCGCGTCGACGTCACGATCCCTGGCACCCCGGTTCGCCGTGGCCACCTGCACCTGATCACGCAGATCCGGCGGGAGTTCGAGGACATCTTCCTCGGCCTCGGCTATACGGTCGTCGACGGCCGCGAGGTCGAGACGACTCACTACAACTTCGATGCCCTCAACTTCCCGCTCGTCCACCCGACCCGGTCGCCGCTCCACACGTTGTTCCTCGACGAGCACACGGTGCTGAGGACCGAAACGTCACCCTCGCAGATTCGGACGATGGAGACGCAGGAGCCTCCCGTCTACATCGTCAGCCCCGGCCGGTGCTATCGGCGCGACACCCCCGACGCGACGCACACTCCGATTTTCCACCAGGTCGAGGGGCTCGCAGTCGACGAGGGCATCACGCTCGCCGACCTCGAGGGCACGCTCGACTACCTGCTCCGCGAGCTCTTCGGCCAGGAGCGTCGCTCGCAGTTCGTGACGCACTACTTCCCGTTCACGGAACCGTCGATCGAGGCGCTCGTGTCCTGTCACATCTGCGACGGCTCCGGCTGTCCCGTCTGTCGGCATTCGGGCTGGATCGAGGTCGGCGGTGCCGGGATGGTCGATCCGAACGTCCTCGAGTTCGTCGGCTACGACGCGGAGCGGTACACGGGCTTCGCCTTCGGCTGGGGACTCGAGCGGATCGCCGTGCTCCGGCACGGCATTCCCGATCTGAGAGAGCTCTGGCGGAACGATCCGCGCCTGCTGAGGCAGTTCTGATGCGCGCGCCGCTCTCCTGGCTTCGTGAGTACGTCACTGTCGATCCGTCTGCGGGCGAGATAGCGCGCCGGCTCGCGATCTCGGCGCTCGAGGTCGAGCGGGTGATCGACGTCGGCGTGCCCGACGTGGACGGGAACCTCGGTCGCTTCCTCGTGGGAAGCGTGCTGGAAGCGCGACCGCACGCGAATGCGGATCGCCTGCGCGTCTGCCAGGTCGACGTCGGTGAGGGACATCCACGCCAGATCGTCTGCGGGGCATGGAACTTCGAGGCGGGCGCGACGGTCGCCGTCGCTCTGCCCGGCGCGCTCCTGCCCGTTCTCGACCAGCCTCTCCGCGAGGTCGAGCTCCGTGGGCAACAGTCGCGCGGAATGATCCTCGCCGAAGACGAAGTGGGCCTCGGTGAGGACCACGCGGGGATCATGGTTCTCCCTCGAGGGCCGGAGCCGGGCACGCCCTTGCACGACGTGCTTCCGATCCACGACCAGGTGCTCGACGTCGTGCCGACGCCGAACCGAGTCGACCTCCTCTCCATGGTCGGGCTGGCCAGAGAGGTCGCGGCGCTCCTCGACGGCGACCTCCACCCCCCGGCGCCGCAGGATCCACCGGTTGTCGACGGGGAGCCCGTCGTGGTCACCGTCGAGGACCCTGCGGGCTGCCCGCGCTACATCGGTCGCGTCTTCCGCGACGTGAAGATCGGACCCTCGCCACAATGGCTTCGCTCCCGGCTCTACCTCGCCGAGATGCGCTCGATCTCCAACGTCGTCGACGTCACGAACTACGTGATGCACGTCTGGGGAAGCCCGCTGCACGCCTTCGACCGCGCAAGGCTCGCGGGCGGGAGGATCGTTGTTCGTCGCGCGCGGCCGGGCGAGGAGCTCCGAACGCTCGACGGCACGCTCCGCCGGCTCGAAACGAGCGATCTCATGATCACGGACGGCGAGCGGTCGGTCGCCCTCGCCGCCATCATGGGCGGCGAGGAGAGCGAGGTCGGCGACGAGACTACTGAGATTCTGCTCGAGGCCGCGAACTTCGAGCCGATCGGCATCCTGCGCTCCTCGGAGCGTCTCGCGCTTCGAACCGCCGGTTCGAACCGTTGGGAAAAGGGCGTCGACCCGTATCTCGCCGAGCCGGCCGCGGTGCTCGCGAGCCGCATGCTGGTCGATCTCGCAGACGCGGGCATGACGGGCCACGTCGACGTCCACGAACGCCTTCCCGAGCGACCGGTCGTTCGTCTCCGCCCGGAGCGCACAGAGCACGTGCTCGGGCGCACACTCGCAGCCGAAGACCAGCGCCTGACTCTCGAGAAGCTCGGCTTCGAGGTGAATCAGGACTGGACGGTGACCGTGCCCACCTGGCGGGCACGCGACGTCACGCGGGAGATCGACCTCGTCGAGGAGATCGCTCGGCCCATCCTGGACGCGATTCCGCACACGATGCCGCTCCGACGGCACGTCCGCGGGCGTCTGTCACGCGACCAGCGTTTGCGGAGGCTGGTCGAGGACGTCCTCGTCGGAGCCGGATTCCTGGAGGCGTACACGTGGAGCCTCGTCGCGTCGGACCCCGACCCCGCTGCGGTCCGGCTTCCGGATCCGATGAGCGCTGACCAGGCCGTTCTTCGCACGACGCTTCTCCCGGGCCTCGTCGACGCAGCGCGCACCGGGCTCGACACGGGTGCGGAAGACCTCGCCCTGTTCGAGATCGCACGCGTCTACCTTCCGTCGGGCGAGCAGCTCCCGGACGAGCGCTGGCATCTGGGAGGGATCCTCGAGGGCGGGTACGCGGAGACGAAAGGCGTTCTCGAGACGCTGTACGGCGCGCTCCATCTCGACGTTCGCGTACGGCGTGGCTCGCATCGCCAGCTTCACCCTGGCAAGACGGCGGAGACAGACGCCGGTGCCTTCGGAGAGCTTCATCCCTCCGTGCTCGAGCGCACCTGGGGCGCGTTCGAGCTTGACCTGGCAACGCTCTTCGCGCCCGTCCCGGAGCGCATCGTGTACGAGGACGTCATCACCTACCCGGCCGTGCGACAGGACATCGCGGTCGCCGTGGACGAGGACGTCGAGGTCGGCGCGCTCGTGGAGGCCGCGCACGAGGCCGCCGGGCCGCTGCTTCGAGAGGCGCGCGTATTCGACGTCTACCGTGGCGAGCAGCTCGACGGCGACCGCAAGTCCGTCGCACTCCGCCTGAGCTTCCAGTCACCCGAGAGGACGCTGACCGATGCGGAGGCGGCCGAGCTGCGCGGCGCCATAGTTGCCCTGCTCCGCGCCCGCTTCGGCGGCGAGTTGCGCGCGTAGGAAGCGAGTTCTAAAACCGATAGCCGAAGCCTCCCGTACAAACCGGGCATGAAGCGAATAACTGCACTCATCCTGACGCTCGCGGTGGCCGGGCTCGTCGCCGCGGCGAGCGGACACGCCGGCGAAGCCGCGAGCCCCATCACTGCGAAGTCGAAGCTCCTCCTAACGGTCGGACCGGGCTTCACGATCACGCTCAAGACCTCGGCCGGAAAGTCGTTCAGCTCGATGAAGCGCGGTACCTACACGATCCTCGTCCGCGACAAGGCGAACATCCACAACGCGCACCTCTCCGCTCCCGGAGGCGTGAGCAAGAAGACCGGGATCTCGTTCGTCGGCTCGATGACGTGGAAGGTGAAGCTGACGAAGGCCGGAACGCTGAAGTACCGCTGCGACGCGCACCCGACGAGCATGTTCGGATCGAGGAAGATCGTCTAGAGGGGCTCGGAGTCGGGGCTCGGCCTGTGCGGTGGGCCCCCGGCTCTTCTCTCAGACCGAGCGGCCCGCGATTCGCCAGACCGGGCCCTGCGTGGCGACGTTCTCCGTGTCCGAGAGGGAGGTGACGACCGAGAGCGTCCCGGTAATCCTCTCCGCATCCATCCGCTCGAGACAGCGCCGAACCATCCCGCTCGGCGCGCCGTATCCCTTCGTACCGGCGGCCCGAAAGCGGAGCGCGAGGGTGGCGGGATCCCGTGTCGGATTCAGCGGGGCCCCGAGCAGCGCAGCGCGTGCGATGTAGTCGCTCGAGTCGAGGTCGAGCTCGCAGAGGAGGTCGCTCCAGTCCGGAGGAAGCGTCGCGAGCGCCGCGTCCCACGCCTCGGCGAGCGGCGGACGGGGAGCGGCGGCCTCCCGCGAAACCGGCTCGGCGGGCGTCGTCGGGGCTCGGACGTCGACGAGGGTCAGCGTCCCCCAGAGGCGCTTCCGGTCGAGGCGGCGGAGGAGGTTCTTGAGGAACTCGGGCCCTCCGCTCCCGGAGCGCCGAATCTGGATACGGAGCTCGTCTCCGTAGCGACCTGGGCCCAGCGGTGCGAGCACGGCCGCAGCGCCTGCCGTCGCGCCCCGGTCCTCGGCCGTGAACGAGAGCCGGAGCTCCTCCCAGTCGGCCCGGAGATCGCTTTCGATGAGCTGCCACTGATCGACGGCCCGCATCGGCGGATCAGCATAATGGCCGGTCCATGGCGACCGTCGAGGAGAAGGCCGGGTCCGGTGGCAGGCGCGTCTCCGAGGAGGTGCTGAAGGGCTTCTTCCGGGAGATGCTCCTCATCCGGCGGTTCGAGGAGAAGGTGGAGGAGCGCTTCCGCGCCGGGGAGCTTCCGGGCTTCCTCCACGTCGCGATCGGGCAGGAAGCGGCGGCGACGGGGGTGTGCGCGGCCCTCGAGCGCGACGACGTCATCGCCTCCACGCACCGCGCTCACGCGCACGCGATCGCGAAGGGCACGCCGGTCGAGCGGATCATGGCCGAGCTCTACGGGAAGGTCGAGGGCTGTTCGCGCGGATACGGCGGCTCGATGCACCTGTACGACGTCGCGGTCGGGAACCTCGGAGCGAATGCCGTGGTCGCCGGCGGCATCCCGGGCATCGTCGGCGCGGCCCTGGCGTTCCAGATGCGCGGAGAGCCGCGCGTCGCGGTCGCGTTCTTCGGCGACGGCGCCACGAACACCGGGACCTTCCACGAGTCCCTCAACCTCGCCCAGCTCTGGAAAGTGCCGGCGGTGTTCTCGCTCGAGAACAACGGCTGGGCCGAGTCTACGCCCGCCAGGCAACAGCTGCCGCTCCCGGTCGACGAGCTCGCCAAGCGTGCGCTCGCCTACGGGATGAAGACGATCGAGGCAGACGGCCAGGATGTGGAGGCTGTCTACCTCGCGGCGCTCGCGGCGCGGGAGCACGCGGTCGCCGGCAAGGGCCCGGTCCTCGTTCACCTGCGGACCCACCGGCTCACCGGCCACTACGTCGGGGACCCGCAGGTCTATCGAGACAAGGACGAGCTCCGCCGAGAACGCGAGACGAAGGACCCGATCGAGCTCCTCCGCGCCCGGCTCGAGCTCTCGGAGTCCGAGCTCGAGACGATAGACGCCGCAGCGACCGCAGAGGTGACCGCAGCGGTCGAGTTCGCGAAGGCGGGGACCGACCCTCCGCCCGAGGACGCACTCAAGTACGTCTATGCCTGAGGTCACGTATCGCGAAGCGGTGCGGGACGCCCTGACCCATGCGCTCCGGACCGACGAGCGCGTGTTCCTCATGGGCGAGGACATCGGCGAGATGGGCGGCTCGATGGGCGTCACGCAGGGGCTCCTCGACGAGTTCGGGCCGAAGCGAATCCGCAACACCCCGATCTCCGAGATGGCGATCGTCGGGACCGGAATCGGCTCCGCGATGCAGGGGATGCGGCCCGTGGTCGAGATCATGTACGAGGACTTCCTGACGCTGTCCATGGAGCAGCTCGTCAACCAGGCGGCGAAGCACCGGACGATGTCGGGCGGTCAGGTCTCCGTTCCGTTGACGATTCGAACACAGGGTGGGGCCGGGTGGTCGCCGGGAGCGCAGCACGCACAGCAGCTCGAGGCCTGGTTCGTCCATGTGCCGGGCCTCAAGGTCGTTTTCGCGTCGACGCCTGCGGACGTGCGCGGCCTCCTCTGGGCTTCGATTCAGGACGAGAATCCGGTTCTCTTCTTCGAGCATCGGACGCTGTACCCGATCAAGGGCGAGGTTCCGGACGAGCTCGAGCCGATCCCGCTCGGGCGGGCGAGGATCCACCGCGAGGGAGAGGACGTCACGGTTGTTGCCACCGGCCGGCTCGTTCACGAGGCTCTCGAGGCGGCAGAGGCCGCGGAGCAGGAGGGAATCTCGGTCGAGGTCGTCGACCCGCGGACGCTGCAGCCGCTCGACGAGGAGACGATTCTCGAGTCCGTGCGGAAGACGACTCGCTGCGTCACGGCGCACGAAGCGGTGACAAGAGGAGGCTTCGGAGCCGAGCTCGCAGCCGTCGTGCAGCACGGCGCCTTCGACTGGCTCGATGCGCCGATCGAGCGGGTCGGGGCGAAGTTCGGGCCGCTCCCGTTCGCGCCCGCGCTCGAGCAGTGGGTGGTTCCGCACGCTGCGGACGTGCTCGACGCGGTCCGGCGAACGGTCGCGCGCGCCTAGACATGGCTGTCGAGGTCAAGCTCCCGCGTCTCGGCCAGGGGATGGAGGCAGGGACGATCGTCCGCTGGCTCAAGTCGGAGGGCGAGAACGTCGTGAAGGGTGACCCTCTCTACGAGCTCGACACGGACAAGGTGACACAGGAGGTCGAGGCCGAGGCGGACGGAGTTCTGCTGAAGATCGTCGTCTCCGACGGAGAGGTGGACGTCGGGACGACCGTCGGCGTCATCGGTGCCGAAGGGGAAGAGGTCTCGCTTGAGCCTCCCGAGCCGCAGCCGGCGGAGCCGAGCGAGCCGAAAGAGACTCCGGCCGAGGAGGCGGCCCGACGAGCCGTGGAGGGAGAGAGAGAGGAACCGGCGGAGCCGAGTGACAGATCGTCACAAGGCCGAGCCGTGGAACGCGAGCCGAGTGCTCCGCGGGGCGCTCCGGCGGCCGCGGAAGCTCGGGGACGGATGAAGGCAAGCCCGCTCGCCCGCCGGATCGCGCGGGAGCGCGGGATCGAGCTCGCCTCGCTCCGTGGGACAGGACCGGACGGGCGGATCGTTGCCGAAGACGTCGAGCGCGGCGCGGCTCCCAGCCGGCCCGCTCCCGCCGAGGCGCCGGCTGTCGGCGAGGTCGAGGTCGTCGAGCTCAACTCGATCAGGCGCACGATCGCGCGCCGGCTAACCGAGGCCTGGGAGGCGCCGGTCTTCCAGCTCACCGTGACCGCCGACGCATCCGAGCTCGTCGCCACGCGCGAGCAGACGCTCGCGCTCGTCGCCGAAGGCGACGTGAAGCCGACGGTCAACGACGTGCTGACCCGTGTCGTCGCCGCGGCGCTCGTGCAGCACCGAGCCGTGAACGCACACTTCGTCGAGGGTCAGATCCGGCGCCACTCTGCCGCGCACGTCGGGATCGCGGTCGCGACGCCGAACGGGCTCGTCGTCCCCGTTATCCGCGATGCCGACCGCAAGACGGTGCGCGAGATCGCGAGTGCCCGCGCCGATCTCGTGTCCCGGGCGCGGGAGGGAAAGCTGCAGTTGCAGGATCTCGAGGATGGAACGTTCACGATCTCGAACCTGGGCATGTACGGGATCGAGCAGTTCGTCGCAGTACTCAACCCGCCGCAGGTCGCGATCCTGGCAGTTGGCGCCATCGCCGACCGCTCTCTGGTCGTTGACGGCGAGCTCGAGGTTGCACCGACGATGACGATGACGCTCACCTGCGACCACCGGGCTATCGACGGATCCGAAGGCGCGGAGTTTCTGAGGACGGTGAAGGCGTTTGTCGAGGCTCCAGCGCTGGCGTTGTAGCGTGTAGCGATGGTCATCCGGCGCGGCGGGCGTCAGGACGTTCGATTCCTCCGCGACATGCTCCACCACGCGTACTACTGGCGCGAGCGGAGCCCCGGAGAGGAGCCTGGCCCGGTGGCCCGCTACGTGAAGGGCTGGGGCCGGCCCGGAGACACGGCCCTGATCGCGGTCGAGGACGGATTTCCTGTCGGCGCGGCCTGGTATCGCCTCTTCCGGCGGGAGCATCCTGGCTACGGGTTCGTCGACGAGGAGACTCCGGAGCTCGCGATCGCCGTCGTGCCCAGCCGGCGAGGGCACGGCATCGGCGAAGCTCTGCTCAGCGCGCTCTATGAGCGCGCCCGGACCGAGCGGCATGCGGCGCTCAGCCTGAGCGTCGAGCGTGACAACGAGCCGCTGCTCGCCTTCTACGAGAAGCAGGGGTTCGTGCGCGTCAAGGAAGACGGCGGCGACACCGTCACGATGCGCCGCGAGCTCTAACCATGGCCACTGACAAGTGACACGGTGTCACTTGGCTAGGATCGCCCGCAGTTCGCGGAGAAAGGGTTCCTGAGCAATGGAATGCGATGTTGCGGTCCTTGGCGGCGGTCCTGCGGGGTACACAGCGGCCATCCGGGCAGCACAGCTGGGGGCAAGAGTCGTCTGCATCGAGAAGGAGTCCGAGCTCGGCGGCACGTGCCTGCGGGTCGGCTGCATCCCGACGAAGGCCTGGGCGCAGACGGCGCACGCGCTCCACGCCGCCCGCGAGATCGACCCGAAGCTCGGTGTCGTCGCGGGTGAGCCGCGCCTCGATTTCGGCGTCGCGAACGAATGGAAGGCGGCGGTCGGCAAGCAGATGACGAGCGGAGTTGCTTCGCTCTTCAAGGCGAACGGCGTTACGGCGCTGCAGGGCGTCGGACGTTTCGAGAGCGCGAACACGATCGCGTTCGAGCACGGAGAGGGCGTCTCCTTCAAGAGCGCAATCGTCGCGACCGGCTCGTATCCGATGCGGCCACCGATCCCGGGGCTCGACTCTCCGCGGTGCGTCGACTCCACCGGGCTTCTCGCCCAGACCGAGGTTCCGCGCCGCCTCGTCATCCTGGGCGGCGGAATCATCGGCTGCGAGTTCGCCTCCATCTTCGAACGCTTCGGGAGCGAGGTGACGATCATCGAGATGCTCGATTCGCTCATCCCGCAGGAGGACGCAGAGGCGACCAACGAGCTCCGGAAGACGTTCGCGCGGCGGGGGATCGTCGCGCAGCTCGGGAAGCAGTGCACCCAGGTCGACGACACCGGCTCGGGTCTCGTCGTCCACTTCGGCGACGGCGAGACCGTCGAATGCGAGCTCATGCTCGTCTCCGTCGGCCGCGCCCCACTCGTCGAGGACCTCGGCCTCGAGCAGGCAGGAGTGGCCTTCGACAAGCGGTCCGGCGTCGGCACGGACGGTCACAGGCGCACCTCGGTCCCACACATCTATGCGGCAGGAGACGTCGCCGGGTACTGGCAGCTCGCTCACACGGGTTTCCGCGAAGGAGAGATCGCCGCGGAGAACGCGCGCGGCCACGAGTCGGAGATCGGCGACCCGGCCGTACCGCGTCCGATCTACACGGATCCCGAGATCGCGGGCGTCGGGCTCACCGAGGCCGAGGCGACGGAGCGTTTCGGGCAGGGGAAGATCGCGGTCGGGAAGTTCCCCTTCGTGGCGAACGCACGCGCGGTCATGACCGGCGAGGCGAACGGTTGGGTGAAGTCGATCCACGAGACGACCTACGGCGAGCTGCTCGGGATCGTGATCGTGGGGGCGCATGCGACCGACCTCGTCGAAGCAGGTGTGGTCGCACTCGACGCCGAGGCGACGATCGAGACGGTGGCTGACGGTATCGCGGCCCATCCGACCCTCTCCGAGGCCGTCAAGGAAGCGGGTCTCGTCGCGCTCGGCCGCCCGATCCACCTCCCGCCCCGGCGCCGCACGTAATCGGCGACGGCTCGCCCTGTCGGTTACGCTGGGGCGGTGAGCATCTTCAACAAGAAGAACGCACTCGTCGGATTCCTCACGCTGCAGGCCGTCTCGCGGAAGCGACGCGGGTTATCCCTCGCAGGGCGGAAGCGAAGCTCGTGGAAGCTCCCCGTCCTGCTCGCGCTCGGCATCGTGTCCGTCGGCGTTTTCGCCGTGCTCGTCGCGGTGATGCTTCGTCGCCAGCGCGAGCCGGAGCATCTCGAGGGATACGCGGTCGCAGGTGAAGGCCCGGTCCTGAGCGCATACGAGCAGCCGGAGCCCAGCGCGGCCGCGTGAAGCGCGCTCGGCTCGCGGACGTCGATCCGAGTCTGATCCGCCCCGCACTCGCGGGCCTCGTCCCCTACGAGCCGGGCAAGCCGGTCGAGGAGGTTCAGCGGGAGCTCGGTCTCGAGCGGGTCGTCAAGCTGGCCTCCAACGAAGGGCCGTACGGCCCCTTCCCG
>Ga0137371_10001580_pt1 | contig 18029 bp, 17 predicted proteins | sample SagtaG_7_FD_104919 | JGI IMG/M metagenome (GOLD analysis project Ga0137371, IMG submission 104919) | Vadose zone soil microbial communities from Sagehorn Ranch, Mendocino, California, USA - Sage1_R_40_16 metaG | ecosystem: Environmental > Terrestrial > Soil > Vadose zone | place: USA...
AAGATCTGCGTCATCGGCGCCGGCTGTGTCGTCGATCCGGAGGTGTTTCTGGCGGAGATCGACGAGCTCGAGTCACGCGGCGTCACCACCGGAGTCGTGCACCTCTCGGGCGAGGTGCACCTGATCATGCCCTGGCACGTCGCGATCGACCAGGCGAGCGAGCGGCGTCTGGGCAAACTGCAGATCGGAACCACGAAGCGGGGCATCGGTCCGTGCTACGCCGACAAGGCGGCGAGGCTCGGCATCCGCGTCCAGGACCTTCTCGAGCCGAAGATCCTGCGGCAGAAGATCGAGGTAGCGCTCGCGGAGAAGAACGTCTGGCTCGAGCGCGTCTACGGCGTTCCGCCGCTCGACCTCGAGGAGGTCGCGGGCCGGCTCGAGACGTTCGCGCAACGCATGCGCCCCTACGTGTCGGATGCGTCCCTCCTCGTGGACCGGGCGCTGAACGAAGGGCGCGAAGTTCTGCTCGAGGGCGCACAGGGAACCCTGCTCGACCTCGATCACGGCACGTATCCCTTCGTAACGTCTTCGAACACGGTCGCGGCGAATGCGGCGACGGGGATCGGCATCGGCCCGAACAGGATCGACAGCGTGATCGGCGTCGCGAAGGCTTACGTGACCCGTGTCGGAGAAGGGCCGTTCCCGACGGAGATCGAGGGCGCTGATCAGGGACGTGTGCGGGAACTGGGCGGCGAGTTCGGGACGGTCACCGGCCGTGAACGCCGTTGCGGCTGGCTCGACCTTGTCGCGCTCCGCTATGCCGTGCGCCTGAACGGGATCACGTCGCTCGCCCTGACGAAGCTCGACGTCCTCTCGAACTTCGCCGAACTGCCGGTCTGCGTTGCGTACCGGCTCCGAGACGGCACGGAGACATTCGAGTTCCCGGCGCACCAAAGCGACTTCCATCACTGCCGACCGGTCTACGAGACGCTGGCCGGGTGGCAGGAGCCCCTCGCCGCCCAGCTCCCGCCGGCGGCCCGCGCGTATGTCTCGTTCGTCGAGGAGGCACTAGGAGTCGAGATCTCCCTCGTCGGCACAGGCGCGGAGCGCGAGAGCGTCGTCGCGCTGCGCTAGCTCGCACGTCGCGAGTGATCGCAACCTCACATCGCAGGAAACCTCAGCTCGTAGAGCAGCCGCTGTTGGCCCTGTCGCGGCGCCTCGCCCGGCACCTGCACAAATCCCGCGGCCTCATAGAGATGCCGGGCAGTAACCATGCTTTCGGCGGTGTCGAGCCTGACAACCTGGGCACGGTTCGAGCGAGCCCAATCGAGAGCTGTCGCAAGTAACCGCTTGCCGAGGCCGCGATCGCGATACGAGGAACGGAGGTACATCCGTTTGAGCTCGTACGTGTAATTGCCTAGATCGCGGAGCGCAACCGATCCTACGACTGCGTCCCCGTCAATCGCGACCCAGAGTGCGGCGTACGTCGCGACGGGGTCGCGGAGATCATCGTCGAGCACCGGATCCGGCTCGAAGCCGAACTCTCGCAAGGTGTCCACGACGAGCGCGGCAAACCCTTCGGCGTGCCGGGAATCGAACGGCACGATGTCGACCACGAGACCAGCCTAGCCCTCATAGCCCACGCCCCCACCCGGGTGGGGTGAATCGCCCACCACCCTCGCGGTCGACGCTACCGGTGGAAGGCGCACGCGACTGTGCCGATTGCGCGCCGATTTGCGTCTGAGGAGAGGAACGCGCGAGCGTTACGGCGCGGCGCGGTCTTCGATCAGGAACTCGTAAAGCTCGCGGTAGTTCTCGATCGCCATCTCGACGTCCTCGGGATCGATCTCGTTGTCCTTTTCCATGGCCCTGGTGATCTCCCGCGCGCCGAGGAAGTCGGCGATGACGTCGCGATCGTCGCCCTCGCTCGCGACCGGGTCGTCGATTGCGTAACCGCGAGCCTCGAGCATCTGTGCAATCAGGCCGTCGAGCTCCGACAGCGCTTCGGCCGGTGACGTCTGCACGTCCTCGTCGAATTGCTCCCACCAGCTTTCCCAGAGGTGCTTGTCGAGCCCAGGCTCAAGCATTCGCCTACTACCTTCGCGGTTGGACGTGCTTTCAAACCCGTCAAGCCCGCTCGCTAGAGTCCTCGTGTGAAGGTGCTCCTGGTCGGGTCGGGCGGACGCGAGCACGCGCTCGCCTGGAAGCTCACCCAGACACCGGCCCTCGAGGAGCTTCACGCCGCCCCGGGCAACCCGGGCATCGCCACGCTCGGCCGCTGCCACCCCGTGAGGGCCGAGGACGGCGAGGGCCTACTCACGCTGGCACGGTCCCTCGAGGTGGACCTCGTGGTCGTCGGCCCGGAAGCGCCGCTCGTCGCGGGTGTCGCGGACGAGCTACGCCACGTCGGCGTGCCTGTCTTCGGTCCGAGCTCGGGGGCTGCGCAGATCGAAGGCTCGAAGACCTTCGCGAAGGACGTCATGCGGGCTGCGGGCGTGCGGATCGCGGAGGCGCTGTCGGTCGCCCGGCCGCCGTGCGTGATCAAGGCGGACGGCCTCGCCGCGGGAAAAGGCGTGTTCGTTTGTCACGACCAGGCTGAGCTGGACGTCGCCTTGGACGCGGCCGCGTCGTTCGGCGGCTCCATCCTCATCGAAGAGCTGCTCGAGGGGGAGGAAATCTCGGTCTTCGCGCTCTGCGACGGGGCCAGGGCACTCGCCCTGCCGGTCGTCCAGGACTTCAAGCGCGCCGAAGACGGAGACACCGGTCCCAATACGGGCGGGATGGGCTCGTTCTCACCGGTGGCCGGCTTCGGTGCGGCCGAGGTCGAGGAAGTGCTGGAGACGGTTCATCGCCCCGTGCTCGAGGAGCTCGCAGTTCGCGGCGCCCCGTTCGTCGGCGTTCTCTTCGCAGGTTTGATGCTCACCGACGACGGCCCACGTGTACTGGAGTTCAACTGCCGTTTCGGAGATCCAGAGACGCAGTCGCTGCTCCCGCGTGTCGAAGGCGATCTCCTGGGCGCGCTCGCGCGCGCGGCGGCCGGCGACCTCTCCTCGGTCGACCTCGAAGTTTCCGATGCAGCCGCGGTCACCGTCGTCCTCGCGGCCGGCGAGTATCCGGCGGCCAGCGATGTGGGCTCACCGATCGATGGCCTCGACGAAGCCACGCAGGCAGGCGCGCTCGTCTTCCACGCCGGTACCGCGCTCAAGGGAGACCGTCTGGTGACGAACGGCGGCAGAATCCTCGGCGTCACGTCGACCGGAAGCACGGTCGCGGATGCACGCGAGCGGGCGTACGCAGCCTGCGAACACATCTCTTTCCCGGGAATGCGGTATCGGAAGGACATCGCAGCGATGGCCCATGTCTAACCCGCTTGTCGGGATCGTCGTGGGGTCTGAGTCCGACCGGTCGCGCATGCAGGGGGCAATGGACGAGCTGGAAGCGCGCGGCATCGCCCACGAGTTCGAGGTCCGGTCGGCGCACCGGCAGCCGGACGCGGTCGCGGAGTACGGACGCACTGCCCGCGAGCGCGGCTTGCGCGTCCTCATCGCGGGTGCCGGGCTCGCAGCGGCATTGCCGGGCGTGCTTGCCGCACACACAGATCTGCCCGTGATCGGCGTACCGCTTCGTTCCTCGCTCAGCGTGCTCGACGGGCTGGACGCACTGCTCTCGATCGCCCAGATGCCGCCGGGAGTACCCGTGGCCTGCGTCGGAGTCGACAACGCAAAGAACGCCGCCGTGCTTGCCGCACGGATTCTCGGACCGGCCCGCTCTCTAGAATCGACACGGTGATTCCGCGCTACTCCCGACCTGCGATGACCGGGATCTGGTCGGACGAGAGCAGGTTCGCGCGGTGGCTGCAAGTCGAGATCGCTGCACTCCAAGGCTGGGCCGAAGTGGGTGCGATCCCCACCGAGGACGTCACGAAGATTCATGCACAGGCGACGCCGCCGACACCGCAGCGCGTCGCAGAGATCGAAAGCGTCACCGACCACGACACCGCCGCGTTCGTGGATGCCGTCGCAGAGCAGTTGGGCCCCGAGGGACGCTGGTTCCACTACGGGCTTACGTCGTCCGACGTCGTCGACACGGCGCTGTCGCTGCAGATTCAGGATGCCGGTCGCCTGATCCTCGAAGGCATCGACAGAGCGTTCGCCGCGGTCGCGGCACGAGCCGAGGAGCACCGTCACACCATCTGTATCGGTCGCTCGCACGGCGTTCACGCGGAGCCCACGACGTTCGGCTGGAAGCTCGCCGGTTGGGGGTTCGAGCTCGACCGAACGAGGGACCGCGTCGCGCAAGCGCTCGAGACGAATCGCGTCGGACAGCTCTCGGGAACGGTCGGGACCTACGCGCAGGTCGATCCGGAAGTCGAGCGCATCGCCTGCGAAAGGCTGGGACTCGAGCCCGACCCAGGCTCGACGCAGGTGATCGCCCGCGATCGTCATGCCGAGCTGCTCTCTGCGCTCGCACTCGCCGCCACGTCACTCGAGCGTTTCGCCACCGAGATTCGGCATCTCGCACGGACCGAGGTGCGTGAGGTCGAGGAACCGTTCGGCAAAGGGATGAAGGGCTCGTCGGCGATGCCGCACAAACGGAATCCGAAGGTCGCCGAGCGCATCTGCGGCCTCGCACGCGTCGTGCGCGCAAACTCGCTCGTCGGTCTGGAGAACGTGCCGCTCTGGCACGAGCGCGACATCTCGCAGTCGTCCGCTGAGCGGATCGTCATTCCCGACTCGTTCATCGCGCTCGATTACATGTTCGACCGCTTTACCTGGATCGTCGAAGGCCTCGTCGTCTATCCGGAGCGAATGCTGCGGAACCTCGAATCGAGCCACGGCCTTGTCTTCAGCCACCGCCTTCTGCTGGCGCTGGTCGACGCGGGCCTCGCACGCGACGACGCGTATCGGCTCGTACAACGCCATGCGATGCGCTCGTGGGAGGAGGAAACAGATTTCGCCGAGCTCGTTCGCGGCGATCCGGAGATCGCCAGTCGGGTCGATCTCGATGGGGTTTTCGACCTCGAGGCGACAGTCCGGCACGTTGACACCGTCTTCGACCGTTTGCACGCCCTCGCCCAGAAGGAGGTACCAGTCCATGCCTGAGGCCGCGCTCCACGTGGGTAGCGGGAAGGTCCGGGAGCTCTACGCCCTCGACGAAGAACGGCTGCTGCTCGTCGCAAGTGACCGCATCTCGACGTTCGACGTCGTGCTTCCGACGGACATCCCGGACAAGGGCCGTGTCCTCACCGGGCTCTCCGGCTTCTGGTTCGCGGGCACCCGCGAGATCTGCCCTAACCACTTGCTGAATCTCCGCTCGGATGGACGCTCCACCGAGTGCCGGCGGCTCGAGATGCTGCCGATCGAGTGTGTCGTGCGCGCCTACCTCGCAGGATCTGGCTGGAAGGACTACACGGCCACGGGCGCGGTCTGTGGGCACACCCTTCCGCCCGGTCTTACGGAGTCGGCCGAGCTACCCGAACCGATCTTCACCCCCGCGACGAAGGCCACGACCGGCCACGACGAGAACATCGACCGCGCACAGGCGGCCGAGCTCGTTGGAGTCGACAGGCTGGCCGAGGTTGAACGAGTCTCGATCGCCCTCTACCGGCATGCAGCGGAGCGTGCTCGCCGCCAAGGAATCCTCATCGCCGATACGAAGTTCGAGTTCGGCCTCGACGAGGAGAGGCGTCTCGTCCTCGGCGACGAGGCCCTGACGCCGGATTCATCGCGCTTCTGGCCCGCCGACGAATACACCGTCGGCCGCTCGCAGCAGTCGTTCGACAAGCAGTTCGTCCGCGATTACTGCGAGACGCTCGGCTGGGACAAGACACCGCCCGGCCCGGAACTTCCCGACGACGTCGTCGCAGGCACTCGTGACCGCTACGTCGAGGCGTTCGAGCGGCTGACCGGAATCGCCTTCGACGACTACCTCGCCGACCCCGAGGTGGTCTTGCGATGAAGGCGACCGTCCTCGTTCGCCCGAAGCACGGGATCCTCGATCCAGAGGGCCAGGCCGTCGAGTCGTCGTTACGCCAGCTCGGCTTCGCGGTCGGGGAAGCGCGTGTCGGCCGCGTGGTCGATCTCGAGGTCGACTCGAACGATCCGGCAGGTGCCCGCGCGGAAGTCGAGCGCATGTGCGAGCAACTCCTCGCGAACCCGCTGATCGAGAGCTACGAGATCGAGCTCGTGGAGACGCCGAGTGACTAGCCCTCAGCCGCGGATCGGCGTGCTGCGCTTCCCGGGGGCGTGCGACGACCGCGATGCCCTCTGGGCACTCGCTGCGCTCGATGCCGAGGCCATCTTCGTCTGGCACACGGAGACCCAGTTGCCCGACCTCGATGCCGTCGTCCTCCCCGGTGGGTTCTCCTACGGTGACTATCTACGTTGCGGCGCGATGGCGCGGTTCGCGCCCGCGATGGAGGCAGTCGCCGCGTTTGCTGGGGAAGGCGGCCTCGTGCTCGGTATCTGCAACGGCTTCCAGATCCTGTGCGAGGCCGGCCTGCTTCCAGGCGTTCTTCGCCGGAACGAGTCGCTTTCGTTCGTTTGCCGCGACGTCCCGCTCGTGGTCGAGCGGACGGACACTCCGTTCACGAGCCGCTGCGTCGAAGGGGAGCGGCTGACTATTCCGGTGAAGCACGGAGAAGGCTGCTGGTTCGCAGACGATGCCCTCTACATGGACCTCGAGGCGAACCGGCAGATCGTGCTTCGCTATGCGGAGCCGGTCAACGGTTCTCGAAATGACGTCGCGGGCATCGTCAACGAAGGCGGGAACGTGATGGGCCTCATGCCGCACCCTGAGCACGCGGTCGACCCGCTGCTCGGCTCGGCGGACGGCGCCTTCATCCTCTCCTCGTTGGTGGAGGCCGCGCGCGACCGCGCCCTGGCGACCGTCTAGGCGTCACCTCCGTAGCCGAACGCCTGCGCGAGCTCCGGGTGCTCGGCAAGCCCCGCGCGCAGTCGCTCGAGGTCGCGCAGCCGCAGAGTCACCGGCCCTCGTCGCGCTACGCCGCCGGTCGTGTAGGCAAAGCGCACGTATCGCTCGCCCTTGTCCGTCTCGAGGAGCTGCACCAGGGAAGCGAACCGCTTCTCGCCCGCGCGTTGTGGAAGCGAGAGCTGCTCGACGGTGTGCGCCGGGCCCCACGGCGTTGCGATCGCCTTCTTGCGCTTTGTCGTCCCTGTCGCCACGACAGGCAACGTAACCGGTGATCTGACACGCATGGGTCACGAAACCGTGCCGGAAGTGTGTCGATGAGCCACAATGGCGCCGCTTCGATGTTCGCGAGTCCGATGACGTCGGCCACACAGGTGCACAGAGCGATCGTCCTCGGCCGCTCGGTACGTGGACGGCCGATCCGGGCCTTCGAGGTCGGGGACCCATCGAGTCCGCGAAGGGTCCTCGTCGTCGGCTGCATCCACGGCAACGAGCCGGCGGGAATCGCAATTGCCGGGGCGCTCGCTCGCGGCCGCGCGACACGAGGTACGGATCTCTGGATCGTTCCCGACCTCAATCCGGATGGGGTCGCCGCACATACGCGGCAAAACGCCGACCGCGTCGACCTCAACCGAAACTTTCCGTGGCAGTGGCGGCCATCGGGGCCGCCGGGCACGACGTTCTATGCCGGCTCGCGCGCACTCTCCGAACCGGAGAGCCGAATTGCGGAGCGTCTCGTCCTACGCGTGCGACCACAGGTCTCGATCTGGTTCCACCAGCATCTCGACGTCGTCGACGAGTCCGGCGGCGACGTCCGCGTTGAGCATCGGTTCGCCTCGCTCGTGCGCCTGCCGTTGCGACGGCTCGCACAGGATCCAGGCTCTGCGACGGGCTGGGAGAACCACGCGCTTCCGGGAACGACATCGTTCGTCGTCGAGCTGCCGGCCGGACGCGTGCCACCCGGACGCGTCGGAGTCTTCACGCGGGCGATCCGCGCCTTGGCCGGATCACGGTAAGCGGCGGTGGCCGCTTACTTTCCGGAGCGGTCGATCAGCTCGATCCGGTAGCCGTCGGGGTCCCTCACGAACGTCAGTCGTGAGCCTCCCTCCCTCACGCTGTAGGGCTCTCGCTCAGGCTGTATGCCCTGCTCCCGAAGACGGTCGAGCGTTCCATCGAGGTCATCCACTCCGATGGCGATATGCCCGTACCCCGTGCCTAACTCGTACGTACGCCCGTCGTGGTTGAACGTGAGTTCAAGGACATTATCGCTGTCACCGAGCGAGTAGAAGTAGTTCGTCGCCTCAAGCTGTCCGTCGCGGACGATGTCCATGTCACGACTGAAGGTGAAGCCGAGCGCTTCGTAGAAGGCGCGGCTCCGGTCGGGATCGGTGATGCGGAGCATCGTGTGGAGGTATTCGGCCATCGCGCAATCCTAGTTCCGAGCGCAAACGACCGGAGATACAGCAAGGGCTCCGTTTCCGGAGCCCTCACCCGTCACCGCGATGTGGAGCACGCTCGCGATTAGCCCAAGGTCCGGATGGCTTCTCGGAGTGTCGTGCACCTGGCTGTTCTGCCGGCGAGCGTGACCGTGATCGTCGATGCTCGGTCCGGTGTCCATTGGGCCTGCATCAGGTGACACGTCGACGTTTCGTTCTTTGCGATCGTTTCGTTCTTTGCGACCGTGTACGAGCACATGTAGCGACCGGCGGCGGCCTGGACGCAATGGGCGTGGCCGACCTGCGCCGTGTCTCCGTGCTCCTTCGCGTACTGGTTCGTCACACCGATGAACTGGGCGGCGAACTCTGCTGCCGACGGCGTTGCCCGCGCCGACACCCTCGATACCGCTTTTGCTCCCGCTGCCTTCTGCGCGGTGCTGCCCGCGAAGAGGACGATCGCAAGCAATGGGACGAGGGCTGCTGTGAGGAGGGCTAGAGCCCTTTTGGCTGTGATCATGCGCCGAGGCTAGGACGCGGTCTTCCCGAAGCATTCCCGGTTCGTTCCCGATCGGTTACCGTCAGACGCATGGGGATCGACTTCCGCATCCTCGGTTCGATCGAGGTGGCGGGCGACGTAGCGGCCATCAGGCTCGGCGGGCCAAGGCAGCGTGCGGTACTGACGATCCTGCTGCTCCACGCGAATCGGGTGGTGCCCGTGGAGCAGATCGCGGATGACATGTATGGCGATGGCCTTCCGGCAACGGCGGTAGCACAGGTGCGGGATCACGTGTCGCAGCTACGCAAGCTGCTCGGGCAAACGCGCGGTGGCGACGCAGGTGAGTCGGTCCTCGAGACCCACCCGCCCGGATACCTGCTCCGGGTGGGACCCGACCAGCTCGACGCCTTTCGGTTCGAAAGCATGACCGAGGACGCCTTCGGCGCGCTCGGCCGAGGCGACGCGCGCGCGGCTGCCGACCTGCTCCGTCAGGCACTTGCGTTATGGCGCGGGCCGCCGCTGGCGGACTTCCTGTACGAGCCGTTCGCTCAGCCGGCGATCGCTCGCCTGGAGGCGCTTCGGCTGCGAGCGCTCGAGCGTCGGATCGAGGCCGACCTCCTGCTCGGCCTGGACGGGCAGCTGGTCGGCGAGCTCGAAGGACTCGTGCGCGAGCACCCGCTGCGCGAGCAGCTGCGCGCGCACCTGATGCTTGCGCTGTATCGATCGGGGCGACAGGCGGAGGCGCTCGAGGTCTACCACGAGACGCGCAAGGTCCTCGGAGAAGAGCTCGGCATCGAGGCATCCCCTGCTCTTCGTGAGCTCGCGGGCATGTTGCTTCGCCAGGAGCCCTCTCTCGAACCGACGCGCGTGCTGGTGCTGGACGAGGCAGCTCCGGACACGGCGCCGACGCCAATTCGCAACCCGTACAAGGGTCTCCGGGCGTTCGGTGAAGCAGATGCGCGCGATTTCTTTGGGCGCGAGACGATGAGCCGGCAACTCGTCGAGCGGCTTGGGGAGGAGAGGTTCATCGCCGTGGTCGGCCCGAGCGGCAGCGGCAAGTCATCGCTCGTTCTCGCCGGCCTCCTGCCGGCTCTCCGGCAAGGGGCGCTCCCCGGCTCCGAAACCTGGCGTGTGGTCGAGACGACGCCGGGGGAGTACCCGCTCGAGGAGCTTGAAGCCGCGTTGCTCCGCGTCGCCGTGAACCCTCCTGTGAGCCTGATGGAGCAGCTGGAGAGTGACGAGCGCGGGCTCTGCCGGGCCGTCAAACGCATCGTGCCCGCCGACGCCTCTGAGCTCGTCCTCGTCGTCGACCAGCTTGAGGAGCTGTTCACGCTGGTCGCGGAGGAAGCCCGGCGCTCGCAGTTTCTGACGTTGCTTGAGCGCGCCGTGCGCGATCCACGGAGCCGCCTCCGCGTGGTCGTCACGCTGCGGGCCGACTTCTACGACCGACCCTTGCGCTACCGGGAGTTCGCCGAGCTGCTCCGGGATCGTGTGCTCTCTGTGACGCCGCTCTCGCCCGAGGAGATCGAACGGGCGATCTCGGCTCCCGCGGCGACCGTCAGCGTGTCGCTCGAGCGGGGCCTGCTCGCCGAGATCGTGGCGGACGTCCTAAACGAGCCAGGGGCGCTTCCTCTCCTCCAGTACGCCCTGACGGAGCTGTTCGAGCAGCGTGACGGGCTCACGCTGACGCGTTCGGCCTATCGGACGATCGGCGGTGTCTCGGGAGCGCTGGCCTCGAGGGCGGACGAGCTCTACGCGCGGCTCGAGGACAGCGGAAAAGCCGCGGCGAGGCAGTTCTTCTTGCAGCTGGTTGCGGTCGGAGAGGGCGAGGCCGATACTCGACGCCCGGTCGCTCTCGCCGACCTCGCGTCGCTCGACGTGGATCAGGAGGCGCTTGCGGAGTGGCTCGACGCGTTCGGGACGTCACGGCTCCTGTCGTTCAACCGCGATCCTCGGACCGGAGCCTCGACGGTCGACATCGCCCACGAGGCGCTCCTGGTGGAGTGGGGACGACTGCGCGCGTGGATCGATGGAGCGCGCGAAGAGGTCCGTGCGCACCGCCGGCTGACGGTGAGGGCGGCCGAGTGGGCGGAGTCCGCACACGATCCGAGCTTCCTTCTCCGAGGAATCGAGCTGGCTCGCTTCGAGGTGTGGGCCGGCGAGTCGGGCCTCGCTCAGACGGAGCTCGAGCGTGAGTTCCTGCGCGCGAGCCTGGACGAGCGGGAGGCCGTTCTGGCGGAGGAGAAATCGCGTCGCGCCAAGCAAGCGGCGCTCGAGCGTCGGGCAGTGAACAGGCTCCGCGCGCTCGTAGCGGTCCTGGCCGTGGCCGCCGTCGTCGCCGCCGGGTTGACCGTCTATGCCTTCGACCAGAGCAACCGGTCGCACCACCAGACCCGGATCGCGACCGCGCGGCAGCTCGCGGCGGCGTCTGTGGCGAACCTCGACGTGGACCCTGAGCTGAGCCTCCTGCTCGCGAGGCAGGCTGTCCAGGAGGCGAGCGTGAACGGAGCGCCTCTTCCCGACGCGGTCGAGGCACTTCATCGTGCGGTCGCGGCGTCCCGCATCATGCTCACGATCAGGACACCCGCGACCGCGGCGATTGCCCTCAGCCCCGACGGCTCTCGTCTCGCTACCGCCGGCTCGATCGGGATCGCCGAAGGTGTGGCCAGCTACGGCTTCGGTGGTCGAGTTCGCGACGTCGAAGCCGCCTCGGACGCTGGTGCAACGAAGGCATTCGTCTGGGACACCAGAAACGGGAGGCAGCTGCTCTCACTCGCCGGGGCGACGTCGCCGATCCACGACATCGCCTACAGCCCCAATGGGTCGCGGATCGTGACCGGAGCCCACGACGGAACGGCGACGGTGTGGGACGTCAGCACCGGCAAGCGTCTCTTCGTCCTGCCCGACGTCGGCACAGGCGGAGGATTCCTCGGGGTCGGCTTCAGCCCGGATGGGGGGAAGCTCGCGACCGCCGACGGCGTGGGCCGCGTCCGGATCTGGGAGCTCGGCAAGCGGCGTCTCCTGCGTACGATCGAGGCCACCCAGCCGGTATGCGGAGTCGCATGGAGCCCGGACGGCACGTTGGTCGGCGCCGGCCAGTGCGGCGCCTACAACTTCTCGGCGTCCGCTACGCGAGTGTGGGACGTTCGCACCGGCCGGCTCGTGTTCCGGACCAGGGGCTTGGAGGCAGGCTCCGTCCTGCGGTTCTCCCGCGACGGTCGCTATCTCGTGACGCCGACGTCCAATGGCACAGGTGAGATCTGGGAGATCAAGCGTCAGCGGCTCGTGGCCACGCTCACGGGTCATTCAGGGCAGGTGGTCGCAGTTGCATACAGCCCTGGCGACAAGCTCGTGGCCACGGGCGGCACCGACGGCACGGCGCGCGTCTGGGGCGCACCGAGCGGAAAGCAGATCCTCGTCCTCCGCGGGCACAACGCAACGGTCAACGCCATCCAGTTCACCCCCGACAGCCGCAGGCTGGTGACGGCGAGCCAGGACGGCACCGTGCGGGTGTGGGGCATCGCACCCGAGGGAAGCCGGGATTGGCTGACGCTCGTCGCCCACGGGGGAGGAGTCGCCAGCGTGATCTACAGCCCCGACGGCAGCAGGCTGCTGACGGTAGGGGCTTGCGACGGGAAGACGAAGCTCTGGAATGCCCGATCCGGATCGCTGATCTCTTCGACCGCCACGCAGCGCCAGGCGAGCTGCACCGAACAGGCGACCGGCCAGCGTCTCTCCCAGGCGGTCGCCGCCACCAGCCCCGACGACAACGTCGCCGCTCAGGCAAGCGCAAATGGCACGGTGCAGCTTCTCGACTCGACGTCAGGCAGGCTCGTCCGGACACTCCCCGGCGGTCACCAGGGTGTACAGACAATCGCCTTCGACCGTAGCGGGAAGCGAATCGCAACCGGCAACTGGGACGGCACGACAATCGTCTGGGACGCAGCCTCGGGACGGTCGCTGCAGACGTTCACGGGTCACAGCGGCATCGTCGAGAGCGTCGCCTTCAGCCCCGACGGCACGCTCCTCGCAACGGCCGGAGAGGATACGACCGCCAAGCTCTGGGATGTGAAGACCGGCAAGAGGCTCCTTACCCTGAGCGGCCACACCTTTGCACTGACGGGCGTCGCCTTCAGCCCTGACGGCACACGGCTTGCCACCAGCAGCGGGGATGGCACCGTCCGCGTCTACGTTCTTCCCGTCAACGAGCTGCTGGCCGTCGCCCGCGCCCGACTCACCCGCACGTGGTCGAGGGCCGAGTGCCGGGCATATCTCCCCGGCCACCGGTGCCCCCAGGCGTAACCGGGTCTCTGGGAAATGCATAGGAATTGTCTGCAGGCGGCTTGTTGAAGCCCCTGAGAAACCAGTTGGCAATCGTTAACTATCCATCCGGTTGCCGAAGGGAGCTGCCTCAGCTCAATGTTGGAAAGCAGCCGTCCGGGTCGCGCACGAAACAGAGCCGCGAGCCGCCGTCGCGCACCCGATAAGGCTCGCGCTCCGGCTCGATGCCCTGCTGCTTCAGCCGCGCGAGCGTCTCGTCGAGATCGTCGGCCGCGATTGCGATGTGCCGATAGGCGTCACCCATGTCGCATGTACGACCATCGTGGTTGAACGTCAGCTCCAGGACGTTCTCGTCGCTCCCCAGCGAGAAGAAGTAGTTGGTCGCTTCCACCTCGCCGTTCCGAACGATGTCCATATCTCGAGTGAATGCGAAGCCGAGCGCCTCGTAGAACGCGCGGCTCTTCTCCGGATCGGTGATTCGCACCATGGTGTGCAGGTATTCGGCCATCAGGCGGATCCTAGGCTAAGGCTCCGCGACAGCCTCGGGTGACCCGCCCGTCGCCAGGATGCTGCCGGCGAGCACGAGCGCGAACCCCATCACCATGCCGAAGGTCAACCGCTCGTTCAGAAGCGTCACGCCGAGTACTGCCGCAACCGCCGGATTCACATAGGTGATCACCGTTGCGCGCAACGGGCCCACCTCCCTGATCAGCGCGAAGAAGATCAGGAACGCTGCCGCGGAGCAGACGACCGCGAGGCCCACGACTGACTCGACCACATGGGCGGTTGGGAACGTGGAGGGCCAGCTGGTGGCAGCCAGCGGCGCATAGACGAGGGCGGAGAGCGCCAGGGAGGCGGCGACGATCCCGAGGGCGGGCAGTCCGCCCAACCTGCGCGCGAGGATCAGTGGGCCGACGGCGTAGCAGACCGCCACCACCGCGACCTCGCCGAGCGCGACGAGGTTGATCTGCCCGACGTCGAGACCGACGATCGCACCGACGCCGACGATGCCGACCAGGAGGCCGAGCCAGCGGCGGCCGCCGAGCCGCGCACGCTCCCCGCTCAACGTCACGATCAGCGCGCCGACCAGTGGCACGGCTGCGATCAGGAGTCCTGTCAACGAGCTCGTCAGTCTCGTCTCAGCACGCCCGAGCAATAGCCAGGGCAGCGCGACCTCGACCGCCGTGTAGGCGAGCAGCGGCCGCCAGTGACCGAGCAACGGCCGCAGCTCGGCGCGTCGGGCCGCAAGCGGCACGAGCAGTGCCGCAGCGAGCCCCGTCCTGAGGAAGACCATCGTGACGGGCGCGAGCTCTCGCACCGCCACGCGGATCATCAGGTGCGGGATCCCCCAGATGACGCACATCGCTGCGAACAGCAGCGCGCCCCGACGAGTCAGCTCACTCCGCCTCGAAAGTGACGGTCAGCTTCTCGATCTTCCCGTCTCGCTGAGTCACGATGATTCGTCCGGCCTGCTTGCCGGGCTCGCGCAACCAGCCGTAGCGCGCGACGACCCCGTCGCTGCTCTCCTCGGTCCCGAAGATGACGACTTCGTCGTCGGGCGGCTGGGCATCGTAGGCCGCGGCGATCGCCTCCCGGCCGTCGAACGGCCCGACCGGAACACCCTCGAATGCAAGTTGCGCGTCCTCGGTGAACCACTCGGCGAGAGGCTGCCAATCGCCGGTACGAACGCATTCGTTGTGGACCATCACGTAGTCGTGCAGGAGTCCGATCGAGGCGGGCACGTCGAGATCATCTCGGACGAGCGCGAAGAGCGCGCTGTCGACCCAGCCGCCGTGACGCCAATAAGCCTGTCGCCGCACACCCTCGCGGAGAAAGCCGACACGTTCGGCGTGCCGCTGCGCCCGATCGTTGAACCCGTAGATCTCGAGCTGGAGCCGGTGGTAGCCGAGATCCAGAACGAGATGCCGCTGCAAGAGGCGCGCGGCCTGGTCGGACACGCGCTGCCCACGGAAGTCCGGATGGACGGCCAGGCGCTCGAGGTGAGCGATCCGCGAACGGCGGTTCTCCTCCTCGAAGCCCAGCACACCTGCGCGGGCGCCGTCCAGCTCGATGACGAAGCGGCCGTACGCCGTCGGCTCACGCTGCGATCTCTCGATCTCCGCCTCGATCCCAGCGCGGTCGCGGCCCGCCCGGCCGGCGAGGAAGGGCTGTACGTCCTCGTGATTCACGAGCTCGAGGAGGAAGTCGAGGTCGTCCGGACGTGCCCTCCTGATGGAGATCATCGGCGTCGCGCTCATAGGGCAGAAACGTAGCCGGGACCCGTCCCCTGGCCCGGGTACACTCTTGTCCTTGACGCAGGTCGCGCCGGAACAGCCGCTCCACCGTGCGCTGGGGTTGACCGACGAGGAGCTCGACCGCATCCACCAGCTGCTCGGCCGGGACCCGAACGACTTCGAGCTGGCGGTCTTCTCTCTCCTCTGGTCGGAGCACTGCGGCTACAAGCATTCGGCCCTCCTGCTGAAGCGGCTTCCTTCGCTGGGGGAACGCGTCTTGCAGGGCCCCGGCGAGAACGCAGGCGTGATCGATCTCGGCGACGGCGAGGCGGTCGCCTTCAAGGTCGAGTCGCACAACCATCCCTCGGCCGTCGAGCCGTTCCAGGGAGCAGCGACCGGAGTCGGCGGGATCCTGCGCGACATCGTGGCGATGGGCGCGCGGCCGATCGCGCTGCTGGACGGACTTCGTTTCGCGGAGCCGGACCATCATTTCCACCGAGCCGTCGCCGGCATCGGGCACTACGGAAACAGCGTCGGAGTCGCGACCGTCGGTGGCGAAGCGGTGTTCGACGAGGCGTACCGCGACAACTGCCTCGTCAACGCAATGTGCGTCGGCCTGCTGCCGGCGGACCGAGTTACACGTGCCCGCGCGACCGCGATCGGCGCGCACGTCGTCCTCTACGGCGCAACGACCGGACGCGACGGGATCGGCGGCGCATCCGTGCTCGCGAGCGCCGAGCTGGGGGAAGAGGACGCAGACAAGCGCCCTTCGGTCCAGATCGGCGATCCGTTCACCGGCAAGAAGCTGATCGAGGCGTCGCTCGAGCTCGTCGAAGGCGGGCTCGTCGAGTCGCTGCAGGATTGCGGCGCCGCCGGACTCGCCTCGTCGCTCGCGGAGATGGCGCGCGACGGCGCCGGGATCGACGTCCACCTCGACCGCGTCCCGGTGCGCGAGACCGGGATGGAGCCGTGGGAGATCATGATCTCGGAGTCGCAGGAGCGCATGGTCGCCGTCGTCCGGCCGGAGATGCTCGAGGCAGTTCAAGGTGTCTGCGCGAAATGGGAGCTCGACTGCACGCCGATCGGGGACGTCACGGACACGGGAGAGCTGTGCGCGTTTTTCGACGACGAGGTGGTGGGCTCGATCCCGGCGGCTTTCCTCACCGACGAGTGTCCCCGTTATGAGGTCGACCGCGAGCCGCACACCTCCGAACCCGTCGAGCAGTCCGCGCATAACAGTTCCCCCAAGGCATGGATCTACGAGCGGTACGACCAGCTCGTCGGCTCCCGCACGGTGCGACGACCTGGACTCGATGCCGCGGTGCTGCGGCTGCGTCCCTCGATGCGCGGACTCGCCGTGTCGCTCCAGGGACCGCCGCCGGGCGAGCGCGATCCGTTCCGCGCCGGGATGCTCGCCGTGCTCGGCGCCGCGCGGAACGTCGCGTGCGCCGGAGGCGAGCTGCTCGCGCTCACCGACTGCCTCAACTTCGGCAATCCGGAGAAGCCTGCGATCGCGTGGGAGCTCGAGCAGGCGATCGAAGGCATCTCCCGGGCGGCCGAAGCTCTCGGCATTCCGGTCGTCTCCGGCAACGTCTCGCTCTACAACGACACAGACGGACGCTCGATCCCGCCCACTCCGGTCGTCGGCTGCGTCGGTCTCGTGCCCGACGTGCGCTTCGTTCCCGGCGCCTGGGGGAGCGGCGACATCGTCCTCGTCGCGACCGCACCCGGAGAGCTCGATCTCGCCGCCGAGGCGGCGCTCGTCCGTTTCGTATGGAAGGCTGCCCCTGTGCTGACGCTCGCGCACGACGTGTCGGACGGCGGCCTGACGGAGGCGCTGCGCGAAGCCGAAGCGTATTCCGGGCTGGTTGCGGACGTCGAACTGCCGGAGGCGGCACTGGGCGGCCAGATCGTCCTCGCCTGCGCCGCCGACGACGTCGGACGGCTCGGCGCAAAGGGTCTCCAGCGCATCGGCGTGGTGCGCTGAGATGTGCGGCTTGTTCGGGGTCCGATCGCCGGAACGCGACGTCGCACGCCTGACGTACTTCGGCCTGTTCGCACTCCAGCACCGCGGCCAGGAGTCGGCCGGGATCGCCGTCTCTGACGAAGGCCGGCTCACCGCATTGCGCGACATGGGCCTTGTGACGCAGGTCTTCGACGAGCAGAAGCTGCGCGGGCTGCGCGGCGACCTTGCGATCGGCCACACGCGTTACTCGACGACCGGATCCTCCCAATGGTGGAACGCCCAGCCGATCGTGCAGCATGGGAGCGCGCGCACGATCGCCCTCGGCCACAACGGCAACCTGACGAACGCTGCCGAGCTCCGAACGGAGCTCTGCCAACTGGGACACCGTTCCGCTACGACGGCAGACACCGAGGTGATCGCGGCGCTGATCGCGAACGATCCTGCCCCTCTCGCCGATGCCATTGCGAACGCGATGCGCAGGCTCGACGGCGCATTCTCCGTCGTTGGGCTCTCCGAGGGAAAGCTGATCGCCTTCCGCGACCCACGGGGGATGCGGCCGCTCTGCCTCGGACGCCTCGACCGCGACTGGGTCGTCGCCTCCGAGACCTGCGCACTCGATCTCGTCGGCGCCGAGTTCGAACGAGAGATACGCCCGGGCGAGCTGATGGTGATCGACGAGCGCGTCGAGGCGCGGCAAGTGGTGCCCCAGGACAAGGGCGGCGCACTCTGCATCTTCGAGTTCTTCT